>Ga0126371_10001717_pt1 | contig 18603 bp, 12 predicted proteins | sample PanSoiMetaPlot_4_FD_110145 | JGI IMG/M metagenome (GOLD analysis project Ga0126371, IMG submission 110145) | Tropical forest soil microbial communities from Panama - MetaG Plot_4 | ecosystem: Environmental > Terrestrial > Soil > Tropical forest > Bulk soil | place: Panama | collected 2016-02-17 | reverse complement strand
TTCTAGGCGCGCCTGCGCACTTTCGATGCTGACTCCCGCTCTCAGCCGGCCTGTCACTAAGCACAGGCGGCCGTCTTTCGCCTCGCTGCGTTCGTCGATCTGGAATGGCATCCAGATCGCTGGCGCCTCATCGAATTGTTCGCTGTCGAAGCCACGGCCCAGGATGCCTACAATCTCGTATGAAACCCCGCCCAGCAGAACCGATCTGCCTATCACGGCCGGATTCCCGCCAAACCGCTGGGCCCACAAACGGTAACTCAGCACGACTACATGGCCAGCCTGCGGCAGTCCCTCCTCGCGAGTGAACGTGCGGCCGTGAAGAACAGACGCGCCAAACAGACGAAAGAAATCGGGGGTGACCAGCGCCGCCGCCACCAGTTCCCGGTCCGAGTCGTTCGCCAGATTGACATGGTCGAGCCAGTGCGCTGAGACATCCTGAAATACGCCGCTCTCCGCGCGCCAGATGTTGAATTGGCGCGGCGAAGCCGTCGGGGAGGAGAGGGTCGGATAAATCACCCGGAACTGTACCATCCGGCCTTCCTCCGGTGCTCGGAGCGGCTTCAGCAGTACCGTATTCACCACCGAAAATATGGCCGTGTTGGCGCCGATGCCGATCGTCAAAATCGCGATCACTCCCGCGCTGAAACCCGCACTCTGCGAGAGGGTACGAAGCGTCTGTCTTAGCTCGTTCAGACAAATCTCCTTATCGGAACTCCATACCCCCTGCCGCCCTGGAAAATTCCCGCCCGTCACTGAAAGGACGTGCCTCCCGGCGGCATAATCCCCGTAGGAGGTGTATGAAGCGTCTTGTTGTCCCGTTCTTGTGCGCCGCCACTGCGCTCTCTGCTGCCGACGATCCCGTTGCCCAGGGCCTGAATCGGTTCGGTGTTGGCTGCTACCGCCAGCTCGCCGGAAGCGGCAACCTGATCTTCTCTCCGTTTAGCATCTCCGGTGTGCTCTCGATGGCTCTTGCCGGCGCGCGCGGCGGCACCGCCGCCGAGATCGCCGCGGTGTTGCACCCACATTATCCCGACCCGCAGTATCCGATGGCCTTCGCGGCTCTCGCCGCCCAGCTCGCCAACCACGCCAACAGCGGCGGCAACGCCTTTTTGAACGCCAACGGTCTCTGGGTGCAGAGCGGCTTCCGGCTCGAGCCGGACTTCCAGCACACCATGGCGATGGTCTACGGCGCTCCCCTAACGCCGCTGGACTTTGTCCGGAATCTCGAAAGCGCCCGCGCCGCCATCAACTCCTGGACTGACCGCCAGACCAAGGGCAAGATCCACGAGCTGTTCGCCGCCGGCTCCCTCGACATACGCACCCGCCTGATCCTGACCAGCGCGACTTATTTCTATGGCAAGTGGGAGCGCCCATTCTCGGCGCGAAACACGCAGTCCGCGCCCTTCAAACTGGGCGGCGGCCGCAAGGTGTCGAGCCTGTTTATGAACCAGACCGGCCGATTCGACTATGGAGAAACACCCACGTTGCAAATTTTGCAGATGCGCTACGCCGGCACCGGTTTGGCTTGGGACATCCTCTTACCGAAATCGGAAGACGGCCTTCCGGATCTTGAAAAATTGTTAACATCCGATAACTTGGCGGCATGGCTGGGTGAAATGTCGGGCCAGACTGTTCAGGTGACGGTCCCGAAATTTCGCACCGAAGCCCAGTTCTCCATGCGTGAAGTGCTCTCGCGAATGGGCATGCCCAGCGCCTTCGGAGCCGCTGATTTTTCCGGGATCGCTGGGCGCCGCGATCTCGCTCTCTCAGACGTAATACACAAAGCGTTCGTGGATGTTAACGAGGAAGGAACCGAAGCCGCGGCTGCCACCGGCGCCGTCGCCGTCCTGGTCAGCGCCGTTCTTCCGGACAAACCGGTAGTGTTCCGCGCCGACCACCCCTTCGTATTTGTGATTCGGGATACGCGCAGCGGCCTCATTCTCTTCGCCGGACGCCTTACCAACCCCGTTTTGTGAAGCCGGAGGTTTGGCACTTTGTGTGCTCTATTTCAGGCAACATCGGAGGAAGGTCCCATGGTAGTTGCAGCTGGTCTCGCGGTTTTAGTAGTGGTTGGATTGCTCTTATCGATGGTGCAAACCCCGCCCCAGATTGGCCGGTAGCGACACACCTGTGTGTCCCCCCGTCACAGCCTAGCGGGCAACAGGTTCGGGAGATTTCCGGAGCGGCGGCGGCGCAGCAGTTTTCTTAGATTTTCCTACCCAGACGCGGTATCCCAACAGGACCGCCGCGAAGAACCCGTACAGAATCGGATCACGCACGTCGGACTTCACCGACCAGTAGTAGTGGATCACGCCGGCGACGATCGCCAGATAAATTAACTGGTGTAACCGCTGCCAGCGCTTGCCGCCGAGACGGCGGATCCAGCCCGTGGTGGAGGTAATCGCCAGCGAAGTCAGAATCACGAACGCCGTGAAGCCCACCGTGATGTAGGTGCGCTTTCCGATATCCGTCAAGATTTCGTGCCAGTCAAAAAACTTGTCGATCACAAGGTACGTGAGAAAGTGCAGCGATGCGTAAAAGAACGCGAACAATCCGATCATGCGGCGGTACTGGATCAGCTGCGGCCGCTTGAGTATTCTGCGCGCTGGCGTAACGCACAGCGTGATCACGATCAAACGCAGAGTCCAATCGCCCGTGTAGTGCGTGATGAACTCAATCGGATTGGCGGACAGGCGGTGGTTGTACGCGCGCCAGAGCAGCCAGAACAGCGGCGCCAAGCCGAGCGTGAAAACGACCACCTTGCTCCAGCGCCGCTTCCGCATGGCTAGTAATACTTGATCAGATCCATCCCCGTGTAGAGGCTTGCTACCTGGTCGGCATAACCATTGAACATCAGCGTGTCGCGCCGCCCGAATTCACCGAGACGCCGCTCCTTGGCCTGGCTCCAGCGCGGATGCGACCGGTTCGGATTCACGTTGGAATAGAAGCCATACTCGTTGGCCGCGTATTCGTTCCAGGTGGCGGGGGGCTGGCCGCCGACAAACTTGATTTTCACAATCGACTTGATGCTCTTGAAGCCGTACTTCCACGGAATCACCAGGCGGACCGGCGCGCCGTCCTGCGGCGGCAGCGTGCCGCCGTACATCCCGACGCTCAGCAGCGTGAGCGGGTGCATGGCTTCATCCAGGCGCAGTCCTTCCACGTAGGGCAGCGGGATGCCGGCCTGCAGCGGTGAAAGCATCTGCTTCGGATCGTAAAGCGTTTCGAAGGCAACGAACTTCGCTTTCGAGGTCGGCTCCGCCTGCTTCAGCAGCATACTCAGCGAGTAGCCGATCCACGGCACTACAATCGACCACGCTTCCACGCAGCGATGCCGGTAGATGCGCTCCTCGAGCGGCGCCAGCTTCATAATTTCTTCGATACTGATCTTGCGCGGCTTGGCGCATTCGCCTTCGATCGACACCGTCCACGGCGAAGTCCGGAAGTTGCGCGCGCGGACTTGTGGCTCGTCCTTGCCCGTACCGAATTCGTAGTAGTTGTTGTAGCTGGCGACGTCTTCTTCAGAATTGACCTTCTCCCCGCTCGTGCTTAGGGGACTCTTCACGGTCTGGAGTTTGGTGGTGGCTGCCAAGGCGCGCCGCGAGGGCGACAGCAGTTCGTTGCCGGCCAGGAATGCGGCCGGAACGCCCGCCAGAAACTTGCGGCGGTTGAAATAAAGCGACTTCGGCGTTACGTCTGAGTAACGGAGGTCTGGAGAGTTCTTGATCAGCATGACAGCACTCCTATATCCTCTGAGAGTTCAAAATATTCCCTGGTTGATCATTTTATCAGTTTCGGGCCTCTCCTTCGCCCTTTCCGCCCAGGCGTTACAATATGAAAGCGTTATGAATTCACCTCGGCGCGAATTTCTCCGGACGCTGGCCGGCGGAGCCGCCGTGCTGCGATTGCCGCTCGCGGCTCGCGCCGATTCTGGTCCCGCCGCGTCCCAACTCACTGACCGGGTAACGCTGATTACCGGTGCGGGCAACAATATTGTCGCCCTCGCGGGCGACGCCGGCAGCCTGCTGGTGGACTGCGGCGACGCCGCGCACGGGCAGGATGTTCTCAAGCTTGCCGGTACTATCAAAACCGTCCTCAACACGCACTGGCACCTGGAATCCACCGGGGCGAATGAGGCGATGGCAAAGGCCGGCGCCAAGCTGGCCTCCCACGTCAACACCCAGCTGTGGATGACCCAGGAGATTCCGCACGATTGGGAAAAGAAGATCTACCCGCCGCGCGCCAAGCAAGCGCTACCCACGGAAACGTTCTATACCCCCGGCAAGACCACGTTCGGCGGCGAGTCCGTGGAGTACGGCCTCATGCCGATGGCGCACACCGACGGCGATATTTACGTCTACTTCCGGCAGTCGAATGTCTTGATGGCCGGCGATGCGGTGCAACCTGGCCGGTTTCCGATTCTGGACTGGCGCTGCGACGGCTGGATCGGCGGCATGCAGGAGGCGCATCGCACTCTGCTCGCCCTCGCCAACGACACGACCAGGATCGTGCCGGGCAGCGGGCCGGTCATGACCAAGGCCGATCTGCAAACGAATCTCGACACGGTGACGAAAATCCGCGAGCACCTGGTCAGACTCATGAAGATGGGCATGGGCGCCAAGGACATGATCGAAGCGAAGGCGATGAAGGATTTCCAGTTGGCCGGCGATCCCGAGACCTTCCTGTACATCACCTACCGGGGCCTGTGGGCCCACGCCCGTGAACTGGGCGGGATTGTGTAATCGTATGCCGCGCACAATTGCCATTCTGTTGGCCTGTCTTCTGATGTCCGGTCTGGCTGATGCCAAATCGCGCCGCAAGAAACCCGCGACGTCGGCGGATTTTTCTTATTACATGCTGGTGCTCTCCTACGCACCCGATTTTTGCGACCAGCCGCAAGGCAACAAGGATCCGCGGGAATGCGGCGCCGGCCGGCACATTGGTTTTGTCGTGCACGGCCTTTGGCCGCAGGGCGAAACCTCGCGCGGGCCCGAATCGTGTGGCCCGGCCAGCCCCGTCTCTCAGACCATCATCCAGGCGACCTTGCCCTATATTCCGACCCAGTCGCTGATTCAACATGAGTGGGCGACGCACGGCACGTGCAGCGGACTCAGCGCCGCCGATTACTTTGCCGCGCTGCGGAAGGCGCGGGACTCCGTCATGCTGCCTCCCGATTTGAATCAGCCGTCCCAGAAGCAGCAATTCAGCCCCGCGCAGATCGAATCGAAGGTCTCCGGCGCGAACCCTACGTTCCCCAACACGGCGTTTCGCACCTCCTGTTATCAGGACAGCGAACTGCAGGAAGTCCGGGTCTGTCTTAACAAAGATCTGTCGCCGCGCGCTTGCGGGCCCAGCGCCGGCGAATGTTCCGCCGCGTCTGTCACTCTCCTGCCCGTGCGCTAGTCCGGCTCCCCGCACTTCCAGCCGGGGCGCCAGGAATTAAGGTAACAAACAAGAGCCTTGTGAACGGACCCCGGTTGTGATACTGTCCCAACCACTAAGGGTGAGTATTAGGGGGGTTCATGCGCCTTTTCGTGGACCATCTTATTGGTTCTGGTACGCCGCGGCATAGCGCGGTGTGCCATATCTTAGCCTCTCTCTCACCGGCACTATTATCTTCGTCCGGAATCCGAAAAACTGTCTCAATCAGTGAACAAGTCAAATTCGGGCCTTTGCCGGTTGCGCTGTGCGGCCGGTTCGATCTCGCTTGTGGTCTTTAGCAGATAAGGAGGGAGAGCTGCATGTCTCGATTCTTTCCGGTACTCGCGATGAGTGTAATCACTGTTCCATTAGTGTATGCCCAGGTGAATACGGGGACCATTTCCGGCATTGTCGAAGACGCGTCGGGCGCGGCCATCGCCGGGGCCGCCATTACCGTGCGGCATATCGATACAGGAACCAGCAGAAGCCTGGTGGCCGACTCGGGTGGCCGCTACACCGCTCCCGACCTGCCCGTTGGGAATTATGAAGTGGAAGCCCAGCACATGGGTTTTCAGACCGAGGTCAGAAGCGGCATCAACCTGACGGTGGGCCGCGAGGCCGTGGTGAACCTCTCGCTAAAGGTGGGACAGCTCTCCGAGAGAATCCTGGTCACGGGAGAAGCGCCCATTGTGGAGGCAACCACGTCCGCCATGAGCGCTCTGGTGGACGAAAGAACTATTCGGGATCTGCCGCTGAACGGCAGAAGCTACGACCAGCTGGCCTTGCTGCAGCCGGGAGTCATAAGCATGGGGGCCGGGCAGGCGAGCGCTGCCTTCGACTTCGGCACGGGTACGCGATTCAGCGTTACCGGAAGCCGGCCCTATGCCAACAGCTTCCTGCTGGATGGAACCGATATCAACGACCACGCCAACGGCACGCCCGGCGGGTCGGCAGGCACGAATCTCGGAGTGGACGGGATCCAGGAATTCAAGATCAACACGAGCGTGTCGCCGGCGGAATACGGGCGGTCTACAGGAGGCGTAATCTCGGCGGTCACCCGGCCGGGCACGAACAATCTGCATGGCGCGGCGTTTGAGTTCCTCCGCAACAACGATCTGGATTCGCTGGGATACTTCGACGACAAGAGCCACGGCGGAACCGGCTCCATCGCCCCGTTCCGGCGCAACCAGTTTGGCGGCGCTCTGGGAGGCCCGATCAAGAAAGATCAAACCTTCTTCTTCGGAACTTACGAAGGACTGAGGCAGGGCAATGGAACCAACATAGGACCCGAAGTGCCGACTGCGGCCACCTTGCAGGGAATGCTGCCCCTGAACATCGTTCCGACTTCCGGACAACTGGGGAACGAACAGAGATTCTGCGCAGTGATCGCCAACAATATCTGCAAGATTAACGTGGACCCCGCGGTGAAGCCGTACCTGGATCTGTTCCAGGCCGCGACTCCGGGGCTGCCCACGTCGGACCTCGGCGACGGCACGGGAATCTTCTTTGCCGCTCCTCTCCAGGTGACTAACGAGAATTATTTCATGACGCGCGTCGATCATGCCTTGAGCGCGAAGACGCGACTCTTCGTCCGGTACAGCTTCGACAATGATTCCAATATCATCCCTAACGTCAACGGGAGTTCCATCGCGAACGAACAGGACGTCTCGCGCCGGCAGTATTCCACGATTCAGATGACCAACGTCCTGCGGCCGACTCTGGTCCATAGCTTCCGTGTCGCCTACAACCGGACCTACCAGAACTTCGATGACATCGTGACCGACCCGCGGGCCGCGAATTTGAATTTTCTCGACGGCCAGCACATCGGCACGATCTCTTTCGGCTCACAAGGCCTTTCCACCAGCCCCTTGAATTTCATCGGAGTCGATAACGGCGCGCCGCGCATCTACTGGTACAACCTGTTCCAGGCTGGCGACGATCTCACGTACGTCAAGGGAAGGCACAACATCAAATTCGGTGTGAATATCGAACGCATTGACGACAACGAGATCAGCTCCGGCAACAGCCGCGGCGACTATACCTTTCTCGACATTCCGAGTTTCCTGGCCAACGCGCCCATTCGTTTTGATGCGCCGCCGACGAACGCCGCGGACGCGTACCGCGGCCTCCGCGAAACCTTGTTCGGGGCCTATGTGATGGACGACATCAAAGTGAACCAACGGCTTACCCTGAACCTGGGCTTGCGATACGAATTCCTCACCGATCCCAAAGAGGTGAACGGAAAGATGGCGGATCTGTTAAACCTGACGGATCCCGCGCCGACGGTATTGAAGGACCATTTTTTCGGGATTACGAAGAAGGACTTCGAGCCGCGCGTCGGTCTGGCGTGGCAGCTCAACGGAAGAGGGACCACGGTCTTGCGCGGAGGTTTCGGCCTTTTGCACGACCATATCTTCCCCTACGCGTTCGCTACCGCTTCTTCGGGCATCCCTCCGTTCTTCCGGACACTCAGCGATCTGCAGGGCCCGACGAACCAGCCGGTCTTCCCCAGAGATACGAATCTCCTCAACGGCCCGGTGCCGCCCCTCCAGTTCGGAAGCTGGTTGGCCAGCAACAAGGAGCCCAGTAAGGTCCAATACAACCTCACGCTGCAGCAGCAGGTCATGAAGGATACGGTGTTGGAAGCAGCCTTCATCGGTTCCGAAAACCACCACTTGCAGAGAAATGGGGAATGGAACACGCCGGTGCCGATCAGCCCCGGAGTATTCCCCGCCGTATTCAACCAAGCCAATCGCATCAATCCTGCCTTCGGCTCGCTTACCGTGGCGCGGTGGGATTCGAACGCCGTCTACGACGCGTTGCAGATCTCACTGCGCCGCCGCTCTGCAAGCGGGCTGCAATACCAGGTGTTCTACACTTTCTCCAAATCGATCGACCAGAAGTCTACGCTCGCCGGCGGCGAGTCTCGTCAAGAGCCGAACACCGTGCTTGATTTCCAGAACCGCAACGCCGACCGGGGGCTGTCCGCCTTCGATGCCCGACACAACTTTGTCCTCTCGACCACCTATCCGTTGCCCTTCCATTTCCGGCAGAAGGCGCTCAGCGGAGTTCTGGGTGGCTGGACCATCAATGGAATTGGCACCTTCCGCTCCGGAGAGCCCTTTTCCGCACGCGTAAATTCGAACGTTTCGGCAAACGGAGACCGATGGGTTCCAGACCGGCCCAACTTGAATCCCGGCTTCACCAACAATCCTACTTCGGGGGTTTCGGCGGGTTGCAAGATTGGCTCAAGGACAATCGCTGCAGGAACGCCGCTGGGAACACCGAGCCTCTGGTATGATCCCTGCGCCTTTTCGAGACCCGCGCCCGGAACCTACGGCAACTTGGGCAGAAACACTCTTACCGGCCCCGGTCTTCAGGACGTGGATGCTTCTCTGGAAAAGGTCTTCAAACCAACCGAACGGATCAGTCTACAGGCTCGCGCCGAGGTATTTAATCTCCTCGACCATGCCAATTTTTGGCTTCCCGGCTTTAACGTGTTTGCGGGAAGCGCCGGTGTCATCACCCGCCTGACCTCGTACCCGGGCGGCCGCGAGATGCAGTTCGGTCTGAAAGTGCTGTTCTGACCCGGGCTATTTTCGGGACCGTTATTCCGAAGCTCGGTTTACTACAGTCGTAGCCCCAAAGAGCCGTTGCTGCGCGCACACCACAGGATGGTATCGTGGCGTCAGCAGTGACGGCTTCCTTGTACGAACTCCAGTGACTGCCTCAGTTTAGAAAACAGTTGTCCGGTTGATGAAGATTCTTCTCCTCGCCTTCTTTCTGGCTGGCCTGCCGGCGCTCGCCGACGATGGTCCGCCGTCCGTCCATCTGTATACCGACTTTCAGCAGCCTCCGCCGCGTGCCGTACGGATTTTCCTCCAGGATGAAGTGGCCAAGATCATGGCGCCAATAGGTCTCGTCTTCCAGTGGAGTTCGATGTCCGAGAATCGGGGCAACGAACTCTCCGTAAAGGTGGCGGTCATTCGCTTTACCGGCGCCTGCGACACGACGCCAACGGCGGCACAACCCGTGCACGCCAGTGCGCTGGGTTGGACTTACATGGACGATGGGGCGGTTCTTCCGTTCAGTACGATCGGCTGCGATGAAATCCGAGCCTTCCTGCGATCCGATCTCTTGGCTAGGCCGAGGGACGAACGCGAAGAGTCCCTGGGCCGCGCGATCGGCCGCGTCGTGGCTCACGAGTTGTATCACATTTTCGTGAACACCACGCGTCATAGCTCGCACGGCGTAGCGAAATCGTATTACAGCCCACAGGAGTTGCTGTCGAAACATTTCCAGTTTGAGCAAAAGGAAAGTATCGAGCTGCGCCGGTCCTGGTCCGACGTTGCGACGGGCGGAATGTAGTTTCCGCTTGCAGCCTGATCTCCTCTGGCTCCTCTTGTCGATCTTGTGAGGAAGACGACAAACGCCCTGAGAAAGTGATTGATCGGAGCCGGTCGAAGTGATGCAATCGAGGGAGGAGTTCAACTATGGCAACCAAAGTGAAACCAATTCCAGACAACTATCGGACTGTCACGCCATACCTGGTGGTCGACAATGCCAAAGCGGCAATTGAGTTTTATCGGAGAGCATTCGGTGCCAAGGAAGTCATGAAAATGGACGGGCCCGGCGGAAAAATCGCCCATGCTGAGCTGAAAATCGGAGATTCGATGATCATGATCTCCGATGAGATGCCTGGTAGCGGCGCGCGGGCGCCGCACTCATTAAGCGGAACCACGGCCAGCATCTTCCTGTATCTGGAAGACGTCGACTCAACCTTCAAGCAGGCCGTCGCCGCCGGCGGCAAAGCGGACTCGCAGCCCACTGACATGTTCTGGGGAGACCGGTACGGCAAACTCACGGATCCGTTCGGCCACCTCTGGTCGCTGGCGACGCATAAGGAGGATGTGGCGCCGCAGGAAATGGAACGCCGTATGCGCGAAGCCCAGACGAAAATGGGTCAGCAGACGCATTCCGCGGGCTAATTCCCGCGCGATTCGCGCAGGCGCTCGCGGGCACACCAGGAGCCGGTCCGCATCGAATTTGTCGTATAATTTGCTGCGGACCGCGTGTCCTGTCGTTCAATCCTTGCGTAGAGGAGAAACTCCCGTGCGAATCGCTTCGATCGTTACTTTGTTGAGTGCCGCGACGCTTTTGAGTGCCCAGCAGCCCGTGGAGAAGGCCTTCAGCAGCGCTGCGGACGTCCAGGCCATGATTGAAAAGGCCAAAAAGGAACGCAAGCCCGATCAACCCAATTTCATTCAACAGATCCTCCAGGCAGCGCCCTACAACGTAAACCTGGAATACCGGGTGCAGGGAATCGACACCAACCCCAATATTCACGACGTGGAAGCGGAGATCGTGTACGTGGTGGATGGAGCCGGTGTTCTCACCATCGGCGGCGCCTTGAAGGACGAGCGGCGCACCAATGCGACCAACCGCACCGGATCCAAGCTCGAGGGCGGAACACCGCGCCGCATCGCCAAGGGTGATTACGCGATGATTCCGGAAAACACGGCGCACTCCTTCACGCAGGTGGAAGGCCGCCTGGTCATCATGTCGGTGCACATACCGAGGGGCGGCGCGGCGAAATAGAGCCGCGGTCGCGATGAGCGCGAAGCCTGCTCCCCTCTCGCTGGCGGAGGCGCGCCGTCTCGCCATCGCTTCGCAGGGATTCGGTGACCGGCCGCGAACGGCGTCGGTGTCGCACCTGCGCCGGCTGGCGGCACGGCTCCAGGCCTTCCAGATCGACTCGGTGAACGTGCTGATCCGCGCGCATTATGTGCCAGCCTTCGCGCGGCTCGGGCCGTATCGCACCGCAACACTCGATTCGCTCGCCTACCGCGAGCGCGAACTGTTCGAGTATTGGGGACACGCGGCGTGCCTGCTCCCTCTTTCGCTCTATCCTCTGGTGCGGTATCGCATGGAGAAGCATGCCGGCCGAACGCAGGAGTACATGCGGTCGCCGCGCGGCGTTTACATGAAGCAGGTCTATGCGGAGGTCGCCGAGAGTGGGCCGATCACCGCGGCCGAACTCTCGAATCCCGGCAAGAGGTCCGGGAGTTGGTGGGGGTGGTGGGGTACGGGCAATGGGAAGGCGACGCTCGAGCACATGTACGACGCCGGGCTGGTCGCCATCGCCGGGCGCCGCGGCTTTGAGCGGCAGTACGACCTCACCGAGCGCGTCATCCCGCGGGCCACGCTCGAGGCGCCGGCGCCGCCGCGAGAGGAGGCGATGAAGCAGCTGATCTGTTTGGCAGCGAAGGCCTGCGGGGTGGGGACTTCCAGCGATCTCACTGGATACTTCCACGTAGATACCTGGCGCGATCGAATGCCGGCCGGTCCGCATTGGGCGAGTGCCAAGAATTCAGACCGGCGCCGCGCGGCTCCGATTGGGAAGCGGCTTGTAGCGGAACTGGTGGAGGAAGGCCGCCTTCTGGCAGCGCGCGTCGAAGGCTGGAGGGAGCCGGCGTACCTGCATCCTGAGGCGCGCGTTCCCAGCAGCGCCGAAGCACGCGGGTTCGTTACGCCCTTCGATTCACTGGTGTGGGAGCGGAGCCGTGTCGAGCGGCTGTTTGGGATGAAGTACACCATCGAAATGTATACGCCGCCGCCCAAGCGCGTGTACGGCTACTACGTGTGCCCGTTCCTGGCGGGCGATACGCTGGTTGCCCGGTGCGATCTCAAGGCTGACCGCAAGCGTAAGACCCTGATGGTGAAGAGCGCTTTCCTCGAGCCCGGCCAGCAGGCGCGGCGCGTGGTTGCCGATCTCGCCGGCGAGCTCCGTGAAATGCAAAAGTGGCTGGAACTGGATCAGATCGAGGTCGGCCGCCGCGGCGATCTTGCCGCGATGCTACGCCGAAGCACACGATAGAAGAACCGGCGGTTTTAGAGCGATACCGATTCGCTTGGTCTTCCGGCCTTCACGTTGGTTCTGACCTTCATCGTCTTTCCCTTTTTTTGCGCTCCGATACTAGTTATGTTATTACCTCACCTTTTGGACTGCGGGGAGGCCCGCTTTCACGTTGGTTCTGATCTTCATGGCTGTTCTCCCTTAAATAAAACTGCGTGCGTCTAGGTTTCCTTGGGGTTTTCGTTGCTACCGCTGGTACCCGCCTTCAAATTGGTTCTGACCTTCATCGTCTTTCTCCTTTCGGGTCTGGATCAAGCACGCGGTGTGCCAGCCGCGAAGACCACCTTGCGCCATGTGGGCTCGCCGGGATCTTCTTGTGCGGCTAGGGGATACGGCTGCCACGCGGTGCGTGTTACGCCTCGCTGGCAAACGCCCCGGTTACTGCCCATGAACCGATCGGTTCATACCAGTGCTTCAAAATCAAGCCGATCGACCCATTGCGGGGTTGTAGCGCCGAGGGTACACTTAGCTGATTCTTTTGTGGGCAGCGCGTTTACTCGATCGATGGGTTCCCTGGACCAGGATGGATACCGGGGATCGCTGTGGCTGCTGGCGGGTGCGCTGTTGTTGTTGGGGGCCTGGCTGGCGTGGTTTTTTTTGTCGCGAGTCGAGCGCTACGAAGTCACCGACATGGCGCGGCTGGAAGTGGACCGCGCCGCCCACGTAGTCCAGGCGCCGGTAGCCGGACGGGTTCTGGTCAACCGTATGGAGCTGGGGCGCGCCGTGACCGCGGGCGAAGTGCTGATTGAGCTGGATGCCGGCCCGCTGAACCTGCAACTCCGCGAGGAGCGCGCCCGGCTGACCGGGCTGCAGCCGCAACTCGAGGCCGAGCGCAGCGAAGTGGCTTCGCTGGAGAAGGCGCAGGGGGCCGACAGCGATGCTACCAACGCCGCGCAGGCGGTGGCGGAAGCTCAGGTTCGCGAGGGCGCCGCGCTGGCCGATCTGGCGGCCGCCGAAGCGCAACGCGACGAGCAGCTGCGTACCGAAGGGCTGGCGGCGGCGCGCGACGCCGCGCGGTCGAAGGCCGAAGCCCAAAGCCGGAGCGCGGGCATCGAAAGCCTGCGGCTTTCGGTCAGCCGGCTGGAGCGCGAGCGCATCAAGAACGGCACGGACCGGGAAGCTAACATACGCCATCTGCATGGCGACATCGCGCGGCTGGAAGGCGATCGGGCGACGGCTACCCGCACCGTCGAGCGGCTGGAGTACGAGATTGAACGGCGCAAGATCCGCGCCCCGGTTTCGGGGCGGTTGGGAGACGTGCCGGAACTGCGCGTGGGCTCCTATCTGGAAGAAGGCGACAAGCTGGGAACGATCGTGCCCGAGGGACGGCTGCGCATCGTCGCCGATTTTCTACCTCCGGCAGCGGTGGGCCGCATCCGTCCCGGCCAGACGGCGCGCATGCGCCTGGACGGCTTCCCGTGGGCTCAGTACGGGACGATCCGCGCCACCGTGGAAACCGTTGCCGAAGAGGTACGCGACGGCCGCGTGCGCGTGGAGCTCGCAGTGGCCGCCGCTCCGTCCTCACCCCTTCCGTTGCAGCACGGACTTCCCGGCTCGGTAGAGGTTTTGGTGGAGCGTGCGGCGCCGGCGACGCTGGCGCTGCGGGCCGCCGGGCAGTTTCTCGCCTCGCCCAAAAGTGTATTCGCGGCTCCGGGGCCGGCTCGATGAAAGGCCGCGGCCGTTATTTTGCACCCGAAGTGATCCAGTCTTCGGCGATGGATTGCGGCCCGGCCTCGCTGAAATGCCTGCTGGAAGGCTTCGGCGTCCCGGTCAGCTACGGGCGCTTGCGCGAGGCCTGCCAGACCGATGTCGATGGCACCTCGATCGACACGCTGGAAGACGTGGCGGTGCGGTTGGGTCTGGACGCGGAACAGATCATGGTGCCGCTGGACCACGTGCTGCTCGGCGAAGCCGCGGTGCTGCCGGCCCTCATCGTGGTGCGGCTTCCCAACGGGTTTACGCATTTCGTGGTGGCCTGGCGCCGCCATGGTCCGCTGGTGCAGGTGATGGATCCGGGCACGGGCCGCCGCTGGGAGGCGGCAGCGCGATTCCTGGAGGAAGTTTACGTTCACACCAACGAAGTCGACGCCGCCGCGTGGCGGGAGTGGGCAGGCGGAGAAGAATTCCAGTCGGCCTTGCACGCGCGGCTGCTGGGGCTGGGCGTGCCGCGGCAGAGGGCAAAAATCCTATTGGAAACAGCCTTGGCCGACACCGGATGGGAAGCGCTTGGCGCGCTGGACGCGGCCACGCGCCTGACTACGTCGGTGGTGCGCGCGGGCGCGGTGCGTCGCGGCAGCGAGGCCACGCGCATGCTGGACCGATTGTTTGGCGAGGCCCGGGAGCAGGCGGATTTGTCGCGTCCGGCGGTGCCGGCCGATTATTGGTCTGTCCGGCCCGGGGCGGGGCCCGGACGGTTGTGGTTCAAGGGCGCGGTGATGATCAGCGCGCGCGGGCGCGCGCCCGTCCGGGACCTCACTCCGGAACTGGAAGCGGCGTTGAAAGAACCGCCGCGGCGCCCCGGCCTCGAGCTGATTCGATTGTTGCGGGCCGACGGGCTGCTCACCCCGCCGGCACTCGCCGGCATCATGGCGGTGGCGGCGGGAGGAACGCTCTTGGAGGCCGTTCTATTTCGCGGCTTATTCGATCTCGGCCGCGATCTGGGTTTGGCGGGGCAGCGTCTGGCCGCGGTCGCCGCCACGGCGATTTTCATTGCGGCGCTGCTGTTGGTGGAGTTTCCTCTGGCGGCGGCGTTGCTGCGGTTGGGCCGCCATCTGGAAACACGCCTGCGGGCGGCGTTCCTGGAAAAGATCCCGAAGCTGGGAGACCGGTATTTCCAGAGCCGGTTGAAATCCGACATGGCGGAACGCAGCCATTCGATACATCAGATCCGCCATCTGCCCGACCTGGGCAGTCAGTTGCTGCGCTCGATGTTCGAGCTCCTGTTGACGCTGGCCGGGGTCATCTGGCTGGACCCGGCGGCGGCGCCGCTCGCGGGCGCAGCGGTGGCCATTTCCCTGCTCACGCCGCTGCTGCTACAACCGTTGCTGGCGGAGCGCGATCTGCGGGTCCACAGTCACCTGGGGACGCTCAGCCGGTATTATCTCGATGCCTTTCTCGGCCTGGCGCCGCTCCGGGCACACGGCGGGGAGCAGTCGCTGCGGGCCGAGCATCAAAGCGTGCTGGGCGAATGGAGGCGCGCGGCCTTCGCGCTGCAGCGGACCGCGGTGGGCATCGAGGCTGTGCAGTTACTGACCGCGTTCGGCCTTTCGGTCTGGCTGCTGATTGGCCACCTCGCGCGCAGCGGCGAGGGCGGCGCTATGCTCTTGCTGATCTATTGGGTGCTCAACCTGCCCGCGCTGGGCCAGGAAGTGGCCGAAGTGGCGTGGCAGTATCCCACGTATCGCAACTCGACGCTGCGCCTGCTCGAGCCGCTGGGCGCGCTGGACGAAGATGCCGCGCCCGCATCGGTGCCCGTCGAGCAGCCAGTCCGCGAAGCGCATGCGGGCATGGCAATCGCTATGCGCGGAGTTACGGTGCGCGCCGGCGGCCATACGATTCTCGAGGAGATCGATCTTTCGATCGATCCGGGCAGCCACGTCGCGATCGTCGGACCGTCGGGGGCCGGCAAGTCGAGCCTGGTGGGGTTGCTGCAGGGCTGGCACCGGCCGGCAGCCGGCGAAATCACGATCGACGAGCGGCCCCTGGACGGCGCGGCATTCCCTGGCGTCCGACGCCAGGTGGCCTGGATCGATCCCACGGTGCACCTGTGGAACCGGCCCTTTGCCGACAATCTGACATACGGGACTGCCGAGGCGCGCGGCGGGCTCGGCGTGGCGATCGACAGTGCGGACTTGCGGGAAGTGTTGGAGGCCCTGCCCGATGGCCTGCAAACCAGGCTGGGTGAAGGCGGGGCCTTGCTCTCGGGTGGGCAAGGGCAACGCGTGCGCGCAGGCCGAGCCCTGCTGCGGCCCGGAGTCCGGCTGGCGATTTTGGATGAGCCGTTCCGTGGTTTGGACCGTGAGAAACGCCGCGCCCTGCTGGCCCGTGCGCGCGAGTTTTGGAAAGACGCCACCTTATTATGTATTACTCACGACGTGGGTGAGACGCTGGTGTTCCGGCGCGTGCTCGTGATCGAGAACGGGCGCGTGGTGGAAGACGGCGATCCCCGGCACCTCGCCGCGCGGCCCGGTTCGCGTTACCGCACTCTACTGGATGCCGAGGCGGACGTGCTGGAGAATTTGTGGGGCGACCCGGCCTGGCGGCATCTGCAGCTGTCCAGCGGTGTAGTTCGTGAGGAGCAGGAGCAGAAGCGGAGGGCGGCTTGGCCCGCGATCTCCTAGGGCCGTGCGCCTGGCCCCTCGCCGGGTTGGGCGAGGCACTCTCCACAGTGGCGCGCGCCAGTGGACTGATTTCTGCCGGGGCGATCACTTCCGAAACGCCTCCTAGCGGTCTCGGCTCGCTGGCAGAGCCGCTGGCCCGCTGGATTGAGGGGACTGCCGCCACGCTGGGGATGCAGGCGGAGATGCTGCCGGTCTCCTATGGCTCTCTCGAAGACGCTCTGCGCGCTTCGGCGCCGGCGCTGGTGTGTCTGCCCGGCGAAGGAGAACCTCGGTTTCTCGCTCTACTGGGGGCGAGCCGGTCGGCGGTGAAGCTGCTGGGAACCGATCGGCGACCGCGCCGGGTTCCGCTGCAAGCGGTGCGCGCGGCACTGGGACGGGAAATCGAAGGCGGGCTGGGGGCGGACACGGACCAACTGCTCGCGGAGATCGGCGTACCGGCGCGTCGCGTGCCGCGCGCTCGCGCCACTCTCTTGCACGAGCGTCTGGGCGAGGAAAGAATCGGCGGATGGTGGCGATTCCGGCTGCCGGCGGGCGCCGGGTTCCGCCGGCAGTTGCGGGCGGAGCGCCTGCCGCGTCATCTGGCGGCGTTGTGCTCCGCGCACCTGGCGCAGTACCTGCTTTGGATGCTGGCATGGTGGGTGGTGGGCTGGGGGGCACTGGAGGGCCGGCTCGACCGCGGCCTGCTCCTGGCGTGGGCGCTGCTGCTGCTCACCGTGATCCCTCTCCGCTTGCTGGCCACCTGGGAACAAGGCCTGCTGGCCATCGGCGCCGGTACCCTGCTCAAGAAGCGCCTGCTGGCCGGCGCGCTCAAGATGGATCTGGATGACATCCGCCACCAGGGAGCCGGCCAGCTTCTGGGCCGGGTGATCGAATCGCAGTGGGTGGAAACGCTGGCGTTAAGCGGCGGCTTTGTGGCGTTGGTGGCGGTTCTCGAACTGGCGGTATCCGGAGTGGTGCTGGCATTGGGCGCGGGCGGCGGCCTGCACGCACTACTTTTGGGGCTGTGGATCGCGGGGAGCGCCGGCATCGCCTGGCGCTACTTCCGGCATAGTGCCGCCTGGGCCGCGACCCGCCTGGAGATGACTCACGACCTGGTGGAGCGCATGGTCGGCCACCGGACGCGCCTGGCACAGGAACGGCCGGAGCGCTGGCACGATGGCGAAGACCAGATGCTGGAGCAATATCTCGAGGTCTCGCGCGGCATGGACGGCAGCGGTGCGGTCCTGATGGCGTTGGTCCCGCGCGGCTGGCTGGTGGTGGGATTCCTCGGGCTGGCGCCGGCCTTCGTTTCCGGCTCCAGCTCACCGGCGGCTTTGGCGGTGGGGCTCGGGGGGCTGCTGGTGTCGTTCCGCGCCCTCAAACGCCCGGCGGCGGGGATCTGGCAGTTGATCGGAGCAGCCATCGCATGGAAGCAGGTGAAACCGCTATTTGATGCGGCCGCGCGCCCCGAGGTCCACGGCTCGCCGGGTTTCGCCTGCGCGCCACCCTCGGAAAACAATGGCGGCTCCGTGCTGCAGGCGGCGGACCTGGTGTTTCGGTATCGCGATCGCGGCGAACCGGTGCTGCGCGGCTGCAGCATGGAAGTTCGCAAGGGCGACCGGCTGTTGCTGGAAGGCCCGTCGGGCGGCGGCAAGTCCACACTCGCCGCGTGTTTGAGCGGGCTGCGCTTGCCGGAATCGGGTCTTCTGCTGCTCAACGGGCTCGACCGTCACACGCTCGGCACGGAAGGGTGGCGGCGGCGCGTCGCGACCGTGCCGCAGTTCCACGAGAACCACGTGTTGGCCGGGAGCTTCCTGTTTAACGCCTTAATGGGCCGGCCGTGGCCGCCCAGCGACGACGAGATCGAGGAAATGCAAGCCGTCTGCCGGGAGATGGGGCTTGAGGATCTGCTGCGGCGCATGCCGGCGGGCATTCTGCAACCCGTCG
>Ga0126371_10001716_pt1 | contig 18625 bp, 17 predicted proteins | sample PanSoiMetaPlot_4_FD_110145 | JGI IMG/M metagenome (GOLD analysis project Ga0126371, IMG submission 110145) | Tropical forest soil microbial communities from Panama - MetaG Plot_4 | ecosystem: Environmental > Terrestrial > Soil > Tropical forest > Bulk soil | place: Panama | collected 2016-02-17 | reverse complement strand
CCATCGCTCTCACTTCCGCCAGCCCCGGCGTGATCTGCGGCGATTGCTGGATCGTCCCCGAAGCCAGCCCGTAGGCGCACGCGAACAGCAGCGCCGTGACAATCGTCACGCGGCGATATTCCGGCCGGAACAATTCCCGCACGCTCGGCCGCTTCAGTGTCCCGTCCGCGCGCTTATGTTCCCACTGCGGTGATTCCGGCAGGAACGGCCGGATGATTGCCAGGGGAATCGCCGGCGTCACTCCCGAAATCAGCGCGTACCGCCACGGCGCGTGGCTTCCGTAAATCGCCGGGAACACTGCCGCGTACCGGTTCGCCACATAGAATGCTCCCGCCACCAGCACTCCGCCCAGCGACGCGAACGCTTGCGTGTACCCCAGCACCGCCTCGCGCGTTCGCGGCTCCGGGAAGACCTCCGCCAGCCAGGCCACCGCCGCCACGAATTCCACGCAAGTCCCCGCGAACGAAAGCGTCCGGAACACCAGCAGGGTTTCCAGACTCGTCGCCAGCCCCGCCGCCGTCGCCGTGAACGCATACAGAATGATGCTCCACGTCAAAACCCGCCGCCGCCCGAACCGATCCGCCAGATATCCGCCCCACAACCCGCAGAACCCGCCCACCAGCGGCGGAATCCAGAACAGGTATCCCGCCCAGTTGCGATAGGTCTCGGTCCCCGGCGTCAGATCGCCCAGTTCCATCAACGCCGGCTGCACGATCAGCGGTGCCACCAGCACTACGTAGATATCGAATAGAAACCCCAGCGCCGCCACGCCGCAGATCACCCACTGCACGGGCTTTGAGATGTTGAAAGGGGAGGTGCCGGACAAGTTTTTTGTAGTGTAGCATGGGGCCCGGATGCTCGACCTCGACGCCAAGCCGCTCGCTAAACGGCACAGCCCGAGCGAGCCTGCCGTTCATTCCCTCGCGCGTCGATCCTTCCCTTTACCTTCCAAACAAGACGGCAGGTGCACCTTGACGTTCTGAGGATCGAAGCAGACTAGACCGTTTACCTCGGCGATGCGCAGAATCATCGGGAACACCTCGGCATAGTGTGTCGGCCGCAGGGCTATCGATACGTAAACACCCGAAAACTCTGGAGACGAACCCCAGGGCGACCGTTCTTCGTCGCTCTCCGGTAGCATGTCGAGTCTCGGGTACAAGTCGGTCAGCTGGGAGTGGAAGGCGTACACGGCCGAATCGAATCCGACAGGGTCCTCGGGGCCTTCGGACAATGCTGCATACTGCTTGGCAGCCGCACCATTTGAGAGAGGGATTTCGCTCCTCCACACTCCCAATCTAAAGTCTAATGACATACCCAAGCTGCGTAGTGTACGCCCGATCGAAGCGTTTCGGAAGTACTCATTTGTAAAAACTGGCTGGCGAATCTTCTGTAGCAAAATGCCCGATGAGAATCACCCGGCTGCGCAAGCCGCTTCTGCGGATCTCGATCAGCGGGTTCAGCCGAGCCAAGCAGGAGGAGTTGGTGATCCTTCAGACAGTGAGAATTCCCGGCGACGGATCACTAGAACTTAAGAGAGAGCGAGAGACCAATCACAGGGTTGCCGTCCCAGCCAGTGACAGGGTGCACCGACTGTCGCATGTAGTAAGGCCGAACGGCAAGCGAATCCGTGATAGGTATGCGGACTCCCGCCTGAAAGCGGTTCTGGGTAAATTTGCCTCCAGCAGCGAAACTGTTGGCCCCAGGGACAAGGAAGAACTCATTGTTTACGATCAGTACCGGCGGGCGTTTCATGCGAAGCGGCACCGTATACTCGATGCCGGGACGAAATCGAATGCGCGCTGAAGCAATGCGGTTTTGGGGAAATCGTCCTTCGACGCGAGTGCGGAGGTTGGGCCGCCACTGGCCCCGCTTGGCAGTTAGCGTGACAGTGAGCATCAGGCGGTTTTCGTAAGAGGTAGTGGCATCGCCCGGGAAGCGCATATAGCGATAGGCTGGCAAGATCGCGAGCCACTGTCGTGGACGAAATTCCATTCCTCCCGTGAAGAAGTACACAAACAGGTTCGTGCCTCCCTCATCGAGGCGTTGATGGAATGCGAACTCCAGTGATCTCCGCTCCGAGAGGCCGATTGAAATTGGCTCGTCAAACCAGAGACCTAATCTCCGTTCGTCTTCCGGATCCTCCTGCGGCAGCAGTGGTTGGGCAATGGCGGCCGGGATTGCCGGCAGGAAGCACCACAACAGCAAAACGGCCGTCTGTCGAAACAGTCGTAGGTTCACTGTAGCCCGATAAGAAGAGCGATCCGCGCTTTTGAAGTGGGCAGCGCCAACCGCTCGTGCAGATGAAAGAAATCGGGTGCGTTGGGGTCTGCCGTGCGCAGATCGGACGGGCGACCGCCATCTCCGCTTCAGCCGAGGAAGTCCACCTTTCCTGTTTCCAGGTTGTACATCGCTCCGGCAATCTTTATCGCCTTCGCGGACTCGAGGTCGCGAAGCACCGCGCTATTGGCCCGGATGGAATTGATCGTAAACTCCACGTTCTTCGCTGCAACAGCGTCCACGAACGCCAGGTTCTTAGACGAACGATGACCCGTAAAGGCCGTCGCCTCGACTGCCGGACGAATCTTCGCGAGCAACCCCGTGAGATTACCCAGTTGGACTCCGTCGATGGCTCCTTTGATCGCACCGCACGAGGTATGGCCCATCACTAACACGACCTTCGCTCCAGCCGCCTTGCAGGCGAACTCCATACTGCCAAGGATGTCATCGTTCGCGATATTCCCGGCCACACGGGAGTTGAAGACGTCCCCTATGCCGAGGTCCATGATAATCTCGGCAGGTGCACGCGAATCGATGCAGCTCAGAATGACGGCGGCCGGGTGCTGATCATTGGCTGTGGCTCTTTGTTGCGCTATGAAGTCAGGAGTCGGCTCGCCGCCCCTGGTAAAGCGTTCGTTGCCCCGCTTCATGAGCTCGATAATTTGATCCGGGCTCAATTGGTCGCGTCTCGCCTTTGTCATCGTTTCCGCGGCATAGGCCAGATGTGGCGCTATACCTCCGCCGACCGATCCCGCGACCGCTGTAGTGCCCAAAATTGTAAGAAAGCGCCTGCGGTCGGAACACCGCCGCTCCGTATGATTTCGATTAATGCCGTTCACGAGGACTACTCCTTTTCTAATTAGGCCAACTCATTAACCCGCCGCCACAGATCACTTCAGCTTGAAATAGACGCCGGCCATAAATATGTTCCCCTTCAACATGTTCGTCACGTGAAATTCGTTGATCCAGCGGAATTGAAAGGTCACGCCGGGATTGTCAGCTCTCGCGGTGTAAATCACTGTTGGACCCACACCCCATTTCCTGCCTGAGAAGCCATTTAGGGTCTGGGCTAAAGGACCCGAATCGTCGGTAATCTGGGTCTGGTTCGCTACCACCGCACCGATCCCGCCTCTCTTCTTGCCAAAATACTTGATCGCCATGCCGTCCCAATGAAACATAGTGCCGCTGCCATAATCCGTGGCCCTGTTGCGCTGGTAGATATCGAAACCCACGAAATTGTCGAATTCCACTTTGTGCTTTTCCCAGTAGAAGGTATGCCCGACGTTCGGCATAAAAGTAACCACGCCCATTCCCACGTTCGACAGGTTGCCCGTTCTCCAAAGGCCGGTAGGAGCCCAGACCCAGGTGCTAAACGCAAGATTGTTGTTCTCGCTGAGATGGACGCCGATCGTCACGGGGATGAAAATGACATCGCCGACGCTTGCATTGGCAGCGGTTGTGCCTGTGAAAGTGTTATTGGCTAGCACCGAACCGCTGGCGCCCCACCAGTTGGCGGGTATCATAAGCGCAGAAGAGAAGTTGACCTTCGTCGTCTCTGTCTTCCAGGTGTAGCTGGGTATCACAACATTGATGCTGGCGTTGGCCTGGTCGTTGGACACGATCACGCCCCAAACGGGATCGATGCGGCTGCCTCCCATCGCTCCCTGATATCCGAAGGGGAGTACCGTCAAACCCGGGCCCGGGTCCGGTCCGACGACGGCAACTCCCGGTATCACCCAGGTGCCGGTTATGGTGCGGCCAATACCGCCATCGACGGCCAGAACCGGCATGGCTGCAGCGGCAATTGCGAGTCCGATGATGACAAGCCTTGTCATATTGAACAACTAACCTCCAAGCAGTTAATCCTTGTACACTCGTCGCGCCCGATTCTGACGCTCCTGTCGAGAGACTCTGGAACACCACGCCGGACGCTATTTCTTTTTTTGGCCGCCATCCGACCCAAGTCGACACTCGAGAGCCCGGTGCCCGCTAATATGACTTGCTCCTGCAATATTTCCCGACCTTTTCTATGCCGGCGCGTCACCTCGTTGGATGGCCGGACTCTGAATGGAAAGCGTCTACGAAGCAAATGAGTGGGTGCTGGGTTTCGTGTGTTTTGCCCTGATGTTGATCGCGAGCGAAGTTGGATTCCGCCTCGGGCGCCGATCTGGCAACTATGCCACAAAAGACACAAAACCACAGCACTTGACCGTGGAGGCCGGCATTCTCGGAGTCCTGGGTTTGCTTCTCGGGTTCACCATGTCGATGGCTTTGACGCGCTTTGAAGCACGAAAGCACCTGGTACTTGAGGAAGCACAGGCGATCGGTGCGGCCTACCTGTTTACACAGCTTTTGCCGGCCGACGAGGGCAAAGAGATTGGCGAGCTTCTACGAGCATACACGAGCGTCCGCATCCGAGGAACAGATGCGCGTGATGTTTACGAACAGATCAGAGCCGCGCGGCAGGAAGCCCGCCGCGTCCAGGAAGTGTTTTGGCGGCGCGCTAGCGCCTACGCTCAGAAAGAACCCAACGTGGTGCGAGCAGGATTGTTATTACAGTCGCTGAGGGACGTGATCCAGTTGGATGCGGCGCGCTGGATGGCCTTTCAGGATCACGTTCCGGCGATGGTGATCTACGCAATCTCGATCGTCGGTCTGTTGGCGGTCATGACCGTAGGTTACACGTTCGGCCTGTCGGGCCTTAGACAGCCTTTTTCGATGTGCATACTGTCGCTGGCGATCACGCTGGTGCTGGCGATCATTGTCGATGTCGACCGGCCGCGTGAAGGTTTGATCCGCGTGAGCCAGCAACCCTTGCTCGACCTCCAGGAGGAGTTGCGCTCGCGTTGAGGGAAGGGAACCGACAGGCGTTGAGGTAACCGCCGAGCCATCGTCACGAAAATTAAATGTACGATCCGAAACAGCGGGAGCCAAAACACTTTCAAATAATGAATCCCGGCTGGTTCGATCGAATCGTCTGCCTTGGCTCGGAAAAGCTAACGGCATCACAGTACCCGGTCGGCTCCAAGAACTGCACTTCCGTGTGAGCCGCCCGTTAACCTTACTAAGTCCGATTAATAACTATCGGAGGACAAAATGAAACTGACGGAGAGGGAGTTCGACAAGTTACTCATCTACATGATGGCCGATGTTGCCCTGAAACGAAAGGCAAAGGGCCTCAAACTCAACTATCCAGAAGCCGTCGCCGTCATATCGGCAGTTGCTCTGGATGGTGCGCGGGCCGGGAGCACAATTGAAGAAGTGACCAAAGATGCGCGCAGTACATTGACCAAGACCGATGTAATGGATGGCATCGCTGACATGATTCCCGTGCTACAGGTTGAGGCCGTGTTCACCGATGGCAGTCGCCTGGTCACAGTGCACACGCCGATTCAGTAGTAATACGTCCTTACAGGAGGCTAAGATGGCTGAACTAAAAGCGGGGCCCCATGTTGCTGCTGACGTCGACCCGGCAACAGCAGAAGTAGCGGTTGGTGGTTATGTATGCAATTCGGCGCCCGTGTCCTTTGATGCGGACCGGCCCGTGACTACTCTCAGCGTACGTAATACCGGCGACCGGCCGATTCAGGTGGGATCACACTTTCATTTTTTCGAGGCTAACCGCGCCCTGGAATTCGATCGCGCAGCGGCGTTCGGGCTACATCTCAACATCCCTTCATCGACCGCGATGCGATTCGAGCCCGGCGACGAGCGCGACGTCCAATTAGTTCCCTATGGTGGTAAGCGCGCCGTCTACGGATTCAACAATCTTGTCGATGGCCCCACGATAGGCAAGGACGCCGCCAAGCTCAAGTCCAAGGCTGTTGCGCTGGCGGCGCAGCGAGGCTTCCGGTCACCAGGCTCGCCTGGCGTTCGTCGCGCGGGCGGGAGCGACTGAGCCTACGGTGCCGAACCTAAAAATCAGTCTTCTACATTTTGAATTGATTGCTTGAACAGGAGGACCTGGATGAGTACTATTTCGCGGCAAGAGTATGTGGGCTTATTCGGCCCCACGACCGGCGATCGTATCCGTTTGGGGGATACCCAGCTATACGTCGAAATCGAACGTGATTTGCGCGGCGGTCCCGGCGACGAGATTGTCTTCGGCGGCGGCAAGAGCATGCGCGAAGGCATGGGCATGGACAACCAGATAACGCGGGCGGCCGGGGCTCCGGACCTCGTCATCAGCAACGTAACGATCATCGATGCGGTACTGGGGGTGGTGAAGGCCGACGTCGGCGTCAAGGATGGCCGCATCTGTGCCATCGGCAAGGCCGGCAATCCGCAGACGATGGACAATATTACGCCCGGCCTGGAAATCGGGTTGGCCACCGACGCTATCTCAGGTGCGCATTTGATCCTGACGGCTGGCGGCATCGATACGCATATCCATTTCATTTCGCCGCAGCAGGCTCAAGCGGCGCTGTCCAACGGCACCACCACCTTGATCGGCGGGGGCACAGGCCCCTCAGACGGGTCGAGTGCAACCACGGTGACGCCGGGCCCAGGAAACATCGGTATGATGCTGCGCGCGTTCGAAGGCTGGCCCATTAACGTGGGCATTCTCGCCAAGGGGCACGGACATGGCAAGGCCGCCCTGATGGAGCAGATCGAGGCCGGCGCGGTGGGCGTGAAGTGTCACGAGGATTGGGGCACGACTCCGGCTGTGCTTCGGTCTGCGCTTACCGTCGCGGACGAGACCGATACACAGGTGTGCATCCACACCGATACTCTCAACGAGTCCGGTTTTGTCGACGACTCGATCGAAGCATTTGAGGGCCGTGCAGTCCACTCGTTCCATACCGAGGGATCGGGCGGCGGGCATGCACCCGATATCATCAAGATAGCCGGCCTGCCCAACGTTTTGCCCTCCTCCACCAATCCCACCCTGCCCTACGGTATCAACGCGCAGACGGAACTGTACGACATGATCATGGTGTGCCATCACCTCAGTCCCGACATTCCATCTGACGTGGCATTCACCGAGAGCCGCATCCGCGCCGAAACCATCGCCGCAGAAAACGTTCTTCAGGATCTCGGCGTGATTTCGATGTTCTCGAGCGATTCGCAGGCGATGGGGCGAATTGGAGAATGCTGGTTGCGGTGTATCCAGACGGCTGACGCCATGAAGACAGGGCGCGGCAAGCTGCCCGAAGACGCAAAGGGCAACGACAATTTTCGTGTCCTCCGCTACGTGGCGAAGACTACTATCAATCCGGCCATCACCCACGGCATCGCCGACGTACTGGGCTCGGTCGAAGTCGGCAAGATTGCGGACCTCGTCCTGTGGGAGCCGGCCTTTTTCGGCGCCAAACCTAAACTTGTAATCAAGAACGGCCTGATCAGCTGGGCGTTAATGGGCGATCCCAACGCATCCCTGCCGACACCCCAGCCGACTTACTACCGTCCAATGTTCGGCGCCTATGGTGATGCCTTGCCCGCCACCTGCGTCACCTTTGTCTCCGGAGCCGCCCATGCGAGTGGTATCAAGCAGCGCCTGGGACTCAGACGGCAGGTGCTTCCGGTACACAATATCCGCAAGATCGGCAAGCGGGACATGATTCGCAATTCCGGGACGCCGAAGATCGAAGTGAATCCGGAAACATTCGCTGTCACCGTCGACGGTAAACATGCTACCGTGGCGCCCTTGAAAACGATCTCGCTCAACCAGAAGTACTTCTTTAGCTGAGGAATGCACCATGCTGATCATTGAATCCGTCCTCGGCAATATCGGCGATCCGGAATGGACCAAGCGGCTGTCCGCCGCCAATGTTGATCTGCTGGAGGTCGACCAGTGGGAAGTGCAGAAGAGCCGTTTCCGAAAGACCAGCACGAAGGGCGCCGAACTGGCGATTTCTCTCGATCGCGGCACGTATATCCGCGACGGCGACGTGCTCTTCTGGGATGCGAAGACCACTCAGGCCATCGTGGCGCGAATCGATCTGCGCGACGTCATGGTGGTGTATCTGGACGATTTGACGCGCCTGTCGCCCGAAATTGCAATGCGCACCTGCGTCGAACTGGGCCATGCGCTGGGCAACCAGCACTGGCCCGCTCTCGTCAAGGGCAACCTCGTCTATGTGCCGCTTACCGTCGACCGCAAGGTGATGGCATCGGTCATGAATACGCATCGCTTCGAGGGCATACGCCACGACTTCGTACGGGGCCGCGAAGTCGTTCCCTACCTGGCTCCCCATGAATCACGCCGGCTCTTCGGCGGTGCAGAAGGTCCGGTGCATTCGCACAAGCACGAAAGTGATCCGGATGTCGAGCCCGGCACCGGCCGAGTATACGAGCGGGCCCACGCCCACGCCGGATCCGATGCTCATTCCCACGTATCGCCGGCAACCCCGGTTTCCGGGAACGACCATGGGTAATGATGTCGCTGGAGCCCCAGGCAGCGCAACGTCATTCGCTCGCACTTTGCAGTTTGGCGACTCCATGTTCCCGATCGGCGGGTTCTCGTTTTCTGGCGGTTTGGAATCCGCAATTCAGAAGGGCGTTGTGGTCGATGCCGCCACTCTCCGTGCGTTCACCCTCACCGCACTACAGCAGGCGGAGCGCGGTGACGGTATCGCATTGATCGCCGCGCATCGAGCTGCAGTGGCAGGAGACGTTGACTCCCTGATCCGAATCGATGAGCACGTCTACGTCCGTAAGCTCTCCGACGAGATGCGAACCATGTCGGTGCGCATGGGCAAGAAGTTTACCGAATTGTGCATTCAAGTTATCCGTGCGCCCCTGCTTCGCAAATGGAGTGAATGCATCGAAACCTCTGTCTCTCCGGGATGCTATCCGGTGGCGCTGGCGGTGAATTTCGCAGTGCAAGGCTTGCCGGCGCTCGCGGCGTTCGCCGTGCACCAGTATGGTCTGGCGGCAACAACCCTGAGCGCCGCGTTGCGGCTAATGAAGATCAGCCACGTGGAGACGCAGAAGATCCTCTACGACCTCAATGCGACGGTCGAACCGGCCTTCGAAAGGGCCGCTGCAGCAAGCTTGTCTGACATGTCGGGCTATGCGCCGCTGAAGGAAATTCTGGCCGCTGTCCACACGAAGGCGCACGTCCGCTTGTTCATGAATTGAATTTGATTGGAGCGTCGAATGTCGAAGAAAATCACACGCATCGGCGTAGGAGGCCCGGTCGGCTCGGGCAAGACTGCGCTCGTGGAAGCCATTACGCCGCGGTTGCTCGATCTTGGCATCAAAGTGTTGATCGTCACTAACGACGTCGTCACGACCGAAGACGCTAAACACGTCCAACGCGTCCTCAAGGGTGTGCTAATCGAGGAACGGATCATCGGTGTGGAAACGGGAGCCTGCCCCCATACAGCGGTGCGCGAGGATCCAAGCATGAACCTCGCGGCGGTCGAAGACATGGAGCGGCGATTTCCGGATAGCGATCTCGTGCTGATCGAGAGCGGCGGCGATAACCTGACACTCACCTTTTCCCCTGCCTTGGTCGACTATTTCATTTATGTGATTGACGTGGCCGCAGGCGATAAGATCCCTCGCAAAAACGGGCCTGGGATTACACATTCGGACCTCCTCGTCATCAACAAGACCGATTTGGCGCCGTACGTCGGAGCCAGCCTCGACGTCATGAAACACGATTCCCGCCTGATGCGCGGCAGCAAGCCTTTCCTCTTCACAAACTGCAAGACAGGCGAGGGCATTCCAGCCGTGGTCGACCTGATCGAAAAGGAGTTTCTGTTCGACTTGAGCCCGCGCGCTCAGGGGATCGCAGGATGACGGCAGCCCCTGCTCCCTGGACAGTCGACCAAGCGCTCAGTGCATCGGCTCCGGAACTGGCTGCCTTCCAGGACGAGCCGCCTCAGATGAGGAGTGGCGCCGTTGGTAAGGCCGGTTTTCTGCGCATTGGATTCGAGCACCGTGGGAACCATACCATCCTGACCAACCTTGACCGCCGGGCACCGTATATGGTGCAGCGCGCGTTGTATTGCGACCAGAAAATGCCGGGCTTGGCTTGCATATTTCTAATCAACACCACCGGCTGCGTCGTGCAGGGAGACCGGCTCGCGCTCGACATCACAGTGGGTCCTCGCGCTCAGGCGCACGTTACCACGCAGTCGGCGACGAAGGTTCACACGATGGATGCTAACTATGCGGCGCAAACGCAAACCATCACGCTGGCCGACGAAGCGTACCTGGAGTTTCTTCCTGATCCCGTAATTCCGCATCGGCAAGCGCGTTTCTTCAGCGATACACGAATCTCGATCGCGCCGACGGCCACGATGCTCTTTTCCGAGATCGTCCAGCCTGGTCGCAGGCATCACCGTCTGGACGAATGCTTCGGGGCCACTGTGCTCTCGATATCGACCGCCGGTGCGCGCCCTTGTGGGCGCACGCTGTTCATCGAGAAGCTGGTGATCGAGCCACAACGGTATCAGATGCGGCAGACCGGCGTGATGGACTCGTTTGAAGTATTCGGCAATCTGATTGTGTGCACGCCCAAGGATAAAACGGATCGTATCTTAGAACGCTTGGGAGCTGACGTGGATATTGCACGCGGGCTGGCGTTCGGCGCGTGCCGGCTGCCCAATGATGCCGGCCTGATCTATAAGGTGCTCGGCCGCGAAACCACCCAGGTAAAAGCAAAGGTGCGCGAGGTTTGGGGAGTCGTTCGCGAGGAGGTCATCGGCGTCGGCCTCCCTCCGCCCTTTCTCTGGCGCTAGTGAGTCAAGACGCCGGAGCGAGTCATCTTTTCGGGAGGCTACAAATGGCAAATTCGTCGACATGGTGGGAACGCCTGGTTGCGTCGTCCAGTTTTCTGCGGTTTGTGGACAACGTCCTGCGCGGCGTTGGGCAGGTGATGTTCCAGGACAATCCTCTGACTGGGTTACTCTTCCTGGCCGCGATCGGCTGGGGATCATACGCAGCCGCTGTACCCCAAGTGTCGATCGCGGGCCTGGTCGCGGTGATCGTGGCGACTCTGACAGCGGAATGGCTTCACACCGACAGAGCCGCGCTGAACTCCGGTCTTTATGGCTATAACGCTTACCTCCTGGGTCTTGCCTTGGCAACCTTTCTAGCCCCCGGGCCCCTGCTTTGGGCTTATGTTGTGCTGGGTGCGGCGGTCTCGGTTATCGTCATGCTCGGAACTGCCAACGCCCTCCAACCATGGGGTGTGTCCGCGCTTACATTTCCATTCGTCCTCACAACCTGGATTCTCCTCCTCGCCACTTACGGGTTCTCCGGGCTCGCCGGCACGGCACTGCCTACCGGTCGCGTCGTCACCCCATTCCAACCCTATGAAATGAGCTCTCTCAACCTTGCTGATTTTGTTCAGGGGGTACTCCACAGCATTTCGCAGGTGTTCTTGAAGGGGAATGGCATTTCAGCGTTGCTTCTGCTTGCGGGACTGGCTGTGAATTCACTCCCCGCCGCCGCATTCGCTCTCGGGGGTGCGATATTGGCGGTCGCCACCGCACATGTCCTCGGCGCGGAAAGCCAGTTGATCACCGGCGGCCTCCTCGGGTTCAGCCCAGTCCTGACGGTGATCGCCCTCGGCACAGTGTTCTATCGGCCGAGTTGGCGCGTCGCGGCTTACGCGGCGTTGGGGACGGTGTTCACGGTCGTCGCGCAATCGGCCCTGAATGTTGCATTGGCGCCGGTTGCCATTCCAACCCTAACCGCGCCGTTCGTACTTATCTCCTGGCTTTTCCTGCTTCCCAGGAAGTGCTTCGAGCCGCCTTCCACCGTCCTCGTCGATACGGAGAAGTGGGCTGCGTAGCTTGAAGGGGTATGCAAGCACTCTGCCTGGATACGCAACAAGAATTGCCTGGCCCGCGGATGGACGGATTTCCGGTCAAGTGATCGATAACGCAAAACCGTGCCGTCGCAGGTGCAATGGTTCGGCTAAGGAGATGCTCTTCTCACAGACTATTTCGGCGTGGAGGGCATGGGCGCTGCTGTCGTCAACGCCGGAATCGACTGAACTCGAGTAGTGATCCTCAACCGTTCGCAGCAATTCCAGATTTTCTTCTCCCGCCTCTTCAATCACTTACTGTCCGAAGCCTCCTGGCCGCCCCGCCCAGACTGTTATTGTCAGGCCGGAAAGACCATGGCCTCTCAACTTCAAATCGAGGCGAATCGCCGGAATTCGCACTTCTCGACGGGCCCTCGCACACCGGAGGGCAAATCCGTTTCCCGCTTCAACGCTTTCAAATCCGGGGTTCACGCGCAGGCTCAAGTAATTCCCGGCGAAGACGCCGCCGAACTCGAAGCGCTCGCACAGAGTTATCACGAGCAGTTCCAGCCCGCCACCCCCCTCGAATGTTTCCTCGTCGATTCCCTCATCCACGCCGATTGGCAGCTTCGGCGCCTGCACCGGGTGGAAGCCCAGCTCTGGGCCACCGGTGACACACCGCTCGGCGACACATATAAACAGCAGTTGGATGTCTTCACCCGCCTCCAGCGCCGCATCGATTCCGCCGAACGCTCCTACTACCGCGCCCTCTCCCAATTACGGCGGCAGCAAAAAGCCGAACCCGGATCCTGCGCGCCTCCGCAACCGGTTGAAGAGCCGGCCGCTTGCATCGAATTGGCTTCGTTTCGCGACCTCCCTCCCGGGCCGTTGCCCGCCGATGATCTTCCGCACAGTCCTGCCCCGGCAACACCCCTGCCCATTGACAATACCCCGTTTTCTTGATACGCATTACCAGAGCAGTAAGGGGCCAAAGTCGTGGGGAGGGGATTTGCGACTCAATGGGACTCTTGGATCGTGGGTGTTTTTGTGCTCGCTCGCCTCGCGCCCAGACCCGGATCCCCCTGCCCCGGTGGTCATCACAGCCGTCGAACTCCGATTCGCGGCCTGCGCAAAACAAATCAAGGATGAGGGCTAATTGAACATGCGGACCAAATCGATTCTCGCGATACTTTTGCTTTCCGCGCTTTCCCTGCTGGGCCAGACGCTCGGCGATATCAGCGGTCAGGTCGGGGATCCCACTCACGCCGCCGTGGCGGAGTCGACTGTCACTCTGACGAACACAGCCACGAATGCCGTCCGCCAAGCCAGCACCAACACTGAAGGGCTGTATACTTTTGCGGCCGTTCCCCCCGGCGTCTACAACATCAAGGTCGAGCATCCGGGCTTCAAGACCGCCACCAGCAGTAGCGTCGAGGTCCAGGTGCAGCAGTCCGTGCGCCTCGATTTCACGCTCGAGGTCGGCCAAGTTACGGAATCCGTGCAGGTCGAGGCCGCGGCCGATCTGCTGCAGTCAGAGAATGCTACCGTAGGCAGCGTGATCGAAAGCAAAAGCATTGCCGAGCTTCCGCTCAACGGCCGCGAGTACCTGAACCTGGTTACTCTGTCCCCTAACGTCAGCAACCTAGCCCCCCCTTCCGGCCAGGCCCAGTCGCGTCAGGGTGGTGATCGCGCCAACCAGTCGATCTCGGCTGGTGGGAACCGGATCGTTTTCGATTATTTCACGCTCGATGGCGTGGTCAACACCGATCCCAATTTCAATACCTACGTCGTCCTTCCCTCGATCGATGCCTTACAGGAATTCAAGGTACAGACCGGCGTCTATCCGGCCGAGTTTGGCCATGAAGCGACGCAAATCAACGTGCTCACCAAGTCCGGCGGCAACGCCTATCATGGCGCCTTGTTCGAGTTCGTTCGCAACAACGATTTCGATGCGCTTCCATTCCAGTTCACCGCCACGAAACCCGGCGTGTCGCCCTTTAAGTGGAACGATTACGGCTTTGAGGTCGATGGACCGGTCTCCATTCCAAAGCTATTCAACGGCAGGAACAAGCTGTTCTTTATGGGCAACTACGAGTGGCTCCGGCAGCGGCAGACGCAGCAAGTCGTCTATTCGGTACCGACCGCCGCCATGTTCACGGGGGACTTCAGCCAGTATCCAACCACCATTTACAACCCCACCACCAAGGCGCCCTTTACTAACAACATGATCCCCGCCAGCATGATCAGCCCGATTTCACAGGCCCTTTTGAAGTACTACAACCCCGCCTCGCTCCCAGGCTTCACCAACAACTACGTCCAGAACAACGGCTCTCCTGTCAACCGCGACGGGTTCGTGCTGCGCATGGACTTCGTCGAATCGGCAAAATCGCAGTGGAGCGGCCGGTACAGCTGGGGCGACGAAAATCAAGTCATCCAGACCATCAACGCTAGCGGCAGCAAGCTCATCACTAATTACGAACAGTACATGGGTTCAAACACGCGCATCCTTTCGGCCAACGTCATCAATGAAGCGCGTTTCGGCTACTCGCGGTTTTATAATTCCCTCAGCACTGTATGGGCCTACAAAACGGACATCACCGCCTCGCTTGGTCTTCCCAATCTTCCAACGTCGGGCCCGCCGGTCACGTGGGGCATCCCCAGCGTCACATTTAGCGGGGATGGTTTCTCCGCCTTCGGAGACAATTCCGATGGCCCCTACGAAAATAAGAACAACACGGCTCAATTCATCGACAACCTCTCGTGGAACAAAGGCAAACACAGCTTCAAATTTGGCTTCGAATTCGATCGCCAGAATTTTAACCAGATCGGCAACCAGTACCCACGTGGCCAATACAGCTTCCAGGCCAATGCCACCCGGAGCGCCACCAATACCGGTGGCGATGCTTTCGCGGAGTTTCTCCTTGGGGATATCTTTCAATCGACAGTAGCAGTCGCCGTTGCCCAAGCGGCGTTCCAGCGCAACCTGGAAGCTGCGTTCATCGACGATACCTGGAAGATCACGCCCAAGCTCACCCTATCACTAGGATTACGGTGGGAGTTAACGCCGCCCTACGCAGACCAGACGAACAACTTGTTCATCGTCCATGTGCCGCATATTTACGAAACTCCGAATGCACCGCAATCGGACTGGCCCTACTTTGTGCGGCAAGGCAACTGCACGGATCCGTTTAATGCCAGTCCAGCGATCACTCTGCGCTGGACCAATATCCAGGCGACCTGCAGCAACGGGATCCTGCCCAACCAGCTCATGGGCACGCGGCACACTGATTTCGCCCCCCGCTTTGGAATCGCCTGGTCGCCCGATGCCAAAACCGTGATTCGCACCGGCTTCGGAATCTTCTTCAGCCAGGACAATTCGAACTCCGTATTCTTCGACCTGGCACGGAATCTTGCTGCGCGCGTTTCGCAGGTGGCCACCACCGGTCAACCGGACCGCAACTATGTCAACGCCTTTCCTGTAATCGGCGCCCTAACGACCGTCGCGACGCCCTATACCTACTCCGACAACCCCTTTCACCACACGCCTGTTAACATGCAGTACCTGCTCAACATCCAGCGCCAGCTCGGCAACACTTGGTCCGTCGAAGCCGGGTATCTCGGGTCGCTGAGCCACCACCTCTATGGCTTCTGGAACCAAAACGAGGGAATCCCTTCACCCACGGGAACCGCCATCTCGCATCTTCCGTTCCCCGCCTTCAATTTCATTCAGTCAGTTGAAGATATGGGGAACGGCGAATACAACTCTCTCGCGGTGAAGGTGAGTAAGCGCTTTAGCGCGGGCTTCAGCCTGGCCACTGCCTACACGCATTCCGTATCCATTGATGACACCAGTAACATCCGCATCCAGGGTTACGACACGCTGTTTCCGCAGAACAGCTATTGCATCCGTTGCGAGCGCGGCTTCTCCTCGTTCGACACTCGCAATCGCCTTGTCGTCTCGCCCCTCTATGAACTACCGGTTGGCAAGGGCAAGCCCCTGAACATCAACAATTCGGTGGCGAACGCTGTCATCGGCGGCTGGCAGGTCGGCGGGATTTTTACGATACAAAGCGGGTTACCGCAGGTCATCACCATAGGTGGTATAGACAATTCCGTAACCCAGAGCGGATACGACCGGCCGAACGCCACCGGGATCAGTTCCAGCGCCGCGAGCCCGAGCCCCGCGAAGGGCTGGTATAACCCGGCCGCCTTCGTTGAAGCGCCGTTGGGACAGTTCGGCAATGTGGGACGAGACACGGCGACCTCCCCCGGAATTTTCGCCATCAACGGCGAAGTCCACAAAAACTTCCGGGTGAAGGAGAATCACCAGTTCCAGTTCCGCGCCGAAGCGTTCAATCTCCTGAATCACCCGAACTTCGGGACCCCCAACGCCAACATCCTGGCGGGTGCGGCAACTCCCGGCCAGCCGGCCACCTATCCCCACCAGGGCTTCGGCACCATCAGCACCTTGGCGAGTGGCATTCCCATGCGCCAGATCCAGCTCGGCTTGAAGTACACGTTCTAACCGACATGAAACCCGTTTGGCTTGCGGCCGCCGTGCTAACGGTGGCCGCGCCCGCTCTCCCGCAAACCCTCACCGGCGCCATCGACATGCACGCCCATTCCGATCCCGATGGCGTGCCCCGGTCGATCGACGCCATCGATCTGGCGAAGCTGGCCAAGAGCCGCGGCATGCGTGCTCTCGTCTTCAAGAACCACTACCACCCCACCGCTGCGCTGGCTTCCCTGGTCCGCAAGGAAGTCCCCGGCATCGAGGTCTTCGGCGGTATCTCGCTCGATCTCACCGTCGGCGGTGTCAACCCCGCTGCTGTCGAATGGATGACCAAAGTTAAGGGCGGCTACGGCAAGGTGGTCTGGCTGCCCACCTTTGACTCTGAGCACCAGGTCACCAGCAGCGGACAGAAGCGCCCCTTCGCCCGCGTCGTGAAAGACGGCCAGGTGGTTCCTGAAGTCTCGCAGGTCATTGCCCTCGCGGCCCGGCACAACCTGGTCCTGGAGACCGGCCACTCCTCGCCCGCCGAGGCCCTGATCATCATCCGCGAGGCGCGCCGCCAGGGTGTGCAGAACATCCTCGTGACCCACGCCATGAGTCCCGAAGTGAAAATGTCAGTTCCGGAAATGAAGGAGGCGGCCCAAATGGGCGCCTATTTGGAATTCACCTGGGTAAAACCGGATTCCGAGGCTGCCAAAGCATACGTCCCCGCGATCCGCGAAGTCGGCCCCGAATTCTGTGTGCTTTCAAGCGACCTGGGTCAGCCCGCCAACCCGCTGCACCCAGACGGCCTGCTGCAGATGTATCAATTCCTCCACGACCACGGCTTCTCTGTCGCCGAGATCGACCGCATGGCAAAAACCAACCCCGCCAAGCTCCTCGGTCTTTAGTCCGGCAGCTTCACGCCGATCGCCTGCAAGAACTCCGCGTCGCTGAACTGCGTTTCTTCGTGTGTGAACGCGGCTTTTCCGGCGCAGTTGTCTTCGATCTCTCCTTCGGCCGGGCACTCTTTCCAGCACTCTTCGAGCGGCTTCAAGACGTACGCGTATTTCTTGCACTTCGTGCAGCGCCAGCGCAGGATCAGCTGGTGGTCATTCGTCAATCCGATCTCCTGCACACTCGTCGCGGATCTTCCGCACTCGCACTCTAAAGACAGCGTCAAATACGTCATCAAGCCTCTCCCTGTGGCTGTTTTCGCATGATCGGACAGAAGGACATAGTCCTGCCCCGTCCACGGCGGTACCATTAGCCGTAACATGTTGAAAAATAAATGTTTATCCGGATACTATCTTCGGATAAGGAACCCTAAACCCGGGTCACTCGATATATCCATTCACCCGGCACGAGACCGGCCAGACAGCCTGCCAAGCCCGATCGAGTCAGCCCGCGGAATAACCCCGAGACAACGGACGGCCGACCGAGCAAGCTCCGGCACTGCCGGAGATATTCCGAGACCGGGATCTGTCGCGCCGCCGCCTTCCCCGCCAATTGGCCGGTGATGAGTGCGTTCAGGATTCCTGACCCGGTAAACGGATCCACGAAGCCCAGAGCATCGCCTGCCGCATAGGTGTTTCCCAGCGGAGCAGCCGGCCGTGAGAAGACCAGCGGCCCCGTCGTCAGCCATTCCATCGCACGTGACAAAGGCTTGAGCCGCTCCGCCAAAGGCGCCGAGCGCTTGAGGAACTCATCTATATCGAAATTCACTTGGCGCAACTCGTCTTCCGGGGCGAGCCCGCAGACGTTCGTCCGGTTATGTTCGACGGAGCTGACGCCGAAGTAAGCCGAGCCGGCAAAGTAGAGCGCCACCGCATCATCCGCCGGCCCTTCGAAATGCGCCTTGAATCCAAACAGACGCGGCCGCGCGCTCGTACCGCCGCGCCGGCCGCTCGCCAGCACCACGCCCCCGCCTCCACGCCATTCGACCCCGCGCGAAACGACCGCGCCGAGAAAGGCCGCTCTCTGTAGCAGCAGCCCATCCAGCGCGCGCCGGCTCAGGCCATACGCTGTCTCCGCCAGATTCCACTGCTTCGCGCGCGAGCCGAAATGCAGAGCTACACGGCAGATCCGCGCCGGCCCCAGACTCAGAAACTCCGCCCAGACGCCCAGCGCTTCCAGTTCGCCGCATGCCT
>Ga0126371_10001714_pt1 | contig 18647 bp, 11 predicted proteins | sample PanSoiMetaPlot_4_FD_110145 | JGI IMG/M metagenome (GOLD analysis project Ga0126371, IMG submission 110145) | Tropical forest soil microbial communities from Panama - MetaG Plot_4 | ecosystem: Environmental > Terrestrial > Soil > Tropical forest > Bulk soil | place: Panama | collected 2016-02-17 | reverse complement strand
GGCACGTCGATCTTCCGCCAATCGGCCGCCAGAGGATCTGTCGTGAACCAATTCTCGTTTGTGCCTCTATCGTGCGAATCCGTGCGGAACAGCCACGCTCCAGAAAGGGTGGCGGTCTCGGTGGCGCGAAGCACAGGAGCGGTTCTCGCGCTCCCAACCGCACCAGGGACTGCTCGGACGCCAGCTGTGAAAGATGCCGTTCGAACCAGGAATTCGCGGCGGGAACTCACAGGATATTTTCGTCCATCATTACAACCCTTTTTGCAATCCGCGCGACGGAGCCGAAATGAACCTAGGAGTTCCGGCGCTGGCGGAATCAACGAGATTTCCTAGAACTCCCGCTTTTTGCCGGCAGAATCGGTAAACTCACGATTTAACGGAACCGGCGAATTACCAGGTTATGCCGATCGGAACGATACAGGCCTAGAACGTAAAGAATGATTTTCCCCTTGCGCGAATAAATCGCTTGACGAATGCGCAAGATCGGTTCGCGCGCGGGCACCCCAAGCAACTCCGCGGTCCTTTGATCGGCAGCCGTGGCGTCAATCTCTTCGTCGGAGTAACTCAATTCCGCGTCGTAGTCCCGCTCCAAAATGGCAAACAGCGATTCACGATGCAGCGGGGCATCAATGAGTCCGGCGAATTGATCCGAGGCAAGATAACAGGTTTCCAGAGCAAACGGTTCGCCTTCGGAGTGACGGAGCCTTTCCAACTTAACCACCAGACTCTTGGGCGGAAGCGAAAGTCGCGCGATGGCCTCGGGTTCATCGTGAACGATTCTGGCAAATAGAATTTTGGAGCCGGCAAGCATCCGCCGGCTGGCCATTTGCTCGGTGTAACTCATCAGGCGGTTGAAGTGAATCTTTGGACTGGAAACAAATGTGCCGATTCCGCGGCGCCGTTCCACCACGCCTTCTCTTTCCAGATAAGCCAGGGCGTGCCGCGCGGTCATCAGGCTTACACCGTGCATTTTGGCGAGTTCGCGTTCGGAAGGCACCGAATCCCCAGGCCGCAACTTTCCAGCCTCGATCTTCTTTCGGATGCCGCCTTGAATTTTCTGGTAGGCAGGCAAGCCGTTGGAATTTTTACCGACCTTAGCGGGCATGCACTTGTCCTCGACTAAAACTCTAGGCTAAGGGAATCCAAAGTATAAGACACGCTGGCGCCGGGAGCCGTTCCGATCGAGCCCAGGCTAGCCTTGCCTGGGTGCCAGTCCACGCGGCAGGGTCGCGCTTGCTGCCGGATGATATAGAGCAGTACCCATATCTGCTATAGTGCACCATGCAGGCACCCTTATAAATCAAACGTTTTTACTTGACAAGTCTTTTTCAGTGCTATATAGCCATTACCCAATCAGCCCTATAGCTGGGTGGGTCAGCTTTTTCGGGTACTGATCTCAAGCCGTAGTTGGGGTGCTGGGAAGGTCCGCAGTTAAGCGGGAGTGGAGGAGCCTTTATGAAGAAATCGCAATCGGCCCTGTGGGTAGTTACTGTGCTGGCTTTAGCTGCCTTGTTGAGCAGTCCCTCGTTTGTTCTGGCTCAGGACGTAAGCGCCACCATTACCGGCGCGGTTACCGACGCCTCGGGTGGGCCCGTGGCGGGTGCGACCGCGACGGCAACCGACGTCGATCGCGGCACCAAATGGACCGCAGTCACCAATGACTCCGGTATCTACAATATTCTGCGCATCCCGGTTGGAACCTACATCTTGAAGGTCGAGGCCCAAGGATTTGAGACCGTCAACTATCCGAAGTTCACCCTGGTCTTGAACCAAGTGGCGCGGTTTGACGTCAGTATGAAGGTTGGATCGTTTACCACCACCGTCGAGGTCGTCGGTTCAACCCCAGTGCTGCAAACCCAATCGACCGAAGTCAGCACTCTTTTCGATGCCAATACAACGACGACATTGCCTCTGGCTGCCCGCAACTACGTGCAACTGTCGCTGCTGGCGCCTGGCACCACGACCGTCAACCCCAGCAGCATTTCACAACCTCAACTGATGACCGGCGCCGGCCGCCCGGACATTAATGGCAACCGCGAACAGGCGGTTGCCTTTTTGTTGGACGGCATTGTGAACCAGGAAGCCAAAAATAATGAGATCGCCTACCAGCCCAATGTGGATGCCATTGAGGAATTCAACGTCATCACGCAGAATGCCGGAGCGGATTTTGGCAACTACGCGGGCGGAGTTGTCAGTGTGAGCATCAAGTCCGGGACCAACAGTTTTCATGGAGACGTCTTTGAATTCTTCCGGAACGACTACCTGAACTCCAACGTGAAATCGTCTTCCTGGGCGACCGGAAAGGTGCAGGCAAAACCGACCCTGCGCTACAACATGTTCGGAGGCACCCTTGGCGGCCCGATCGTCAAAGACAAGCTGTTCTTCTTTGCCGATTACCAGGGCATGCGCATTCCGTCACACGGGGTGACCAATGCGCAAGTGCTTACGCAGGATGAACGAAACGGCGATTTTGGGGGGCTGTGCACCGATGCAGGGGGCGCCTTCAGCCCGGTTACCGGCGTGTGCAACAACGCCACCGGCCAACTCTACGATCCGAATAGCGTTCCGGGCGGTCCAAAACCGGGGGTTCCTTACAACCCAACGCCAATTCCATTTAACAACCTCGCAAACTACTACGGCGCCGCGGCGGAAAGCTCCTTCGCCAAAAACCTTTTTGCCGATACCAAGCATTATCCGTTGCCGCAGGTGAACACGACACTCGGAAGTAATTTTTCCTATCTCACGGGCAATAATTTCAATTCCGACCAGGGCGACCTCCGAGTCGACTACAAAATGTCCGCCACCGATACCATCTACGGCCGCTTTTCCAAAATGGATACCTCGCAAGCGGTGTTTTCTGACGCTCCCTTCCTGAATGCAGGTGCGGCGCAAGGTACCGACGAGCCAGGATGGAGCTCCGCTCTCAGCTGGTCGCATATGTTTGGCAAGAGCGTCCTAAACCAAGCCAGGATTGGCTCGAACGCGTTCCGCTTCAACCAAAATCAGACCCCTACGACCAGCCTGGGAAATGTCAGCGAGGAGTTGGGAATTCCCGGGGCGAATGCCCAGGCGCCGGGCTTACTGCAGATCACGATGACTGGCGGCGGCGGGGCCAATGCCAACCTGGGGTTGATCAACCTCTGGCAGATCTTCCGCGACACGGAAATCCAAGTACAGGACGATCTGGTCATTTCCCACGGGCGGCATACCTTTAAGACCGGCTTTGCGTGGATCCGCGAGCGCAACAACTATGTGTACCCCGGCAACGAAGGCGCTTTGGGGAATATCAACATCAACAGTCTTCTCACCACGCAACCTTGCACTCCCACCACTTCGACGCCTTGCGCGACCGGTTCGCAAGTGGCCGACTTTTGGCTCGGGAGCACCTCCGGCGGCGGCCACAGAGACAGCGGCTCAACGACGCTTGAGCAGTTGCGCGGGAGTATCTGGAGCGGCTATTTCCAGGATGACTGGCGCGCGACCCCCACGCTCACCGTCAACGTGGGTCTGCGGTTTGAAGACCACACGCCTTTCTATGAGGAGCATGACCGCCTGGTAAACTTCGGTTATCTGGACGGCGCGATTGTTCCGGCGCCCCCAAAGGTTTCCGGATACGGCGGCCGCGCGCTCTATAACAACTACATGGGCATTGGAAATTGGAATCCCCGTATAGGCTTGGCCTGGTCGCCTGCCCGACTGGGCGGAGCAACCGTGATCCGCGCCGCCTACGGGAGCTCTTCCTACCGGGAAGGCGGAGGCAGCAACGAAGAACTTTCCTTGAACCTGCCCTACGGCAATGTGTTGTCAACCTATCCTACCGGCATTGGCGAGCTCACGACGGGCTGGCCCGCAGCCCCAACCGGTTGCGACTTCAGCCTAGCGTGTTATGCAGGACAACGCTTGCGCGTGTATCCGACCAATTTCCGCCCGGCCCTCATCCAGCAATGGAACCTGACGATCGAACACCAGTTTCGCGCAGGTCTGACCTTGCAAGCCGGCTACGTGGGCCAACATGGCACGCATTTGCTGAACTTTGAGGACTTGGCGCAGTGGGAGGGCTTGAACGCGCAGGGCACAATCGCGCGGCCGGGCCAGACCATCGTCAGCATCGTGCCGGGTCCGTACCTCGGAAGCCAGTCGCCCGGCGCCACGCCAACAAACAACCTGGGTTGGGCCGAAGCTGCGCCTTATCTCACCGGAGCGGGAGCCAGCACGACTGCCGCTTTGGTCGGCGCCAACATGTCCAACGCCAACCAGACCTACCACGCCCTGCAAATGGTCTTGAAGGAGCGCGGATATCACGGCCTCACCGGTCAGTTGGCTTACACCTACTCGAAATGCCTAAGCAACTCGCCCGGATATTTCGGAACGGGTTGGGGCAGTACGCAGGCGCAAAGTTCCGGTGGACAACCCGGATGGGGAAACATCTACGATCCGAAGGCTTACTGGGGACCCTGCTATTACGATGAAACGCACATTTTCAGCGGGTACTTCAGCTATGAGTTACCCTTTGGGCGTGGAAAACAGTTTGGCAGTGATGCGGGTAAGGCCCTCAACGCGGTGATCGGCAATTGGCAGTTGAGTGGAATTGCTACCCTGCACAGCGGGAATGCCCTGACGTTGAATCAGTTCGGCGGCTGGGGCGCCTATCCGACCGCCTCCAATCCGGATTTGACCGGCGGCATCGGTCCCTACACCTTAAGTGACATGCCCAACTGCAACGGGCCCATCCACATCACAGACAAATTTGTGCCCTTTAATTCGGCAAACAACATTCCCGCTCACATTCAATGGTTCGACACCAGCAACATCTCGAATCCCGCCGCCAACACGTTCGGCACTTGCGGCGTCGGCAATATTCGCGGCCCATGGCTGAAAACCATCGACCTAAGCTTGCAAAAAGAGTTCCATGTATCGGAAAGCAAGCTTTTCCAACTCCGGCTCGACGCCTTCAACGCCTTCAACAATTCCATCTGGACCTTCAGCGGCGGGCCCGCGAATGGTTCGTTCGACCAAGGCCAGGCGAACAACGGCGTAAATGCCCAGGGCTCGCTCGGCTGGATAACCGGAACCCAGAGCGCCAGGCAACTGCAGCTGGCTCTGAAATTCCTTTTCTGACGGCACAACAACACACCCCGGACCGATGGCGGGCCTGACGGGCCCGCCATCGCTTTTCTGGGCGCATCTTATGTTCAGCTGCATTTACCCCCAGCCGGATCACGAGTCCCATCTCAGGCTTTCGTCTATAATCTGGTTATGCTGATAATCAAGCTGCCGGTCATCGCGCTCTGTTGCCTCATCCTTTGTGGCGGTCTAGGCAGCGCGCAACAACGTAGCGCGAGTGCCGATAGCAGCGTCCAGGCAGCCGCAGAACGAGGCATGTCCCTCGCATCCAGCGGTCATTGCCTGGAGGCGATCCCGCTGCTCCGGAAATCCATCCGCCAGGTGACCAACAAGGACCTTCAGAAAAAAATGGGACTGACGGGCATCACTTGCGCGATGACCCACAATGCTCCCAACGACGTTCTTCCGTTCTTGGAAGTTTTGCTGCATGAGTTCCCGCGCGATCCGGAAGTCCTCTATACCGCCACTCGCGTCTTTTCTGACCTCTCCCTGAGTACTTCGCAACAGCTCATGCGCGAAGCGCCGTTCTCCTACCAGGTGCATGAGCTCAATGCGGAGGCCCTTGAGGAACAGGGGAAGTGGGACGAAGCGGCGGCTGAATACCGCAAAATCATTGGACTGAATCCGTTGCTGCCGAGCATTCACGCGCGCTTGGGTAGAGTTCTTTTGGCCCCCCAGCAACCAACCGCGGAGGCCGTGGCTCAGGCAAAGAAAGCCTTCGAGGACGAACTCGCCATTGATCCAAGCAACGCCACCGCCGAATTCGCCCTAGGAGAGCTGGCAAAAAATGAAAGCGACTTCGCCGCGGCTATCCGCCACTACACGCGGGCAACGAAACTCGACGAGGGATTTGCGGAAGCATACCTCGGGCTCGGTTCCGCATTCGTCGCTTCGAAACAGTTTGCAGAGGCGATTGTTCCACTCGAGAAATACGAAAAGCTGGCGCCCGATAGCCCTTCCGGACACTATCAGCTAGCCATGGCGTATGCCGGAGTCGGACGAAAAGAAGACGCCAACCGCGAAGCTGCCTTGCAGCGAGAAACGGCACAGCGTTTGGAGCAGATCAAGCGAAGGGTAGCGGAAGGGCTGGAGGGCCAACATCCTCCCCAGTGAAGCTTTCATGCACGGTCCAGAGGCTGAGTACGGGCGGGTGTTGCCTTCGCCGAGCGAGCATGCCTGATGCGTTTTCGATTATTTCCCCGCCGCGAATTCCTCCGTTCTCTTGCGGGTTACACGCTGGCCGGATCCGGTTCCCTCGGATGGTTCGCGGATAAATCGCCAAAGGTATTTCCTTTTGTCGAGGTGACGGCCACAGGAATCCATTTTGTGCATGCTAGCGGTGCTTCCCCGGAAAAATACCTGCCCGAATCGACAGGCGCGGGCTGCGCTTTTCTCGACTATGACAATGACGGCTGGATGGACATCTATCTGGTCAATAGCGGGCCGTGTGATTTTTGGACCCCGGAGAAGCCCCTGAAGAATGCCCTTTATCGCAACAATCGAGACGGCACGTTTACCGACGTGACGGAAAAAGCCGGGGTGAGCGGTGGCGGCTACGGCATGGGAGTGGCCGTTGGCGACTATGACCGCGACGGGTTTCCCGACTTGTATGTGACGCAATACGGGAAAAGCATCCTGTACCGTAACAATGGGGACGGTACATTCACCGACGTTACCCAGAAAGCCGGCGTGGCCGCGCCGGGATGGTCGACCAGCGCCGTTTGGTTTGACTATGACAATGACGGCTGGCTCGATCTGTTCGTAGGGCGCTTTGTAGACTTCAGCAAGTTAAAGCACCATGCCTGCCACGCCCCAAGTATCCCGGAACTCGCGGGCGTGAACGAATACTGCTACCCGCGCATTTTCGATCCCATGCCCAGCTGGCTATTCCATAACAATCGGGACGGAACCTTCACCGATGTCAGCCAGAAACTCGGCATTTCCGACAGTCCTGGCAAGGCTTGGGGTGTTGTTGCCGGGGACTTCAACAACGATGGGTGGATGGATCTGTGCGTCGCCAATGACACCGTCGCGAATTTCTTATTAGCGAATCGCGGCGGTAAGCGGTTCGATGAGATTGGCTTCACCGCAGGAGTAGCTTATAGCGCCGACGGGAAAGCCCGATCGGGAATGGGAATTGACGCAGCCGATCTCGACCAGGACGGCTGGCTCGACCTGTTCATCACGAACCTCGACCACGAGTTCTACGCCCTGTACAAGAACCGGCATGACGAAACTTTCGACGATATCGCCACTCCTTCCGGTATTGCTCGAGCCACGGAGCGAATGAGCGGCTGGGGCGTTAAATTCTTTGACTACGATAATGACGGCGAATTGGACTTGTTCATTGCCAACGGTCATCCGGACGACCTTATCAATCGCATCAACCCCAGCGTGACCTATAGCGAGCCGCTCATGCTTTTCCAGAACAACGGCAAGACGCTCCAGGACATTTCCTCGTCGAGCGGCCCGAGTTTTGCGAAACCTTTGTCGGCACGCGGGCTCGCCCTCGGAGACTTCAACAACGACGGCGCGGTCGACGTTCTGCTTTCCGTCAATAACGGCGCCCCGGTCTTGCTCAAAAACGCGGGTGCAAATGGGAATCATTGGCTGGGACTGCGCTTGATCGGGAAGAAGTCCAATCCCGATGCCGTTGGTGCGCAAATCACCTATCAATCAGGAGATCTCAAGCGCCGCAGGAGCAAAGTGGGAGGTGGCAGCTTCTTATCGTCCCATGACCCTAGAGTGGTGCTCGGTGTTGGCGCGCGGACAAAAATGGATTGGGTCGAAATCGCCTGGCCAAAGCCGGGCGGCAGTGCGCAACGATTCAACAATCCACCGATAGATCAGTACATCACGCTGGTGGAAGGCGAGGATCGCTGGCGGCAAGGTGGTTGAATTTTTTGCCGCGAACCTGTCCTGGAGGGCGCTGCCGGCTCCTTCGTTCGATCGGATCTTTATTCACCTGCTGGTCTGGTTGCAAATTGACTGGATAATTCACCGGAGCCTTCAGATAAAACGGTACCGTTTATTCACCGCGCAGAGCCCAAGCAGACCGATTCCAACCAGGAGGAGTGTGGAGGTCTCGGGCGTGGAAACGGCACCCACAATTGTGGCGTCACCGGTCGTTCCACGCAGGTCGTTTACCGACGTGCAAGCAGCATTTAAACATGCGAATTCGTTCAAGGCCGTAAAAACGGTCCCCCCGGCGTTCGTGAGATTCAGAGGAACGGCGAAGCTGTTCGAGGTAAAGAACTCAAGTTCGAGCGCGCTCGACCCGGTGAAATCCGGCATCAGCGTCACCACGAATCCAATGTCGAATGGAAGAGGCGTGAAGGATGGATCGACAGCCCTATAGGTAGCGCCGCCGAACAGGGATCCCCCGGTTGTCGTGATATTGACCGCGCTCACCTTGTTAGTCGACGCATCGTAGACAAACGAACCAGAAGCTGTCGCGCCATCGGAAAAAAGCACGTCGTGCAGCGTCCAAGTGACGCTGTCGGCAGAAGCCCCGGGCGCGAGCCCGAGAAGTAGAAACAGAATACTTGCAGCGACGTTGAGTCGAAACATTCGCGCCCCCTTCTGACTGCATCATCCGGAAGCCATGCACACTCGCGGCGCGGATACGAGAGCGCAGACTTACCCCTCCTGAGGCTCAACGAAAAAACAGACACTGTCTTCGGATGCTCAATGAACCTTAGTCGAGTGCCCCTGCTCTATCTTGACGCTTTTGTTAAATTCGAGTGAAAAGAACTAATGAACGGCGACGCTTACTTGAACGTTGTAGGTACTGCCGCCAGCGGTTGCCGACGTAAAAGTGATTGGGGAATTGGGGGCGCTTTGCAGGATGAAACGGAACGGCAGAATCGCACCCGCGGAAGAAAACGCGATTGGCGCCGTGGACTGGCTTCTTGCCCCTTGCCCATCGGCGTAGCCGATGGTGATCTGCAGGGTCGAATTCTGAACGGAATTGGTCGCCACGGCATACCCGGTAACCTCATAGAGTGCATTTGCGCCATAGCCGCTGCTGGGTGCGGTGAATAGGGTGTAAGGTCCAAAGGATCCCGCGAGCGAAGTCGGCGGCGTCCCGTAAACCACGTAGGGCATTCCGTTGCCGCTGACGGCGGTCAAGCCTTTGTACTGCGAGAAGCCACCGTTTGCGGCGATGCGGATATTGCCGCAGCCTCCGTTGGTCGAGGCTAGGCACGTGTCGCCGTGGATGTTGGTTGAGAGTCCGCCGCCTGCCGACCCCCACAAATCCACGTGTCCATCCATATCCAGATTGAGCAGCGTCGACACCACGCATTGGGCTTTGCAGTTTTTCAACGTTTGCATCTCAAACTGGCCGTCCTGATTGACAGTGAAGGCGCTGACTACGTCGGGAAACGACGCCGCGTTTGCGTAGTACTGAACGGCCAGCCACTGTCCAAAAATGCCGCCCGTAGAATTGGTACAAGCTGAACTGGCCCACGAAGCGGTATTTCCGCTGACCGCCGTGACAGTCAACGGGCCGCCGTTGCATGCAGATTGTGCGCTATTATCCAAGTAGAAAGACTGGCCCGGAGTCATCCCACAATCCGCAACATTGCAATTTGCCGTGGCCGTCGAGCCGTTACCGGTAATCGTCAAAATCGTGGCCTGGCTGGCCAATGGCGTGGTCGTGAGGAGCGTTTGACTCGTGGGGTTGTAGCTGACCTCATTCACACATCCGAACGCCCCATTATTGTTGTATTGCAGGCCCGCAGCACCACTCGAGCAAGGTGCCGGCGCAGAAGGCGCGACCGCATACTGCACCAGTACGAAGTTATAGGGTCCCGGATTTACCGTTTGCGCCGTGCCAAGTACATCTCCGGGCTGAAACGGTGCGCCGGTCGCGCGAGTGAAGATGAACACGCGGCCAACGCCGAGATTCAATGCCGTGGATGACGTACCTGAAGGTCCGGGTGTGACGGTGAATTCTGCAACCGGTGCGGTGGCATTTTCATAGAAGTAGGCGGCCAATCCCGTTGTGGTGGCCTTGATAGTGGCCGGGGTGCTCGAGAGTTGCACTCCCGCAGAAACTTGCGCCGAGAGGCGTCCGGCAACGAATAAGAGGACTACGAACACCGATAACGAACGAAGCGACATGGCAGCCCCCGAAAAATGAGAGATATGTGAACTCGGGGTCGGGCGAGCTGGAGCGTTCTTGCGCGACTTGCGGAGATTGTGAAATGCCGACCAGGATCTCTCCGGCTGCGATTCTTCTCTTCCAATATGAGTAAACAAAGAATCTTAGATGTCTTTTCTATTAATTGCAGCTTGCGCCAGTCTGTCGCGCGAATTTGATCGTATTTGTCAATGGATTGTCGAATACCATTCAAGGAATGGACACATTTTTTCAAACGTTCATGCAAACTTGAATCGCGCTTCATTTATGTACGCTATGCGTGCTTTACGCTCACGTCCGTGAGGGCCCTCGCCAACGACATCTCCGCGCCTCTGTCCTGTGAGCAGTGCCTCCCATGTTTGTGGTCTCAGCGTCGTAGATGTTCCAAAAGGAAACTCACCAGATTCGATAGACCTGACCGGTCCCCAGGAAGGAGTCTGTAAATGAATCGTAAGTATTGGAATGCGAAGTGGAAGTCCGTAGTACTGAGCAGTATTCTGGTTGCCAGCTTGAGTTCAATAGCAAGCGCAACGGCCCCCAATCCAGTTCCCGTACTGGATCCGATTGTGCCGGCAGCGGTCGCCCCCGGCGGTCCAGCGTTTACCCTGACCGTAACCGGCGCGGGTTTTGTAGCAGGATCTGCAGTTTATTGGAACGGAACTCCACGAACGACAACCTTTGTGAGCAATTCAAAGTTGACGGCCGCGATTCTTGCCTCGGATATCGCTTCACCGACTGCCCCGACGATTACGGTGTTTAGCCCCGGCCCGGGTGGGGGCTATTCCAACGCTCGCACTCTCGACGTCTCTTTCTCCGTCTTTAACCCCTCATTTAGCCCCAGAAGCGTTACCGGCAAAGTCACGCTGACATCGCCTCTGGTCGGCGGTGACTTTGATCGGGACGGCCACGCCGACATCGCGGTGGCGTCTGGCGCCTCGGTATACATAATCCGTGGCAACGGCGATGGAACTTTTCAAGTGCCACTGGGTAGCGCCGGACCAACCGGTGCAAATACCACCGGCATTCACGTCCTGGACATTAATCAGGACGGAAAGCTCGACCTGATCGCCACAGGTTCTAAGGGGACGAACACTTCGTTTGTAAACGTGATGGTCGGCAATGGCAGCGGTACGTTTCCCGTTCAGGTTGAGTCGGACTTCAGCGGGGTGATTCCACCGACCGCGGTGCTCGGAGACTTCAATGGAGACGGCAACCTCGACATCGCCTATGTAACCGGGGCGGGCGTGCAGGTCCTTTTCGGCGGTGCCAATGGGACGTTTCAACTTGGCCCCAGCTCTTCGCTTGGCAGCTACGTTGGTCGCGACACGGTCGCAGTCGGCGACTTCAATCACGACGGTCATCTTGACCTGGTGGTTACCGCTTTCGACCCAACCTCGGCCACCGGATTCAATTTCGCCGGTGTCCTTCTGGGCAATGGCGACGGAAGCTTCCAGACGATCAACCCGGTGGCAGGGTCCGGCACCTCGTTCGTGGGAGCCCTGACGGCGGTCGTCGGCGACTTCAACGGAGACGGAAATCTCGACGTAGCCACGGCACTGCAATCGGTGGGGCAGCTCAACCAGGGTTACATCCTCATTTCCCTCGGAAAGGGTGACGGGACCTTCCAGGACTCGCAAGATGTTCCCAACGTAAACCAAGTCACTACGCCGCTCCTGCTGGCGGACTTTGATGGCGACGGCAACCTCGACCTGGCCAGCGGCGGATTCATCTATTTCGGCCGGAGCGACGGAACATTCCCAACTTCTCAGGGGTCCACCAACGTCCCGTTGATGTCCCTGGCTCTGGATGTGAACGGAGACGGGTTGCCGGACATCATTGACGAAACACTGTTCGTGAATGGCACGAAAGTCCAGCAAGCCATTGGCGCGGAACTCCAGATCGCTCCTCTGCCGGACTTCAAGGGCGTGGTGGCGCCATTTAATTCCACCCTGACACCCGGCGGGAGCGTTGCCATTCCCATCACCATCGATCCGTTGAATGGATGGACGGGCGATGTCGTGCTGAGTGCGACGAATCTTCCAAATGGATTGACGCCGAGCTACAACCCGGTACTCATTCATGGCGGCCGCGGCACCTCCACGATTACCTTGACCGCCTCCAGCAGCATTGCGCTCGGTAACTACACCCTTACACTGTCCGGTAACAGTGGAAGCTTGACACACAGCACAACCGTTTCCCTGACCGTTGCAGCACTGCTCGGTGATTTCAGCGGAATTGTCGCGCAACCTGCGGCCAACACCAGCCCCGGCGGTAGCGCGCTCTATGTTCTGACGACAACTCCTACAGGCGGATTCACAAGCGACGTTTCGCTGAACGTCTCCGGACTCCCGGCCGGGGCGACTGCAGGATTCAATCCGCCGGTTATTGCCGGCGGCTGGGGCAGCACGACGTTGACGATTCAGACGCCTGCGAACACTCCATCGCCGGCCATTTATGACATTGCCATTGTTGGCTCGAGTGGTCCGCTGATCCATACCACGCAAGTGGAACTTGGCGTGAGCAGTGGCACAGGAGACTTCTCTGGAACCATCACGAACGGGGGACTGTCTTCGCAGTTCGTTCCTTCCTCCGGTGGATCGGGAAGCTTCAACATCGCAGTGACTCCGATCAACGGTGGGGCGGGAGATGTCACGCTGACCGTCGACGGGTTGCCGGGGTCTTCGACGGCGACGTTCACGCCCGCAACGATTGTTGGCAGTTCAGGGACCTCGACGCTCACCGTCAACGTCCCGGGCGGCACCGCATCCGGAACCTACACGTTAATCATCACGGCCGCGGGAAGTGGCGTGGTGCACATCAGCGGAATCCAGCTTACGGTCACTCAGTGACGCAGACCGCAAGCTAACGTTTCAAAAACTCAAAATGGATACAGAAGCCCCCGAACCGCTTGGGGGCTTCCTTCTTTTGCCGGACGGAGATTGCCCAAGGTGCAGAGCGATCCGCAAAGTCTACCAGTCGGAATAGCGCGTTCCATCCAAGGCAATCCCGGCCGATTTCGAATAGACATCGTACACGTTGCTGCCACCCCAGGAGTGCGAATCCTGCTCGTCCTGAACCGATCGGAGGCCCCACTCCGCCCGGCCGGTCATCGGATCCACGGGAATTCGGCGCAGAAAGCGCACTTTCCTATCGTACCCGCTGCCTCCGAGGTGTACCGCTTGCACCAGCGTGTCCAGGTCCGGAGGATAGCCTTCGCTACCCACTTTTTCCCGGATCAAGTTCCGATCCGCATAGTCCTTGTACCGGTCAATTGCGTCGCGGATCTCCCTGAGATCCTGCCGAAGTTCTTTTTCTCGTTCCCGGACAACCACGATGCGGACAAGCGGAAGGGCCGCGGAAGACAGAATCAGCAGAATCGTGCAAGCAATAATCAGTTCCAACAGAGTCATGCCTGATTGTGGAAATCGCCGGCGCGGAGGGCGATCGAAATTCATGAACCCACTCCCTCTGATGTTGCCGGTGCCACCCAGTGCCTTAATCCCCCCGCGAGGGGCCTGCCGGACCCGGAGCGTTGATGGCAATGCTGACACAGGGTTCTGCCGGCGCTCGCGCCCAACCCAAGCCACAACCAAAGGAAGCCCTGCAAGGGGGCATTGCGCATCGTGGATTCCCCGACGTTCATGAACAGCGCAGTCATTCCCATGACAAACGCAAGATGCGCGGCGAGGGAAGTCGCAGGGAATTGTTCCGCGAGGCGGTCTTTCGTGAGCCAAATGGCTCGAAGTCCGCGGAAGATGAGTGCCAGTGGCACAAAGAAGTAGGCAAGATAGGGAAGAAATCCCACGACACCAAATTGCTTGAGGACGTCGAGGTACTCCGAGTCCGTCACAATCGTCGAAAAAACCACCTTAGCCGGGCCATGTCCCAGCCAAGGAGAGGCCTCAATAAATGCCCATGCATCTTGCCAAACGACGTCCAGGCGTGTGCGCAGGGAATCTACCTGCAGTGGATGTCGAAGCTCCTCGAAACGCTGGCTGACACCAAAGGTACTGCCTTCGACGAATCGGAAGATCAGCAGGAAGACGGGAAGCGAGAAAACCAGGAGAGCAAGCTGAAGGACGCGCCTTCGATTGCGGAACGAGGGAAGGAATAAGGCCAGGATTAACAATAGGTCCAGTACGGCACCGAGCATCCCGTATCGCGAGGCAGTCATTGCGAGAGTAACAAAACACGCGCCGAGCACCAGCAGGTTCCGCAGCCGGCTTCCAACCCCCAACAACAGCGCCAGCAGAAACGCCGCGATGCTCCAGTCCATAAGTTGTCCGAGGACATTGGGATTGCCCATGGTCGAATAGACGCGGTTGAGAATCTTTAATGTCCAATCGACGTGCTCCCCGGCGGTATAAAACCGGTCCAGGCTATGCGCAAAAGGAAGCCTGAAGAATTGCGCCCAGGCATAACCACATACGAGCAACAAGCTGCCCGCCAAGAAGTCAAAAACACGACGGAATGATTTCTCGCCCAGATTGGCTTCCAGTCCGATCGTAAAAAACAGAACAGGCAGGCAAGCCTTGGGAATTTCGTAGGCGTCGCGCGGTAGAAAAGGGTGCTCCAGCACCAAGGACCCATAGAACAGAGAAAGGCAAATACAAAGACAAAAGAGGAAGCCTGCCAGCATCACGCCATTGAAGCGAATCAAAGCAACCGAGCCAGCCAAGAGCAGCCAGCCGTAAACGGCTACCGCCACGGGTAAAAAGAACACTTCGGCCTTTAAGGTAAAGACATTGTTTCCGAGGTTTAATCCCGGCGCGAGCAGGCACAAACAAACGAACAGAATCACAGTCGCTCTACCGAGTTGTTGCGCGAATTCGGTCCGCGCGCCCGGGAACCCTGCGGCGTGCTGCGGAAACGGGATGGAACGCGCGGTCATAGCAGATTCAATCGGCCGTCATAGGCCTATCAGGCCGGGCGGTCAGCCGTCGCAACGCCATTGCATAAGGTATGAACTCGGATCGAGATGGAACAATCAGATTTTTCCAGCAGACCCCAAGTTCGTGTTTAAGGGTGCCAGCCAACAGGACCGTGTTCAGCAGGTAAGCTGCGGACGAAGCAATAGCTGCGCCGCGAATCCCCATGGTCGGGATCAACTTCAGGTCCAGCACAACTGTCACGACGAGCGAGACAACCGAGAAAATCGAGCTGAATTGCGGCTTCCTTCGTCCCACCAGTGCCGCGGCGACCACCTTGCCCAGTGAAAGCGCCACGGTACCGGGCAGAATCCACCAAATGACCGCGACGCTTTCGGTGAAAGCCCGACCGAAAACAAGGGGGATGAGCGCCGGGCTCAACGCAGCCAGCAACATGCCTGAAGCAAGAGCGATGAGCACCACCTGCCGTGTAATCAGGCAGGTAAAATCGGCTTGATTTTCCATGGTTCGCGCGGTTCGCGGTACCAGTGCCACCGCTGCGGCGTTTGGGATCTGCCACAGCGCCTCGGAAACCACCACGCCAACCGCGTATAATCCCACCTGCGCGGGATTCAGAAAAGCGTTGACGATGAAAACATCCAGGCGATAGTTGAAGAAGGTGGCCAGATTTCCGAGCTGGCCGCGCACACCAAGGCTCAATGCGGATAACAGCTCTTTGCGGGCAGCCGAAATATGGGAAAGGCCTCGTAGAACCGGCCTCAGGACCGTGGCTGCAGCAACGGCGCCCCCAATCAGCCCCACCAGATTTCCAAGCACCGCCATCTCCGAGTTGCGCCGCACAAAAAGAAGGAGCCCGGCTATCGCCACCAACCCGACCAGTTGCTCTATCAGCGAAACAACCGCTCGCGCGCGAAACCGCTCGCGTCCTGCGAGCAAAGCGCACAGGTGGCCAAAACTGATCATTGCCGGGATGGTGATCAGAACCAGGAAAAACAGGGTTGGCGTGATCCCCTTAAAAAAAAGGGTTTTCCACCGCCAATAGGCGAAAATCCACAGACCCATTGCACAGCTGCATCCTATGACCGTGGCCACAAAGACCGCCGAAAGCCAATCCGAAGCTTTTTTCCGGACGTCGGCCGCCCAAACCGTGATCGGAATTTCCCCGCCCAGTCCTCCTACCAGCGTGCTCAGTGTGACCACCATCAATGCAAGGCTAATTTGCCCGCGGCCTTCCGGGCCCAGGAGGCGGTCATAGCAAACCTCGACTAACAACGCCAATCCGGCGCAGGCAATCTGGCCCGTCAGAACGGTAGCCAGATTTTCGAAAAAGCGGGGTCGCGCGCCAGCGGTCTCGTTATTGAGGTTGAGTCCCTGGAATGCAAGGGGAGCGGCAGACCCGTCCACGGAGTTATCGGTAAAGAGCTCAGCCATGAGATTTGCCAGTGAGTGTTTCGAAGAATTGTTAAGGCATTGCGAACAGAGTTTCACAATTCGCAGAGTGGGCTGGTCTCGGCATGGTAGCGGCGCCATTTCCTACGGAATCTCAAGTTTTCATGCCGCTTTCATCCACGAATAACAACTTCCGGATACTTATGCGTGCGCATCGTTGCTGCGGGCAAATTCCCGGTAGCAAAGGTTAAAGTCCCGGATTAAATCCTTGTTTTAAGAGTCGAAAGTCCCGCTGCGCGTGTGTCGGGACTGGTGGCCAGTTGCCGCTGGACGCCGAGCACGGTTTTAGCGGTAAAGATCGAAAGGACGTGTTTGAGGGCATTGGGGTTCCCGCATCGATTGCTGGGAGTCAGAGGGCGAAGCTTTATGCAAAGGGATTCTGTGAGTGCCGAGCGGGGAGAGCAATTCCGATCTGTTTTGTGGTTTGCTGCTTATACCAAGCACCAGCACGAAAAACGTGCCGCAGATCTCCTCGCAAAAAAGGGAGTGGAGACTTTCCTGCCCACCTACCGGGATGTCCGCCGATGGAATGACCGGATGAAGGCGCTCATTCTCCCGCTTTTTCCTTGCTACCTCTTCGTACGAACGGTTGCTGATCAAAAGCTGGATATCTTGAAGACTCCGGGGATTTTTCGCCTCGTCGAAAGCGACGGAAGGGCTTGTGCGATTCCGGACGAAGAAATCGCTGCGCTGCAAAAGCTGGTCCTGAACGAATCGATCCAGCCTCACGCTTTCCTGAACTCCGGCGACCGCGTGCGCATCGTCGGTGGAGCCCTTGCCGGAATCGAAGGAATTCTCGTGCGTATCAAGAACCACCACCGCGTCGTGGTTTCGATCGAATTGCTTCGCAAGTCTCTCGCGGTGGAAATAGACCTCGGGGCATTGGAACCACTGCCTGCGCGGCATTCGCGGTTCTCTTCTTATTCAATGGGCGAATCCAGGCGTATTGCCTGAGTAAGGAAGTGCAATGCCAGGCTGCAGCTGCTTGGCTTTGAAACGTACAAGCCGATGGAACCCGACAATCAAATGGAAAATCTTAGACAGCGGCATCCTCGCGATTCGTGGATGGTGGCGCCGCCATCGCCCGACACGGACCGCCTCTTCACCTGGGAGCAGGCGGTACGCGTGCTCCGGAAGAATCGAAACTTCGCTCTGGCGGTCGTCGGCGTGCTCAGTCTTGCGACTGTCGCCGGCGCGCTCTTGATGAAGGACGTCTATCAGCCAGTGGCTCGACTGGAAGTAGAGCCGGTGTCCAGTGGCATTCGCACTCTGCACGAGATTGACGACTTCGACTCCACGGCTAACCCTGAATACCTGGAGACGCAATCGCAAATTTTGCAGAGCGACGCGCTCGCGATCAGTGTCATCCGCTCCTTGAATCTCGTCGACAATTCCGAGTTCGTAAGTAAGAAGGATCGGGCCAGGTGGCAAGATTCGGGCAAGGGTGCGGCCGCGGTTGCAAGTTCCGATAAGGAGCGTTTCCTGCAGGATCAACTCGTTCTTGCCAATCGCACGCCTCTCGAATCGGTCGCCTTGCAGGCCTTTCACAAGCGCGTTTCCATCAATCCGATCCGCAACAGCCGCCTGATCGAAGTGAGCTTTACGGCGCAAGACCCGGAAGTGGCACGTCAGGTCACCAACGCCCTGGTCGCTCACTACATAGATCAAAGCTATCGCACGCGCTATGCGACAACCATGGAAGTTTCCGAATGGCTCTCGAAACAACTCAACGATCTACGCGAGAAGGTAAGGGAGTCCAACCAGGGAGTCACCGACTACCAGAAAAAATATGGCCTCGTCGAGACCGACGATCACGACGTGCCCCTCGCTCAGTTAATGAACGAGGTAAACCGGCAGTTGAGCGATGCCCAGGCGAACCGGATTGAACTCGAGGCCTACGACCGCATGATTGACTCAGGCCAGACGGATGCGCTGCCGGCCTTTCGGGATGATCAGGTTTATCAGGATCTGATGAGAAGCAATGTCGAGGTCCGCGCAAAGCTTGCCGAAGCCCGGGCCGTCTATGGTGACAACAACTC
>Ga0126371_10001713_pt1 | contig 18653 bp, 14 predicted proteins | sample PanSoiMetaPlot_4_FD_110145 | JGI IMG/M metagenome (GOLD analysis project Ga0126371, IMG submission 110145) | Tropical forest soil microbial communities from Panama - MetaG Plot_4 | ecosystem: Environmental > Terrestrial > Soil > Tropical forest > Bulk soil | place: Panama | collected 2016-02-17 | reverse complement strand
GGGGTCGGCGCCCGGGTCATCCAGAACCTCGACGCCGATCATGAACCGGAGAGGTTCGCGTAGCCGCCGCGGTAATACAGAAGGGGGCGTCCATCGGTCACGGCGCCGCCCGTGACCAGGCCGAAATAGATGGTGTGATCCCCGGCTTCGACCGCTGCATCCTTCGCGCATTCGATGTGGGCCAGGACGCCGTCGAGGATGGGGAGACCGAGTTTGCCGATGTGGAACCCGACGCCGTCGAAGCGATTGTCTTCGAGCTCCGCGAAGCGGCGGGAGAGCGCTTCCTGGTCCGCCGCGAGGACGTTGACGACGAAGTGCGTGGCCTGAGCGAGCGCCTGGTGCATCACGTTCCTGTGGTCCACCGACACAAGGAGCAGGGGTGGCTCGAGGGACACCGACGCGACCGAGCTCGCGGTCATTCCTTCCGGCTCCCCGGCGGCGTTGCGCGTCGTGATCACGGTGACGCCGGTCGCGAAGCGTCCCAACAGCTGGCGGAAGAGTGCGGCGTCGACGCCTGTCATCCCGGTCTCGGTTTCAGGCAATGAGTTGGGCCAAGGTGACCGGGTTCAAGACCCGGCTCGCGGGAATAAAATTCCCGGTGGCGCCCACCAGAAGGTCCGCAAGGTCAGGGCGCCGTGCGAGCCGCCGGACCACGCGCGTGGCCAGGCGCGGCGAGCCGACCCCGAAGCCGATGAGGCGTTCGAGCACCCATTTGCCGGCGAAGGCCTGCCAGCGGCCTCGGACGTAGGGTGCGAGGGCAGCGGCAGGGACTGGTCCGTTCCCGTCGGCGCGCAACGCGTCACCCACCACGTGGGCCGCGCGCTCCGCGCCCGTGAGGGCGGAGTAGATCCCCTGGCCCGTGAACGGATCGAAGAAATCGGCCGCGTCACCCACGAGGAGAACTCCGTCCGCGGTGGAGGTCCGCGACCATTGCGCGAAGGGGCCGGTCGCGAGGACGGGGCGCGTGAGCCGGTCGGCCCGGTAGCGCCCGCGAATCTTCGGGAACTCGTTCAGGGCGCGCACGAATCCGTCGGGCTGCGTCAATTCGGGCGCCGCGCGTGTTGCCGGGACCACGAGTGCGACCGTCGTCTCGCCGTTGCCGATCGGCCCCATGCCGACATAGCCCCTGGTCCCGATGTGCATTTCGCCGACGTCAGTCACACCGGCGACGTCCGCGACATGGGCGCTGTACGCGATGCGGCGGGGCGGTCCGGAGCGGCGGAAGCCGAGTCGTCGAGCGACGACGGAGCGAAGGCCATCGGCTCCGATGACTATCCTGGTGCGGAGCAGACTCCTCCCTCCTCCCTCCTCCCTCGTCACGACTCCGCCGACGCCACCGGACTCCCACACCAGGCCGTCGACTGCAGTGCTCTCCCGCAGCTCCGCTCCCGCTCTCACCGCCGCTTGGACCAGGATCTGGTCGAACATCGTCCGCGGCAGCGCGAACGCGTACGGCCGGGGAGGCGCGTAGCCAGGTCCCGAACGAAACCTGCCGGTCGCTTCCGTGCCGTCCGGTGTCACGAGCTTCATGCCGGTGAGCCGGGCGTGGGCCTTCGCCTCGACGGCTCCGAGCATCCCGTCTCCGAGGCGTTCGAGGACGCGGGTCGTCTCCGGCGTCAGGTACTCGGAGCAGGGCTTGTCGCGGGGGAAACGCGCGCGATCGAGGAGCAGCACGCGGGCGCCTTGACGGGCGAGGAGCATGGCCGTGACGGAGCCCGCGGGCCCCGCGCCGACGACGACGGCATCCCAGCGGGTGGGGGTCACAAGTGCGTGAGGAGGAAGGCGGTGCCGGCGCCACTCAGGGTGGCGGCGAAGTTCACGCCGTCATTGTCGAGCACCTTGCCCTGGATGGTGGCGCCTAATGCCGAATCGATGACCATCCCGGCGATGCCCGACCACACCACGGTGAGTGACGATGAAAACAGGAGTGCCGTGAACGCGGCGAGGAACAGCGCGCCCGAAACACCGCCCGCGGTGCCCAACAGGGTGATGCCGCCGTCGGTGCCCTTGGTGACAGGCTGCCAGGTGGTGATGAGGCGTGGTGCCTGGGGAGAGAACGAGCCGATCTCGGTGGCCCAGGTGTCGGCGGTCGCGGCGGCGAGCGCACCGGCCGCGATGGGCCAGGATCCGAAGAGCCCCGCCAGCGCGGCGACCCCGCCGTTCGCGAGCACCTGCCGGTAATTGCGCTGGCCACCATCGCCGCCCGCGAGGCGGGTCAGGAGAGACCCGGAAATAAAGAAGGCGAAGAGCAGGACCACTCCTCGCCATCCCAACCCCCAGGCGGTGGCGCCGCCGACGGCCAGCGCCGCGACGACGCCGCCTCGCGTCAGCCACTTCATTCGTCGAAGAGCTCGCGCAGGATGCGTTGCTTCAATTCCGGAGGGCAGCCCTGGGCGCGGGACTTCGCCTGGACGAATTTCTTGAACGCCGCCTCGAAGTCGAACTTGGTGCCGCAGGGGGGGCAGTGCGCCAGGTGGTCGCGAATCTCCGTCTCGACCGCGGGCGTGAGCTCGCGATCCAGATACTCGTAGAGATGTTCGATGCACTCGCGACACTTCATGGCTTCCGTCCCTTGATGTAACCATTCCCGACCGCGTAATCGTAGAGTTTTCCCTGGAGCATCTGGCGCGCCCGGAACAGGCGGGACTTCACGGTGCCCACCGGAATGCCGAGGATCTTGCCGATCTCCTGGTAGCTCATGCCTTCGACGTCGGACAGCACCACTGTCTCCCGGAAGGCTTCGGGGAGTCCGTCGATGGCCCGCAGCACTTCGTCGTCCACGATCTTGTCGAAGAAGGCCCCCTGGGGGTCCTCTTCCTGTATATCGTTGAACACCGCGAACGGCTCAATTGTGTCCACGTCCACGGTTTCCGGGTGCCGGGTGCGGCGCCGGTATTCATTAATGAAGGAGTTCCGCAGGATCGTGAGGAGCCACCCCTTGGCGTTCGTGCCGGGCTGGTACTGGTCCCAGGAGCGGTAGGCCTTGAGCATGGTTTCCTGCACCAGGTCATCCGCATCGGACGCGTTCCCCGTGAGCCGGAGGGCCACGCGGTAGAGCGCGTCCAGGTGCACCAGCGCTTCTTTTTCGAATGCCGAGCGGCGGGAGCTATCCGCGGGAGTGGGAGCCTGAGTGGCCATTGGGTGTTAAGCCTCGCCCGGCCTCCCCCCTTCCGCAATGGGGCACTAAGTTACGCGCGCCGTGGTCCATAGCATCGTCCCACTCGCCGTACTCGAGGCCATCCGGAATCTGGATACGCCCGTGGAAGACGGGCTCGCCGAATTTGCGGACGAGCTCCTGTCCAAACGTCTCGGAATGTCCGCCACCATCGCCATGCAGGTGAATGAGTACGAGGGCCTCGTGCGCCGGGACGCCACGGTGGACCCGACCAACGTCGAAGCGCTGCTCCGGCTCGTGGGACGCCGCCCCGACGCCGACTTGGTCTTCGCGGATGCCGGCCGGCGCGCGGCGCGCCGGGCCGCGGCGCGGACGGCGGGGGCCGCGCGATGGATCGCCCGGGCCGGCCCGCGGGGGCTGGGCTATGTCGTTGCCCGCCGCGCCGCGCGCGTGGTCTTGAACGGCGACCTCCACCGCGAGCAGGATCTGCCGGTCGCCCGGATGACGGAAACCCTCGCGATTCGCGCGACGCCCGACGGCGCGGCCTGCGGTCTCTTCGGCGCCGCGTTTACGGAGCTCTTGCGCCTGTTCGCCAACTTCGAAGGGTCGATGGTGCACGTGAGCTGTCGCGGCGCCGGTGGCGCCGCCTGCGTCTGGCGTGCCGCGGCCCCCGACCCCCGACACCACTGATGCCACCACTCGACGGACTCGACCTCGCGGGCGTCCAGCGCGCCCTCACCGCCATGGGCGCCGATGGCTGGCTCCTCTTCGACTTCCACGGTCTCAACCCCATCGCGGCCCGCGTCGTGAACGTTCGCGGCCTCGGCACCCGGCGCTACTTCGTGTGGTTGCCGAAAACCGGAAAGCCGGTGGTGGTGGCGCACAAGATCGAGCTGACACCCTTCGCGGGATTCCCGGGCGACGTGAAGCCGTACGCCGCGTGGCGTGAGCTGCATGAGTCGTTGACGACGCTCCTCAAGGGGAAGGTCGCGGCCATCGAGACCTCCGCCGACGACAATGTGCCGTACCTGGACCGGGTTCCCCATGGCGTCGTGCAGTTGCTCGAGCGGTGCGGCGCGCGTGTCGTCTCGTCCGCGCCGCTGGTGACGCAGTTCGCGTCGCGCTGGACCGCGGACGAGCTGGCCGGCCACCGGCACGCGGCGGAAGCGATCGCCGAGGTGGCGCGGGAGGCGTTGCAGTGGGCGGGGGCGCAGGTGAGGGCGGGTGTCGAGGTGCGGGAGACCACGGTGCAGCGTCGAGTGCGCGAGGCCTTCGATCGTGCGGGCCTCTTCACGGACCATGGGCCGATCGTCGGTGCGCAGGCGAACGCCGCCGATCCTCATTATGAGCCGCAGGTGGGGAGCGACCTCATAGTCGGAAAGGATCAGGTGCTGCTGCTCGACCTGTGGGCCGGACCGTCGCGCGGATCCGTGTTCGCGGATCAGACGTGGATGGGGTTCACGGGGAGCCATCCGCCGGCGGAGGTCACGAAAGTCTGGGAGACGGTGCGGGGAGCACGGGACGCGGCGGTGGAGCTGCTGCGGACCCGCTGGGCGGCCCAGACGCCGGTGACGGGCGCGGCTCTGGACGATGCCGCGCGGGGCGTGATTACCGCGGCCGGATACGGCGCGCACTTCGTGCATCGCACCGGACATTCCATCGACCGGGATCTGCATGGCTCGGGGCCGCACCTCGACAACTTCGAGACCTCGGATGATCGCGTCCTGATGGCCGGAATCGGCTTTTCCGTGGAGCCCGGGATCTACCTGACGGGGCGGTTCGGGGTGCGGAGTGAGATCAATGTGTTCCTCGGAGAAACCGGTCCCGAGGTGACGCCGAGGATACCCCAGCGAGACCTCTTTCTGGTCTGAATCGCCCCTTGCGGGGCCCCCGGTGGGCCTGCATTTTCGCCGCCGCTTTGGTGTCTCCCGCTGGTGACATGGGTCTGTGACGACGTCGTGACGTCTCCTTGACGACCTGTGTGATGGGGCGCACTTTAGGGCCGGTACGATGTTCATCGCAACTGTGAATCGAAACCTCCACCCGAAGGGAGGTGGCGTGTCGTCACCACGTATTCCGTCCGGTAGTCCACTCGCATTCACGCACTTGGAGGATGCATCCATGACGCATCGTGTGAGAGGCGCCTTGAAGCGCTTCCTCGCACTGGGTGCGCTTTCGGCCATTGCGCTGGTCTTCGCAGCGTCGCCGTCAGCGGCTCAGGGCACGACGGGGAAGATTCAGGGCTCGGTGACGAATCAGGCCGGCGAAGCGGTCGCCAAAGCACAGGTGATCATCGTCGGGACCGCGTTCGGCGCCGTCACTGACGACAAGGGTTACTACTTCATCAACAACGTGCCTCCCGGCACGTACACGTTCCGGGCGCAATTCATCGGCTACGCGCCGACGGAAATCCCGGGCGTGCACGTCCTCGGCGGCCAGACGATCACCCAGAACTTCCCGATGAAGCCGTCGGCGGTGGTGGTCGGCGGCATCAACGTGGTGGCGGCGGCGAATCCGATCGTGCCGCGCGACCAGGTGACGTCGAAGTCTATCGTCTCGCAGCAGACGTTCGCGAGCCTGCCGGTCGACAACGTCCGCAGCATCATCACGCTGCAGCCGGGCGTGGTCGAGTCGGGCAACGGCAACGGCGTGTCGATCCGCGGCGGCCGTCCGGGTGAAGCGAACGTCTACATCGACGGGGCCCCGGTCCGCGCGGCCAACTCGGGCGCGCAGGCACTCGGCATCCAGACCAACGCGGTGGAAGAGGCTTCCGTGACGACGGGCGCGCTGCCGGTGCAGTTCGGCGACGCTCAGTCCGGCGTGATCTCGTACACCACGCGGTCCGGCGGCGAGAAGCTGCAGGGCTCGTTCTCGACGATGTCGGACGGCATGATGCCGAACTCCATCAGTGCCGGCTACAACCGGTTCGAGGGGACGCTGGGCGGCCCAGTGCCGGGGATCAACAACCTCCGGTTCTTCCTGTCGGGCGTGCTGCAGGGTCAAACCTCCCCGTACCGTTCGCAGGGGGCGGCAGATGTGCCGAGTTACGCGACGGCCGGGATCGACACGGTCGTGAACGTCAACAGCACGACGACGACCGGCGTCGAGCAGATCGCACTCCCGCGGTTCGTGCAATACTCGGGCTCCTGCGATGCGTCCAAGAATGCCGGGTTCGACTGTCACGGTATGCAGTTGCCTGATGCGTGGACGACTACCTCGAACTTCCAGGGCAAGCTGACCTACTTCTACGGCTCGGGCTCTTCGGTGGCACTGTCGGGCATCATCGACGGGCAGCAGTTCCGCAACTGGCCGGGCCGGCTCGCCGCGGATCCTGCGGCGCAGAGCGGTCAGCACAACTGGCAGCGCAGCGTGACCCTGAACTGGACCCACCAGCTCTTCAAGTCCGCGGACCGCGCGCTCGCCCTCAACGTGATCGGATCGTACGGCACGAACCAGACCATCAGCGGCATTCTCGATCCGGCCACTGAGACGAGCACGGAGAATCCGACGGGCGGGTTCGAGTTCTCGAACCTGAACTTCGGCGGCTTCGGCCAGTTCGCGTCGGACTTCTTCAATGATCCGGACCAGATCGTCAAGAACGTCCGGACCAACAGTGGCGAGCGGGTGCCGCTCCTGAACCAGACCCAGTACCGATTGGCCCAGCCCTACCGCGAGAATCCCTTCGCGATGGCGTCGGGCGGGTTCTACACGACGGGCATCGATATCGGCTCCAGTCTCTATAAGGAGAGCCGGTACTACGGGACGGCGAATGTCGACTGGCAGGCGAACCGGTACCATCGGTTCACCTTCGGCGGTGAGATCCGGAAGTCCGATGTGGCGCAGTGGTCCGGCGGCATGCTGACCCAGATCTTCATGGACGCCTACCATGACAAGCCGACCAACGGCGCACTGTGGGGCTCGGACCGCCTCGACCTGGGCGACGTCGTGATCGACCTGGGCATCCGGTACGATTATTTCAACAGCAACGCGCTGTTCTCCAATACCCCGGGATTCACCTTCTCGGATCCCGCTTGGAGTGCTTCGCTGAATTCCAACTCCCCCGACGCTGCATATCAGGCGGCGGTGGCCAAGGTCTTCACGCCGGGCACCGGGCACAGCGTGATCAGCCCGCGGATCGGCGTGTCGTTCCCGATCACCGATCAGACGGACTTCCGTCTGTCGTATTCGCACCAGGTGCAGTCGCCCGACATCAACACGCTGCTCCAGGGCATCAACAACGACCTGACCTTCACGAACGCGAACGACCGGTTCGGGCGTGACGTCGGGTTCGGCAAGACCATCCTGTTCGAGTTCGGCGTGCATCACGCGTTCAACCCGGACTTCGACATCGACGTGGCGGCGTACAACAAGTCCAAGGTGTCGGACCTGTCGTACCGCATCTTCAACTTCAACGACCCGACCAACCCCGGCCGTCAGCTGACGATCAACGTGCTGACGAACGGCGACTTCGGGTACGACCGCGGCCTGGAGATGAAGGTCAACCGGCGCCTCGGGAACTGGGTCTCCGCTCAGGTCGCCTACACGTATGAAGTGGCGAACGGGACGGGATCCTCACCCTACACGTATCTGAACACCAACGCCCGGTCGATTTCCGGCGTGACCGGCTCGGTGCTGCCTCCGGCCGAGCAGGCCCGGGCCGTGAACGATCAGCGGTCGCACAACATCGTGGGTTCGATGTCGTTCACCGTGCCGCAGGGCTGGCAGTCGGGCACGATGGTCGGGAACATCTTCAACAAGGTCAGCGCCTTCGCGACCTTCCGCGTGCTCTCCGGGTTGCCGTATACCCCGCTCGAGAACGTGGGCGGCGGGCAGACGGCGCCGGGCACGAACTTCGGCCTGACCGCTTCGCAGGCGGGCGACATCAACTCCGCCACGACACCGTGGACCAAGTACCTGGACCTCCGGATCAACAAGGGCCTGAAGCTGGGCCGCATGGACGTCACGGCGTTCGCCGACATCCGGAACGTGTTCAACTGGAAGAACATCACGGCGCTGTTCGCCGAGACGAACGACGTCACCAACGCGATTTATCAGCACAACCAGGTCGCAGCGGAGTTCGTCAACCTGGCGAACGAGGCGGCCTCCAACGGTGCCTACAACGCGGCGACGCAGGCCGTCACACTGCCGGGGAACTGCGGCACTTGGAAGGGTGAGGCGGGCCCGGTGGACTGCGTCGAGCTGAAGCGGGCCGAGGCCCGGTTCGGCAACGGCAACGGCGTGTACACGCTGTCCGAGCAGACCAGCGCGCTGAATGCGTACTACAACCTCTTCAATGGTCCGTACACGTTCAACGATTTGGGCCGGCAGGCCCGGTTGGGCTTCGAGTTGAGCTTCTAAACGGATAGGGACCGGCGCCGCCCGAGCCTGGGCGGCGCCGGTCCAGGTCTTTCACCCGAGGATCGAACATGCGTTCAACGTGGTTTACTCGCGGAGCCCGTGCCGTGCTCGCCCTGGTGGCGGTGGCGGTCGTGGCCGGTGTCACGCCGGCGGCGGCCAAGCCGAAGCCCGGGGTGAAGCGGACGAGCTCCAACCTGTTCGCCCTGACCGCGGCGATCATGCAGGTCAATCACCAGTATTGCCCGGTCATCAACACCGGCAACGTCTGCACGGACCCGTCTGGGAACGGCGTCATCGAGGGCGGCTTCTGGCCCAAGGGGACCCCGGACTCCTACATCTTCAACTCGGGTCTCCAGATCGCCGGCACGGTCGATGCCGCGGCGGGCATTCCGTGGGCCGGTGACACCACCGGGTCGTTCTTCATGGATCCGCGCGGTGACCAGGCCGACGGCTCGCCGCTGACGCTGGTCTACAACTCGCTCGACGCCGGCGATCAGGCGGCTTGGCCGAGTCCTGAGGGCTTCGTCACCGATACCTCGATTTACGCTTCGGTGCTGCTCACCCGCCCGAACGTGTCGCAGCAGGACCTGTGGTTCCGCGCGTGGGACGGCAACCCGACCCGGCTTGGCGGCCGCGCCCATCCGATGGGCATCCTGGTCGACACCCGCGGCATGGCGTGGAACTTCCCCACCGGCAACGAAGACATCATCTACTTCGTGTACACGTTCACGAACGTGACCTCGTCGGTGACGGCGGATTACGACAACGCCTCCGCGGTGAATCACGACCCGACATACCTGGCGGACCTGTCGGCGCTGGGCGCGCAATTCCAGTCGCTCAACCAGACCAAGTACGGGTTCGCGTTCCCGCAGCACGGGTACGCCTTTGACAACGTGTTCGCGGCGTTCTTCGAAGACTGCGACGTCGGCACCGATCACGTCGCACAGAACTACTCCACGCCGGTGTTCCCCTTCAACATGGGCGTGTGCTACGAAGCGCCCTTCAACGAGCAGAGCTGGACCGCGGCTGGTTCGTACAATCCCAGCATCTTCACCGGCCCGACGTTCTTCGCCGGCCCCGGCTTCACCTCGGTGAAGTACTTGAAGTCGCCGACGGATAATTCGGGCAAGCAGCTGGGGCTCGTGATGTTCTCCAACACGCTCAACTCGGCCACCGGTTACCCGGACCCCGTGGGTGTGAAGCAGATGTACCGCTATCTCTCGGGCGGCTCGAGCCCGGCGGCCGGGGACAACCCGTGCTCCTTCCAAGGTGAGCAGTCGGCGTTGCACTACTGCTACCTGGCCCAGGTGTCGCAGGACACCCGGTTCTTCGAGTCCTCGGGTCCGTTTACGCTCCTCCCCGGGCAGACCAAGACCATCGTGGTGGCCTACATCAACGCGCCCGCGGTGAATACGCCGTTCCTGCAGACGCAGGTCGGTGGTGACTTCAAGCCCGGGTTCGGCGCCACCGGTGACTCGATCGCCAAGGACTCGACCAAGGTCCGGGAGATCGAACGCGTGATGGGGTGGGTGACGCAGAAGGACACGAACAACGACGGGACGATCGAGCAGTACGAGGTGTCGGTCGTGCCGCGCTCCCTGTTGTCCAAGGCGAGCGTCGCCCAGGCCGTCTTTAACGCGAAGTTCCTGTTGCCCTTCTCCCCGGACGCGCCCCAGTTCTTCCTGATTCCGGGCGACAACCAGGTCACGGTCGTCTGGGAGAAGAGCCACACCGAGAATCCGGTCACGGGTGGCGATCCGTATTTCGCCATCGCGAATGACCCGACCAATGCGCTGTACGATCCGAACTTCCGCCGGTTCGACGTCGAAGGGTACCGGATCTACCGCGGCCGGACGCCGGGCGCGCTGACCCTGGTTGCCCAGTTCGACTACTCTGGCACGGAGATGATCGACTACACCGGCTCCTTCAATTGGGGGAACTGCGCGCCGGAGCTGGGGATCAACTACCTTACCGCCGGAAACACGTGCCCGAAGGACGTCTTCGGCAATCCGTATAGGTTCGACGCCGCGTCGATCGCGGCCGGCATCGGAGCCCCGGTGCCGCTCGTCGGGAACGTCGTCCAGATCCCGGCGGGTGGCCGAGCCAAACTGGCCAACGGGACCGCGCTGATTACGGCGGCGGACACGGCCGTGACGGGAGGCGGGAGCGGGAACCCCCCCTTGGCCGACAACGGCGTGGGCTTCGCGTACGTCGACCGGAGCGTTCGGAATCTCTTCCAGTACTTCTACTCGGTCACGGCGTTTGACATAAACTCGGTGCGCTCCGGTCCATCGTCACTCGAGTCTCCCCGCGCGACCAAGTCGGTGATCCCGCGCGCTGCCGGCGCGGTGTCCGCAGGCGCCGGACAGTTGGGCGCCACCGTGTTGCTCAACGGCAAGGGACAGCCGCTCGGTGCGGGTACCGCCCCAACCATCGACGCGACCACCGGGGAGTTCTCGGGTCCGTCGCAGCCGACGAATACGCTCTCGCTGGGCTTCCCGGCCTTCCTGCCGGAGCTCGTCGATTCGGGCACCATGACGATGACGATCGACTCGGTGCTCCCCGGCCAGAACCCGGTGGATTACGGGCTGTCGATCGCGACGACGTACTACATCACGACGCAGAGTTCGGCCGGTGTGTCGCACATCGCGATCAACATCCAGACCGATGCCACGGTCGGCGAGCCCAGTGCGAGCGGCAACTTCACCGGTCCGAAGATCACACACGGGACCAATTACGGCGGGGACACGTCGTTCTCGCTCGCGGGCCAGGTGACCCTCTCGGTCCCGGGTCCGTGGCGCCTGGCGGGACCGGGCCGCGGTGCCGCCAACAGCAACCCGGCGGGCAGCGGATTTACCGGGGACCGCTGGTGGGGCGGTGGTGCGGCAAACGAAAACACGGCGGACCCGACCAAGGGCATGTGCAACGCGTCAGGCGGGTGCTCGGTGTTGGGCGGGACCTCTATGACGCCGGCCAAACTGGCGCAGACTGCCGGCAGCATCCCAGGGGTGACGATCATCGGGGCCATTCAAGCCTACAACACAACCCCGAATTACCCGCTCCGCGACATGGAGACGTCGACGTCCACCGTGTACCGGGCGGCTGACTTCGCCTTGTATTGGGGAACGGGCGGTGCCATCGACTCGGTGGTCGATCTGACCCACCAGGTGCGGGTGCCGTTCAACAGTAAGTTGCGGGCCTCCTATGGCATCATCGACAGCACGTCGTTCGTGGGCGTGCCCGATGACGTCGACGGCAATCCCAACGTGCTTACGTGGGGTGACGTGATGTGCGTCGACCCGCTGAATGCCACGGTGGCCGGGCAGTTCGGGTACGGGTGTGCCAATCCGGTACCCATGCGGGATACGGCCCACCTGGGTCAGATCAGCACGCAGTTCGTCGCGGACAGCACGGGGGCCAGCAACCAGCCCCTGGTGAGCGCGACGCAGGCCCGCGGGTTCATCCTGTATCTCGCCGGGAAGTTCTGGGCCGTAGCGATGCCCGCCCTGCCGGCCGCGGGCACGGTGTGGAACGCCCGGTATTTCGCGGGCAACGTCACCGGGACCACGGGGACCTATAAGTTCGTTCCGGCTGACCGGCCGCCCGCGGTGCCCGGGCTGGGTGCGAAAGCGTCCTATACCGCGTCGCTTCCGCTGGACCTGAATCACACCAGTCAGGATCAGCTGGCGGCGGTGCACACGGTGCCGGATCCGTACTACGTCACCAATGCGCTTGAGATCACCCCGAACAACAAGGTGCTCAAGTTCGTGAACCTGCCGCCGAAGGCGATCGTCCGGATCTACTCGGTGAGCGGGATTCTGGTGCAGGTACTGACCCACAACGACGCGACGGGCGGCGGCGAGCTGGAATGGGACCTGCGGAACCGGTCCAACCAGTTCGTGGCGTCCGGCGTGTACTTCTACCACGTCGAATCGGCGGATGGGAAGACGAAGGTCGGCCGGTTCACCGTCGTCCAATTCGCGCCGTGAGGAACCCGACCATGACCAAGCTCAACTCGCGCGTGCTCGGCACGCTCCTGGCCCTGGCGGCTCCGGCCGCCGGGTCCCTGGCGGCGCAGACCACCGCGCCGACCAATGTCGACAACACGGGCTACGGCACGACGACGGCAGAATTCCTGCTGCTCGGCGCCGGGGCCCGCGGCGCGGCGCTGGGGAACGGCTTTGCCGCCCTCGCCAACGACGTGACCGCCCTCTACTACAACCCAGGCGGCCTCGCGCTCCTCGCACGGCCGCAGGCCATGGTGTCGACGTACAACTACGTCGCCGATACCAAGTACAGCTGGCTGGGGCTCGCGCTGCCGCTCTCCGGCGGCACGCGGGCGATCGGCGTCCAGATGGGGAACTTCGGGTTCTCCAACCAGCCGGTGTACACGCTCGACAACCCGGACGGCGACGGCACCACGTACTCGGTGTCGGAAACGTTCGTGGGGGCGACGCTCAGCCAGAACTTTTCGGATCGGTTCTCGGCGGGGCTCTCGCTCAAGTTCGTGACCGATCAGCTCGGCGAAACGTCCGCCTCGGGCGTGGCGCTGGACTTCGGCACGAACTTCCACGCGATGATCGGCGACCGGCCGATTCGTGCGGCCTTCGTCATTCAGAACCTCGGCTCCAACCTGGAGGCCTCGGGTGCCGCCTTGCAGACCCTGGTTAACCGGGAACCCCCCCTCGGCACCGTCCAGATTCCACAGGACGGGCAGCCGGCGCGCCTGCGGGCGTCTCCGTGGACGCTGCCGGTGCTGTTCCGGGTGGGCCTCGCGTACGATCTGTACGCGGCGGGGTCGAACCGGCTCTCGCTCCTGGGCGAGTTCAATCAGCCGGTGAACACCAAGCCCGGCGGCGGGATGGGCCTCGAGTATGCCCTGACCAACCTGGGCAACAGCGGGTTCTCGCTGGCCGCGCGCGGCAGCTACACGCTGATCCCGGACAACACCATCGATCCGGGTGCCGGCGCGGGGTTCACGACCAGCCAGAGCACGTCGACGTTCTCCGCGGACGGGCTGGCGTTGGGCGGCGGGTTGAACTACACCCGCGGCAACCTCAGCCTGGGCTTTGACTATGCGTACCGGAACATGGGCCCGCTGGGGAACACGAACTTCCTGAGCTTCAGCCTGGGGTGGTAGCGCACGCCCCCAGGAGCAGTCGCGGATTCCCGCTGACGGTGGTACTCACGGCGCTGGTCGCCGTGAGTACCCCCGCCGCGGGGCAGAACAACGGACTCGACGTCACGACCGCCCGGTACTATCGGGCGCAGTCGGGACAGACAGTGGTCGATGCGTTTTGCCGGGTGCCGCTCACGGCGGTCAGTGCGTTGGGTGGCGCGGCGACGTCCGGAGCGGCCTTCCGCTTCGAGGTCACAGTCAAGGATTCGAGCGGTCTGCAGCTGTTGAAGCGGAGTTGGACCGAGCGGGTGCAAGGGAGTCTGTTGGGTGTCCGAGGCGCCTCCACCGGCGAATACGTGAACTTCCGCGTCACGCCGGGGCGGTACTCACTGGAAGCGACGGTGACCGATTCGGCCACCGGGTTGGTGACGCGAGGCCGGACGACGTTTGCAGGCTTTAAGGGGGGGATCGGGGCCTCCGACCTCCTGCTCGGCACGGGCCTCCGGGCTCCGGCGAGCGCGAGTGATACGGCCCCTCGCGTGGGGGAGATCTACAACGGCGCGCTGTTCGTCCAGACGTCGGGCGCGCCGACCCTGACCCCGACGCAGACGCAATTGACGTACTACCTGGAGCTCTATCCGGGGCGCGCCGAAAGCTTGAGCGTGAAGGCGCGCGTGCTGGATGCCCAGGGGGCCCAGGTGATCGCGGCCCAGCCCCAGCAGGTGGCGGTCGGGGCGTCGGGCGGGATCACGTACGGCGTGCTCGACCTCGCCGGCCTTCCGGCGGGCCCCTACCGGCTGGAAGTGACGGCGACGGGCGACTCCGCGATGGTGCGGACCGGATCGTTCACCATGGCCGGGCTTGAGACGTCGAAGGAGCTGGCGAACGTCAGCGACGTGGCGACTGAAGACGTATTCTCGGACAAGACCGAAGCGGGCCTGGATTCGCTGTATGCCCCGCTCGTGTACGTGATGAATGCGCATGAAGCGGGGGAGTACTCGGGTCTGACGGTGGATGGAAAGCGCCGGTGGCTGCGGGATTTCTGGGCGAGACGGAGCCCCGCGGGTGGCGCCGGACGCAACGCCCTGATGGATCAGTACTACGCGCGCGTGAACGAGGCCGACAGCCGGTTCAAGGAAGGCGGGGCGGCGGGCGCGGCCGGCTGGCGGACCGACCGGGGGAAGATCTTCATTCTGTATGGTCAACCTGATGAACGGCTGGACCGGCGGAATAACGGCACGACGAATCCGTACGAAGTCTGGAAGTACACGCAGAACCGGAGTCTCAAGTACGTGTTCATGGATTTGACGCGGTTCGGCAACTACACCTTGATTTACACGAACGATATCAAGGAACAGAGCCGGCCGAACTGGCAAGACTTGTTGGGGACGGACGGCGTAGCGGACGTGGACAACTTCTGAGCAGGCCTGCCAGGGACCTTCAAGCGAGGAATGGTATGAACGTACGTATACCCGGTCTGATCGTGCTGGCGGCGCTTGCGGGCGCGGCGGCCTGCAAGGACAACCCCACTGCCGCCGGGAGCGGTACCCCGACGGAGGTCATCACGAACTTCTCGTCGCTGACGCTGAGCGGTTTCGGTGCGAGCGGCACGTTCACCGCCTCGGTCGTGGACAGCCGCCTCACGCCGCTCGAGGTGCCAGTCACCTTCAGCTCCTGCGACCCGACGACGGCGACGGTTGCGAACGACCCGACCTACCAGCCGGTGCCGAACACCAGCGCGCGGGCCATTGTCACCTCGACGGGCCTGAACAAGACGTGCGTCGTGGCCTCCTCGCCTGGGGTCAAGCCCGACTCGGTCACCGTCACGGTGCTGCCGGTGTTCTTCCCAGGTACGATGTCGGGGCCGGCCAGCCCCGTGCCGTCCTCGACGGCGGTCGTCAAGCTGGGCGTGGCGACCCTGAAGTTCGACACCACGAAAGCAACGGTCTTGTTCGGTCAGGAGAAGATCCCCGCGCTCGTCGTCGCCAAGAGCCCGGATTCGCTCGTGGTCGCGATTCCGCAGTTCTCCCGCGACTCTATCCGTGTGGTAGGCGTCCTTGTGACATACGCTGGGAAGACTGTGACACTGGCCGGTGCGCCAATCACGGCGGGCGCCGACCTGTACACGGGCGACAGCTCATGGGCCAATGCTTACGACATCACCTCGCTGATCCCGGCCTCCGGTAGCAGCGTCACGATCTACCCTGCCCAGCTGCTCAAGAACAACGCCGTGCACTGCCCGGAGGCGGTGGCCTTTGGATCACCGGGGCCCTGCCTGATCTTCAAGTGGACCTTGGCCGCTCCGGCAGCACTGAACTTCACTGCCTCCTGGCCCGCCCCGGCGGGTTCGGTGGGTGGCAAGAATCCGGACGTGGACTTCTACGCGTGCACCGACACCGTGTCCGCAAACTGGAACGTCTTCTCCCCTGGCGGGACGTGCCCGGCAGAGGATGGGGGCAACGCGTCGACGGTGTCGAATCCGGAGACCACCGGCTTTGCGACGTACCCGGCCGGTACTCGCTGGTTCGTGTTCGATTACTCTGCCGAGTGCGACGCGAGTCCGGCGTCATCCTGTACGGGCAATGGTGTGATCAGCAACTTCAAGTTCACCATCGCCAAGCAGTAATCAAACCCGTGTAAGCTCGACGGGCCCGGCGGGTGCCGGGCCCGTCGTCGTTTCCGCATCATCGTCCCTGGAGCGCCGACAAGACCGCGGCACCCCACACCGCCGCCCCCACCGCCACATGGGCGATCCGGAGGGGCTCCGGAAGACCGCCAAGCACCATCGCCGCCGCTACCCCCACTTGCAGCAGCACCAGCGCCAGCACCCAGCGGGGGCCTGCCCGGCGCGAGCGCACGGCCCACATCAGCGCCGCGATCACCAGCGAGTAGGCGAAGAGCCGGTGGGTCCACTGTATGTACTGGAACCGGTTGCCGTCGGGGATGAGCTGACCGCCGCAGAGCGGGAAGCCGAGGCATGCGGACGCGGCACCAAGGTTTGCAGTAAGAGCGCCCATGAGCACAGTAAGGAGCGCGAGTGCCGGAACGACGGCATTACCTAACCCCGGGCGCGAGCCCGGGGTATGAGGAGAGCTGGCCGAGTATAGGAGCGTCGCGAACAGGAGCATCGCGGTCCCCAGGTGCAGGATAATCGTCCAGGGGGGCAGGTCGAGCTTGACCGTGATCGCGCCGAGGGTGACCTGCACGACGAGCAAGCCGAGCGCGACGTAGCCGGATTTGGACGGTGTGCCTGTGCGCCAGGCCACGGATGCCACAGCCGCTACCAGAACGCTGACCAACACCGCGACGAGCCGGTGTCCATACTCGATGATCGTGGGGAGATCGAGCGGTGGAAGGAGTCGCCCATTACAGAGGGGCCAGTGATTCCCGCAGCCGAGTCCGGATCCTGTGATCCGTACGACCCCACCAAGGACGATGAGGAGGTAGCAAGCGAAGGCAGCGGACCAGGCAAGGCGGCGATAGGCGTTGGACATGGGCCGGAATGTATATTCGTTCCTCGCCCATGACCCAAGCGACAGCGACGCAACAAGACCAGTGGGGAGACCGGCTTCCCCGGCGGCTCGGTTTCTGGAGTGCGGTGGCGGTGCTGGTGGGATCCACCATCGGCTCCGGCATCTTCCGCACGCCGGCCGTGGTGGCGGGGCGCGTCCCCGACGTTCCAATCTTCCTGCTCGCCTGGATTCTGGGCGCCGTCGTTGCGCTCTGCGGCGCGCTGACGTACGCGGAGCTGGCCGCCGCGTTCCCGCGCACCGGTGGCCTCTACGTGTTCTTGCGCGAAGGCTTCGGGCCGCTGACGGCCTTTCTCTTCGGCTGGGGCGAGCTCGTGATCATCCGCCCGGGCGCCTACGGGGCCATCTCGATCGTCTCCGCCGGCTATGCCATCCGTGTCCTGCACTCGCTCGGGCTCACCGCGATGGATCCCTCGACGCCCGTTCTGGTGATCGGGCCGGTGAGCATCGCCGCCGAGCAGGCGTTGGCCGCGGGACTGATCGTGGTGGTGGCGTCCGTGAACTGGTTCGGGATTCACCGGGGCGCCATTTTGCAGAACCTGAGCACCGCGCTCAAGGTGTTCGCCCTCTTCGCCCTCGTGGCCATCGGGTTCGCCCTGGGCGGTCCGCACGCCGTGCCCGCGATGATGAGCCAGCACGCACCGGTCGGCTTATCGCCCTTCCTCGTGGCGATGGTGGCGATCCTCTGGGCGTACGACGGGTGGGCCGATCTCGCGTTCGTGAGCGGCGAAGTCCGCGATCCCCAGCGCAATCTCCCGCGCGCCATCATCCTCGGCACCGCCGGTGTCGTGGTCCTCTACCTGGGGGCCATCTTCGTCTATCTCCATCTCATTCCGATGAGCCAGATGGGTGGCGCGCAGCTCGTGGCCGCCGACGCCGCGCAGATCCTCCTCGGTCCAGTCGGAGTGGTGCTCGTGGGCGCTGCGGTGGCCGTGAGCACGTTCGGTACCCTGAACGGCTCGATGATGACCGCGCCGCGGATTTTCTTCGCGCTCGCGGACGACGGGCTCTTTCCGAAGGCGATCGCGCGCGTATCCGAAAAGAATGGCGCGCCCACGGGCGCCATCTTCCTGGCGGCGGCCCTCGGCGCGGTCTTCGTCCTGGTGCGGGAGTTCACGGCCCTGGCCGACCAGTTCGTGATCGGCATCTGGCCCTTTTATGCCCTGGGGGTCGCGGCGGTGTTTATCCTGCGCCGCCGGCGCCCCGATCTCGAACGGCCGTACTGGACCTGGGGCTATCCGATAGTGCCCGGGCTCTTTCTTCTGGGGTCGGTCTTTCTATTGGGGAATTATCTGGTTTCTCAACCCCTGACGTTCGCGGTAGATGTGGGACTCATCCTGGTGGGCATCCCGGTCTACTTCATTTGGCAGGGTTTCCACACCGCGAATCCAGCGTGACTCAATCGTGACTAGGGTTGGTTGACGCCCCTCCCGGGGGCGTCCATTTTTACCGCGCCCTTGAAGCCCCTTTCCTGATTCGTTCTTCGGAGACCCTTCGCATGAAACGGTTGCTTGTCTCGGCGTGTGCCCTG
>Ga0126371_10001712_pt1 | contig 18654 bp, 15 predicted proteins | sample PanSoiMetaPlot_4_FD_110145 | JGI IMG/M metagenome (GOLD analysis project Ga0126371, IMG submission 110145) | Tropical forest soil microbial communities from Panama - MetaG Plot_4 | ecosystem: Environmental > Terrestrial > Soil > Tropical forest > Bulk soil | place: Panama | collected 2016-02-17 | reverse complement strand
GACCCTGCGGTCTTATTCATCCCAACGGCCAGCATTCGGGACAGGCCGCCGCGCTCGCGGCGGCCCGTGATCTTTCAAGGAGCACCCATGGACCAACTGCAAACCCAGGGCATCAGCCTGCCCCGGCTCGGACTCGGCACCTTCCGCATGCAGGGCAATGTCTGCCGCGCCGCGGTCGAAAGCGCGCTCGCGCTCGGCTATCGCCACATCGACACCGCGGAAATGTACGCCAATGAGGAGGCGATCGGCGCCGCGATCGCGTCCTCCGGCATCGCGCGCCAGGATCTGCATGTCACCACCAAGGTCTGGCACGAAAACCTCGCGCCGGACTCGATCCGCCGCGCCTTCGACGGCAGCCTGAAGAAGCTGCGGCTCGATCATGTCGATCTCTATCTCGTCCATTGGCCGTCTCGGTCAATGAACCTGCCGGCGGTGTTGGAGACCTTGATGCGGCTGAAGGAGGAGGGGCGTACCCGCGCGATCGGCGTCGCCAATTTCACGCTGGCGCTTCTTAAAGCAGCGGTTGAGGACATCGGGGCACCGATCGCCTGCAACCAGATCGAATATCACGTGATGCTCGATCAGTCGAAAGTCTTGAACTATCTGCGCGCGAAATCGATTCCGTTGGTGGCTTATGTTCCGCTGGCGCAGGGCCGCGTCGCTTCCGACGAAACGCTTGCCGCGATCGGCAGGAAGCACGACGCCGCCGCAGCCCAGGTCGCGCTGAAATGGCTGCTTGATCAGGACGGCGTCGCCGCGATCCCCAAAGCGTCGCGCAAGGAGAGCCAGCAGACCAACCTGGACGCGCTTCAACTTCAACTGGATGATGAGGATCGCAAGGCGATCGCCGCGCTGCCCAAGGACAAGCGCTTCGTCAACCCTGGCTTTGCGCCGGCTTGGGACAATTAGCAGCTATCAGCGCCGCGGTTGCGAGCAAACAAGAAAATGGCCCCTCGCGGGGCCATTCCTGTGTCGGCCTTCTCAGAGCCTCCGTTCCGATTGCATCGGAACGGAGGCTCTGATCTTTTGTTTGACGCGTTTTCTTCACGCGAACCGGCGACCACTTCGCTTGAAAACGCTTTAGTAACGATGATGCTTGACGATCACGACCTTGTCGTGATGATGCCGCCATCCCTCATGCCAACCGCGATCATGCCAGCCGCGATTGACGCGATATTCGGCCCGCGCACGATCCCAGTCGTGATGACCACCGCGCTTGATCACGACGGTCTCGGCGCTCGCGATCGACGGCGCCGCGACCGCGATCACACCCAGTGCGGCGATGGCGTATCCAAGTCTCTTCATTGCTGTCCTCCTCCACATTTCGCGAGAATTAAACCTCGCATCATCGATAACGTTCCGCTGGAACAGCAATGAGATTTCTGAACAGCCATTCAGGATCGCCAAGCTACGACATCGCCAAGCCTTCAGGATCGGTAAGCGTGCGGCGATGCGTCGCAAACAGCTTCACGGTCTATTCGATCATCGCCTGATACTTCGGCGCGTTGATCTTCTGGCGGGGCGAGCCGCGTTGGCGCTGGGCGTCTCCGGGGAGGACGCATCGCCGATCAAGGCTCGGGCAATTTGCCAGCCGGCAGCCGCCTTTCACGGCGGTCGGCACCGGTGTAGTCTTTCAAAAACGCCGGGGCGCGCCATGACCACGATCACCGCCACGCAGGCGACGGGATTCGCCACATCTCAGAACCTCGACCTCAAGCGGTCGCTGGCGCTGCGGGTCATCGCCGCCGCGCTGCTCTGCTTTCTCGTTACAGCGGCGCTTGCTTTGTTCGGGACTTACCGAGACGTTCTGCAGGCGAATGAACAGCTCGCCGACATCGTCGGCCGGCAGCTTCAGGTCCAGTTCTTCCGCATCGGCGCCAATCTCGAGACGCCGGCACGGTTTCCCTATCTGGAGCCCGCGCTCGATAGCATGCTCGGCGCGGGCCAGTGCGTCCGCTTTCTCAATCCGGATGGCAGCGTCGGGCGGTCGAGCTGCGTCGGCACCAATCGAAGCGACCTCCAGTCACCGGGCTGGTTCTCGTCGCTGGGCGCCCGGGTGCTTGCCACGCGCACCGACGTTGCGCACCGAGTGTCGTATCGCGGCAAGGATTACGGCACGCTGGTAGTGACGACCGAGCCGGAGGTGGTCATCGCGACGCTCTGGAAAGATGTGTCGGGCCTGCTCAAACTGACCGCGCTTCTGGTCGCCGCGATCTGTGCGCTGCAATATGTGGCGATCGGCCGGGCGCTCCGGCCGACCAAGGACATTCTGGCCGGGCTCGACCGGTTGTCGCACGGAGACTTGTCATGCCGGCTGCCGAACTTCCGCCTGATCGAGCTGCAGCGGATCAGCGAGGTCTTCAACTCGCTTGCGGCTAATCTCGACCGCACGACCCGCGAACGCACTGCGCTGGCCGCCCGGCTCGTCGACGGGTACGAGCAGGAGCGAAGCCATTTGGCGCGCGAGCTGCACGACGAGCTTGCGCAATCCCTGAGCGCCATCAGCGCAACCGCGGCGTCGATCAAGACCACGGCGGCGGCCGAATGTCCCGCGCTGGTGTCCGAGGCGGATCAGCTGCTGCAGATATCGATCGCCACGATCAAATCGCTGCGCTCCACATTGCAGACGCTGCGTCCGCCGGAGATCGGCGATTTCGGGCTTGCCGCCAGCCTGAATTCGCTTGCCCGGAATCAGGAGCGGCTGGCCGGAGGCAAACTGAAAATCGCGCTCAACCTCGATCCCGATCTCGAAGCGCTATCGCCGACCGCGGCCTCGCACATTTATCGGATGGTCCAGGAGGGACTGACCAATATCGGCAAGCATGCAAACGCGAGCCAGGCGTCCGTCACGCTCGGCTTCCGCGCGGAAAAGATGAAGACTCCGCACCGCCGCCTGGTGCTGACCATCGAGGACAATGGCTCCGGCGCGATCGACCCCGTCGCTGTCGCCGAAAGCAACGGCGCGGGGCTCGGGCTGATCGGCATGCGCGAACGCGCGGCCGCCCTCGGCGGTGAGCTCGACGTCGTGCAGCTTGATCGGGGTTTCCGGCTTCAGGCCGTCATTCCGGTCGGCGCGGACGCGGAGGCGGCGCAATGACGACCAAACCGGTTCGCGTGCTTCTTGTCGATGACCATGCCGTCGTGCGCGAGGGCTATCGCACGCTGCTTGAGAAGCACGACGGCGTCAGCGTCGTCGGCGAGGCCTCGAATGCGGCATTGGCCTATCAACGCTACAAGGATCTGCGGCCCGATGTCGTCGTCATGGATATCTCGATGCCGGGCCGCGGCGGTATCGATGCGATCGAGCATATCCGGAAATTCGACGCCGAGGCCCGCATTCTCGTCTTCACCATGCATAGCGGGGCGCCTTATGCATTGCAGGCCTTTCGCGCCGGCGCCAAGGGCTATGTCACCAAGAGCAGTCCTCCGGACTTGCTTGTCAACGCGGTGCGCAGCGTCGCGAATGGCCAGGTCGCCGTCTGTCCCGAGATCAGCGAGGAGCTGGCGATCGATCGGGTTCAGGACGAGAGCGAGCGCATCGAAGGACTGTCGCCGCGCGAATTCGAGATACTGCGTATGATTCTCGATGCCAAGACCACCGACGAGATCGCTTCCGCGCTCAATGTCAGCCGCAAGACGGCGGCGAACTATCACTACACCATCAAGGCGAAGCTCGGCGCGTCGTCGGACATCGAGCTGCTTCATTTCGGCCTCCGGCATGGGCTGGTCGCGCCGGTGGTGACGACGCCAAAGGCCGAAAAATAAAGCATGATCCGGAAAAGCATGCCCCGCGCTTGATGCGGGGTGGAGACCGGTTTTCCCTCGCGACAAACGCGGAACGCGTTTGCGCGGAGATCATGCTCAAACAAAGAGCCCGTCTTCGTTCGCCCGCACGGGCAATTTGCCCAGGCGATCACGGGCAAGTTGCTGTTTGTTCGCTTCTCCCAAACGCCCAGGATCGGACCGCGGTGAGACGGGAGGACACTCCATGCGCGGATCGTTGCTGCAAGGACGACATCATTGGGCGCAGGCCCATCAGGCGTTGGCGGGGTGCGTGGCCTTGATCCTGACGGCTGCAGCAATTCACCCCTCCCATGCGGCTGAGCCGGCTCCCGTCAGGATGGCCGTATTCGATTTCGAGCTCGACGACCGCAGCGCCGCGGGCGGCCTGATCGCGAAGGACGCGATCGACGAAGAGAATCTGAGGAAGGCGACGGAGGAGGCCCGCCAAAGGCTTGCGGCGTCGGGCCGCTACGCCGTCGTGGATACTGCCGCCGTCGCGGGCCAACCGGCTGGCGGCGTTCAGAGCTGCAACGGCTGCGAGGCCGCCTTGGCGGAGAAGCTCGGCGCGGATCAATCGATGTCGGGCGTGTTCGCGAGGGTCAGCCGGACGGAATACACGCTTCAGGTCGTCATTCGGGATGCCCGGACAGGCGCGGTCCTATCCAACAGCTTCTCCGGCCTCAGGATGGGCGCGAATTATGCCTGGCCGCGCGCGGTGACTTCGCTGATCGACAACAGGATCCTGCAATAGGGCAACCCGGCGCGCAGGCCGGGAAAAGCGGCCCGCTTGCGCAAAGCCTGCCGTCAGCGCATCATCCCTCCATAAAAATCAATGCAGAGGGAGCGCCCATCATGTCCGCGTTGTCGCGAAGGAATTTTCTTGGCCTCACGGGATCGGCGGTCGCGGCGGCGATGGCGGGGCGCACCGAGGCCGCGATGGGGCCCGCGGACAAGTTCGACCTCGTGATCAAGGGCGGCGACGTGCTCGATCCCAGCCAGTCGCTGCGCGGCAGGCGCGACATCGGCATCCGCTGGGGCGTGGTGCAGGCGGTCGAGGAGAGCATTCCCGCCGAGCGCGCGCTGAAGACGATCGATGCATCGGGCAAGCTGGTCATGCCCGGCCTGGTCGATCTGCATTGCCATGTCTACCCTTATGGATCGGCGATCGGCATACCCGCCGACGAGCTGGTGCAGTTCCAGGGCACGACCACCGTCGTGTCGGCAGGTGATGCCGGCGTCAACAATCTCGCGGCGCTGCGCCGTTATATCGTCGCTCAATCGCGAGCGCGGATATATGCCTTCGTCCATATCGCCAATAACGGCCTGTCGGCATTCCCGGTCGCCGAGCTCTACAACATCGACAACGCACAAGTGGAAGCCTGCGCGATGGCGCTCGCCGAAAATCAGGATTTCCTGATCGGCGTGAAGGTGCGCATGTCGGAGAACATCATCTTCAAGCATGGCGTCGAGCCCCTGAAGCGCGGCATCCAGGCCTGCGAGATGTGCGGCTGGCCGGCGAAGATGATGGTCCATATCGGCGGCGTCGAGACCAAGGAGCTGATGTCGGACATTCTCAACCTGCTGCGGCCGGGCGATGTGCTGACGCATTGCTATTCCGGCTTTCCCAACATGTCCGGCGTCTTCACCAACATCGTGCAGGACGGCAAGCTGTTGCCGGCGGCGCTCGCCGCCAAGCAGCGCGGCGTCGTGTTCGACGTCGGCCATGGCGGCGGCAGCTTCGACTTCACGGTGGCGGAGGTCGCGATCCCCGGCGGCTGTACGCCGGACACGATCTCCTCCGACATTCACGTGTTCTCCGGCAATTCGCCGGGCGTGCCGTTCCTGCCCAATGTGATGAGCAAGTTCATGGCGATGGGCTTCCCGCTGGAGCAAGTGGTGGCGATGGCGACGATCGCACCCGCGAAGATCATCAACCGCGCGCCGAAGATCGGCACGCTGCAGACGGGCGCGCCCGGCGATGTCGCGATCATGGAGCTGGTGGAAGGGCCGGTGACGTTCGTCGACACCCGCAACAACAAGCGCGAGGGCAAGGCCCATCTGAAGCCGGTGCAGACCGTGATCAACGGCGTGCCGTTCGGCCGGCCCTATCAGGCGCCATTTGCGGTGAGGTGAGGCGGGCGCGAGACCGGCATGAGGCTTACGGACCACAGGCCGGACGCCGTCATTGTCGGCGCCGGGATCGCGGGCAGCGCGCTCGCCATCGCGCTGGCTCGCTCCGGCCACAGCGTCACGCTGCTGGAGAAATCGACCGTTCATGTCGATCGCGTGCGCGGCGAGTTCATTGTGCCCTGGGGCGTGGCGGAGGCCCGCGCGCTCGGCATTCTCGACCTGCTGGAAAGCGCGGGCGCGAACTACACCGTCCGCTCGGTTCCCTATGGCGAGGGGCTCTCGCTGGAGGAGGCGCGGTCGTTCACGGTGCAGATGGGCCGGATGGTTCCGGGGGTGCAGGGTGCGCTCAATCTCGGGCATCCGCGGATCTGCGATATCCTCAATAAGGCTGCGATCGATGCCGGCGCCACGCTGTTGCGCGGGGTTGGCCGTATCGAACTGCGCGGTGGGCTTTCGCCTCTGATCGCGTTCGAATGCGACGGCGAGAACCACACACTCTTTCCGAAAATCATCGTCGGCGCCGATGGTCGCGGCTCGACCGTGGCGCGTCAGGCCGGTTTCGAGCGGCTCGCCGATCCGATCCATCACATCCTGACCGGGCTTCTGGTTGATGGCGTGCGCGAATGGCCCGAGGACGAACAGACGATCGGCGTCGATGGCGATGTCGGCTTCTACATTTTCCCGCAAGGCGGCGGACGTGTGCGCCTTTACGCCGCCCATGGCCTCGATCTGCGCAACCGCTTCACTGGTGACGCCGCGATCCAACGCTTCCTGCAGGCCTTCGACCGGCCCTCGCTGCCTTGCGGCCGCGCGCTTGCAGAGGCCAAGCCCGCCGGGCCGTGCCACGGTTATCCCAACAACGATGTCTGGATCGATAGCCCCGTTGCGCCCGGCATTGTCCTGATCGGTGATGCGGCCGGTCACAATGATCCCTCGGGGGGGCAGGGGATCAGCATCGCATTGAAGGATGCAAGGCTCGTCTCCGAGGCTCTCGCCGCAAGCCGCGTCTGGTCGCCCGGGATTTTGGCCGATTATGTCGCAAAGCGGCGCGAGCAGATGGATCGGCTCCGCTTCGCGACGCGTCTGCTCGCCATCTTCCGCATGGAGTTCACCGAGGAAGCAAGGCTGCGCCGCCGGCGCGGCCGCGAGCGCATGGCAGCCGAGCCCGAACTGGCGCTTCCCTTCGTCGCGATGCAGAAGGGCCCGTTCGCCGTCCCGGATGCCGCGTTCTCGCAAGCCGTGTGGGACCGGCTGCTGGGCGATCATTAAGTTACGACGTCATTCCGGGGCGATGCGCATCCAAGTCGGCTGTTGCCGACTTGGATAACCATCTTTGCCGAACTCGGGTAAACCCGAGGTCGGGTATCGAACCCGGAGTCTCGAGATTCCGGGCCTAGTGCTTGCGCACCATCCCGGAATGACGGCGGATGTGTTGGGTAGAAACCCATCCACGCCGCACGCGATCGGCGGATGCTCTACCCCTTCGCCCGCTTCTCCACATTCGCGCTGCGGACCGGCACGCCGAACTCGCGCCGGCAGATTTCGGCGAGCACGGCGATGCCATCGCGGATCTGCTCGGCGGAGGGGTTCGCAAAACAGAGCCGCAGGCGGCTTTTCGAATGGGCTTTGTCGGTCGACCATTCCGGGCCCGGATTGATGGAGACGCCGGCGGCGAGCGCGGCCTGATAGAGTTTCGGCGTATCGACATTGTCCGGCAGCTTGACCCACAGGAAGATACCGCCCTTGGAGTCCTCGAACTCCGCCGAGGTTCCGAAATGCTCGTTGAGCGCTTCCATCAGCACGTTCAGCTTGGCGCGCAGCCCCCGCGTCAGCTTGGGCACATGGGTAGCGAAATGCGGTGCGCAATATTCCGCGAGCACCATCTGCTCCAGCGCGCCGGAGCCGGCGTCGGTCTTCAGCGCCAGCATCCGCGACAGCATCTCCCAGGGCGCGACGATGAAGCCGACCCGGAGCGCCGGCGCGATCGATTTCGAGAACGAGCCGATATGGATCACGCCGCCATTCTCAGCCATGGCGTGGATCGCAGGCGGGCGGTTGCCGTCCCAGACCAGGTCGGCATAGCAATCGTCCTCGAAGACCGGCACGCCATACGCGCTTGAAAGCCGCAGCAGCTCGGCCCGGCGCGCCTCCGGCAGGATGGTGGCGGTCGGGTTCTGCACGGTCGGGATGGTGTAGATGTATTTGGGCCGGATGCCGCGGCGCTTGAGGTCGGCGAGCGCCGAGGCGAGAGCGTCCATTCTCATGCCGTCTCGATCGAGCGGGATGCCGACCGCTTGGACGCCGAGGCGGGTCAGCCGGTTCAGCGCACCCTGGTAGGTCTCCTGCTCGACGATGACGGTATCGCCGCGCGCCAGCAGCGTCTGGTTCACGAGGTCGAGCGCTTGCAGTGATCCCGAGACCAGCAGAATATCGTCGGCGGCGCAGGTGATGCCGGCATCGCGCTGCAATTTCGCGGAGAGAAATTCGCGCAGTGGGCGGTAGCCCTGCGGCCCGTTGGCGAGGCCGTAGGTCGCCAGCGTCTTGCCCTCGCGCTTCAAGACCGCATTGACCGCGTCGATCAAGCCATCCACCGGCACCTGTTCGGGATCGATGTTGCCGCCGACAAAGCTGTATTTCGCAAGCCCCGTCCATCGCGCTGCGGGCGGGGGCAGCCCGGCGGGCAAGAGCGGCGCGAAATCGAAACTGGCTGATGTCATGAGCGGCGTCTCCCTTGTTTTTGTTGAGTTCAATCTTAGACAGATGAGAAGCGATTGTCGCCGCCCGCGCCGCGATGCGAGGGCCTTGCTGCCCTGCAGATTGGTGCTGGCGCGGGCCTCGAAGTAAGGTTAATGCTCCCGCGTCGGAAACAGAGACTTTGAAAGCATGGCGGATACGGTCCAGGAAGTTCTGCAGGCCTTTGCCAAGGGCGAGCTGGTCGTCGTCACCGATGACGACGATCGCGAAGGCGAGGGCGATCTGATCGTCGCGGCCTCGCTGTGCACAGCCGAAAAGATGGCGTTCATCATTCGCCACACGTCGGGCATTGTCTGTGCGCCGATCACGACCGACGATGCGCGCCGGCTGCGGCTCGACCCGATGGTCGCGCACAATGACTCCAGCCATACCACCGCCTTCACGGTATCGATCGACTACAAGCCTGACGGCGGCACCGGCATCTCGGCGGACGAGCGTGCCTCCTGCTGCCGGGCGCTCGCCAATCCGAATGCCGGCGCCAACGACTTTGCCCGGCCCGGCCATATCTTCCCGCTGATCGCCCGTGATGGCGGCGTGCTGCTGCGGTCCGGCCACACGGAAGCGGCCGTCGATCTCTGCAGGCTGACCGGCCTGCCGCCGGTCGGTGTCATCAGCGAGCTGATGAACGATGACGGCACCGTGATGAAGGGCGAGCAGGTCGTCCGCTTCGCTGCCGCTCACAAGATCAGGCATGTCACCATCGCCGACATGATCGCCTACCGCCAGGCGCGCGAGAAGCTGATCGAGCGGGTTTCGACCTTCGTCATGGAAAGCCCGATCGGTCCCTTGCAGGGCTATGCCTACCGCTCGCCGTTCGACGAGATCGCCCATGCCGCCTTCGTCTATAACGGCGTCGGCGATGGCAGGAACGTGCTCACGCGGCTGCACAAACCCAATATCGTCAAGGATCTGTTCACGGGCCCGGCGCGGATGGAAGCCGTGCTGCGCCATTTCAAGAAGGCCGGCCGCGGTGTGCTGGTCTATCTGCGCGACGGCGCGGCCGGCGTTCCCGTCGAGCCGGTCGGCGAGCCGAAGACAGCGGAGGCCGACCGCCACAAGCAGTGGCGCGAGGTCGGCGTCGGCGCCCAGATCCTGCGCGATCTCGGCATCACCTCGATCATCAATCTCACCTCGTCGGTGCATGACTACAAGGGATTGTCCGGCTTCGGCATCGAGATCGTATCGAACGAGCGGCTTGATACGTAGACACCGCATTATATGTACACAATGCATGCGCAATTGCGCATCGGGAATCTCGAAATTTCGGGTTTCGCTATTCAAATCTGCCGTGCACTTGGATCATTCTACATCGAACGGGGTTTACCCGAGTTGGATCGCCCGGAATGACCAACGCAATTGCGCTTTAGCGTGTTGCGTCTTAGTTTATGTCAAGCAATTGAAGAATTGACGCGAAAGGAATTCTCATGAGCGTGCGGCCTCAGACCAAGGACAAGCCGTCCCAGGTCAGTTTCCAATGGGACGATCCGTTGCTGCTCGACGAGCAGCTTACCGAAGACGAACGCATGATCCGCGACACTGCGCGCTCCTATGCGCAGGACAAGTTGCTGCCGCGGGTGATCAAGGCCTATCTGGAGGAAAAGACCGATCGCGAGATCTTCAACGAGATGGGCGAGCTCGGCCTGATCGGCGTCACGCTGCCGGAGGAATATGGCTGCGCCAATGCGAGCTATGTCGCCTATGGGCTGGTGGCGCGCGAGATCGAGCGGGTCGATTCCGGCTATCGCTCGATGAATTCGGTGCAGTCGTCGCTGGTGATGTATCCGATCTACGCCTATGGCGATGAGAAGCAGCGCAAGAAATATCTCCCCAAGCTCGCGACCGGCGAATGGGTCGGCTGCTTCGGCCTGACCGAGCCGGATGCCGGTTCCGATCCGGGCGGGATGAAGACCCGTGCCGAGAAAGTGTCCGACGGCTACCGTCTCACCGGCAGCAAGATGTGGATTTCGAATGCGCCGATTGCCGACGTATTCGTGATCTGGGCGAAGTCTGCCGAGCACGACAACCAGATCCGCGGCTTCGTCCTGGAGAAGGGCATGAAGGGCCTGTCGGCGCCGAAGATCGGCGGCAAGCTGTCCTTGCGGGCCTCGATCACCGGCGAAGTCGTGATGGACGGCGTGGTGGTACCCGAGAGTGCGCTGTTGCCGAATGTCTCGGGCCTGAAAGGTCCGTTCGGCTGTCTCAACCGTGCTCGCTATGGCATTTCCTGGGGCGCCATGGGCGCTGCCGAGGACTGCATGCATCGCGCGCGGCAATACACGCTCGACCGCAAGCAGTTCAACCGGCCGCTGGCGGCCACGCAGCTCGTACAGAAGAAGCTCGCGGACATGCAGACCGAGATCGCGTTGGGGCTACAGGCCTCGCTCCGGGTCGGCCGGCTGATGGACGAGGGCAAAATGGCGCCGGAGATGATCTCGATCGTCAAGCGCAACAATTGCGGCAAGGCGCTGGACATCGCGCGAATGTGCCGCGACATGCATGGCGGCAACGGCATCCAGATCGAATATCACGTGATGCGCCACACCGCGAATTTGGAGACGGTGAACACCTATGAGGGCACCCACGACGTCCACGCCCTGATCCTCGGCCGCGCCATCACCGGCATTCAGGCGTTTTCGTAAAGCCATTCACCGTCATTCCGGGGCGCGCGTTGCTGGCCGTATTTGTCATCCTCCGCGAAAGCGGAGGATCCAGTATCCCAGAGACGCTCATTCTCCCTCGAATAGTTGAGTTTACTGGATACCCCGCTGGAGCCTGTCATTGGCGGCGCATCGCGCCGACCCGATGGCGGGGTATGACGAGCTGGAACGCATTGCCGATCGTCTTCGCTGCGTAGAATAGGTGTCCCCATGGCCGACAACGACGACATTCCCTTCAACCGCAATTTTCCGCTGAAGCCTGGCGTCGTCGAGGAGGTCCGTCCCGGCGTGAGGCGCGTGCTCTGCGACAATCCGAGCCCGTTCACCTTCACCGGCACGGTCAGCTACATCCTGGGCGAGGGCAAGGTCGCGATCATCGACCCCGGTCCCGACAGCGAGGCGCATGCGCGAGCCTTGCTCGATGCCGTGCGTCGCGAGACCGTGACCCATATCCTGGTCACTCACACCCATCGCGATCATTCGCCGAATACGGCGCGCATCAAGGCGGCAACCGGCGCGGCCGTCTATGCTGAAGGCCCGCACCGCGCCTCGAGACCGCGATACGAGAGCGAGAAGCACAATCCGGAATCCGGCGCCGACCGTGATTTCAGACCGGATATCGCCGTGAACAATGGTGACGTGATCGAAGGCGATGGCTGGCGGCTGGAGGCGGTCGCAACGCCCGGCCACACCGCCAATCATCTGGCCTTTGCCTGGCCGGAGCGAAAGATCAATTTCGTCGGCGATCACGTGATGGGCTGGTCGACCTCGATCGTGGCGCCGCCGGATGGATCGATGGTCGACTATATGGCCTCGCTCGACCGGCTCGCGAACCGGGAGGAGGATCTGTATTTCTCCGGCCATGGTCCGGAAATTCCGCAAGGCCCGCGCTATGTGCGCCACCTGATCCGGCACCGCCAATCTCGCGAAGCCTCGATCCTGCATCGCCTGGCCAAGGGCGAGGCCGACATCCCGACGCTGGTGCGCGCGATCTATATCGGCATCGACCCGCGGCTCGTCACCGCCGCCGGCTATTCCGTGCTGGCGCATCTCGAAGACCTCGTCGCGCGCGGCGTGGTCGCGACTGATGGCGATCCGGTCATCGGCGGTCGCTATCGTTTAAGTGAGTAGTGAGTAGCGAATAGAAAGCAGTCAGACTTCGACCGCTATTCGCTACTCACTATTCCCTATTCGCTATTTCTTCACCGTTTTCGCCGGCAATTTCGGCGGCGGCGGTGCGGGCTTCTTCGCGGGCTTCTGGCTGTCGGCTTCGGCGGCGGTGTTGATGTCGTCGATCAGCCGGGCGATTCGTGCGGCATTGGAGCCGAGATCGCTCTCGAAATAGCGCGACGAGGAACGGATATCGACGCGTGAATCCTCGCCATCCGGCGAGACACGGATCGAGACGTCCTCGCGGAATCCCATGATCGGCGTGCGCGCCACCGCCTCGATCCGGCCGATGCCGCGCGGCGGCTGCGGTGCACGCTCGTCGATCACAAGCCATTTGCGCTTGTTGACGAGTTTCAGCGTCAGCGTGAAGGCGCGGTCGGCCGGGATTTCCAATTCCACCGGTTCGATGTCCGGATAGGCCCGGCGCTGCTGCTCGGCTGAATAGACCCCGGCATAGGCCGCGGTGTTGGTGTCATCGCCGGTGCGCAAGGCGGCGAGCGCTTCGAAGCGCGGTGGATTGACCGGATCGGTGGTCACGTCGTGGATCGGCGGCAGCCGGCGATACTGCACGGCGAGATAGACCGGATAGGCCAGCACCAACGCGTTGATCAGGAACGCGACCAGGATGCGGCCCATGCCGCGCGACCCGTTCTGCCAGATCGCCGCAAACGCCGCGAAGCCGATCAGGATGGAAAGGCCGGCCAAGGCCAGCGCGCCGAAGAACGTCGCCAGCGCCGGCTTCACCTCCAGAAAGCCGAAGCGGACGATCAGGATCGACACCACGACCGCGATCGCGGCGAACACCGCGAGATTACGTGCCCATGTGGCGAGGCTGGACACGGGCTCCGAGAGATAGGGGGCAGAAAACCTGCGGGCCATCGGTCAAAATTTTCGGTCAAAATTTGCCGTGATGAGGCGGGCCGGGCATTCGCGCGCGGCTCGTTTCAGCTCGCTTGAGACCACGGCGGTGCGGCAAATTCAAGGGGAGTTCCGCCCGTTCCCTCCTTAAGAGCAGGGCGAACGGGTCCGCCTTCATGCCGCGGCGTTGGGAAACCGGTAGGCCTTGAACTGGTCGCGCAGCGCCGTCTTCAGGATCTTGCCGGTTGCGGTGTGGGGAATGCCGTCGACGAAGGCGACGTCGTCGGGCATCCACCATTTGGCGATCTTGCCCTCCATGAACTTCAGAATGTCCTCGCGCGTGGCGTCCTGGCCCTGCTTGAGCTGGACGATCAGAAGCGGCCGCTCGTCCCATTTCGGGTGATGGATGCCGATCACGGCGGCCTCGGCGACCGCGGGATGGGCAACCGCGAGGTTTTCCAGATCGATCGAGGAAATCCACTCGCCGCCGGACTTGATCACGTCCTTGGAGCGGTCGGTGATCCGCATATAGCCGTGCTGGTCGACGGTCGCGACATCACCGGTGTCGAAATAGCCGCTTTCATCGAGGATGTTGGCATCGACACGATAATAGGCCTTGGCGACCGCGGGTCCGCTTACCTTGAGCCGGCCGAACGTCTTGCCGTCCCATGGCAGCTCCTTGCCGGCATCGTCGGTGATCTTCATCTGCACGCCGAACGGCGGGTAACCCTGCGTCTGCAATATGTCGAGCCGCGCTTCGCCCGTGAGCTCGCCGAACGGCGGCTTTAACGCCGCGAGCGTGCCGATCGGGCTCATCTCGGTCATGCCCCAGGCGTGGCGCACCGTCACGCCCATGTCGAGGAAGGCCTGAATCATCGAGCGCGGCATCGCCGAGCCGCCGCAGACCACGCTCTTCAGGCAAGGCAGTTTCAGATTGTTGTTGGCCATGTGGGTGAGCAGCATCAGCCAAACGGTCGGCACGCCGGCGGTGTGCGTGACCTTCTCGGTGTCCAGCAGCTCGTAGACGGATGCGCCGTCAAGTTTGGCGCCGGGAAATACCAATTTGGTTCCCATCGAGGGGGCCGAAAACGCGATGCCCCAGCTGTTGGCATGGAACAAAGGCACCACCGGCAGCATTGTGTCCGCCGCATTGGCCCCGAGCGCGTCGCCGGAATTGGCCATCAGCGCGTGGAGCACGTTCGAGCGATGCGAATACAGAACGCCCTTGGGATCGCCGGTCGTGCCGGACGTGTAGCACATCGCGGCGGCGGTGTTTTCGTCGAAGGTCTTCCATGTGAAATCGCCGTCCGCTTCCGCGATCCAGTCCTCGTAGGCGACGGCGTTCTTCAACGACGTCTCCGGCATATGCGCCTTGTCGGTGAGGACGATGTAGCGCTCCACGCTGGGCAAATTGTCGGCGATCTTCTCCAGCACCGGCACGAAGGTGATGTCGGTCATCACGACGCGGTCCTGGGCGTGATTGATGATCCAGGCGATCTGGTCCGGGAACAAACGGGGATTGACGGTATGGCAGATCGCGCCGATCCCCATGATGCCGTACCAGGCTTCCAGGTGACGCCAAGTGTTCCAGGCGATGGTGGCGACGCGATCGCCGAACTTGATGCCGTCGCGCTCCAGCCGCTGCGAGACCCTGATCGCGTCGTCGCGGATCCGCTTGTAGTTGGTGCGATGGATCGGCCCCTCGACCGAGCGCGTCACGACCTCCTGGCTGCCGTGGATCATCGCCGCATGTTCGATGATCCGGTGGCAAAGCAAGGGCCAGTCTTGCATCAATCCAAGCATACCGACGTTCCTCCTGAAAGCATTGTTCCCTTTTGCACGATCCGCCACCATGGATGGTTGGCGGGATCATGGATTTGACATGAACTCTAGCGCGCAGACAGCGTGTCGCAAATGGCCTATTGCCACGCCCGGCTGCCGGCTGGCCGCCATGGTTACCATTGCTGCTGCGCTTCTGGCATGGTTCGCGTTGGGCGCAACGCCGGTGGCGGCGCGCCGGTGGCATCAGCCAGACCTGTTTGGTGAGCTGTTCGGCAGCCGTCCGGCGCGGCTGCGCGGGACCGTCCACGACGTCAAGGCGGCGAAAGTGCCGCTGCCGCTGCCGCGCCCGGCTGAGGCGCCTGGGCCTGTGCGGGAGCCGCCCGCGAGCGCGAAAGCCGCGCCGGCCGCATCCGACAAGCCTTCCGAGCAGGCCGCGACCGCAACTCCAATTCCCGTGCCGAGACCGACGCCACAGCCCTCAGCCTGCCGGCTTGCGCTGACCGAGGAGATTGCGATCGCGCCCGGCATTCCCGACATCCACGGCCCTGGCGGCTGCGGTGGCGAGGACCTGGTGCGGTTGGAGGCAATCGTGTTGCCCGACAAGCACCGCGTGTCGTTGAGGCCTGCCGCGACGATGCGTTGTGGCATGGCGTCGGCCATCGCCGACTGGGTCCGCACCGACGTCGCCCCGCTCATGCAAGGGCTTGGCACCGAGCCCACCGATCTGGAAAATCTGGATGCCTATGAATGCCGCGGCCGCAACGGAATCTCCGGCGCGCCGCTCTCCGAGCACGGCCGCGCCAACGCGCTCGATGTTCACGCGTTCAAGCTCGCCAACGGCCAATCGATCGTGCTCACGGACCGCAACGTGCCGCGCGGCTTGCGCGAGGCTATCCTGCATTCGGCCTGCGCGCGCTTCACGACCGTGCTGGGGCCGGGCTCGGACAGCTACCACGAGGATCACATCCATCTCGATCTGCTGGAACGGCGCAACAACTACAAGATCTGCCAATGGGACGTCTTGGACCCGCTGCCGCAGATCGCGCCGCTGATGCCTTCCACGCGGCCCGAAGCCGCGCCGCCGCGCGCGGTCGCAGCGAAAGTCGATAACGGCAAGGACGGCAAGGCGGACGCCACATCGACGGGCTCGACCGAACCGCAAGCCAAGGGCGACAAGCCGAAAGAGAGAGGCGAGGCAGGATCGGACTCGGGCAAGCCCAAGACGAGTGAGAAGACGAGTGAGAAGACGAGTGAGAAGACGAGTGAGAAGACGAGCGAGTCAAAGACCGGCGAGAAGACCAGCGAGTCAAAGGCGCGGGAATCAAAGACGAGCGAGTCAGAGAATGAATCAAAGCCGGGCGAGTCGAAGTCACACAAGTCGAAGTCTGGCAAGCCGCAGACGGATGCGCCCGCAACGAAAAAGCGCCGGCAACACCGGCGCTTTTGAAAGCATGTGCTTTGTGTCGCGTTCTGAGCGTGCCGCCCGTGGCCAGCCGCCTCGGCGCGATCCGGAACTTACTGGAAGATCGGCAAGCCGTTGGTGCCGCCCTGCAGCGCCATCTGCGAGTTGAACGGAGAGTCGCCGTGATGCGGTTCGAGCACCACCACGATGGTGCCGATCTTCGCCCGGTTATAGAGGTCGATCACGTCCTCGTTCGTCATCCGAATGCAGCCCGACGAGATCGAGGCGCCGATATATTCCGGCTGGTTTGTGCCGTGAATGCGGAACAGCGTGTCCTTGCCGCCGGAATAGAGATACATCGCGCGCGAGCCCATCGGATTGTCCGGGCCGGGGGCAACGAAGGTCGGCACGCCGAGGCGCTCGATCTCGCCCTTGGTCGGATGCCAGGCCGGCCACTCGGTCATGCTGCCGATCTTGGCAATGCCGGACCAGGCCATGGCCTCCTCGCCAACGGTAATACCGTAGCGAATCGCCTTGCCGTTATCGAGCACGTAATAAAGGTAGTGATTGTCGGAATCGACCACGATCGAGCCGGGCGCCTCCTTGCGGTGATAGTCGACGATCGCGCGGCGGAACGGCTCGGCCACTGGGTTATTGGTGTAGCGGATCTTGGCCAGATATTCCTTGTCGCGCGGTTTGAAGTTGGTCGTGTTGGTGGCCTCATATGTGGTGGCCTGCATGCAGCCCGACAGCATGAGCCCGGCCGCCAAAATCCCGAGTTTCACGCTCAACGACGACTTCACCCTCAGCAACGACATGGTGTACTTCCAATCAAACCCTATGGCGTTTCCGGCGAAGAATGCGCCTGAAACACGATGATTCAGTTAATCGTATTATCGTTGAAATCGACCGCAATTCCAGCGCCGAGAACGGGTTGCCGCTTTGCGGTGCCGGGATGTGGCTTTTTTGCCGCAAGCTTCGCCGCTTTCGGCTGATTTTTAGGCAAAAACGCCTCTCGCCGCCAAATTCGTGGCACGGTGCGGGTCGTCCCATCCACCGAGGGCTGTGGACGAATGGAGTTTCCCGTGTCATCCGCCGCCGGCCGGAATCCGCGAAAGTGGAGCCTGGCCGTCCGAAAAAATGATGCTCAAACAATAAACTAGAGTGTGATGATAATTCATCGTGAAATCATCGCGCACGTGCATGATCCGTAAAAAAGCCTCCCCCCTATTTGTTGGCGGGGGAACCAGTTTTTCCGGCTCATGCCTTTCAAGGTCAGTTTCGGTCGCCACGGAGTTCTCGATGCTGTCGGTATTCGTTCCCGCGGAATCCTCGCTGAAGAAAGTGACGGGCGACCTTGCGAGCCTGCCGGAGGGGGCTGTCTGGGTCGATCTGGTCAATCCGAGCGCGGCCGAGGACAGGGCGGTGGAGCGGCTCGCCGGGATCGCGGTCCCGACGCGTGAGGACATGCAGGAGATCGAGATTTCGAGCCGGCTCTATATCGAGAACGGCGCGCGCTACATGACCGCGACGCTGATGTGCCATTCCGACACCGACATGCCGCGCACCACGGCGGTCACCTTCATCCTGGCTGGCCACCGGCTCGTCACCGTGCGTTACGACCTGCCGAAACCGTTCGCGCTGGTCGAGCACAAGCTCGGCCGCGCCTGTTCCGCCGGCATCACCGGCGAGATGGTGCTGATGGAGCTGCTCGATGCCGTGATCGATCGCTGTGCCGACATCCTGGAGCGCGCCGGCGCCGAGGTCGACCAGGTCTCGCACGACATCTTCGAGCCCGACAGCGAGCGCCACGGCCACGCCAAGCAATATGCCAGGATCCTGATCGCGATCGGCCGCAAGGGCGACCTGACCTCGAAGGTGCGCGAGAGCCTGGTTTCGATCGGCCGCCTCGTCACCTTCCTGTCGGCGGTGATCGAGGGCGTGAAATGGTCGAAGGACATGCGCGAGCAGCTCAAGACCATGCAGCGCGACGTGGCCTCGCTCACCGACCACGCCTCCTATCTCTCCAACAAGATCACCTTCGTGCTGGACGCGATGCTCGGCGTCGTCAATCTCGAGCAGAACAACATCATCAAGCTGTTCTCGGTCATGGCCGTG
>Ga0126371_10001711_pt1 | contig 18655 bp, 7 predicted proteins | sample PanSoiMetaPlot_4_FD_110145 | JGI IMG/M metagenome (GOLD analysis project Ga0126371, IMG submission 110145) | Tropical forest soil microbial communities from Panama - MetaG Plot_4 | ecosystem: Environmental > Terrestrial > Soil > Tropical forest > Bulk soil | place: Panama | collected 2016-02-17 | reverse complement strand
GGCGAAACTCAGCATCGACGAGTCGCGCTCAGTCGAGATCACGGCGTATCTGCGCCCAAACCCCGATCTCACGCTGACCACGGATGGATATCAAATTGCGCCGCATGAGGGAATCTGGCGTCCACTGAGTGGAGTGCTGGAAACACCCGGCGTCAGCTACCTGCACGAGCGGCAGCATAAGCGGGAATTGCGGCGTGACAGCGCGCGGCAATCCACGGCTGTGGCGGAATCGAGTTATATGGACCAGGAGCGGGGTCTGCTATTCAACCTGCGAAGCGCATTTGTGCAGGTCCTGCAGGCTAAAGCAGTGCTGCAGAATGCCAGAGAGAACCTTGACTACTGGGACAAGGAGCTGGGTGTCAACCGGAACCGGTTTAATGCGGGCGATCTGGCGCTGCTGGAACTCAACCGGTTGGAACTGCAGCGCGCGCAATTCGAAGCCGATATCGAAAACGCAACCGTGAGCCTGCGGACCAGCAAAATCCAGCTATTGACGCTGTTGAACGATCGTACGCCGATCGAGCAGTTCGATGTCACCGCGCCGTACGATTTCAGTGCCCAGCTGATGCCGTTGGAACAGTTTCGGACGGCGGCGCTGGAGGCCCGTCCCGATTTGAAAGAGGCGATGCAAAACGTGGAACTCGCCAGAATCCAGCACCAGCTGGCGATCGCCAACGGTTCAACGGATCCGACGTTCAGCGTCTGGTACTCGCACAATCCATCGTTCAGCAACCAGTTCGCGAACCAGACCATTGGGGGCAGTGTCAGCATCCCGCTCCGCATTTTCGACAAGAATCAGGGCGAAAAAGCGCGAACCCAGATCGATATCAGCCGCAACGAGCGGCTGCAGGATGCCACGCGGGCACTGGTGTTCAGCGATGTCGATTCGGCGTACTGGACGTTGATTCAGGCGTTGAATCTGCTGAAGCCGTACAGGGAGAAGTATCTGCCGCTGGCGGAGGACAACCGGAACCGGATGACCGTTTCGTTTCAGAATGGCGGAGCCTCGCTGCTGGATTTCCTGGATGCGGAAAAAGCCTATCGGGACACGCGGCTCACCTACCTGAATCTGGTCGGTTCGTATTTGACGGCAGCGGCGCAAATGAATATGGCGGCGGGCCGGGAGATCGTGCAATGAGTCGCTTAATTGTGTTTGAAGCGACGGTCTGTCTGGGTTTGGCGCTCGGCGCCGCGGGCTGTGGAAGTGATGTGAAGGCCAAAGGGACGGACACCGGCACCGGCCCGGTTCCGGCGCAAGTGGTGCCCGATTTCGACCCCAACCACTTCAAGGTGGACCACCCAGAGCAGTTTCCGCTGGTTACGGCCGTGGAGCACCTGGCGGCTCCCGAATTGAATGTGACCGGAGTGGTGAATCCCGATGTCTCGCGCCAAGTGCCAGTCCCATCGCTGGCTTCGGGGCGCGTGGTCGAAATTAATGCACGGCTTGGCGACACGGTTCAAAAGGGCCAGCTGCTCTTCAAGGTGCGCAGCAACGATATCGCCGGTGCGTATGCCGACTATCGCAAGGCCATCAAGAATGAACAGCTGGCGAAGACACAACTGAACCGCGCCAAGATTTTGTTCGATGACGGTGCCATTCCGAAGAGCGCCATGGAAGTGGCCCAAACCAACGAAGACAACGCCCTCGTCGACGTCGAGTCCACTACCGAACACTTGAAGATCCTGGGGGCTGACCCGGAGCATCCGTCGGGGATCGTGGAGGTGTATGCGCCAGTAGCGGGGGTCATCACCGACCAGCAGATCACAGGGCAGGCCGGCGTGCAGGCCCTGACCCCGCCGAACCCGTTCACCATCTCCGATATGTCGCACGTGTGGATCATTTGCGACGTGTACGAGAACAACCTGGCCCAGGTGCATATTGGCGAATTCGCCGATATTCATCTGGTCGCTTATCCCAATCGAGTTCTGCGTGGACGTATCAGCAACATCCTGCCAGTGATCGACCCGAACCTGCGGACGGCCAAGGTGCGCCTGGAGGTGGAGAACCCGGACGGCATGCTCCGCATTGGCATGTTTGTGACGGCCACATTCCACGGCCCTTCCATGGAGAAACGGGTGGCGATCCCGGCGGCTGCGATTCTGCACCTGCACGACCGCGACTGGGTGTACACGCCGGCAGGGGACAACAGCTTCCGCCGCGTGGAAGTCACCGCAGGCGGCATGCTGGCAAATGGCCAGCAGGAAGTTCTTTCGGGCATTCGTCCCGGCGACCGCGTGGTCGCCAATGCTCTGGTCTTGCAGAACACGGTGGAGCAGTAGGCACGGCATGATTCGCGGTCTTGTCGATTTCGCCCTAGGCAACCGCTTCCTGATTTCGTTGGTCGCGGTCCTGCTGCTGGTGTGGGGCGTCATCTCATTCCACAATCTGCCGGTCGAGGCCTATCCGGACGTCGCTAACAACTACGTGCAGGTGATTACGCAATGGCCGGGACATGCCGCGGAGGAGGTTGAGCAGCAGGTGACCATCCCCATTGAAATCGCGATGAACGGCATCCCGCATCTCGATCATCTGCGTTCCTTCTCGGTGTTCGGCCTATCCAGCCTTTCGCTTGTATTCGATGACGAATCGGCCAACGATTGGAACCGGCAAAAGGTGTTGGAACGTCTTGCCGACATCACACTGCCGAATGGCCTGCAGCCCCAGATCGGCGCCGATTACAGCCCGGTCGGCCAGATCTATTGGTACTCGCTGCGAAGCACCAATCCGAACGTCGATCTCATGGACTTGAAAAGCATCGAAGACTGGACGCTCGAGAAGCAATTCAAATCGGTGCCGAACGTCGTCGATGTTGTGAGCTTTGGCGGAACGACCCGCGAATATCAAGTGGCTCTCGACCCCGACAAGCTCATCGCTTATGGCCTCAATCTCGGTCAAATCGAGCAACAGCTGGCGAACAACAATGTCAATGCGGGCGGCAGCTTCGTCGAAGCCGGTTTGCAGCAGATCAACGTGCGCGCGCTCGGGCTCATTCGCAGCGCCGCGGACATCGAAAAAATTGTTGTCAAGACGCAAAACGGTACGCCCATACGAATCGGCCAGATTGGAACAGTGTCCCAAGGGCCGAAGATCCGGCTCGGCCGCACGGCTAAAGCTTATCGCCGCGAAGACGGCAGGATCGTCGACAACGACGACCTGGTCTACGGAATCGTTCTGCTGCGCAAGGGCGCCAACTCCGACGAGACCATCGACGGCATCCACGACAAGGTCAATGAACTGAACGCCCGTATTCTGCCGGCCGGCGTGAAAATCGTCCCATTTCTCGATCGGAGCGATCTGGTCCATTACACCACCCATACCGTGCTGCACAACCTCACCGAGGGAATTGTCCTGGTGGTTCTGATTCTGCTTCTGTTCCTGGGAAATGTACGGGGGGCGCTGATCGTGGCGCTCACGATTCCGTTCTCGCTGCTGTTCGCGTCGATTTGTCTGAACCTGAATCACATTCCGGCGAACCTGTTGTCACTGGGCGCGTTGGATTTCGGGATGGTGGTGGAAGGCGCGGTGGTGATGGTCGAGAATATCATCCTCTACTTGCAGCGCGAGCGGCCTCCGGGTGGAAGCAAGATCTCATCCATTCGCGACGCGGCGCACGAAGTGCAGCGTCCCGTGTTCTATTCCATCGGCATCATCATCACGGCGTACCTGCCGATCTTTACGCTGCAGCGCGTGGAAGGGCGGCTGTTCAAGCCGATGGCTTGGACGGTTTCCTTCGCGCTACTAGGCTCGCTGCTGTTCTCGATGTTGATCGCCCCCGTGCTCACGAGTTTCGTCTTCGGCAATCGAACGAGCGAGTGGCGGAACCCGGGAATGGAACTGCTTTCGCGCCTGTACCGGAAGAGTGTTGCTCAGGCCATCCGCTTCCGCTGGCTCACGGTGGCCGTTTCGACGGCGGCTCTGGGAGTTTCCGCATATCTCGCATTCGGCGGCGCCATCGGCTCCGAGTTTCTCCCACACCTGGATGAAGGCGCCATCTGGGCGCGCGGCACGCTGGCTCCCAGCACCGGGCCTTCAGAGGGAACGCGCGTCATGAACCAGGCGCGCCTCGTCTTCGCGTCCTTTCCCGAGGTGAAGCAGGTGGTCAGCCAAGTCGGCCGGCCCGACGATGGCACCGATATCGCGGGCTTCTTCAATACCGAGTACTTCATCGATCTCAAACCGAAGGAGGAGTGGCGGCCAGGTTTTAGGGAGAACAAGGAAGCGCTGATCGCAGCGATTGACGAAGCGGTCGAAAGAATTCCTGGCGTGCTCTGGAACTTTTCCCAACCGATCGCCGACAACATGGAAGAAGCTGTCAGCGGTGTGAAAGGCCAATCGGCCATCAAGGTGTACGGCGATGATCTCAAGAAGCTGGAAGAGACCGGCAGTGAGATCGTCAGGGTCTTGAAGACCGTGAATGGCGTGGCGGATTTGGGTTTGTTCCGGGTCATCGGCCAACCCAACGCTGAGTTTGAAGTGGACCGCGACGCCGTGGCGCGCTACGGCATCAATGTCGCAGACGTGCAGGACGCGATGGAAACGGCCGTAGGCGGCAAGGCAGTGAGCCAGGTTCTGCAAGGAGAACAGCGCTACGATCTGGTGCTGCGTTATCAGCCGCGCTACCGGAATACTAAGGAGGCGATCGAGGACATCCGCCTGCTGGCGCCCTCCGGAGAACGCGTTTCGCTCGCGCAGCTCTGCCGCGTGAAAGTGCTGGATGGCGCATCGGAAATCTATCGCGAGGCCGGCTCGCGCTATGTGGCCATCAAGTACAGCGTGGTCGGCCGCGATTTGGGCAGCACGGTGGAAGAAGCGATGCGCAAGGTAGAACAGCAGGTGAAGCTGCCTCAGGGATATCACACCGATTGGGCTGGCGAGTACGAAAGTCAGAAGCGCTCCTCGCGGCGCCTCATGATCGTGGTGCCGGTCACATTGCTTGTTATCTACATGATCCTGTTCACTATGTTCAACTCCGTCAAATGGGTCATGCTGATTCTGGCGAACGTCGCTATGGCTCCGATCGGAGGTCTCCTGGCGCTCTTGCTAACCGGCACCCATTTCAGCGTTTCATCGGGAGTTGGCTTTCTGGCGCTGTTTGGCGTCGCCGTACAGACGGGCGTGATTATGCTGGAATACATCAACCAACTGCGTGCGCGGGGACACAATACACGTGACGCGGCGATCGAAGGGTCGGTGCAGCGGCTACGCCCGATTATCATGACTATGCTGGTGGCGAGTCTGGGGCTTCTTCCCGCCGCGCTTTCGCGTGGCATTGGTTCTGATTCCCAGCGGCCGTTTGCGATTGTGATCGTTGGTGGCCTGATGGCGGCGCTAATACTTGGCGTTTATCTGCTACCTACTTTATATGTGTGGATCGCGGGGGAGAATGACATTCTGCCTACAGCGGACGAGGGCGCCAGCGAGACAGAGTGAAAAAGCCGTGAAAATCGTCCGGCCAATCGTTTGATTGTCGTTCGAAATCGAACGGCGATGGCATAATAACCGGTTCAAAGACATCCATGTCCCTCGTGTCCTTAGCGGGTTTGTGGGAAGGACGCAATCGAACCCGCGTTCTCGCGTGTAGTGGCGCCCTGCTGACGGGTATTGCGTTCGTCGATTGGCGGACGGAACCGTACTTTTCCCTCGGCTTCCTCTATCTGTTTCCGATCATGTTGATCGCGAGGTTCTTGCCGCGGTGGGCCATTGTGCTAGTCGCCCTTTTCTGCGCGGCGCTAAGCCAACTGTTCAGTTCGCTGGATCCCTCCGACGCGCTCATTCGCTTCGGATTCGAGGCGCTGGCCTTGGCCGGATGCGGTCTCTTTGTTGCTGAGCTGATCCGCAATCGCAAACTGACACAGGAAGCCGAGGAGCGGCTCCGGGTGTTGGTGGAGACCAGTCCTGCAGCCATCGTGACAATTGATGAGCAAGGATTTATCGAACGCGCGAACCATGCAGCCGCCGAATTGGTCGCTCCTCCGGGTGGGGATTTGGTGGGTCAGCCGATCGCCGCGTTTCTACCCGAGCTGCATCACGCCCTTCGGAAAGAGGAAGGGCCGCAATTCCGTACCTCAATGCAATGCCAGGGCCATCGGGGCAACGGCGAGGCATTTTTAGCCGAGGTTTGGTTTTCCACATATAAAGAAGGTGTTGCGCCCAAACTGGCAGCGATCATTGCCGATGTCACCGAAGAACGCGGCGCGGTGAATTCCCATTCCGCCGTCGCTGCGTCGGCCGATCGCTCGAATTTGAATCCGCGAGAATTAGGCGTGTTGCGCCTGTTGGTTCAGGGATTCGCTAACAAGGAAATCGCCTCCCGAATCGAGATCTCGGAGAGTGCGGTTAAGAACACGCTTCAACAGCTCTTTGCCAAAACCGAAGTACGTACCCGCAGCCAACTCGTGCGCGTAGCTCTGGAGCAGTACCGCGATATGCTCTAGCCTCTCACGGTGTTCCAGCCTTTCGATTAATCGAATGATTAGATGGGGCAAGGCTTAAGATTGCCCTGACCTGCCGCTTCGATATCTGGAAATCGTCGAGACCTCCACGTACAGTCAAAGTTGAGCTGTCGTGTCTGTCAGTAAAAGTATTTTTTATAAGGTTCTTTTCGCGGTAGGGTGGTGCCTGTTCTGGATGGCGGCTTCTCGCGGGGAACAGGTTCCGATTGTGGTTTTGCTGGTGGGACCGGCCATGATGTTCATGGCCATAATTCTGCTCCGCTCATTCCGGTCAAAACACCATCAGAGGAGTCGAGTGCTCCCTGACGCGACGCCCTCCAAACCCGGTTCCGTAGCTCAGCAGCCTCTTCAGAGCGACGAAGAAGCAGTGAAGCCTTCCACACAGAGCCGGATCCAAGGGGCGTCCCGTGAGGGAGCACCGGCGTAACGCTCGAAACGCAGGCCATCGCCAATGATCTCAAGGCTCGTCGATTTTGCGCTCCAGAACCGCTTTCTGGTTTTGGCTGCGGCCGCACTGTTGTTTGCCTGGGGTGCGGTCTCCTTCCACCAACTCCCGGTGGAAGCCTATCCCGACGTGGCCAACAATTATGTCGAGATTATTACACAGTGGCCCGGGATTTCCGCGGAGCAGATCGAACAACAGGTTACGATTCCGCTGGAAGTCGGGATGAACGGTATCCCCGGCGTTTCCCACTTGCGTTCGTTCTCCATCTTCGGTCTTTCCGACTTAAAACTGATTTTCGAAGACGATACTTCGAATTTCGAGAATCGCGAGCGGGTTCTCGAACGGTTGTCGCAAGTGGCGCTCCCAGCCGGTGTCACGCCGCAGATGGGAACCGATTGGAGCCCAGTCGGTCAAATCTATTTCTTCACCTTGCAGAGCACGAATCCGGCTTACGACGTGATGGAGTTGAAATCCATCGAAGATTGGGTCGTGGAGAAAAACCTCAAGTCGGTTCCAGATATCGTGGACGTAGCCACGTTCGGCGGCCCGACGCGCGAATACCAAGTTCGGGTGGATCCGAAGAAGCTGATCGCGTATGGCATCGGTCTGGCGCAGATCGAGCAACAGCTCACCGCCAATAACGTCAACGCGGGCGGTAGCTTTATTCAAGCGGGCCTGCAACAGATCAACGTGCGCGAAGTCGGCCTGGTGAAGAACGTGCAGGACATCGAAAACACGGTGCTGCTGAGCAAGAACGGCACGCCCCTCCACATGCGGGATATCGCTGTGATTGCGCAAGGGCCGAAGATCCGGCTCGGGCAGTTTGCCCGCGCCATCCGGCGTGAAGATGGCAAAATCGTCGACAACCCCGATGTGGTATCCGCCTGGGTGCCGATGCGCAAGGGCGCGGACGCTGAACCGACTCTGGAAGGATTGCACGCGAAAGTCAATCAGCTGAACGACTACGTTCTGCCGCCCGGCGTCAAAATTGTTCCGTTCATCGATCGCAGCGATCTGGTGCGGTACACCACCGACACGGTCCTGCACAATCTCCGCGAAGGCATCATCCTCGTTGTCATCATTCTGTTTCTGTTTCTCGGGAATGCTCGCGGTGCTCTAATCGTGGCATTGACGATTCCGTTTTCGCTGCTGTTTGCCGCCACCTGTCTGCGGTTGAAGGGAATTCCCGCGAACCTGCTGTCGTTGGGAGCGCTGGATTTCGGCATGGTTGTCGACGGCGCTGTCGTCATGGTGGAGAACATCGTGCGCCACCTCAGCCGGCAGGGGACGGATCATAAGACGCCGAGGGAGAAGATCTTCGAGGCGGCCCATGAGGTGCAGCGGCCCGTGTTTTTCGCCATCGCCATCATCATCACGGCGTACTTGCCTATCTTCACGCTCCAGCGCGTGGAAGGGCGTCTGTTTAAACCGATGGCCTGGACTGTGGCGTTCGCGTTGCTGGGTGCAATCTTGTTTTCCATGACCGTGGCTCCCGCCTTGGCGAGCATATTGTTCCCGAAAGGCACGCGCGAGTGGCACAACCCGCTGCTGATCTGGCTCACCAACCGATACCGTGGCGCTGTCCGCTTCGCCATCCGCGTACGGTACCTGACGGTCGCCGCAGCCGCCGCTACGCTTGCGGTCGCGGTGCTGCTGGGGAGCACGATCGGCTCGGAGTTCCTTCCGCACCTGGATGAAGGCGCGCTGTGGGTACGGGGCACGCTCGCGCCGAGCACCGGGCCAGATGAAGGCATTCGAGTGGCCAATCAGGCGCGAATCCTGCTCTGCTCATTTCCGGAAGCCACCGAATGCACCAGCCAGGTCGGCCGTCCGGACGACGGCACAGACACGACGGGCTTCTTCAATACCGAATATTTCGTGGGCTTGAAGCCGAAGGAGCGGTGGCGTCCCGGCTTCCGGCAGGACAAAGAGGAGTTGATCGCCGCCATGAACCGCGAACTCGCGAAAATACCCGGTGTCACCTGGAACTTCTCGCAGCCCATCGCCGACAATATGGAGGAAGCGGTCAGCGGCGTCAAAGGGGAACTGGCCACCAAGGTATACGGCGACGATCTGAAACTGCTGGAGGGCAAGGCCGACGAGATCGTGAAGATCATGCGCGGCGTCAAAGGCATTGAAGATCTGGGAGTCTTTCGCGTCCTTGGCCAGCCGAACTTGAATGTCGCGGTGAGCCGGGCGCAGGCGGCCCGATACCAGATCAACGTCGCCGACGTGCAGGATGCCATTCAGACTGCGGTCGGCGGGAACGCGCTGACACAGGTATTACAAGGAGAAGCCCGATACGACCTCGTGGTGCGGTATCTGCCCGAATATCGCGGCACCAAGGAGGCCATCGAAGATATTCGTCTGCTCGCTCCTACCGGCGAGCGTGTTTCGCTGGCTCAGCTTTGCACAGTCGAAGAGCGCGATGGCGCTTCGGAAATCTATCGGGAAGGGAACCAACGCTACATTGCGATCAAGTACAGCGTGCGAGGCCGCGACTTGGGCGGCGCAGTCGAAGAGGCGATCCGTAAAGTCAGCACGCAGGTAAAGTTGCCGCGCGGCTACCGAATTGACTGGGAAGGCGAGTATGAAAGCCAGAAGCGCGCCCAGGCCCGGTTGTTTGTCATTGTGCCTCTTACTGTTTTGGCGATCTTTATCATTCTGTATACGGTGTTCCGTTCTCTCAAGTGGGCCCTGCTCATCATGGTCAACGTACTGGTGGCCCCGATCGGCGGCTTATTCGCCCTTCTTCTCACGCACACCAACTTCAGCGTTTCCTCCGGAGTGGGCTTCCTCGCTCTGTTCGGTGTCTGTGTGCAGACCGGAGTCATCATGCTCGAATACATCAACCAACTGCGGGCGCGCGGTCATACGATCGTGGATGCCGCCGTGGAGGGCGCGGTTCTGCGTCTGCGGCCGATCATGATGACCAGCCTGGTGGCGACGCTTGGCCTGTTCCCGGCCGCCGTGTCTCATGGAATCGGGTCGGACTCCCAGCGTCCGTTCGCCATTGTCATCGTCGGCGGTCTGATCGCCGCGCTGCTCATCAGTATTTTTCTGCTTCCGACTTTGTATGTCTGGATGGCCGGCCGCGACGATGTGCTTCCCGAAGTGGAGTCGGGCCAGGACGAGGTGTGACAGGCGTACGGCGGCGAAGTTTAATACAATAATAACGGGTCTGTTAGTGTTATTATATGCGCGGAACAGCGGCTAAAAAGGGCGGCGTTCCGCGCATCGGCTAGGAACGCGACCCAGTTGATGCCATCGCACGATCCGCCGCGGTCCGTGGTCGATGGGCCGCGTTCGGGAGAACGTCGTGAGACTACATGGCATCGACGTCCTGATCATACTCGCCTACTTGTTGATTTCGGTCCTGGTTGGCTATTGGGTTTCGCACCGCGCCTCCCGCGACACGAAGGCCTACTTCCTCGGCGGAAACACGCTGCCTTGGTATCTGTTGGGCGTCTCGAACGCCTCCGGCATGTTCGATATCGCGGGCACCATGTGGCTGGTGTATCTCCTCTTCATTTACGGCCTGAAGAGCGTCTGGATTCCCTGGTTGTGGCCGGTGTTCAACCAGATCTTCCTCATGGTGTTCCTTTCCGCCTGGCTGCGGCGTTCCAACGTCACCACCGGCGCAGAATGGATCCGGACACGATTCGGCGATACGCGCGGCGCGCGTCTCTCGCACCTGATCGTGGTGATCTATGCCCTGGTGAGCGTGATCGGATTCCTGACGTACGGGTTCAAAGGTATCGGCAAATTTGCCACCGATTTTCTGCCGTGGCACCTTTCCGCCAACCAGTACGCCCTCATCCTGATGGGCCTCACGACGTTCTACGTGGTGAAGGGGGGCATGTTCAGTGTCGTGATCACCGAAGTTCTGCAGTTCTGTATCCTTTCGGTGGCCTCCGTCGCGGTGGGCCTGATCGCCATCGCGCGCGTCAGCCCCGAAGCGCTCCATCGCGTGGTGCCGCCGGGATGGGACCAGCTGTTCTTCGGATGGCGGCTGAATCTGGATTGGTCAGGCCTCATCGCCACAGCCAATACCAAAATCGAGCAGGATGGCTACGGGCTTTTTGGCTTCTTCTTCCTGATGATGCTGTTCAAGGGCATCCTTATCAGCGCCGCGGGCCCGGCCCCCAATTACGACATGCAACGCGTTCTTTCGACGCGCAATCCCCGCGAAGCCTGCATGATGAGTGCGGTGGTAAACGTTGTGCTCAATGTCCCTCGCTACTTTATGATTACCGGGCTCACCATCCTAGCCCTCGTTTTCTATAGCGACCGCATCCGCGCCATGGGCACCGAAATGGATTTCGAGCTGATTTTGCCCCACGCGCTCAGCCAGTTTGTGCCGGCTGGTTTGCTGGGGTTGTTGCTGGCCGGGCTTTTAGCTGCGTTCATGTCGAATTTCGCTGCCACGGTGAACGCCGCGCCGCCGTATCTAGTCAACGATCTGTACCGGCGTTTCGTCAATCCTTCCGCCAGTGAACGTACCTGCGTCCGGCTGAGCTACGTGGCGTCGTTCGGGGTCGTGGTGCTGGGCGTCTTGTTCGGCTGGTTTGTCGGTTCGATCGACGCCGTGATCAAGTGGATTGTCTCCGCGCTGTGGGGTGGCTATACGGCATCCAACGTCCTGAAGTGGTATTGGTGGCGCTTCAACGGCTTCGGCTACTTCTGGGGAATGTTGGGTGGAATTGCGGCGGCGATTGTGGTGCCGCTGGCCTTACCCCACGTTTCTCCCTTAAATGCCTTTCCGCTGATTCTCGCCATTTCCTTGGCCGGCTGCCTGCTGGGAACATTGCTGACGGCGCCGGAGGACGAGGAGGTGCTCAAATCGTTCTATCGCCGCGTGCGCCCGTGGGGTTTCTGGGGGCCGATCCGCGACAAGGTTCAGCGCGAAAATCCGTCCTTCCGTCCCAACCCTGACTTCGCGCGCGACTTAGCCAATATTGTGATCGGCATCGCGTGGCAGACCAGCCTGGTGGCCTTTCCCGTGTACGTGGTGGTTCGCCGGCTCGACCATGCGCTCGTCGCCTTGGCGGTCGTACTGGCTACGTCTGTCATTCTGAAGTTCACCTGGTACGATCACCTGAAGAAAGTGGAAATGGAGAGTATGTCTCAAGAGAGCCGTGCTCCCATGAGACCTGCCGCTTAGACCGGTCGCGGTTAGCGAACCCCGCCCTGACGGGCGCGGCTGGGTTCCCCTCCAGCCCCGTCGCGTGAGCGCGGGGTCGTTCACTACCCTATCGCGACTTCAACAGCTACCCACGCTCGGCCATCCGCAGGAGGAGCGACGATATCGCCGGCCAGCGGCTGGCTGTCCACACGCAAGCTCACGCGATTGCCCGGACCCTGGCGGTGGACCTCGATGTTGTACGTGACGCCGCGGAACTTCCGCACCGCCCGGAATCCCGCCCATGCTTCCGGAATCACGGGGGCGATGCGCAGCCCGTCATATTCCGGGCGGATGCCCAGGATCCACTGTGTTGCCGCGTAGTAATTCCATGCTGCCGTGCCGGTCAGCCAGGAGTTCTTGGCTTCCCCGTGAGCGGGGGCGTCCCGCCCGGCGATCATTTGGGCGTAGACGTAGGGCTCATTGCAGTGCACATCGCTGATCGGCTCGCGCGCCGAGGGGTTGATGCGGAGGTAATAGTCGAACGTGCCGTCGCCGTTGCCGGTCATGGCTTCGGCGATCATGATCCACGGATTGTTGTGACAAAAGATTCCGGCATTCTCCTTGTAGCCCGGCGGATACGAGGAGATCTCGCCCAGATGCGGGTAGTATCGCGAGTAGGCCGGCTGTTGCAGCACGATGCCGTGGGGCGTGGCGAGATGGCGCCGCACCGAATCCAGCGCCTGCCGGGCGCGTCCGTCGTCCAGGCCGATTCCGGCCATCACGCAGAAGCCCTGCGGCTCGATGAAGATCTGACCTTCCGCGCACTCCTTCGATCCGATTTTGCGGCCGAAGTCATCGTATGCGCGCACGAACCACGCTCCGTCCCACCCGTGCGCCTTGACTGTTTCCGTCATCCGGGCGGCTGCGTCGAGGCAGCGTTGGGCGTCGGCGGCCGCGCCCCGGCGGCAAGCGATGGCCGCCAGTTCCCTGGCCGCGAGCACGAACAAGCCCGCGATGAACACCGACTCGGCCACCTTGCCATCCTTATTAGTGGTGGTTTGGAACGATTGACCGGGCGTCTCGGAAAAACAGTTCAAGTTCAAACAGTCGTTCCAGTCCGCGCGCCCGATCAGAGGCAAACCGTGCGGTCCCAACCGCTCGAGCGTGTAGCGAAAGCTGCGGTGCAGATGCTCGTAGAGCGGTTGCTCCGAACCTGGCTCGTTGTCAAACGGCGCCGGCTCGTCGAGAATGCTCCAGTCGGCGGTTTCTTTCAGGTAGGCTGCGACTCCCAGGATCAGCCAGTGCGGGTCGTCATTGAAGTTACCGCCGATTTCGTTATTGCCTTTCTTCGTCAGCGGCTGGTACTGGTGATAGGCGCCTCCGCCCGGATACTGTGTCGCCGCGAGATCGAGAATGCGCTGCCGGGCGCGCTCGGGCGCCATATGGACGAAGCCGAGAAGGTCCTGGTTCGAGTCGCGGAAGCCCAGGCCGCGTCCGACCCCCGATTCATAAAACGACGCCGATCGCGACAGGTTGAACGTCATCATGCACTGATACGCGTTCCAGATATTGACCATGCGGTTGGCGTGCACACTCGGCGTCTCCACCTGGCAGACGCTCAGCAAGCCGTCCCAGTAGGTGCGCAAACGGCAAAAGGCCGCATCGACGGCCGCGGCATCGCGGTATCGCGCGATGATCGGGCGCACGGTCTTCTTGTTGAGGATCTGTGAGCCCGGCGGGTCGAACTTTTGGTCTCTGGCGTTTTCGTGATAGCCCAAAACGAACTGGACTTGGCGCGTTTCGCCTGGTTCCAGCCGTAGCCGGACGTGATGCGAGCCGACTGGCGCCCAGCCATGGGCCACCGAATTCGCCGATTCGCCGCCCTCCACCACCAGCGGCCGCTCCCAGCCTCGTCCGGGGCCGAAGAACGCCTCCCGCTGCGTATCGAATCCTTCCACCGGCTCCGAACACGCGAACCAGCCGAAGTGGTCGCGGCGCTCGCGATATTCCGTCTTGTGATAGATGACGCCGTCCGCGATCTCCACTTCTCCGATGCTGAAGTTCCGTTGAAAGTTGGTGGCGTCGTCCTGGGCGTCCCACAAACAAAATTCGACGCAAGAAAAAATCGAAAGCCACGCTGGCCGGGCCCTCTGGTTGATCACGGTCAACTGCCAGATTTCGAGCGTCTCATCCAGCGGCACGAAATAGCGTGTGTGCGCCGAGATGCCCTGATACACCGAGCCAATCACGGTATAGCCCATGCCGTGCCGGCAACTGTACCGCTCGAGATCGCAGTTTGTCGGCGCACCCGAGGGCGACCAATATCTGCCGCTCTCGTCATCACGCAAATAAAGGTAGCGCCCTCCCTGGTCGAGCGGCAGGTGGTTGTACCGGTAGCGCGTGAGCCGGCGCAGGCGCGCATCGCGATAGAACGAGTAGCCGCCTGCCGTGTTCGAAATCAGGCCGAAGTATTCCTGGCATCCCAGATAGTTGATCCAGGGTAACGGAGTGTCCGGCTGAGTGATGACGTACTCCCGCCGCTGGTCGTCAAAGTAGCCGTATTGCATGAGGACCTTTCCCAAAATCGGAGTCGTTCGGCGAGGCGAGCGGGACCGGAGCGTGCGGCCGCGGCTCCGGTAGCCTGAAACCGCACTATAGTAACTGGCGCGCCCTGCCGCAAGAGCCCGCACTGCCTATACAAATCTCACGCAATGATGCTAATAAAGAGTTTCAGGTTCTGTATGATTACTTTTCACATTGCCGCCGGGCGGCCTGTGCTGCTCGCGGTCACCTGCGGAGTCTTCGCAGTCGTGTACGTGTCGCTGTTTGCGCAGGCGCCGGCACAACATCCCTGGATGGACAAGACTCTCTCGCCGGATCAGCGGGCCAATCTGGTCCTCGAGCAGATGACCCTGGACGAAAAGATCCGGCTGGTACATGGAGGCGGCATGGCGGGCTACGACACCACTCTGCAAGAGGCCGCCGCCGGAGTCTTGGCCCGCTCCAACGGGGGCGCGGGCTTCGTGCCCGGCATTCCGCGTCTCGGCATTCCCGATCTCAACATGGCCGATTCCGCCGTGGGCGTCACGCGGGGCGCGGCCCGCAGCCGCTATTCCACAGCGCTGCCATCGACCCTTGCCGAAGCCGCCAGTTGGGACCTGAATCTGGCCCACGACTACGGTGCCCTGATTGGCCGCGAACTGCGCGACCAGGGCTACAACGTCTCGCTCGGCGGAGGTGTCAATATCACGCGCGAACCGCGTAATGGGCGCAATTTCGAGTACCAGGGCGAGGACCCGATTCTCGCGGGCAAAATGGTCGCTCACTTCATCAAAGGAATTCAGGAGCAGGGCGTCATCGGCGACATCAAGCACTACGCCTTTAACGATCAGGAGACCGGGCGTCACGTCGCCAACGTGATTCTGGACAAGCGCGCGATGCGGGAAACCGACCTGCTGGCGTTTGAGATCGGCGTCAAAGAGTCGGGTGTCGGCGCCGTGATGTGCGCCTACAACCGGATCAACGGCGACTATGCGTGTGAGAACAATTACACGCTGAGTGAGGTATTGAAGAAAGCCTGGGGATTTCGGGGATTTGTCATCTCGGACTGGGGCGGCACGCACAGCACAGTGAAGGCGGCGGTGGCGGGCCTCGATCAGGAACAGCCCGGTGGAGTCTATTTCGGAGAGGCACTCAAGAAAGCCGTGGGGAGCGGCGCGGTGTCTCAGGCGCGCCTGGATGATATGGTGCGGCGCATCCTACGGACCGAATTCGCGGCAGGCATCGTCGACAACCCGCCGGTCCCCCGGGTCGTCGATGTGTTGGGCGGTTTGGAACGGGCACAACACTTCGCCGAACAGGGTACGGTCCTACTCAAAAACGCCAACGGCCAATTGCCGCTGAATGTACGCGAGATCCAATCGATCGCGGTCATCGGATCGCACGCCGACGTAGGAGTCCTTTCCGGCGGCGGTTCCGCGCAGGTCGATCCGCCGGGTGGAAACGCCGTAGCGCATCAGGCTGTCAACCGGCCCGGCACCGAAGCGGAAGCCATCTTCGGCGCCAGCGCGGTCTGGTATCCCTCTTCCCCGCTGAAGGCGATCCGCGCCAAAGCGCCGGCGGCGAAAATCGAGTACAGCGACGGGACGGATGTCGCCGCGTCGGCCGCCTTGGCTCAGCGCTCCGAGGTGGCGATCGTGTTCGTGAATCAGCCGTCGAGCGAAGGGCGCGATCTCTCGCTGACTTTGCCGGACGACCAGGACAGGTTGGTGAGCGCGGTGGCGGCGGCCAACGCGCACACGATTGTCGTTCTGGAAACCGGCGGCCCGGTGGTGATGCCGTGGATCGGCGAAGTGAACGCTGCGCTGGAGGCTTGGTTCCCGGGCATCCGCGGAGGCGAGGCGATCGCGAATATCCTGTTTGGCGACGTCAATCCGTCGGCCAAGCTGCCGGTTACGTTTGCCAAGAGCGAGGCCGATCTGCCGCATCCTGATGTGCCGGGCGCCTCAATGCCGGCCGCCGTCCCCAGGGTCGTGGGCTCGTCGCGGGTTCTCATGCAAGCTTCCTTCGACATCCGGTACAGCGAGGGCCTTCAAGTCGGTTACAAATGGTTTGAAGCGCGCGACAAACAGCCGCTGTTTGCCTTCGGCCACGGTCTCTCCTACACCACGTTCGCTTATTCCGGCCTGCGGGCGACGGCTCACGATGTGACGTTCGCAGTTACAAACACCGGAACGCGCGCCGGCGCGGAAGTCGTCCAGGTCTACGCGGGTCTTCCACCCGGCACGAACGAGCCGCCCAAGCGTCTGGTGGCCTGGGACAAAGTGCCCCTCGCTCCCGGCGAATCGAAGAGCGTCACCCTGAAACTCGATCCGCTGTACCTTTCGATCTTCGATGTGGGCCGGGACGATTGGAAACTGGTGCCGGGCATTTATCGGGTGTTTGTCGGCGGTTCGTCGCAGCAGACTCCGCTGACCGCCTCGGTGCAGATTCCTTGAGAGCCACCGGGCGCATCTCCGGAGGTGCCTTACACCTCCCCGATTCGCAGCGTCACCGTCTCCGCCGCAGCGCTATCATTAGGTACTGCAATTTCTTCCAGCCCTGGCGACGATTCTAAGAGATGGCGCCTGCGGTACTCAGCCTGCGGCGTCGGCGGTGTCTTGGCCTTCCAGAACGACGGTTGGGCATTGAGGAAACTTGCGTGTACCCAAATTACGATTCCTTGGCATGGGTGGTCTACCTGGAGTTCTTCATCTTTGCGCTACTGGTAAGCGGAGTTTCGGGAGCTTTAGCGTCACCGGTTTTCAAGCTGCGTGTCCGTGCTGCACCCATTGCAAAGGACGCCGTATTAGGCGCGACAGCGGCCCTGATCACCGTCTACGGCTTCGGGCATTTAAGGTTCAAATATGCATTTGTAACGGCAGTTATTGTTGCCGTGTTCTTGCCGGCATTGAGACAATTTGCCCGTTTGAGGGGCTTCGGGCCATCGGAAAGCTGAGCCTAATCTTGCTGCAGATTCCCTGATCACTACCACACATGCATAGCCAGAACTTGCGGATGTCCGGAGGCGCCTTGCACCACTGGGATTCGCAGCACGATCTGGAGATTCTTGACGGGCCAATCGCGCGGCAGGCGGGGCGCCACTTCGGAGAAGTACTCGGGATGGCTGAGAAAGTCTCCCGCGCCGGCGGTTCCGAAGTGCGTGATGCCGGCTGCCACCACCACCATGCGATCGGTCGTCCGGTCGAACACTCGGGAGACGATGGCATAATCGGCCGAAATGTCCCAATCCGGCCACGAGTTCAGCAGCTTCCAGTCGGTGCGCTCGGGATGGTCGCGGTCGCGGACAATCTCCAATCCCTGGAAGTCTTTGTAGAACGTGAACCGCGTGTTCCCCACCAGCCGCATCGTCCATCCGTTGTCGAAGGCTCCAATCAGGATGGACGGTTGCTCCCGCAGGTCGGAAAACGTCGTGGCGGAGCCCCCCCGAATGCGATACGGCTTTCCGTGCTTCTCGAACACCGAGGCCAGTCCCAGCAGGCATTTCGCATCCCCGAGCGCGATGTAGCGGTCCCATTCCGGGACGAGTTGGCTTAGGGGGATCGCTTCCCGGGAGGAATCCAGGTCGCGCGAGGGCGTCCCTTCGATCAGCGCCTCTACTTGCTTCTGCCGGGCGTCGGAGCGGAAACTATACACCCGCGACTGCCCCAGACAGAACAAGACGCCGCCGGGCGTGTCCAACATGGGGCCCCAGAAACGGTCGAGGTCTGAATGCCATGCGCCGGCAGCTAGGACAAACATCGAAGCCAGGAGCAGGACCGCGGCGGTCCCTGCTGCCACAACCAGCCGCCAGGAGAACCACGGTTTCGGCGATGGCGTCGCAGGATCGGCGGCGTGGAACGCGGGGACGTACGATCCAGGCCGCAACTCGATCCGGGTTTCGCCGTGGTGGAGAGGATCTTGATAGTACTGAGCCAGTTTTTTCCGGATCTCGCCTGCGGTGCCTCGCACGACGGGATCAGCGTTGGTGTCGTAGTCGGGGGACCGGCCAAACACCTCCACTCCCAGCGTGCGTTCTTTCAGCAGGTGAGTGTCGCCTGCCAGAGTGCGCTCGGTGATATGCCGGAGCAGGG
>Ga0126371_10001710_pt1 | contig 18655 bp, 20 predicted proteins | sample PanSoiMetaPlot_4_FD_110145 | JGI IMG/M metagenome (GOLD analysis project Ga0126371, IMG submission 110145) | Tropical forest soil microbial communities from Panama - MetaG Plot_4 | ecosystem: Environmental > Terrestrial > Soil > Tropical forest > Bulk soil | place: Panama | collected 2016-02-17 | reverse complement strand
TGTGCTCCTTAAGTACGCGGTCCAGGTCAACGTATTGCTGCTCCAAAACGGAGATATGGTTTCGCCTGGTCTTGAGTTCGGTCTCCAAGCCATTGCAATGGTCGCTGAGGTCCAAGACTTGAGCGCGGCTACGGAAGAGTTCGCCACGTGCAGCGAAAATACGTCTCAGCGTTCCTGCAGTTTCAGGATCGTTCTTGAGTTCAAACAGCTGCCGTAGGGCTTTCGGCTGGTTTGGGCCAACTCCTAGTACTCCTAATCCTTCGGAGTGATGAAATTCAAACGATGGGTACTTTTCAGCTAGCTCGAGCCAAAGCCGCCAGACGCCGAAGTCCCGCTCGCGGACGTTCGTATCGTGAAAAACGACAACGCCACGATCCGAAAGAGCACTCTTCCATGTATCGAAGTCGTGTTTGACGGCTTCGTAGCTGTGAAGGCCATCGATGTGCAACAGGTCGATCGTTCCGTCGTTGAAATATGATCGCGCCTCATCAAAGGTCGTGCGCAATAGCTTGGAAAACGCGGCATAATGGGCGGCGTTGAATGCGTCCAAGTCGCGATGCACACTTTCGTCGTAGAAACCGGCGTGCTCATCGCCCTGCCAGGTGTCCACGGCAAACGCTCGCGCCGGCAGCTCAAAGAAAGAGATTGCCTGACAGAAAGCCGAGTAGGAATTGCCGCTATGCGTGCCGAGTTCAACGAAGATCTCGGGCTGCACGATTTTCGTGAGCCAGAATGCGGTCATTAGATGGCCAGACCATGCGCCAGGTCGAACCAACCGTATCGGTTCGCATAAGAATTCGTCGCCGATCTGGAGATCTGTAAAGAGCTCGGTTAGAGTGGACTGCATTCGTCGAAACGGTTCCCGGATCGTGATTGTTCGAAAGCGTTACTGGGTGGCACAAAACACGGCACTGAGTAGGTGCCGACGCTTCAAAACAATAATCTTATCACTTAGCCGATTTGCCGACACCTCCAGTACGTGCCGGCATGCTGGGGAGCAACAGCTACCCTTGTGAGATCGAGTGCTTACCAGACTTGCTAGAAGTGCAGATATCGGGAGATCAGACTCCGTACCGAACTTGTCAGTGAGGCGCAACGACTTCAAACTTCTGTAGCTAAAGTGTCGCAGGACCAATCATGAAAGCCTCGGCCATAATGGCATTAGGTGGCGCATTGTGACTGAACATCGCCGACTTCTATACTGCTGGGAAGGTTGAAATCCCATACGGCGGAAGAGCGCGTCACGCGGCCGGCGGAATAGTCGGTGGCACGGTTCCATCGAACATTAATGAAGGTGGTGTCGGTGCTCCGAAACGTGTACGCACCCGCGCCCATTACGCTGGTGACCGAGAGCGCAAACAAACCGGCGCTCTGGGCCGTGAACGAAACGCGGCGTTCCGCACCGTTACCGTTCTTCAGGATTACTGGAGAATATCCGCTATTCTGTGTCACCCTTACTGATGGTGTTCCTCTACATGATTGAAGATAGTCCTTCGGACCGAAGACACTAATTAGGTGAATTGAGGACGATGGTTATAAAGTAAAGTTGTCGGCAGGAGGCTCGGAACCCACAGAGTGAGGAAGTGCATACTCGGGATTGTTGGACGAGACGGCGGTATACGGCCCGAGTCGCAGACGTCTGCGTCATCATTCCGACCATTCATCCGGACCGGGTAACGCCCATTCAGAGGCGTTCCAGGCGATTATCTGGCACCTGTTGGTAGCGCATCCAGCGCTTCAGCGGAAGGCAACCAAGTGGGAATCGCAGGTGACCGTAAAGTGAAAAGAGCCGTCTTTTTGGATCGCGACGGCGTGTTGAATGAAACGGTCGTCCGGGATGGCAAACCGTACCCGCCAAGCGATCTGGCGTCGCTTCGCATCATCCCGGGGACGAGAGAGGCGTTGGCGCGCCTCAAGGAGCGTGGCTATTTCTTGCTCGGGATTACTAACCAACCGGACGTGGCCCGGGGTAACCAGTCACGCGAAACCGTGGACAAGATCAACCACAACTTGCGTACCGAACTCGGCCTAGACGACCTGTTGACTTGCTACCATGACGATGCGGACGAGTGTGACTGCCGGAAGCCCCGGCCGGGGCTGATTCACCAGGCTTCGAAACAATACGGAATCGACTTGCAAAACAGTTATTTGATTGGCGACCGTTGGCGTGACATTGATGCGGGTACCAGTGCCGGTTGCAAAACGATCCTGATCGACTATGGATATCGCGAACGGGCACCTGCCTCCACACCAAACAAGCGTGTCGGAACACTTGCTGAAGCAGTCGATTGGATCTTAACGACGGAGAGCATGTGAGAAGCGTTTCTGAGCTGAAGATCAAGCTGTTTGCCGATGGCGCCGACAAGGCGCAGATCAACCAGGAGCAGGCGAATCCACTCATCAAGGGATTCACTACGACCACCCTGATGCGAGCGGCAGGAGTCAAAGATTAAGAATCTTTCGCGCGCGAGATCCTCGACGTTGTTACCGAACGTCCGATTTCGTTTGAAGTCTTCGCCGACGAGTTCTGTGACATGGAGCGGCGTGGCGCATAAGATCGCGGGATGGGCGAAAATGTGTACGTGAAGATCCCGATCACTAACACTGCGCGCCAACCGCCGAGGGAACAGATTCGCCGGCTGGTGCACTCGGGGGTCAAGGTCAACGTCACGGGCGATCCTGGCGTTGGAACAGGTGCGCGACGGGCGGAAGCGCTGGCTAGGGGTGCTCCGTCAGTGGTGTCGGTGTTTGCTGGCCGGATGGCGGACACCGGCGTAGATCCAGCGCTGATCATGGCCGAAGCGGTGAGGCTTATATCGCCCCACCCGGGCATTGAACTGTGGGCCAGTCCGCGCGAACTTCTCAATACCTTTCAGGCGAACGATGTAGGGTGCCACATCATTACCGCGACTGACAGTGTGCTCAGCAAACTGAAAGTCGTTGGGAAGGAACTCTGCGACTACTCGCTGGGAACCGTTCGGATGTTCTACAACGACGCGGCGCATTCAGGATACCAACTCTAGGTTTCATGCGCGGCGAGGACCTATCGCAAATGTCAAACGAAGCTAAGAGATGGCGAGACGAGGGCGCCCGCGAGCGATCCTACGCTCAAGACCACGGTCCTTCTCTGCTAGATCGATTCGGTGTCTGGCTCTCCGCTCGCCAGATCCGTCGATATACCGGCCCGTTGGCCGGAAAGCGGGTCGGCGATTTTGGCTGCGGCTATCACGCGACCTTTGTCCGAAGTGTATTGTCCGAGTTAGGTCATGCGGTGTTGGTGGACCTCGCATTGTCGCCAGAGCTGAAAAATTTACCGAAGATAACGGCAATCGAAGCGGTTCTCCCGGGCGCCCTTAGCCAAGTGCCATCGGGGAGCCTAGATATCGTGCTTTGTATTTCTGTCCTCGAACATCTGTGGGACCCGCTAGCCGTCCTTCAGGAGTGCCTGCGTATCGTACGTCCTACTGGAACGTGCCTTTTCAATGTCCCATCCTGGCGAGGTAAGGTATTTCTGGAGTATTCGGCATTTCATCGGGGACTAAGTGCGAAAATTGAGATTGATGACCACAAAGCATATTATGACGTAAAAGACCTCTGGCCGATCTTGGTCCGCGCTGGATTCCGTCCGAGCAATATTCAGTGTTTCTCGCATAAGTTTGGGCTGAATACGTTCGCGGTCTGCCGTTCATCTGACCACGCTGGTACTTCGCAATGAGCTTCAAGTGTTACTTGGTGTCACTGGATCCAAGTTCGTACGGCAAGTTTTAATCATCGGATGAGAATCCTTTCATGTTGAAGAAATTCAGCACCGTTCAGATAACGGCCATACTCCTTTTCTTAGGGTTGTCGGGCATTTATATCAGCCTTTCCCCTGGCTCGATAGCGGGCCAGGGATACACAGGGGAGGAGATTGAATCCGGGTTGCGAATTCTTGCGGTCATTACAGCGTGGATGAAGGGACATGCAGTGCCACCGATGGAATGGTCCCGACACGGCCCGCTGCCGGTACTGTTTGACCTGCCGTTCCTCAAATTGGGGAAGCATTTTGTATCTCCGGACTATATGCTTTCGTTCCAGCCGGGACTGATAACAGCGGGCCTGATAACAGTGCTGTTTCTTTGGCTTCGCAAGCTTTGCTCCCCAAGTATGACTCTGTTCCTGACATTGACTGCAGCGTTCGGAACGATGCTGTGGCCCTATTCCTATATAAGTTTAGAAACCAAGCAGTCGTTCTTTGTTCTGCTGGCGGGTTACTTGGCACTAGCCGACGAAAAGATAAATCGTTGGGCGCTCCTGCTGCTTTTTGCAGTATCTTGCGGTCTCGCTATTTCGGTGAAGATGACGGGTATCATCTTGTGGCCGGTGATCGCATATTTGATCTATGTCCAGTTTGGAGATGATTGGAGCAAGCGACGTCGTCAACTCCTGGTCGTAATACTGATTATTGGGGCCATCTGGCTGTTTACATATTGGGGGACCCATCAGTACTGGCGAACACGGAATGCGGTCGGTCACCTTTGGACGATTGACACTTGGTTGCAGTATTTCGTCAATGTCATCGGAATATTTGGCTCACCGTCGAAGGGGCTTTTTGTATATTGTCCTATCCTTTTGGCTAGTCTGGCTGCTGTGCCACGCGCCTTCCGCTTTAACCGACACTTGACGATTTTCACCTTACTGACGATAGCCTCTACGATCGCCTTCACGTCGATCTTGATTAACCCCGGGGCTGATGGCTGGGGACCGCGCTATCTGCACGCCGCAGTCGCTCCCCTGATTCTGTGCATCGGCGCGGCATGGCCCACTTTTAGTTGGCGAAGAAATACTCTCGTGGTTGTGCTGGCGGCCATCGGATTTGCCATCTCGTTCCTCGGAGCTTTCTATTACTACGGCCAACGCGACTTCGCAATGAAGGCTGCCGAGCAGAACACGGTAGAGTGGGAAGATGGAGATCTTGTTTGGAACGCCATCACGTTCCACGCTCGCCTGTTCCGGGTCTGGCTGCACGAGTCCAGCTCAAGGCCCGTCCTTTGGGCGCCGAAACACATTTGGCAGTGGACCCCTCCGCCCGATTTTATTGCTTGGAAAACCATCGATTTGCGGGACTATTGCCAGCCCCAATCGTTCATGGTGCGGTTCTGGCATGTTCCAAAGACCGGCATCGTGCTTCCGATCTTCGCGACGTATTTTTCCTCGCTCGTCCTTGGACTCCTGATGCTGGCTTGGGTTGTTGTTAGAACTATGAAGGAACAGCGAGCCCACTTTGCAGGCGAAGTTGACATGGAAGCTAAGGCAGCTCGCGATCTAAGCTCAGCGGATGTCGTCGGAGGTGGTGCATCGTGATAGGTTCACTATGAGACTCGAAATGCTAAACTTTTTTCAAGTGGGACAAGTCGGCTGCCGTACCATTCGGAGGAGCTGTCATCGTCCTAAGAAAGCTCTGCCTGGTCACCAAGAACCTGGCCGAAGGCTCTCTTTATGTGCTGAATATGTTCGGCGAAGGTGCTGTCAACTTGGGGTGTTTGCTGTGATGGCGGGAAGTCCCGGCGATTCACCCTATTACCAGAACACGACAAGTTGGTCATTGTGGATTGCCTGGCGCGTCCGGCAGAAGATGTTCCAGACGTTTATGGATTATTTTCAGCCCGGGCCGGAGATCGCGATCCTGGACGTAGGCGTAACCAGTAACGATACTTATCAAGAGTCGAACTATTTCGAACCGCTATACCCATACCCACATCGAATCACCTGTGTCGGAACGGAGGACGTCTCGCACGTGGAGGCGCGCTATGCTGGGCTGAGATACCAGCGCGTGGAGCCGAGCCAGGCACTGCCGTTCGATGCCGGGGCTTTCGACATCGTGTTCAGCAGCGCGGTAATCGAACACGTGGGTGACCGCGTTGCCCAGGCAAGCTTTGTTCGGGAACTGTGCCGGGTGGGAAGGGGCTTTTGCGTCACCACGCCAAATCGTTGGTTTCCGATGGAACATCACTCAGGCCTCCCGTTGGTGCATTTGCTGCTGGTAAACGTTCATCGTAGCCTGCTGCGCCACACGCGCTACCGTTATTGGACCCAAGAAGAGAATCTGAACATGCTTTCGGAGGCGGAACTTGCAAAGCTGTTTCCGCAAGGTTGGCCGATGACTATCAAGAGGATTCGGATAGCGGGTGTGTGTTCCAACTTAGTTGCCAAGGGGAAAAGCGCATGAAAGGCACAGGTGAATTCATGCCAGAAATCTGGGAGGGCGGTACGCGAGCTCTTCGCTCCCCGCGAAAAGGCGTTGCCAGCTGATGGCATTTGGCATGAATATTTGACGGTACAGTTCCGAGTATTGACTGCGGCAATACTCAGAGGAATGCGAATGGCGGACCGTGCCCTGCCGCCGCGGATCAGAAGGAAGTATGGGCGCATCAACATTGGTGAAGTCATGGTGCTGGCTAACGTAGCCGGCGCGTAGGATTCCAACGTATGGTGGTGTCGACTGCTAAGTCTACAAGAGTGAAAGGTGCAACTGGCCGCGTTCAGCGGGAATGCCCCCTCTGTGGCTCTCCCGAAATGGATTATGAGTTCATCGTCGAGAACTGCCCGCTATGTTGCTGTCGGGAATGTTCGCTGATGTTCCTGAATCCTCAGCCCGGGCGAGATGAGCCGTCTGGCGCCGAGCTTCTAGAAGCTGGCGAGGGTATTTACGAAATCCACATCGAGAATGCCGCGGCACGACTGGATCAGTTCATCTCCTATGCAGGAACCTCGACGGGCAGGTTGCTGATCGTCGGCGCCGGAGAATCGCTTCGGGCTGAGGCGACCCGTCGCGGATTTGAGGTAGTAGCGCTCTCTCCAGAGGAACTTGATGAGCATGCGCCGGAGGACGGCACCGGTTCGTTTGAGGGCTGCATCCTGTATTGCGCTCTGGAACAGAGCAGTGATCCGTTCGCCTTCCTAGGTTTCGTCCGGTCAATGCTGTTACCCAACGCATCCCTGATGGTGATTGCGCCCACGCTCGACAGCCGAACGGCACGCCTCTTCCGCTCCGCGTGGTGGGAGTTCAAGCGGCACAATCGATACTATTTCAATGCCGATACGATGCAGAGTCTGCTGATCAAAGCGGGCTTTGGTGATCCTATCATCGTTCCCGAGGATGTCGTCGTATCGCTTCACTATATGCGGCGAAAATTGGCCGCCCAGCCGCCGGCGTGGCGGTACCGGTTCTTGCGGCTATTAATCGCCGCCAGTCCGGGCTTCGTTCGGAATCGGGCGTTTCGGTTCCTGCACAGCCGCTTAGTCTTTATGGTTCGTCCCCAAAAAGCGGCGCCCATTCCGCGGCTTTCCGTGATTCTTCCGCTATACAACGAGCGATCAACGTTTCCTACGTTGATGGATATGGTGCTCGAGAAACAGATCCCCAACGTTGACATCGAGATCATCCTGGTCGAAAGTAATTCTAGCGACGGCAGCCGTGATTTGGCACTTGCATATCGCGATCATCCACGCGTGCGGCTGATTCTGGAAGACCGGCCCAAGGGCAAGGGGCACGCTGTGAGAAATGGTCTAAAGCACGCAACTGGCGATGTGGTCTTGTTTCAGGATGCCGATCTGGAATACGACATCGACGATTACGACGGCCTAATTGAGCCCATTTTGAACTATCGTAATAACTTCGTCCTCGGCTCGCGCCACTCGAGTAGCACACGGCTCTGGAAAATACGAAAATTCACCGATCAGCCGGGATTGGCTGCGGTGGCCAACATGGCACACCTGTTTTTCCTCACGTTGTTCAACGTCCTCTATCGGCAGCGGATGAGCGACCCGTTCACCATGTTCAAAGTGTTCCGGCGTGAGTGTTTATACGGTCTCCAATTCGAAAGCAACCGGTTCGACTTCGATTGGGAGATTGTGATCAAGCTGCTGCGCAAGGGTTACCGCCCGGTGGAGCTGCCGGTGAACTATCGCTCTCGTTCTTTCGCGGAAGGGAAGAAAATTGCTATTTTCAGCGATCCGATAACCTGGCTGAGGGCGGCGTTTAAATTTCGGAACTCGCCGCTATACGAGCTCAAAGCTCCGCAGGACGTAGCCCAACGGTGATAGTTTATCGCCGACGGGATGCGCTCCGCAAATACTCAGTGGTCTCTTCGATTCCGTGCAGCGAGCCGATCTCGTAGAAGCGCTCAGAAACTTCGAATGCAGCTAGTTCATTAGCGCTCAGCAAGCGTTTGTAAACGGTCGCCAGGTCGCAGGGAACTCCTTCCGGCAAGCCGGCGAAAACATCCGCACGGAATGCGCCCAGGCCGTAGTCGATGTGCCGCATCTCCGGAGTGCGGTTCATTTTGTCGTAGCGCAGGATTTGTCCGTTGCGGAACTCCATATTGCTTGTATCAAACTTGCCTTCGTTGCGGAAGACCGTCATCAGCCCGCGCTTGCCGCTGTGGAGAAAAGCACTGCACACCGCTAAATAATCGCAAGGCAGATACGAATCGCCGTACAAAACAAAGAAGTTATCACCGAGCAGCGGGACAGCACGGCGAACAGCGCCAGCAGTGCCAAGCAACACCGGGCCGTCGAACATGACATCGACATGTAGCCCGAATCGCTTGCCATCGCCAACGAAGTCGCGGATCATTTCTCCGCGGTAAGCGACGCACAACACTGCGCGCTGAATACCGCGTGATGACAATAATCGCAGTTGGTGAGCGATAAACGGCTCGCCGTTCAACTCGATCATGGCCTTGGGGATGGACTGGGTGAGCGGTCGCAAGCGCGTTGCCAATCCCCCGCTGAGAATGGCCACTGGCAGTACGCAGCCGCTCACGACTGCGTCACCACGGCAGTGCCCTGGAAGTCGAAGTGGAAACGAACTTCACGCAGACCCGCAGCTCGCATGGCATGCCGCAGCCGGGTTTTGTCCTCGGTATAGAACATCAGGAACCCGCCGCCACCGGCGCCGATCAACTTGCCACCCAGCGCACCATTGGCCTTGGCCCGTTCGTAATGTTCATCGATTGAGGTGTTGCTCATTGCTCCCGACCGCTTCTTCTTGTGTTCCCAATGGACATGCATGAGCTCGGCAAATCTTCGCAAGTCTCCGGTTTCCAGTGCAGTCCGACTCTGGTAACCCAGTTCCTTCACGAAATGAAGATTGTCGATCATTTCCTGGTCCATGGAGCGCGTGCGGCGGTCCTGATCGGCAAGGATCTCCGAGGCGGACCGTGTCATCCCTGTAAAGAACAACAGCAGGTTGTCCTCGAGATTGGCAAGCGCTTCGCTGCTCAATTTCAGCACGCTCACCTCCACACGATCGTCGGACAGGAACTCGAAACAAGTGACTCCGCCGAAGACGGCGATGTACTGGTCCTGTTTTCCCACCGGCTCTTTTGCGAGATCAATTTCGATGTGGCAAGCCTGCTCAGCAAGCTCCTGCTTCGGCACGATCGACTTGTTGTGCGTATGAAGCGCTTCCAACAGGGCCGTAGTGAAGGAGCCGGATGAGCCCAGGCCGGTGCCTGCGGGGATGTCGGACATGCTGGCAATTTCCAGGCCTGCGGGCGAAACGCCGGTCAGAATGAGAGCTTCGCGAATGAGCGGATGACGGATCTCTTCGACATGGTGCACGCGCTCCGTCTGCGAGTACTTAATGATGCCCTCGTCAAAGAAGTTGTGATGCAGCGTGATGTACACGTACTTATCAATCGCCGCAGAAATCACAAACCCACCGTGTTGCCGGTAGTAAGACGGCAGATCGGTGCCGCCGCCTCCCAGTGAAATGCGCGACGGACTTCTGGTAATGATCATGGTTGTTAATCCTTACAAATGCTTTGCGGGATGCGTGACGCGATTGCGACGGGCGGGGTGGCACGGCACTGGGCGGCGACCTGTCTGAGGGGCCGCAAACCGGCGAAGGCGACCCTCACGCGACCGCCTCCGCGATCGCGGGATTCTTCTCGAGGAATTCCATCGTGCGGATGACCGACTGTTGTATGGACAGCTTTGGCTGCCAGCCGAGCGAACGAATGGCGGCACAATCGAGAAAGATGAACGGGTTGTCGCCGATCCAGCCCTGATCACCCCCGCTGTATCGAAGTTCGGGTTTCACGCCCAGATGGCCGCAGATCCACCCAATCGAATCGTTGACTTCGCAGTACTCGTCCGTCCCGAGGTTGAAGATGTTCACCTTCCCGGATGCGGATTGAACGGCCAGTAACATAGCGTCAAGACAGTCTTGCACATACAAATAGGACTTTCGTTGGGTGCCGTTTCCGAGAACCTGCAGGTATTCCGGGTGTACCCGCAATTGTCTGTAAAAATCCACAACGTGGCCGTGCGTGTAGCGTTCGCCGAGGATGGAGACGAACCGAAATATAAATGCTCGCATGCCAAAACCCTCGCAATAGGCCTCGATGAAGCCTTCAGCCGCTATTTTCGACGCGCCATAAAGCGACGTTTGGATCGGGAGAGGGGCGCTCTCTGGCGTCGGGAAAGTGACTGCTTCGCCGTAGATGGAGCCGGTCGAAGCGAACGCTATATCGCGAATGCGGTTGGATCGCATCGCTTCAAGAACGTTCATCGTAGCGATCGTGTTCTGTTCGAGATCTTTTCGCGGATGGTCGGTTCCAAATCGAACATCGGCGTTGGCAGCAAGGTGAAAGACGAACTGGCAACCAGCCATAGCCTCTGTCAGTTCCTGGGCATCGAGCAGGTCGCCGTTGATCAAAGTGAAGTGTTCGGAACGAGACGCGCCTTCGAGGAAGGCGGCTCTGCCGGTAGAAAAATTGTCGTAGCCGACGACCTGATGGTGAGCGCCAAGTAGCCGGTCAGTGAGATTGCTACCGATAAATCCGGCACAGCCCGTCACAAAAAAGCGCAACCATCCTCCGTCTCTGCTCAGTGCGGCACGTATAAGAATTGGGAGTTACTTCGTAGCTGAACTCTCAATGTAGCACAGCCGACACCGCTGAGTTGAGAGACGCCACCGTGAAAGAATAGAGGGGTACTGCAAAATTCTAGTGGGAGCAGAGACCGGCGAGCCAAGCGTATAAGTGAATTCAGCCCGGAGACCAGGGGATTTACTACTGCTTGTGGCCTTTAGCGATGCAAGTTAACATGGCATCAACGCACAGTGTGATCAGATTCTGTTCCGCATTATGGTCCGAGCAGCTCCGAAACTCTTGATGGTGTAGTCGTAGGTGACGCGTGTTGCGCAGGCTTGGCAACGCCAACCATTAACCTTCAGCAACAGCGATGCACCCAGGTTGTACCTTCGAAGCGCTAGCCCTGTTTGCGCGCCAGCTTGGCAAGCTCAAGTCCCTTTTGTTCCCCCAACCTGCAGCAGGTCCCTCTTCACCGGTGGCGGCAGTTGCTCGTGAATGGACATCAGGTAATATGCCTTTGCTCCGTGATTCCGGAAACCGCTGCTCCAGGAACTCATCAAACGACTTCAAGTCTTCCACCCGCTAGTATTGGCCAGCCCGTACTTCGCAGAGATATTTCCCGAGTGGGACAAAACTTGGTGTCACGATCATTCACATGTCGAGTCTCCCAAGCCAGGGTCTCGTCGATTCTGCCAAGGACGAGCGTGGCCCGGCGATGATTCAGCTTGGGCGGCAACGGCGGCTCCCTAGTAAGTTCGTCAAACAAACCAAGATCGACTCCTGGCTTGCGCACCAGCGCGGTCTTGACCAGATCAGGCTGGTTTAAGCAGATGCCCAGGTAAGGACGCGTAGTACACGGGTTCTGGGGAAGGCGGATACCGCTGTGCGGCAAGAATAGCTGAAAGCGGGCACTAAGCCAAAATGAGCCATCGTGGAAATCCAACCTGGGGAGGCGGGCAATTGGCCAGGAGTCTGGAGGAGCGCTCCAAAATCCGTGAGGGCCACACCAAAATGAAACGGACTACGCCCCCTGGCAATCACCACTGCACGTCTGGGTAGAGGCTTGGAAGGTGAATGGTGCGGTACGAATTCTGATCATCAATCTCCATCTGCCAAATGGTCGTGGGAATAGCCGACTCGGTGACCTCCAAAACACGCGCGCTGGTGAGGCTTAGATCTCCCGGTGCAGTCTCATCAATGAAAACGTCAGAACCGGGCAAAACTCGCGTTGAACCTCCCCACCACGAGTAAGGAGTAATAAGCGACCACCATCGGCTCGCGGTTTTTGACTTCTCATCCACGTTGAAAATAGCCGCAGTGCTGTAGCAAACCGGAGGAACAAGGCCCGCACAAGGAATGGCATTGGAATCGGGCCGTCCGTCTCCGTTGTCGAACATGGCTAGTTGAATAGCACCGGTCGAGTTCGAACTGACAATGTTGGGATCATGCTGAGCATAGAACCAGTCGGAGTCCAGGTTTGTGTTGAGAGTAAAGTCTCCCTGATAGCCAAGTTTCCAGATGATGTCACCGGAACCGCTTCCATTTTGGTAATCGATCTTCAAGACCCAGGACTGATGGCGCAACGAGAACAACAAATTTCCGTCATCGGGTGAATAGACGAGGGCGTTGGCATGGGTCCAGTCGGGAAAGAACAAGGGATGACGATTTACATCCAGGTGATCAAATGCGTCCCAAACCCAGACGGGGCTGTAGTTCGAATCCAGATCGAGGATGGCGTTTCCCGTGACCGTTGTTTGCCCCGGGTAGCCCGGGAGGTCCGTGAAGACGCGTGTATCGCTGACAATGATCAGTAGGTGACCATTTGGGAGCAGCACAAAATCGTGGTCGATGGAGAAAACCTGTATGTCATATCCGGCATTGGCCAGCTTCTGATTCAGGGTCGCGTAGTTGAATTCGTGGATCACGTTTCCCGCGAGGTCAATTTCGCGTACGGTTCCACTCGGGGTACCCACCGCAGCCAGCACTAGCAGCATATGTCCGTTTGGCAGAAGTTTTATGGGTTGCGGAATGCCTACACTGGAGTCGTAGTCGTAGTACCAGATAACATTCCCGGCCGGGTCTGTGGCCAACGCCAGCAACTGATTGCTGCTTCCTATGGTGAGGCTCATCAGTTCGACTCCAGATGCGGGAGCTGCACTGCTCGGCGTCGTTACCTTCATAGCGGGAATACGGTGGGAAGGAATTGTTCCAGTCTGGAACGTATGGTCGCTGTCGAATGCTTGTGAGCCATCGCTGAAAGTCGCGACCGCGCGCATGTGATATAGCGTGTTCTGCTTCATGCCCGCAACCAGGATGGTCACGGCGCCGCCGGTTGACGAGCTCAGTTGCGGCGAAGTGAGGAGTTGGTAGGACAAGTCTGGGCCGAATTCAACAACAACCGAAGCGGCAGAGCTTGTCGATACGGTGTATTGCGCCACCAGCGGATTACCGGTTCCTGTGACCGAGCTCTCGGTCAACTTCGCAAGCGCAGCTTCAGATGGATCGGCGGGTGGCGATCCTCCGCAAGATGCGATCGTAAGAACATAAGGAACGACGACGAGAATCAGAAAACCGGTCTTGCTCGAAGAAAAGGGTTGCAGTGCAGCATACCAACTTTTGCCCAAATCGGAACCCCCAGCAAAGAGCGGCGCGTGCGTTAACGGAATACACACTTTCTTCGACGCAGTGCGTCAAGAAGTTCCAAAGATGAAGCACAAAGATGCGAGGCATAATTCAGCCTGGCTTGGTAGAAGTAGTACTAGTACCGCAAACAATCAACTCTGCCTGCGCATTTGTCCATTCACCGTGTATGCTGCCGGAACCTTGGGTCTTGTTGTTCGGAATCCCAAAATTCTTTGCATACTGCAGGCTCCAGCGAGACGAACATGTCAAAGCTCATGGATCCGCGCCAAGACCGAAGTCGCAGCGACCTGGTCGAGAATCGCCCTTAAGCTATTGTTGATTGCGACTGGGTTCAGTTCTGATTCGACTCGCGCCAGACTGTTAGCGCGGAACTGTTCCCACAGCGACTCGTCGGAGTAGAGACAAATACAATAGTCTGCCATCTCATCGAGGTGGCTGGCTGCGAAATAGTCTATGCCGTGGAGCCATTGCATCTGTTGGCCAATAAGAGGAGAAACCACCATGGGAACGCCATACGCTGCCGCCTCGTGGGCTTTGTAAGGCATGCCCGCAGCATACCGAGTCGGTACTACGAACACTCGCGCCCGTTCATAAAGCGGGCGAAGATCGTTTTGCTTCCCAAAGAACCTCACGCCAGGACGAGAGATTTCACTCTGCAAGATCTCCGTGCCATAGCCAGCGACCCTTAACACTGCCCCGGTAGCTTGATGGATCTGATCCCATTGCGAATTACAGAAGTGGCGAATCGAATCGGCGTTCGGATTATCCTGTCCGTGTACGGAGCCCACAAAAAGGAATCCCTCCCGTTGGTGAAACGACGAAACAGTAGGAGCTGCCGAGATGGCGTGACCCACGACGTGCAACGACTTTACCCCAGCCCTCTGCATGACCTGTCGATCAGCTTCGGAAACAACCACGACAGAATCCGCGACCTTTGCTAGTGAAAGCTCCTCCTCCAAGCCTACAGGCTCGAGCGGGCTCCTCGCGGCCGCCGATTTGCCCAGAAGCTCCTCACGAGCGCGCGCACGTGGGGCGAAAATGGCCTCGGCGTCATAAATCAAAGCGAAATCCCTCGATGGAAATACTTCTGGGCACGACTGGAGAAGCAGCTTCAAATTATGCGGGCGGCTTACCCACACTAAATCGGCGCTATGGATATACTCGGCAAACAGCTTTTCGCGAAAACGATAGCCGTCGAAAATCTCTACTTCCTCGGGCAGGACTGCTTTGTCCGTCGAGGTGAGAGGGAAGTTCGAACTGCAGCAGGCAATGTGATGCCCCAGTCGAGCTAGCGCTGTGACGATATCGTTACTGCGAGGGAGTCCCGCTCCCAAGCTGCGTTGGGGAATGCGATCATCGATGTAGAGGATTCGCAGCGATGGAGAATTCACGGAAATCCGCGCCGCACAGATGTTCTCGGACCTTGGAGAGTAATGCCGAGCTAGCGCTTCATGCCACTTTTGGCTGAATTTGACCTGGTGCGCCGCCATCATAGAAATCGCCTGATCATTGCCGCCGGAGCTTGCGGATTCGTAATGGAGGATGCTGGCGGCGGGCTCATAGACCACTCGGAAGCCGTTCTGCCAGAGAGTCATGCAATAGTCGGTGTCTTCGTAGTAGGCGGGTGTGAACTCTTCTCGGAATCCTCCAAATTTGCGAAACAAGCGCGCTGGCGTGATGAGAAAAACACCCGAGCAATAATCGACCGGACGGCGGAAATTGTATTGCGGCAGAGCGGGATCATCTCCGCGTCCGTAACCCAGAGCGCTGCCGTCAGACCAGATGATTGATCCCGCCTCCTGCAGCGCTCCGTTGGCCAGCAGTATCTTGCCTCCGACTGCCCCAACATCTTCCGCGCAGAAATTGGAGAGCACTGCGTCCATGGCCCCTTTCGTCAGCAGAGCGTCGTTGTTGAAGAAGCAAAGGTATTCACCACGCGCGCACTCGGCTGCCTGCATGCACGCAGGCCCGAAGCCGATGTTTTCCGTATTCCGAAGGATGATTGCACCCTCGAGCCTGTCGAGCAGCCTGGAAGTCGAGTCGTCAGAGCCGTTATCCACCACGATCAGCTCGAACGGTATCGATGCGAACTCGTTGATCGACCCAAGAGCTAAGAGCGTGAGGTGGGCCTTGTTCTTTGTGACCAAGATGATGGAGACGAGCGGGCTGGCATGCGTCTCAAAGCGAAGAGTTTGGTTTCCTGCAAGCAGCTGATTCAGGTGCTTGTGGCCCTTGGTCTCCCACTTTGCCTGGGCGACCGAGATCTGCTCCTTCAGGGAAGAACCTCGCTGGACAAATCGTGCTAGCAGCCACTTGGTAATCTGGTACTTCTTTGCGTCCTCTAGAGGAAGTCGCCGCACTACTCCGTGTATCAGCGCAACCCGTTCGGCTTCGCGCTCCCCACTGACTGCACTGCGCAAGGTGTATAGCCGGTTACTTTGCCTAGCTATCCACTTCCGGAGGTTAGGACTTGTCAACCTTAGATCCTCCGCCTGAACGCGCCGGTTGGAATAGCTCGGCTACCTCATGCATGCCTCTTCTGGCTGAAGCGATGTCCACATCAAACCGTCGCAATAGCGGCAGATTTCGAACAGCGCATACTAGATTCACAATTTAACCAACCCTTATATAGGTTTAAGAGCAACGTTCAGACTTTGCAACTCTGCGTAGCTCTGCCAGCCTACCCCTGCTGCTTGATTCCTATGAGCGACTGAGGGCGGAGAGCGAACGGGCGGAATACTTCGCCCGAGGTGCACAAACGGCACGAGTTGCCCTATACGATCGTGCGTCTCGCAACTGCCAACGATACGGCGGTTGTTGATGCTTCAGGCAGACTATTGAGCGACGGTTGCTCGAGCTCTCTCCGCTATCTGGTATCCGACCCCGTTCCCGTATCCATCTCCCCTGAAACTGCCGCTGCTTCCCGCGAACTTTTACTCGGTGATGCCCCGCGCCTCGTGGTTGCTGTCGTTTCCATGGCGATAGGACCGGCGTCGATCCTTGTACAGGGCCTGTGCTGGAAATCGCAGCACTTTACGGTTTACCTGAGCATTTACTGCCGTAGACAAATGATGACATTATTCAGTGGCCCCAAGCAATCCGGCGAAATATCATTTTTCAGTATCGACCGTGCGGATGCGGCAGGCGGGCTCGCCGCCTCTGTCGAATTCTGATGAACGGGACACCGCCTCATCCGCGTGAAAAACGGTCGCAATCGTCATTCCGTCGCTGCACCGGCCCGATCTGACCGTGCGCTGCATTGAGTCGATGCAAGGGTCAAACATTGCCAGCCGAGCTTTGGAAGATCGTTGTTGTGGAGAACGAGGCGAGGCCTGACAGCATCCTTCCGATCCGCTGCCGCGCAACACCACGCGGATCGAGCTGCCCAGGAATGAGGGCACGACAAACTCCATCAATCGCGTCATGGCGGCCGTGGCGTCGCCTTATGTACTGTTGCTGAACAACGATGTGGAACTGGTGCCTGACTACCTAGAGAAGTTGTTGGTGGTTCTGGAGGCGAACGAATCGCCGGGATTCGTCACCGGCAAGTTGCCGCGGGCCAGCGATCATAGCCTCCTGGATGGTGCCGGCGGCGCGATGTTGCTGGCGGGAGCTTCCTGCCGCACTTGGGCACCTTGATCCGCACCGCGGCCAGTACGAAAAACCCATGCCGCTTCTTTCGGCCTGCGGAGCGGCCGTGCTCTATCGCTCGAGGGCATTTCTGTTGTCGGGTGCGCTTGATGGCGACTTCTTCGCTTATCTGGACGACCTCGCCCTCTGCCCTTCGTGTCAACCTGCTTGGTTGTCGAGGGGCCTACGTCCCTCACGCAGTAGCTCACCACGTGGGAAGTGCCACATTAGGACAGCCGTTGCATCGCGGCGTGATCGAATACATCACCCGCAATCAGTTTTTCGTGCTCCGGAAGGACTATTCATCGGCTGTGTTTCGGCGCCTGCTGCCGCGCATTGTGTTCTATCAAATGCTCTGGTTGCTGTATGTCAAGCACGGCAGGTTGAGCGCGTACGTGCGCGGTATTCGTGGCGTGATTCGCCTCAAAAAACACTCGAAACAGAAGCATCATGCGCTCATGTCGAAGCGAACTCTCGACGACGAACAGCTGCTTGAGCGGATGAAGACATCCGAGCGGCAGGTGTATGAATGGCACTGTTCGCAACACCCGGCCAAGCAGTCGTCTTTGCTAAAGCCCTACTTCATTGTTTTCAAACCTGTATAGCTGCGTCGGGCATCGCGCCGCGTAGTAAATTATGTAGTAACCCGACTCATAATTCAGTTTGTGCAGTGATCCTCTAACACTATGTTGAATGGCAAGAAGATAGCTGTAGTACTTCCCGCCTACAACGCCGAGAAGACGTTGCGCGCAACGGTGGCCGACCTTCCGGATAGCGTGGACCTCCGCATCCTCGTCGACGACGGCAGTTCCGATCGGACTGCAGAATTGGGACGTTCACTTGGCCTGAATGTCTATGTTCACGACCGCAATTATGGTTACGGCCGCAACCAGCAAACCTGTTACCGCGAGGCTCTGGCAGCTGGCGCCGACATCATAATCATGGTGCACCCCGATTACCAGTACACACCTTTGCTGGTAACGGCATTAGCCAGCATGATTGCCTATGGCGTGTATGAGGTTGTACTGGGCTCTCGAATTGTCGGCGGCGGTTCGCTGAAGGGCGGGATGCCGCTTTACAAGTACATCGCCAACCGATTTCTGACAGCATTTGAGAACCTTTTGCTGGGCGCGAAACTGTCGGAGTATCACACCGGCTATCGCGCATTCAGTCGTGAGGTTCTGGTCAAGTTGCCGCTTCTTGAGAACTCTGATGACTTTGTGTTCGATAACCAGGTCCTGGCCCAGTGTGTATATTTTGGCTTTCGCATCGGCGAGGTCTCCTGCCCTACGAAATATTTTGAGGAAGCGTCATCCATCAACTTTCGCAGGAGCGTGAAGTACGGTTTTGGAGTGCTGGCGACGAGCCTGAGCTACCGGCTGCAAAAAATGGGGTTGGCCAAGTTCAGAATCTTCGACCCCAAAGGCCGGCGCATCGATCTCCAATACTATGGGCAGAAATCGCCCGGCGAAACCGCAGAGCGCTTGAAGGCCAGTCGCTAGTCGGCGGCCTTCGCCGCA
>Ga0126371_10001709_pt1 | contig 18672 bp, 16 predicted proteins | sample PanSoiMetaPlot_4_FD_110145 | JGI IMG/M metagenome (GOLD analysis project Ga0126371, IMG submission 110145) | Tropical forest soil microbial communities from Panama - MetaG Plot_4 | ecosystem: Environmental > Terrestrial > Soil > Tropical forest > Bulk soil | place: Panama | collected 2016-02-17 | reverse complement strand
GCGCCATGGCAAGCCAACTGATCAAAAATAACCGCTGTGGTGACGTGACATGCGAACGCGCCGTGATCGCCGCTCGTCGACATGGATGCCACATCCATTCATGGGGCCACGGAAACCCGCCATAATCCCAAACGCACCGAGAGGGACCTGACGTGGTCCGGTGGCCTGCAAGTTTGGCCCGAGCTCAACTTCGGCCCAATCAAAGCTAAGGTCGATAGAAAAGCTAGTTCCGACATGCACGCACCAAGATTGGCAAATCTGGTTGGTCAATCAACTGACTGAAATATGTGGACCTATGTCGGCTAATGAAGTGACGCATCATTCCATCTCGCAGGCAAACGCTATCCAACGCTTTACGCGAATTTTCAAACGTGGGGGATCAAGCCCGTCAAATCTGGTCAAATCTGGCAAGGTGAAGTGCGCGAAGCAAAATAGCGTCAAAGCACGCCCGACCGCTCGCAGCATGATGCAGGCTTCGTACGACGCGTCTGCGTGATCCGCCGGCACAGCCTCGTCGATGGCCGATACGACAAGATCGAGCGCTCTGTTCAGTGAGGCCTTTAGCATGCGGTTTTCGACAGCCAAGTGCTGGCTCCGTAAAAGCAACTCCTGGTCGACGTCGCGCTGTCGTACCCAGGACGCGGCGCTCACTTCAGGGAGTCCCGCTTTCGGCGCGCCGATCCACGGGCGTTCCGCGGGAATCTACGGGCACCGGCCAGTAAGGCCACGGCTGAGCGGAATGACTTGCCATTCGCGCTACAGTTTTAACTCTTTGACTATACGAGAAGGAGAGAAGCCTGGTCAGTTTGCGCGCGAGATCCGCGGCCAATCGACATTTGCGTAGGAACCTGCCATATGGTGAACGCGCAGAACCGACGTGATGGCCGACCGGATAGCGCGACAGGGCCCTGGCCCTTCAGGCCCGGAATTCAGAGCGCGCGGTTGACACAAGGATGACTTCTCAGTATTTGCGTTGCATTCCTGCTGTTTGAAATCGTGGTTTGCGGTTGTGGGGGATAGCTCCCCACGTAAAACCATGAGCGAGCTTGCCTTGATGTTCCAGATCCTGTGGAGGGACTGGCCGGGTTAGGATCGGTCCGAGCGAGCAGCGTCAAGGATTTCTCACAAATGTGCGAGCGGGTGTGGCATTGCTTATCGCCACGTCTTCGGGCGTCAGAGCGCATCGCTCGAAAATTCCATCAAAAAGGCCCTGCGAGGCCGGGGCGAAGATAGACCTGCGGGAGCCCGCAGAGCAGGCCGGTCATCGGAAGCCCATCCTTCAGGGGTGGGAGGCTTCACTGGGCATGTCGGCCAATTCTGTGCTATCGTGCTTAGCTCGTATGCTCTGGTATATTGGACGCAACGGTAGTCGCTTAAGAATGGCAGCTTCGAAGGAATCCGGTCGCGTTGAGAGGAGACTTGCTGCGATACTGGCAGCTGATGTCGCCGGCTATAGCCGCCTGATGGGTGCCGATGAGATTGGCACTCTTCAGGCGTTGAAGGCGCACCGCAAGGAGCTCATCGATCCGGCAATCACCGCCCACCGAGGCCGCATCGTTAAAACAACGGGCGACGGCATGCTCGTTGAATTTGCGAGCGTTATCGACGCCGTCGCCTGCGCAGTGGCCGTCCAGCGCGCCATGGTGAGCCGCAACGCGGACGTTGCGGAGAGTAGGCGAATCGTCTTCAGGATCGGCGTCAATATCGGCGATATCCTCATCGACGGAAATGACATTTTCGGTGATGGCGTCAACGTCGCGGCGCGGCTCGAGACGCTTTGTGAACCGGGCGGTTTGTGCATTTCCCGTAGTGCCAATGAGCAGATTCGCGATAAGCTTTCACTCGCCTTTGCCGATCTCGGCGAGCAAACAATGAAGAACATCGCCCGCGCTGTCGGCGTGTTCGGGCTCGCTGCGAATGACATTGCGGCGCTCCCTGAGGAGGAGCTGCCGCGGGCGCGGATGGGCGCTCGAGGAAGCGCCAGGGGGACCGCGGGACGGCGCTCCCCGGCAGCCGGCCGAAGCTCGCGAGTGATCGAGACGGAGCGGACGGCGCCACCGGCGAAGCCATCGATCGCAGTGCTTCCTTTTGTGAACTTGAGCGTTGATCCTGGTCAGGAATTCTTCGCGGACGGGCTAGCTGAGGACATCCTGACGGGGCTTTCGCGTTTTCGCGATCTGTTTGTGATTTCCCGCAACTCGACTTTCCGCTACAAGGGGCAAGCAGTCGATGTGCGCACCGTGGCGCGAGAGCTTGGCGTTCAGTTTGTGCTTGAGGGCAGCGTTCGTCGCGCCGGCGACACAGTCAGAGTGACAGTGCAGCTGATCGATGCGAACACCGACGGTCACATCTGGGCAGATCGCTACGATCGGCGACTCGAGGATATTTTCGCGATCCAGGACGATGTGACCTCCTCGATCATTGCTACTCTGCCTGGACGCGTCGAGGCTGCGACCCGTGATCGGGTGAAACGAAAGGCACCGGACAATCTCGCGGCTTACGAATGCGTGCTGGCTGGCAAACTGCTTCATCACCGCTCCTCGAAATCCGACAATGCCGAGGCTTTGCGTCTACTCGAGCGAGCAATAGCGCTTGACGCCGACTATGCGCACGCACACGCATGGAAGGCGTGCACCTTGGGGCAGTCGTACGTCTATGGCTGGTGTGCTGATCGCGAGGCGACAGCCCAGCAGGTTGTAGAGGAGTTGCGGATCGCGCTTGCGCTCGACGATAACGATAGCGATGTCCACCGCATCCTAGCGGCGGTTAACCTCGCTGCATATCACGATCATGAGAAGGCGTTTTATCATCAAGAACGCGCGCTTGGCCTCAATCCCAACGATGATCTGATTGTTGTTCAGCAAGGCGAAATTCTGACCTGGCTAGGGCGTCCAGAAGAAGGTATTGAATGGATTCGTAAAGCAATGCGCCTCAATCCCTATCACCCCGAGCGCTTCTGGAGCCATCTAGGACGCGCGCATTTCACGGCGCGGCGCTATGACGAGGCGATCAAGGCGTTTCAGCACGTCAACAATGCGGACGATGCACACTTTGCTGCGCTTTCCGCGTGCTACGCAGCGCTGGGCGACAATGTCGCTGCCAATGCCTCCGCCAGTGAATTGCTCAAGCGGATTCCGGACTTCTCCGTGGCGGGGCATCTAACAACCCAACATTATAAACACGAGGGTGATTTAGAACACTACCGCGCAGCGCTGCTGAAGGCCGGTCTACCACCTTGAAAATGCCGCGGGGTTCGAGCGCGTGCCTTCCTTGGCTCGTCGACAGTCTTGTAGGCTGGGTTGTGTCTAGGGCGAGAGAGCGGGGTCGCGCTCTGCTTCGCCATTGGGCTCGACTTGGTTACATTTGCATCAGCTTGGTCGCGCGCGCTTGTGCGATCTGTGGTGCGGCGTGCGACAACGCTACAAAATCAAGGATTGCGGGGTGATATGGCAGTGAGAGCATCGCCTGCGCGCAAGCGCCCGCCGCAATCTCTGACAGAGTAAGCACTGGCGCGCGCAATCTCCAAGTTGCAACACGCAGTTTCGTCACTGCGTGACGGCGTGCAAGCGACGGCTCACCGCTCCTCGCCTCGATGTGGTGGAAGAGCTCATGGGCGACGAACACGGAAGCGACCCGTTCGATGCCGAGGATGTTGCCGACACCGGTTTGCTCCAGCAATAAATCGAGCCATCCGAGGGTCTTTCGAAACAGCCGGATCTCCGGTGGGTGGGAACGATAGTCCGCGTAGCGCAGGAAGGGCCCAGCCCAAGCCGGCTCTTGGGTCTCGACGATCATCACGCCGAGCGCACGCGCAATTGCTTCCGGTGCCATGCCGTGGTCTCGCAGCGTGACCCCGACCTTGTCACCCTCCTCCAGCGCTGCGCACGCCATACGATGTCGCTGCTCTACCGTCAGCGAGGCAGCGACCGGATCCTGCATCAGCATCAGTCGAGCAAGCGCCTCCGGGCTTGCGGCATCCAAGCATGCGACCAGGATCTCGCCACCCGAACTCATTGGCCACGGTATCCGCCCTGCACGCCAATCATCGCAACAGCGACCTCTGGCGCCAACCCCTCGAACTCAGATTCTGCCACAGCAATTGCCTGGTCGATCGAGACAACGCCCGACAAGTCAACGACTCGCGCGCCGACGATCAAGAACACGTCGGGCGCGATCACGCTGTCACCATTGTAGATGGTCGTCTCGGTCCAAAGCCGGCGCAGCGACTCCAGAACTTGTGCCGCCGGAGCCTGCCGCACGCAACCATTGGCGCACTGGACGCGGATTACACCTCCCGCATCGACGGCACGAATCGGCGCGCGACGTCTGCGGAACACTCGCCACCGCTTTTCTTCGACCTCGCCCTGAAATATTCGCATCCTCGACGTAGCGGCTGCGATCCTCAGTTGGTCGGCGGGTAGATTCATGGAAACCGCAGCGATGCCGAGGGCTTCAGCCTCGGTCACTTCGCTGGTCCTTTCGGCGGCGCGCATCTCGGAGGCGCCGATCGCGGTTGCACGCACGCGCTGCGTCCGTGCGTCGATCTCGATCGTCACCTCCACCGCATCTGGCGAGGCCCCGAGTGCCACCGCGGCCTCGAAGGCTTCCCGCCGGATCGCTTTGAGCGCGTCCGGCGTCGGGTTGGGAATGACGCGTTCGACGGTATCACGCACCAGCGCGAGCGCTACTCCGATCGAGGAGATGATCTCAGCATCCCCCGAGATCTCATGACGCAGACCAAGCCGTTCCGCCGCAAACGGGACGAGCGCTCCCGCGCCGCCACCCTCGCCGATCAAAACGGCTTGGTCGCGATCGAGCGCGTACACCGCGATGAGGTCCTCCACGATCGGAACGACTTTATCAGTCGCTCGACGCAGGATCTCCCGAGCGGTGTCTTCGACGGTCAAGCCGAGTGCGGCTGCCAGTGGCGCCATGGCGCGTCGGGCTGCCTCAGGGTTGCCGCACGCGTGCAGGCCGGGCGGGCAGCAATCGAGCACATTCGCCGCGCAAGTCGCGGTTATGGCGACCCGCGTCCCGTCCGCGACACTGACAGCCACGTAGTCTTCCGGGTCGCCAGGCCGCGGGCAAAAGGATTCCAGTACAGGATGCGTTAGGTTTCGGGGATCCAAGAAGGCCGCGTACGATAGCCCGGCGATGTGCGCACTTCGCGGCCCCACGTCAATGACTTGCCGGCCCCGGATTCGCACCATGCTTCCACCCGCGACGCCAACGACACGCACGTCCAGCGAATTCACATAGGTCTCGTGGCCACCAACACGGGCGTATTTAACGGTAGGCCGGCCATTTCGGATGACACCGATGTTGGTGCTGGTGCCGCCGACCTCGAAATAAATCCCGTCAGACACTCGAAGATACATCAGCGCTCCAGCCACCGATGCGGCCGGCCCCGACAGCATCGTCATGGCCGGACGTCGACGCATCTCCTGGATGTCCATGACGCCCCCGTCACCTCGCATAATCATGAGAGGCGCCGCAATCCCTGCTTCGCGAACGCTTGCCTCGGTCATGTTGGCAGTGTCGATCATCTTCGGCAGGATGCTGGCATTGATGATAGCTGTGCGCGTGCGGGTTGCGAGGCCGTAAAGTTTGCTGATCTCATGTCCGCAAGTTGCAGGGAGCCCAAGTTCGGTCGCAATCCGGCGGACCGTTTCCTCTGCAGCGCTGTCATCTACGCCGAAGGCGCAGCTCGCCACCACGACGCGCGCGCCCTCGGCTTCGAGTTCAACGATGGCGTCGCGTACCGCCGCCTCCGAAAGTCGATCGGTGCGCAAAAAGCGGTTCACCGGATGCACCCGGCGACCTGGCGAGAGCTCGATCTCATGGATATTGCTTTGGCCGCGGGCCAGCACCGATTCCAGTCGACTAGCCATGCCGACCACGCCGACTGGCGCCACATCCCCTTCAAGCAACGCATTGGTCGCCTGCGTCGTGCTATGCGCCAAGAATATAACGTCCCGCGGATCCACCTGTGATTGTTCGAGCACGTTGCGGAAGACGGCCACGACTCCTGCCGCGACGCCACGCGGATCGGTATGACTCGTAAGCACGCTGTAGCGACCGACGACTTGCCGGGTCGCGTTGTCAATCAGTACAGCTTTGGTGAAGGTGCCGCCGACATCAATGCCGATGCGATATTGACGACGTCCTGGCGCGTCCTTCCCCATCCCCTCAGCCCAGCATGAAGTAAGCAACGAAGGAGTTTATGAGCACCATCGCGCAGCCGAATGGAAGCGCCGTGCGGAGAAATTCGCCGTGCGACACTTTGGTGTAGCCGATGGTCCATAATGTCCATGAATTGGTGGGGTCAACGCTGCCTTGCATGACCGTAGGCGCCAACCAGATCGAATATAAATAGGGAATCGGCAACTCCTTGTTATCTAGAATTAGTGCTAGCACGGCTGCCCCGGTGCCGATCACGACTAGCGGGCCACGATAGATGCTTCCAATGCCGCCTAACAAGCCGAAGAAGATCGCGGCCTGCAACGGCGTGTGCGGCAGAATTGGACTGAAAATGGGCTTGAGCGCCGTCGAAATTTGCGGCATTTGGCCTGCGACGATGATCATGCCGCAAATGGTCCACAGTGCAGCGATCGTCGCGATATCCGGAAACGCATCATAGAACGCCTTATTGAACAAATTGATTTGGCCTTGAAATGTGCGATCCTTAAAGGTCAAAGCCAGCGCCAAAACAATGCTCAGAAGAAATGTTGGAATAATCTCCCACCTAAAGACCACGATCATCAGCACGGGGAAGACCGGGACGAGATACGTGTAGTAAGGCGTGCGTCTACGAATCCCTGTATCGGGGACCTGTAGTGTGTTGACCGATGCGGCGCGCCGCGCTCCCAGTCGACTGATGTGGATGAATTCCATCGTCCAGGCACAAATAATGTAGATCGCTGCCCCGGCCGCCCACATGAGCAGCCATGGCGATTGATATTGGATACCAGGAAACAACTTCTGAAATGTACCGAACTGCACCAGATTGACCATCGTGCCCGCACCGATGCCCATGGTGAAAGCCGGCGCGGCGACGCGCGCCGGTATGCCCTGACTCAACATGATTGGCAGTGCAATAACGCCGATCGCGATCGCAGCACCGACCCCGTACATCGATGTGAACAGCAAGGCGGTCACCAACGTGATCGTCATTGCCACCACTAACGGCCGGTCGCCGGCAAGTTCAACGGCCGAGCGTATCACGCTTTCCGCGATGCCGGTCTGGATCAAGATTTGCGCAAACCAGGCGCCAAAAACAATAATGATGACCGCGGATGCAAACGCCACGCCACCGCCCTGCAGGACCTTAGCCTGGATGCCGTCGATCCCGATGCCGGCAAGTGCCGCCCAGGCGACGGCCAAAACCAGCAACATGACGACAGGGCTCTGACCGCGGACGATCAGCGCCACGACAGCGAGGAATACGACAAGAAGCGCGATCCCAATGGCCATTTCCATGACCAGTAAACCCCTCCAGTATGCTCAAGGAGTTGTTCAGCCGGCGGCCGTCTCGGCTCGAGGAGGCGGCCTTATCACCGCGGTGTCGACTCCCTTCCGACAGCAGCCGATCAGGCGCGGTATTCAGTGCGGTCCGTGCCTCGATACAACACCTTCAACTGGCGCTGCGTGACTGCTGCATGGAGCGCACACGCCTCCGGAGAAAAGTCTGCTTGCGGCGCTGATTCGAGTTCGAAATTCTGGTGTTCATCCACGCCGCGAACCAGCATGGCGCTGTCCCGTTCTCCGGCGACCTGCCGCACGTGGGTTGGTATGTAACGAACGGCGAATCCGATCCGCCGATCGCCCGAGCGGTTCGGCGCAGAGCCATGGAAGAGCAATACATGATGGATCGAGGCCTGGCCTGGCTTTAGCTGCGCGAGTACGGCTTGGCTCTCGTCAACCTCAACTGCGATTTCTTGTCCACGTGTGAGCAAGTTGTCCTTGTGGAACGTGTCCCTGTGCGCGACTTGGATTTTGTGGCTGCCGGGGATAAATTTCATACAACCGTTGAGCTCACTCGCCGGCGTAAAGGCTAACCATATGGTTGACACATCAGGGGAGCTCAGACCCCAGTAGGTGGCGTCCTGATGCCAGGACACAAAGCCGTTATCGTTGGCCTCCTTGATGAAGAAGCTCGAATTCCAGCATAGCAAGTTGGGGCCGAGGACATCCTCGACGGCATCAAGGATACGTGGATGACGGACCAGCTCATTTAGCCAGGTGAAGAGCAAATGCGGTTTGTGGCGGAATTCGCCCTTAAGCGGCCCGCCGCTGCGCATCTCGTACGCCTCCAATCGGCCACGATACTCGCGCGCCTCGTCCTCGCTCAAGATGTCAATCGGGAAGTGGTAACCGTCCCGTTGGTATCGATCGACTGTTTGGCTCGACAGCATATACAGTGTCTCCTTCCCAATCACGCCGCTTGCTCAACGAACCGGACCACCCGACGATCTCCGCGCGCACTAGCCGCTGTCCCGTCAGCGAAAATGGCGATCGACGGGTCGGCGGCCATCAACCCAGCGTGATGCAAGCTCTGCCGCTTCCGCATCAGCGGTCCTTCCGGGCGTCTCTTAATACAGAACTATAGCAGGCATGGTCGACGCCGCAAGCCAACCTGCAGAGACGCGTTCACGCCGCGAGAAGGAACCCGCGGGCGTTGCACGATAGGGGTTGAGAGATGCCGAGACCGGTGCTTGCGGCTTAACGGCTCCCGCTCCGCCCGAAACTACGTCAGGCGATCCGCCAATTAAACGAATCCGCCCTCAATCACGATTCGCTCGCAAGAGAGACGAAGTCCATGGCGCCCCCGCATCGCGTATATGAGCTTCCCATTTCCTCTGGATCAATTGATCGGGCAGTGTTCCTGCTCTATTTGTAGTCTCACGCGTCAACCAAGAGCTTTGCGGCGACGCCAATCTAGAAAATACTAGGGCTACCGCTCAAGTCGACGGAGACCACGTTTCTGGTTGACAAGCAAAATCACTGCCAGATCAGTCAACGACTGACCAATAGAGCCCTGAAAGATGCGGTCGAGCCTTTTGGAAATCGGGAATGGTCGCAGTCAATCAGGAAACATCGCCATATCCCGACCGACACGGTAGTGCCTATTTTTTTGTACGTTTGTCCGACGGCACTGTAGTTGCCGCACTGCAGCGCCGGTTCCGTATGCCGGCCACAACGACGGTTGGGCGCCTAACTGCCGGACTCGTAAACTACACCATTACTAATCTAATATTTAAATTGGAGCTTTACCTATGGTAGCAAATACGATAATATTGTATAAGCTTTGTTGCATCGAGTATTTCGACGGGCGCAGCGAATGATCAAGTTCGGAACATTGAGAGCAGTGACGCTCGTGGCGGCGCTGCTGCTCTGCGCACTCCCCGAAGTCGCAGCTGGTCAAGAACCACCCAACCCCTCGACTGCGGACCTAGCGGATAAGATCCAATCGCTTCGCAATCAACTTGATATTCTTAGAGAAGATGTGGAGCGGAGACTTAGTAAGATCGAAGCGTTGTCCGACCAACAAACCAACGCGAAACGCCGCGAGCAAACCAATCGCTCCTCGTCCGCTTCTGATAACGCGCGGCAAACACCGGATTGCGATAGCGGGTCGACTGCTTCACCGGCTCGATACTATGATCGTCATTCTGATGCATGTTGCAGGCATGCGCATTATTCCACGACGTGTTGTTCGCATGAGTATCGACGCGAGCCGTGTTGTAAACAAGCCTATCATCACCAGTCGTGTTGCGAGTCCATCCACGATCTTAAACGGTGGCTGAGCGAGTTAGACTAAGATTTCGCAACGCAGGTCGAAGGGGAATGCCCGTCACGCCCGCGCGCTTCACGCGACCGCGGCTGGTCGAGCTAGACCAATTGATATCGAGCTCCCAAACGTCGTTGTTATTCGACGATCTTCTTGTGATTGGAGGCGACGGCGTCGGCAGACTGCTCGGTTCACGCCTGAGCAAACGCTGGGGTCACCGTGAGAGTCGCTTCGCAATGGAGACGTAATGCGTTTGTCCCGGGTACCGCCAACCCCAACGGCCGGAATACTCGTGCCGCGATGGCAAAGTCGCTTCGACGATCGAATGAGCCACAACTGAATCGACCCGCGACATCAAATACACTGCCTAACGTTACAAGCTCGTGATATTGACCAATCATAGTTACATCGTTGGCTACAGCTTGTGCGGCGATCCCCGATAACCCTCAACATCAGCATACTGGAAGAAACGCCGAGCCTCGTCCAAGCACTTTTTATTGGTCCAAACACCGTTGTCTTCCGAAATCTTTAAATCGTCCAGCACTCTCATATTGTCGAACTCGTTACCGCCCCGGCGGAAAATGGAGAAAGCGGAATCGGTGCACAAATACGAGGTGATTGAGGGAGAATAGTCGACCGATCTCGCCCCTGGTGCAACGAAGAAGGCGGCGGATTTGTTGTCGTGCTTTTTCGCTTCCAAGAGAGCATCGTGAAACGCTGTGTACTCCGCGTTGAGTTGATCGAAATAAGGCAAATCGATCGCGGAGGCGGGGATTGGAAGCGGCGCAAGTGGCTGGTCATCTGCATCGCGGCCCGCAAGGTTGTACATGATGTTACCAATCACGTAGGTCGTAAAATCACGTTGGAGAAAAATGACTTGCTTCACTCGGCCGAGCGACATCACACCCGAGCACTGAGCACACGATTCAAGTGAAGTGTAAAGCGTGACGTCAGTTAATGAGAAGGCGCGCGACTTGCTAGGGATGGCTTCACCAGTCTTCCAATTGTCAAATATGTCGGTAAGGCTGAAGAGGCGGCGCACCATCCGAGATTCTGCGTGCTCGGCCGAGCTTCTAAATAAATCGTTGTGATTGAATTCAAAATCAATAATCTCGCCCTTTCCATCGACTGCGAGGCAGGCGATGTTGTGGCCTAGGTACCGGTCCCAACGAACGCGTAATGGATCGGGGCTTTCGAACATATCGCCTCGATAGCGAAAACTGGCAGAATGCGGATCTAGTGTCTCTTCCCTTTGCGCCTCACGCTGCGGATATAATCCAATCGGTCCGTGCTTATTGCCGTTCCAAAAGCGGTGGATTAGCTTCATCAGCAGTAGGCAATAGATGCGATGCCGCTCCTTGATCTGCTCCGCAGCAAGTTCCTGCGCGACCGTGGCGAGGTCGACTTCAGCCAGCTGATACACCGGCTGCTGCCAGTAGCGAGCCAACGGGGCATCGCTATCGATCACCGGAGGGGCCGGCGCCCCTTGGGCCTGTGCCGGAGAGGCCGCCGTAAGCGTACTGGCGATACCAGCCGCTCCTACCCCTTGAGCCAGAAACTTGCGTCGATTAATGTCGTGGTGGTCCATCTCTTTCTCCGCAGGTGTAAGGGCCGCATTTCTTATAGTTGTGCGCGCCATTGCCGCTCTTATCTAACGAAGTAGAATGGATTCGGTAACTTGAATGTGCACTCGGCATATCCGCCATCGAGATCGCTCGACTGATCACCTACATTTGCGATGATATCAAAACCTTGCGCCCAGATTTTGCTTCGAGCTTCGGTCTTGTAAGCTTCGACTGTTCGCTTTGTGTCGCTATCGGCCCGCATGATGAGCTTGGTCCAACCCCGATACCCGGCTCCATGCAAATTGAGAATGGTCACTCGGCGTTGAGTCTCGTGCCGTCCAGTTATGAAGAAGACCGAGAGGCCCTTAGCTCTTGCGGCATCAAAGAGGGTATGAGTTGGCCCAATGGGCCTATCGCGGTGATGCAATACCCAAGCCTTGAAACCGCAGGGCCCCTTCGGGAGTCGCTCGCAGGAGCCGTCTTCAATAAAACCAAGATCATTTGCTAGTAGATTTTCCCAATTTGACAGCGATGTCTCGTCGATGTCGAGAACGAGCGCCGGCTTTTTGACCCCGTTGGCGCGAGACTCAATCCATTCCCGCGCATCCGACACAACAGCAGCTACGTCGTCGTTATAGTTTTGGTCGTGGTAAGTGCGCAGTTGTTTCTTTATCTCATCCAGATTGAGTGGCTGTATCGGATCTGGAACGCGCATGGTGCGTTTAGGAGGACAATCATTCGCCCACGCGGGGCACACACAACCCGCGAGTAGTGCCGCCAATAAAAGGGGGGTGTTGGTTAACGCTCGCAGCTTTCCGCCGCGTGACTCCCTGAGCTGGCTCCCCGACATTCGCTGATCTCTTTCGCGGTTTGCAACTCTATGGCAACGATCGTCACCGTTTCGGAACCGACCTGACGACCCGTCAACCTAGATCCTTGTGTAGGATTACTCCTGCCGTACGCAGCACAAGCGCAGCAAGGGTCAGGGTCGGGTTTGCCGTCGCGGTCGTGGGAAAGACCCCCGATCCGACCAAGAAGAGGTTCGGATGATCCCAAGAACGCTGATCGGAATTGACCACTGAATTCCGTGGGTCGCTTCCCATTCGGTAGGTTCCCATAAGGTGTCCAGCGCCGCCAAATGCAATCCGAGTCGTTTTGCCATCGATCGGCCACTCAAAGGACATAGGGTGCTCGGGCGGTGGGTCTTTGGTGAACGACCTGGCATTCATTTTTTCGAACAGAAGGTCAGCCGTACGCTTTGCGGCCACGATCCCCTTCTTCGTATAATCGGAGAGGTCGTAAGAGATCGCCGGTCGGGGCAGGCCGAGACCATCGTAGTGTTGTTCGGACAGGGTGACGCGGTTCCTACGATCAGGCGTCTGCTCAACCAGAAAGCCTAAGCGAATCTGGCGCGTGATCAGGTCGTTGAGCCGATTCACAAGCTTCCCGCCGAACATCATTTCATTGCGCTCATTAACTTCGCTTCTATTCCGGCCGGTAACCAAGTCGACGGTCGTTAAGTCCGGATCGCCCCCAATGCCCCCAACGACAAAGTTCCAGCCCTCGTTACCAATTTCGATACGAAACGCGGCACGATCGGACCGGAATGATCCATCGCGAACCAAGTCTTCGACGCCGCCGGTCGACAACGGTCCCCGATAAGGATAGACCGGCCTTCCTTCCGGCATTAATGCCCATGCCACATAAAACGGATGATCCATGAGGTTGCGCCCGACGAGATCGCTGCGGTTGGCTACGCCGGCGGCCGTCCGTCCGCCATTCTTGGACATCAACAACAGGCGCGGCGTCTCGATGGCGTTCCCAGCAAGGACGTAGACCTTCGCCGATATGCAGCCCTCTTCGATCGGTCCCCCGATGTCCTGCTTATACCTGATGTAGTTGATTCTGCTCACCCAGCCATTTTCACCGATCACCACCTCTTTGGCGACGGTGCGATACCAGATGTCAAGCGCGCCGGTATCAAGGGCCTCGTTTAGCGTGACGGTCGGGTCGTACTTGGCTTGGATTGGACAGATCGGAATACAGTTGGTATTGCCCGCGCAGACGCGCCGACTTTGATAGGGCAGCGAATTGCGTGCGGCAGGAGTACTGGTCACCGCCCAGGGTCGGTGCGGGTCATCGAGTTCCAGAAATCCGATGTCGCCGGGCGTGAACTTGGTCAGCGCCGCCGCCACCGCGGCATCCACCTTCGACAAGGGGATCCCCGGCATCCTATACGAGTAGTCGTCAGGGAATCGAATCCCCAAATAAGCCTGATCTCGGACGTCGGCGGACACGCCGAGTTCGGTCTCGGCCTCACCATACCAAGAATTGAGCGCGTCATAGTCGATCGGCCAGTCTATGAGACCGGTGGGCCAATCGTCGGACCTCTTATATACAGAAGCCATTCTGAAATCGTTGGGCACCAGACGCAGCGACGTGCCTAGCCAGTGGAGCGCTGTGCCACCACCGATGCGCTCATAGGTGCTTCCAAATGCCAGCGGCCCTTTCTGGATTAGATAGCTCTGCTCCGGCTTCGCGCCGATCATGAGCGAGGTCGGCCGTCCGGCATTCACCCAGGCGGGATCAGCTGAAAGCTGAGGTGTGTAAGGGCTTTCCGGCACTTTGTTAGACGCCCTGAAGAAACGATTCATGTATGCATTGATATTGGGCGGGATTTTCGCGCCAGCCTCGAGGATCACTACGCTCTTGCCCCCGTGAGCCAAACGTTTCGCCATCAAGGCACCGGCGACGCCTGATCCGACGATGACGACGTCGCACTCCCTGCACTTGTCCGCACACATGAATGCGATCCCTTTAACACTACTTGATGAATTTGTCCTTTGGCGGAGGGTCATCTTGCCAGTAGCCGAAGGCCCATTCGCTGTATCCCATTGGGTGAGTCTGGGCGACACGCCAAATCCAGCCCTGAGTATACGCCTTTGCCGAAATGATCTTCGGCTTTAGCGGCTGATCAACATTTTGCAACTCGCTAGGGTCGTACCACGCGCCGAGATACCACAGCAGAATGATGCTGCGGGCAAGCCAACCGATCTCCGTATTCGATTGGGGCGACTCAAAAAGACCGTCCGGGAATTGCTCCTTATGTGATGCCGACCTAAAGAACGCCAGCAGGCCGCTGAAGGCTTCCGGGCTCCGCGATCGGACCCAGTCGAAATACTCGGTCTTTACGTCGATCGGATCTACCTTCGGCCTCAACTTGCTCGCGTTAATTCCGGTAAGCGCCGCCGACATTTGGATAAAGTCGTCAAACTCTGCTGGCGCCGGATCCGACGCGGCCGCAAACTTCGGCAACAGTGTGTACACCGTTCCAACGGTAGCCGCCGTGGTCGCAGCGGCTGCGCCTGTCAGTACGGTTCTGCGGGTGAACGGAACATCGTGTTCCTTGTCGATTCCCTGCGTGCCTTGCCCGAGTATGCCCGGTGGTAAATCGCTCATTGCGCTTCCTCCGAGAGATCCGCCGTGCTCGCCTGCCGCCCGTCAGTGGGCCTTCTCCAGAATGAACGTGAAGTCCGATGGGCCGGTGCCGTTATGCTGCGTTGTCGCATTGCCGTGACAGGCCATGCAGCTCGACGTAGCAAGCGGGATCTGCCCATCGATCCCCTGTTGGCTATATGTTTCGAGCGTCGTGTTTGCCAAATATGTGGGCGCCGGAGCGCACGTTTGATCGATCTCATGCGTCGGGTCTTGGCTGGCAGCACACTTAGAATCACTTGGCCATTGGGTGCTGACCAGCATGTAGTTTTTCCAGACCGTACCGGCAAGAATTGATTGGAATTCCTGGTTCAGTTCTCGCGCCTCAGGGAAAAGAGACGTGGTCCGAACAACCTGACTCCTGAACGGGCTGTGGAATCTTAGGCTGCCGTCGAGTCCCCAGGGGCGAGGTGGCGTTTGATTTGTCCGACATTCCGTCACGCTACAAGCTGGATTATAAAAGTTATAATGCGCGCGCAATTTACTCTTGCTGTCAATGTCCTTTTGCTCAGGCGCGTTGTCGACGTGCTCGAAAGTGGTCCAAATCCACTGCGGACGTTTTTGAGTCTTGTGCCCCACATGAAAGCCGACCAGACCGAGAGTGGCGCGCCGGCAGGTCGGTCTGTCATCGGGATCGTTGAAGTTCGGTGCGTCAACGAGCGCCTGAACCGTGTGAAATCTATGCGGATCGTCATTGTCGCCGAGTATTTTCCAAGACACCTTGAGCATGACGGCGCCCATCCGACCGGACGCCACTTGGCCTTTCTTCTCTATGTTGACGCCGGAAGGGAACACCACGCGCTCACCGAACGCCCGTTGTCCCGCTCTGCTGTAGAGTCCGTGTTCCACAATGTAATCAAACATTGGTTTGTTTGTTAGTATATCGAACAGTGCATAATGGCCGTTCTGATCAATCAATGGACCGGACTTGAAAGGCTGATTGAACGATTCCTCGATCACCTTAATTATCATCATTCCGCTTTTGTACTCTGAGCGGCATTCCGGCGGGACGACCGGGGCACCCCAAACTGGCCGGCTCCCGTCGGGCAGCATAATGTCGGCGAGCTGTCGGTAGTTTTCGAGGCTCTCCCACTTCGTCATGGGATCGGAGCCCTTCGGGCTTTTCCCAATCCCCGCTCCGTCAGCGGGTGAGTTCAGTGCCATAAAAGTTAGCCAGGAATAAAAATCAAATCCGCGCTGAAGGTCAACGAGGTCGTCCTTAGTCAGGCCCTGGGTGGTAACGGTCTCTGCACACGGTTGACCAGACGCGATCAATGTCGGCGTTATTGGCGTGGCTTTCGGCGGCTTCTGCGTGTCAACGTCGGGGATCACGTTGCAGTCGGCGACGATAGGATTGATGGTATCTTCCAACGACAGTGGCAATTGAGTCGTGGCCTGTTGACCTGCCGACGACCCTGGTAGCGCCAAGAAAGCGGCGAGGCAAAACACCCCGGTAATGCCGATGACGGCGACCAAAGCGGTCTTCTGCATGAACGAACGCTCCCCGGCAGTTTTCGCGAACCAGACTCTACCTAGCGTGAGACAACCTCCTCCTGGGGCGAGCGATTGCCGAGAGCTGGATGCGGCTGAGACAGCCGGCTCTCCGCCGAGTCTCGTGGGGCAATCCGTTCAATCACCGCTGTCCCAAGCAAGCTCTACTGCGTCTCGGTGACGCGCTCAGAATCTTGGCAACGGTTTGCAGCGGTTTTCCGGCAGGATCGCAAACGATGATGAGTTGGCATTCACTGCCATACCGCCGTTGGGGGCTAGCCAGACGGCGGCCGCAAGCATTCCGCAGGGCGCCCTTGCGGGCGTTGAAAGACACGATACGCGACTCCCTCACTTTTGAGTTGTGATGCCGATCACAGTCCAGGCGAATATTTTCTGAATGGAATTAGTAAGATATCGCTATCGCTGGACTCGCTTAGAAAGGGCGACGGGCTTCGCTCAACGTACTTAGGGTCTGGCCAGGGGCGAAGGGCGCTGGGCGTTATGATGTAATGTTATAAAGTTGCATACCCCATCGTCGCGGCGCCGCCGGACGGCGGTTCGCCTTGTCAAGCTTCAATCGCTAGGGCACCCTTGATATCGACATGGGGGTTGATACCGGCGTCGTCGTGCCGAACGAACGGCGCGTGGCTGGTCCGCTGAAAGGAGCAGGAGCGGTGGGGCAATCTCGCGATACCGACGCGACGCCCAAGAGAAGGTCCATGGCGCGCATCGCCGCAGTAATCGGGATTCTGGCCCTTGTGGCCGGCGTGAGCAGACTGTGCGTGTTCGTCGTCGGTAGTACGGAATACGCGATCGTCACCGATTTCGGCAACCCGACGCAGGTGGTCAGATCGCCGGGGCTCGGATTCAAATATCCGTATCAAAGCGTCCGAACCATTGATCGTCGGCTGTTCGTTTATGCTTCGCCCTCAAGCGAGTTTCTGACATCGGAGAAGACACCGGTCGTGGCAGCTGGAACCGTCCTGTGGCGTGTCGCCGATCCGAGGAGGTACTTTGAGACCGTGTTCGACCGGGCGGGGGCCGAATCCAGGCTTGGGGACATCTTATTTGCCGAACTCGGGGCGACCCTCGGGCGCAATCCCCTGACCGCGTTCTTTTCAGTCGACACCGCCGCCTATCGGGTCAATGCGATCGTCGCCGGGATGACCCAGCGGTGCCATGACACGGCACTGAGGGACTATGGCATCGAAGTCGTTGACCTCCAGCTGCGTGGTTTCGACTTCCCCAAGCAAAACCGCCTCCGCCTCTACACCAGAATGAAATCCGAGCGCGGTCGTATCAGCATGCTCTATCGCTCCGAGGGTGAGGAAGAGGGTCTCAAAGTGCGGGCCGTAGCTGAGGAGGAGAGAGCACGGATCATTGGCAGGGCGACCGAGGTCTCGCAACAACGCCGGGGTGAAGGGGACGGCGAGGCAGCGCGAATCTATGCAGATGCGCTCAGGCGGGCGCCCGACTTCTACGCGTTCCTGCGCACCATGGAGGCATCGCGCAACGTGGTTCACAAGGGCACGACCATGGTGTTACCGGCGGATTCCGCGCTTTTCGGCCTGCTCTTCGACAGCAATTACTTCAACAACGCCGCGGTGGAGGGCGGTGATCCCGCGGAAACGTTGAAGAAGTAAATGCGGCAAAACAGGTAGAAACGGCCATGGGAGGATCAAGCATGAGGTAGTCGGGACGGGTGGTCGATATGAGACTGCGAAATGCAAACAAATTGATTGAGGGAGCAGTGCCTATGACTGGGAAACGAGGCGACTCGAGACAGATCGCGTCGAGATTGATACCGGCCACGTTCGTGGTGTGGCTTGCCGGACTATCCGGGCCGGCCGTCTCGGCTGAAGTCAAGTACGAACCGGGCGACAAGGTCTATTTCACTTACTGCCACGCTCACCCACCGGCGGTGCGTATTAAGCCTGGGGACAGCGTGGTCACCAATACGCGCGATGCCTCGAACGATGTGTTCTCGGTCTCCGACAAGACGGTGACCGCAAAGCTCGACTTGACCAAGGTCAATCCGCAGACCGGCCCATTCTACGTTGAGGGGGCGGAGCCTGGCGACACGCTCGTCGTTCATATTGACAGCATCGAACCCAACCGTGATTGGGGTTGGGGCGCCTCAATCCCGGGTTTCGGGTTGTTGGCGCCGGAGTATAAGACCGCCATGGTGACACCCCCCGTCCCCGACCGGCTGTTCATCTGGCATATCGATAAGAACCGAAAGACCGCCACAGTCGATTTGCCCAACAGCAAGATTGGCAAGGTCGAGGTTCCAATCAAGCCGTTCTTCGGCACGATCGGCACGGCACCGGC
>Ga0126371_10001708_pt1 | contig 18677 bp, 15 predicted proteins | sample PanSoiMetaPlot_4_FD_110145 | JGI IMG/M metagenome (GOLD analysis project Ga0126371, IMG submission 110145) | Tropical forest soil microbial communities from Panama - MetaG Plot_4 | ecosystem: Environmental > Terrestrial > Soil > Tropical forest > Bulk soil | place: Panama | collected 2016-02-17 | reverse complement strand
TGGTCGTTGTGTCCCTGAACATCGCATCGTTGCGGATCGAGCGCACGAGGTCGGAATGTTCTAGCTTGGTCTGCAGCTGTTGGTGACGCTCCATCGCCGAGGTGACGGCGTTCTTATGGTAGGTGACCGGGCGGCCGTCCTCGTGCACGGCGTGCTGCTCGATATCGCGCGTGAGCCCGCGATCGACCGTGTAGTCCTTGCCATTAAACGTGAGCGTATCGCCGTTCTTCAAGCTCTCGCCGGGAGTCGGCTTGGCGGCCGCGCCGATCACTTTGCGGTCCTTATAGACCGGTGCGGTGTTCTCGCCGTCGGAGATGACAATGCGCGAGCCGTCCTTGGCGGTCGCGCCGCGGAACGCCAGCTCTTTGGCGGATCCTGGCGTGCCCTGGCCAGGGATATAGCCCTGCACCGGATCGCTGAGATTGTCCTCGCGTGGACCCGACGTCATGATGCGATGCACATAATTGGATGAGGCCGGCTGCTTATCAATCTCGCCACGGCTCTCCAGCTCGGCCTGGATGGCATCGGATTGGGCGTTGACTGCAGCCGTGGCTTTCTCGTAGCCCTCGCGTAGCTTTGTCGGCAGCTGGTTATAGGTGCCGTCCTCGATGGCGTGATAGATCTGCTCGCCCGCCTTCTGGCCGCCGACCATTGGATGTGAGCGCAACGCTGCCCGCACCCGGTTGGCGTACTGGTACATGCGATCGTTCATGCGCGTGCCCAGCCGATAGAGCCAGTCGTCGACATGCTGCGCGATATCGAGCGGCGTGCGCCCGGTCGGTGGCGTGGGCGCTCCGGCGGGAGGACCTGCAGGCGCGGCCGGTGGTGGGGCAGCTGGTGGGGCAGCTGGTGGCGTAGCGCCTGGTGGCGCAGCAGCTGGTGGCTGAGCTGGTGGCTGAGCTGGTGGCTGAGCTGGTGGCTGAGCTGGTGGTACTTGCTGCTGGCTAGCGCCGCGCCGTAGCGGCTGGCCTTTGGTGCCAGGGGCCTGTTGCTGCTGGGCCGCTTGGGCGTTGATGTTGCGGAACAGCGCGGCTTTCTGCGACAGCTCCGGGCTGATGCCGGCTTCCTTCTCTTCCGGTGGCTGCACCTGCTGTTGCTGCTGGGTGACCGACTGTTCCTGTTCTTGCTGCGTGCGGACGGACTCGCGGCCATACTTGGGTCCGCGCGGCTCGGCTATCGGTGGCAGCTCGGTTACCGGAGGCGCCGGCTTTTCGCCGAGCGCTTGTGTCGCCGCAGCTGTGGCATCAGCATCGGTCGTCGCAACTGTCGTCTGCTCGCCCGTCGTCTTGCCCTTTCCCTGCTCGTCCGGGCCTTGTCGGCCGCTGGCCTCGCGTGTGCCATCGGGCAGGGTCGTGGTGTTCTGCGGCTCGACCGGCTTGCCCGGCGGCGGTGGCGGCGATTCTTGCGCGGTGCCGGCAGCGGCTTGCGAAACCCCGCCGCGCCCGTCGTTACCGGTTCCCCGCATGAACTTGCGGCCGAGGGCCGTCGGCTCACCACCGAAGAGAGCACCTCCGGCCGCACTGAGCGCTGTCTGGGTCGGGTCGATTGCATGATTGAGCGCGAGCTGCTGGGCGGCATCGACCCCGCCGACGGTGGCGGCGCTGATAGCCCGCTGGCCAAGCGACTGGCGTAAGGCGGCACGGCCGAGGCCGCCGACACCAAGAAATGGTGCGGCTGCGCCAATGCCGGCGCCGGTGGCCACATAAGGATGCGCCTGCTCGCCTCGCTCCATGCGGGCGGCGAACTCGGGTGCAGCCGCCTGGATTCCCTTCGACTGCAAGTAGGAGGCAAGCCCGCCGGCCAGCAGGCCTACGCCGGCACCGGCCAGGCCGCCGAGCGGACCGCCTAGCCAGCCGGCGACTGGTGCAGCCGCGGCCAGGCCGGCAACAGTCGGCAGAACGCCTTTGGCAAACGATTCGGCTCCGGTCTCAAGCGCGCCTGGTGTCTCTTCCTTCTCACCTGGTGTCTGCAGCTTGGCTAGCTCGGCACGGGAGATCGTCGGGATCTCTTCATCCGGTGGCGGCTGGGCGCGCAGCCGGGCCAATTCTGCGCGCGAGATGGTGGGGATCTCTTCCTGCCGTGCCGGCTGTTGCTGCATACGCGCCAGCTCGGCACGAGAGATCGTCGGGACCTCCTCCTGCTCGGGGGCAGCCTCTTCCGGAGCCTCCTGCGGACTTGGCTCCTCTTGGCTTTCGTTTTCCTCGTCGTCGTCATCGGCCATTATTCGGCGCCCACCTTGTACTTCTTGCCGTTGATGGTGACGATGTCGCCGGTCTGATACTGCGGCTGTTGTTGCGGCGAAGTGCGCGTGTAATCGCGGGCAGCGCTGGTTCCGGACCGCTCGATGATCCGGCGCAGGGTTTCGGCATCGCCGGGCTCGAGATTGTTGCCGTCGTATTTCTGCTTGATCGCCATCAGCGCATTGCGATCGTTGGTACTGGCGAGCTTGTTCAGCTCGTTCATCAGCCTGGCGTTATCGAGAACGCTCCGTGCCGCGCCAACCTGTTCGGTTGCGTTGTTATGGCGAATGGTCTCGCTCAGCCGGTCGGAGGCTGCGTCAAGCAGGCCTTGATGGTAGGCCGAACGTTCCGACAAAGTATCTCCGGCCTGGCCGGCCTTCTGCGCGGCCTGTTCGCGCCGGTACGTTTCGGCCCGATCGCTTCGCTCCCCGCCTGCCGTCGCCGCCGCGCGCTGGCGCCCTTGGCTGGCCCAAGGAAACTGTCGTGCCGCGCGGTTCTCCGGCGACATGTAGTTCGGGTTGCGGATATCGTTGTACGGCATCGGGTGCTCGTTGGGGCCGAACCGTGTCGGCACGTAGGGCACACCGCGATCCCACTTCGTCTCGCCGGCAGGAGCAGCGCGCGTGCCGGTGCTGGGTGTATAGCCGCCATAGCCCTTGCCCGTGCCGTAGAGCTGCCCGACACCGCCGGCAGGCCCAACCGGCGCGAATCCGGCTGGGGCAGCGCCTTCTGGTTTTCCGGTAAACGGGCTGATGCGCGGCTGGACAGGACTGGTGCCGACCCGGTTCAAGGTCTCGACCGCAGCAGGCTTATAAGGGTCTTCGGTTGACGGCATATCCGTTGTCGGCGCATACGGCGCAGCCGTGCGCTCTGATATCGGCGGCCCTTGCTCGGCCGGATTGACATCGGGATCCGCCGTTCGAGCGCTCAATGGCGGGCCGGCCGTCTCCTGCGGGACACCGGTCGCCCAGGCGCCGATATCCTTGGCGGCACCCGCGACGGCGCGCGTCCCAGGAGCATTGGCCGGATCCGGTGGCTTGAGAAAGTCGCGAACGAGCCCCGGCAGGCCGCCGGTGCGTTCCGACCAGGGTTTGGCCGCCTCCTGGCTGGTCGCCTTCTCCGGGGGCGTCGCGGCTTGCGCCGTATCGGCCGCCTCGGCCCGGCCGATGATGCTGTCGCGCGTGTACTGCAGCGCGCGCTTGATCACGCTCCAGGGATCGTCGTCGCTACCCTGATCGGCCGGCGCGGCTTGAACCTCATCCTGCGCAGGTGGAGGAGACGGCTGCTGGTTGTCATCGCCGCCATACGGAATATCGGGATCGTCCTCGACCGGACCACCTTCCTGGTAGCCGCGCCGCGGGGGCACCGGGCCACCCTTCGCGCCACCAAACACCGGTGTCGAGCCCATGGTCGTCTGGCCGCTGCCATACTGGACCAGCGGACGCTGGACGAAATGCTGGTCCCCCAAGCTGCTCAAACTCACTGGCTGCGGCGGCGCTTGAGGTGCGGCTGGCGTAAAGGGGATGAGCCCGCCGCCAGGTCCGGCTCCGCCGCCAGGCGCGATCCCGCCGCCAGGCACGATGCCACCACCCGCGTAGCCCTGCGGCGCGTTCTGACCCGTCTGGGTGTGAAGATTGTTCTCGACCCCGTTGTCGATGACATGGTCGAAATCGCTGCCCGGCCCCATCAGGTGCTGCCGGAACTGCTCCGGGTGCAGCATGTGCGTCGAGGCCGGCCCGGTCGGTTTGTGGTCCGGCCCCAGGCGTTGCACGTGCACGCCGACGCCTTGCGGGTGAGCGGTGTAGGTGGTCTGCCGGGCGTCGGGGATATGCTCATGATAGGCGTTCGCCAGGCGCACGGCGTTCCCCATATGCCCGTGCTCATAGGCGGCCACAGCGTGCGCACGGAGCGGGTTGGCCGCCCGGCGGTGCGCCTGGATCAGCCGCGCCGCCATGTTGTGATTGCCGACCTTGGCGAAGTCGTGCACGACCTTGGTGGTGAGCGAATTGTGGTTCAACGACGGGTCATGTTGCGACGCCATATGGCGGATGGCCGCCGTATCGCGCGGGCTGGTCGCGCCCTCGCCGCCCATGTAGCGGTGGATTTCCGGCGAGTCGTGGCGCATCGCCCAGTTGCGCTTCGGCGCAACGGCACCGCCAGCCTGGTAGCCAGGCGCCGCGCGCTTGAGCATCGAGTAAGGTTCGATCGGCGAACCGGTCTGCGCATCCGTATCGGCATCGCCGCTCGATGCGCCGGCGTATTCGTCGTCACTGACATCGCCGCCGTCTGCATAGCCTACGCGCATGTGCTAGCCCACCTGACTGTCGTCTTGTTGTTGGTTATAATAATCGGCATACGCCGCATCGGGATTGATTGACGCGACTTGCGTTGGCGCACTCGATTGGTTGCTATCGTCAGCAGCCGATGGGCCTGCGGGAGGAGGCGTACTGTCGCCGCCACCGCCACCGCCATAACCTCCGCCGTGGATCCCTTGCTCATAAGCATTGGACGTCGCCAGAGTGGATGCCGCCTGCTCCGGTGTGGCGCACTTGCCGGCGATGTCGACCACCAGCCCTTGCCCAGCGCAGCCATACCCCATCATCTTGCCCCACTCGGCCGACGCTTCGATGGAGCCGGGCTTCGCATTGCCCCCGCCGCCGCCTTTATCCGCAGGGGGAGCCTGTGGCGAAAACGGCGCATTGGCAAACACACCAGGGCCGCCTGTCCCGAGCCCGCTGACCGGTGAACTCGATGCAGAGACCGCAGGTGCTGCAGATGCTACAGGCGGTGCGCTGACAGGTGTCGCCATTGCCGTCTGCAGCGGAGCTTGCCGATATGCAGACAGTCCTGCTCGAATGATATCTCGCGCGTTAGGATCAACCTCACCGCCTTCCTGATAACCGCGCACGCGTCCGCCGCCGCAATAGCCCTGCGCCTGCGGTTGTTGCTGTGGCGCCTGATTCTGACCGCCACCGCCAGCTGCCATACGGTTCTGCCGCGACTGTTGCATGAGCTTGTAGAAAAACTCCTGCCCCTTCCACATCGCGACATCGCGCGGGATCACGAATTCGCCGGCGTTGAGCTGGGCCGGCACGTCATCGGTCTGCTGGCCGTTGGACGGGCTGAGTTGTTGAGAGACGAATCCGCCAGTGGTGGCGCCATCGTCATCGGGTTCAGCCGCGCCGCCGGCCTGATAGCCGACAGCACCACCCGCCCAGTACGGAACTATAGGTTCGCCACCATCCCCACCGCCACCAGGATCAGTTCCACCACCGCCGATCCAGTCCGGCCACTGAGTCTGGCTACTGCCGTCGCCACCGCCGCTGTCACCGCTCGAATCGCCTTCGGTACCCTGACCAGGGCTGCCACCGACCAGCCCTGGACCGGAATTGGCAGGCGGCAGCCCGCCGGGACCGATCTGATCGCTCGGACCACCGTACCCGCCCCCACCACTACCGCCGCCACCGGGATTGTAATGGCTGATGCCGCCACCACCCCCGCCGCCGGCGCTGCCGACCGAACGGCTCGTATTGGCGCTCGATCCGGACGACTGCGAAGAGCTTTGTGCGATGTTGCCCAGCGGCGGGTACTTGAGCTGCATGCCGGTGGAGAGCAGCGCGTTCATGGCGTTGGAGGCGCCATAACCGAGGTTGACGTTCTGCAGGCTCGACGAGATGCCCTGGTTGACCATGGCGTTGCCGGTGGCGATGTCCGCCATGCGCTGCTGGTTGCCGGCACCGGCAGCCGCCGCGGCCGTGGCTACACGCGACGCGTTGTCGAGCGCGGCGTAGCGCCCGGAGCTGGGGTCGATGCCATAGCTTTCGAGGTCCTGCAGATTGGCCTGCCGCGCCTGCTCGCCCGACTGCTGCACCCCGGCCTCGGCCATGCCCATGTCGGCCGCGATCTGCTGCGGGGAGGCGTAGGTCTGGCCCTGGCGGATCAGCGAATCGATATTCCCCTGATTGCGATTGTACTGATCCATGCCCCATTGGTAGACCTGGGGCGCCATATTCTCTGCGTACTGGGCGATCGACTCCAGGATCGGCGTCTGTGAATAATTCGGGATGTACGACTGCGAGAGCGAGTTGGCCGACGACTGGTTCTGGCTGTAGCCCGAGCTGGTACTAAGAGACATGGGCATTAGCTCCTTGAAGCGAAGGCAAATTTCTCCCTAGCAGAAATTGGTTTAGGATTCGTTAATGCTAAGCGCGCTTTCGGTTCTGCCGCGCGTCCTCTTTGGCGCGCATGAACGCTTCGCGTTTCTGTCGATCCTGCTCCCGTAAATCCTCACCGTTTTGATGCTGTGCTAGCGTTTCAGGATTGTATGCGGTGGGCATCATCTTCTGCAGATCGAGCCTGGTTGGTAAGGCGGCTTCTTTGTTTTCCCGAGGCAGATGCTCGTATTGTTGTTGCTCTTTGAGAAACATGTCAGGAGCCAATACGCGGTTTTCCAGCGGGTCCCCTTTCATCGAATCCTGCTCCAATTTAACCGGGCTGATCCAAGCCCGAACCGTTCCGGCTGTACCCAGCATAAACCGAAAGAACGCCTCGCGTCGTTCTTCACAGGCTTTGCAGGCCATTGCGATCTCCTATCTGCCGAGCTGCGGATCAGGTTTATAGCGCTTGATCTTGCCAGTCGGCGTGCCATCAGCACCGGTACCGGTATTGTGCGCCTTGATCCAGTTGCCGGACCCGTGAAACAGCACGGTCGGTTTGCCGAGCTGCTGGGCAGCGACTTTGGGGTCGACCGGCTTGCCCTTGCTATCAATGAACAAGCGTCGGTTGCTTTGGCTGGCCGGATCGATCGACTGGCCGACCCACATCTGGAACTCGGCCATCTCGCAATGATGGACATCGCTCTTATAGGCAGCCGTCGCCGGAATGCCGAGAGGCCCTGCCGGAACGGACATGTTGTTGAGCGTATATTTGGCAATGCCACCAACTTGAACCCGCGGGGTATGCCCACTGTCATCGGGGCAACCGTAATCGTACTGCGGGGTGGTGCCTGCGAGCTTATAGGCATCTGAAGTAAGCGCGTCATTGGGACCGCCATTCGGCGAGGGCCAATCATCACAAACATCAAATTCGGTCTGGTTGACGTCGTCAATGGCGGTGTAGAGCTTTGCCGCGCTGGAAACGTATGAAGAAACGGTACCGTCCCAAGATTCATCCGACGGCGCGCCGAACGTCGAGACCCCCTTCGACATGTCGACGGAGACCAGCACGTGGTGCCATTTATCGGGTGAAATATTGGTGTTGTTATGGTTGGTCAATGCCCCAGTGGCAGTCATCGTAATGTCGGTGGTGTCCGTCCAGTTGTTGGTGGCGCAAGGAACCTTAATCGGCGGCGACGACGGTACCGACGGGTAAGGGTCAGCAACAGGCTGCCAGTCGCTACTGAAGCATTCAATATCCAGCAAGAAGCAAGGGATCGAACTCCGATCGCAGGTGCCGTATTTATACGTTCCAGGTAACAAACCTCCGCGAGTAGAATCTGCCGAATAACTCACCGTGTTGACGCTTGAGAGATCATAAGAATAACTGGAGACACTCGGCTTTTTCGCTGTTTCGAAATTCACATACAAACAATTATTACTCACGCCGATGCAAGTGGGTGGTGTCGGTGGCGCAGGATCGGTTGGCGTCGTATTATATACGAAAGCATAACTCGTTGATTCGCCACAAGACACAACCGGATCTGGGACACGGGCGTAAAAATCCATCGTAAAACAGCACCACAGCTCCTGTCCGATGCTCGCCCATACGTTGACCAGGTTGGTACACTCGGTGTGATCAAAAATAGCGTTAGGAGAGTAAAACGTAGTGCAACCAGACGAATGGTAGGCAGGCATCCGGCTGCTGGTTCTATCATAGGGTATCGATCCGGTTCCTTCCTTGCCCATGACCACCAGCGGTACGATATTCTCTTGGCCAAGGGTCGAACTGCCAGACCCACTGTTCATTGCCGCCGACGACATCTTGAACCAGAACGAGATGATGCACTTGTTGAAGCTGGGAAGGCTGGCCAAGGTCACGTAGCTCATCAGCTCGCTCCATCGAAAAACTCGACGGCCAAGCCGCTTTCCCAGTACACATTGACCACGTTCTGCAGCCAGTCCTCGCGGTACGGCGGATAGGTATCGCCACCGCCCTCATCATAGGCACCCTCTTGATATCCGCCGGGAGTCGTGATCGGCCCGCGCTTCCATTCCAGAGTCCCCTTGCCGGCCTTGCTCTTAAACTTGATCGCCGTGATCAGCTTCATGACGATCACGTTGCCGTCGTAGACGCTCAGATCCTTCGGCCCGGTTCCTGATGAGCGGATGACTTGGGGACTGTTGTTATTGCTCTCACCCGTATTCGGATCGCTACCCTGCACGTAAAGAACCGTCGTGTACTTGCGCGAGTCCGGTACCTCGTACCAGAGGTCATTGGCGAAATTCACCCCCGGTGCCGGCGTGATCGGCGTTGTCTTCGGATGCGGAGGCGTTGGCGTACTCGGCACCGGCGGGTTGTAAAGGTACTGAAGAATCTGCGCTACCTGGTTGACTGTCGTGATCAACGTCGGCAGGTCGACGGCGCGTGTCGGGGTTGTCAGCATCGTCCCCGGCATGCCGGGCGGCCGCTGGCTGCCGCTGACCGGGCAGACCGGCGCGACGCTGCCGTTCCCGGTTCCGGTCGCTTTCGGCAGAACGGTCGGACGCGTCAGGTAGCGAGCGTCCATACCCACTGTTCTCCGATCGTGCTGGTGAAATAGAGCGCCGTGATCCGATCGACCATGACATAGTTGGAACTTGAGCCGGCGGCAGTATCCCCACCGGAATCGTCGGCCGGATTATGCACCGCGATGGTATCGACGTTACGCCCCGACTCGCTCCAGTTGGCGGAGACCGACCCGCTACCCGGAGTTGGGCCGACCGTCGTCGGCGTGGGCGACGGCGGATGTGGCGTCGACGGCACCGGCGGGTTGAACACGAACTGGAGCAGCTGCGAGATCTGGTTGATGACCAGTATAGCCGACGGCAAATCCGTCGCCCTGGGGATCGACGGCAGCATCACCCCTGGCATGCCGGGCGGTCGTTGGCTGCCGCTCGTCGGACAGACCGGCGCAACCGAGCCGTTGCCGGTACCGGAGGCGCGCGGCAGGGTAATGAAGTTAGGGCGCGAGTTGTAGGCGGCTTGCGGCATCAGATCAGCCCCAGCTCCTTGACGGTGGTGGCGACCTGCATGTTGGAGACGCTGACACGGCCTTCGATTTCGAAGCTCCAAGTATCGAACTTGTCGCCGGAATAGATGCGCAGCAGCTCGCCGCTGGTGCGCAACTCGCGCGTGGTCCACAGGTTGCCGTCGGCGTAGACGCGGATGATGCCATACTGATTTGAGCCCAAGGTCGGCTGCGGATCATCGAGATCGCGGTTGACCTGCGGCGGGGTCGAGGCCGGCACGTCGAACCAGACCCGGAAGGCGGCGAAATTCTTCTTGGTCAGCGGCTGGTAAGTCTTGCTGCGCCAGCGATACGGCACGATCACCGGCGCCTGGTCGGTGAAGTCGTAGTAATAGATCGCGTTGTTCTGGATGAGCAGGCCGACGCCGGTCCAGGCGTCCAGCTCCACGTTGTCGATATCAAATCCATTGGGGGATGATAGCTGACTGAAACCCAGTCGATGGCCTCCAGCTTGCGGCCAGATCGTAAATGACGTCTGATCCTCCGTAGAAAGCTCCACTGTGAAGCCTTGCTGGGCGACAGAATTGTCTGTTCCAACAACCGACCCGAAGGCGAAATAACTTGTCGCGTGTTTGATAGCACGAATTCGGCCGGGCTGGGCCACAGGCGTAAGGCCTTGCCAGCGCTCGCGCGTGATCCAGCCTTCGGTGATGTTGGAGCCGGCACCCGACTGGCTGACCTGGATGAGACCGTTCTGCGAGGCATAGAGCACCGTGGTGTCGGTGGAGACGATCGAGCCGCGGTGCAGGCACGGCTCGGTCAAGTTGATTTTCGACATCGACATCGAGGCCGGGTTGGCGCCGTTGAGCACATAAGGCGTACCGGCGGTGCACACCACGATCGCCTGACCGGCAACGCCGATACCGATGATCGGGAACTCCGTCGTCAAAACATACCCAGGCGGCCAGGCATGCGGCCGGTACGGTTCAGAAAACCAGATCTCGTTCGACTTGAAGCTGACGGTCATGCCGTTAATGAACGAAGCGAAGCCCTTAAGATCGGCCGGCGGCTCGTACCAGTAGAGCGACAGCATCTGCGCATTGTTGGCGACGGTGGCGTCGTCGGTCGTGTCCTGGTAAGTCGCCTGGGTGACCGGAATTTCGGCGACGAGAAAGTAGCTGCCGGTGCCGGTCGACGAGGTGACGGTGCGATAGATCCGGGTCGAGACGATGTTACGCCGCACGCCCATGTCGAGCGGGTCGGGTGTGAACAAGCTGATGGTCCAGATTCCGTTCGACCAGCCGTTCACGAGTGTCGGCGGTGATGGAGGGCCTTCCTCGCCGTAGGCGGTCACCCACGTGTACACATAGCCACGCGCCTCGAATACCGACTGGCCGATCATGTCGGCCCACATCTGAAAATTGCCGGCTTGCGCCAGATTAGTGCCGAACGAGCCACCGAGCACGGCCGGCGGGCCGTTGCTGAAGGTGTTGGACGTCAGCGCGCCACTGGTGCTGTCGATGTTAGCGACGAACGTCCAGTTCGCACTGTCGATCGCGATGCCGACCCAGTATGTAGCGTTCGGCTGTACCGACACGGCGTTAGTGAAGGTGCCGGTCGCCTGCACCCCGGCCGTTGTCCCCGTGACGACATTACCGACCCCGAGCAGCTCGTAAGGCACGCCGTTGAGATCGGTATAGACGACCGCCTGAAACTTGACATTCGGATCGGTGTAATCCGATATAAATGCCACATCCTGAATCAGCAGCGTGCCGTTGGGGACGATCGGAATGAGGAAAATGCTGTTCGCCGGTATGAACGTCAGCGCGCCGCCGTTGGTGATCGTCGAAAAGCCGAGCTGTGTCGCTTGCCCGCCCCCGGTGATCATCACGCCCGGCGCGCAGCCGGAGCCCGGCACACCGAGCAGCCACGGCGTCTGGCTGGCCATGATCATGTCGTAAGTGGCGTATTGCGGCGGCTGGCTCGGACTGGCGAAGTAGTAGCGCTGGTACTGATCCTCGACCACGGGCGTGCGGATCACGTTGGTGTCCGGGTCGTCGAACTCATACCAGAACGAATCACTCGCTGTGATCGCCGTCGCGTTAGTGACGCGGTTGGGGATGCGAAACGCGTAACGACTGGTCGAGCGCTTGAGCTGGTAAAGGAGTTTCGGCTGGCGCCAGCCGATTAGCGCGCCCGAGAACAAATAGCCGTTAAGCGAGTACGATGCCTGCCCGTCCGGCAGCAGGACGTTATTCCACGCCGGTAACATTCCGCCGAACTTGTCCAGCTTGATCGCGCCCATCTATCTCACTTGATCGTCGCCTTGTTGACCGGGAATTTCTCATCTTGCCTTGGGTTCGGCACGTGCACCGGGCTCATCTGCCCTTCGCGCTCGCGCTCGATCGCCTCCATCTTTGCCCGTGCCGCCCGGTTGGCGTCGAGCTGCGCCTGCGCCCGAGCCACTGCCCGGCGGCCGGCCTCACATTCGAGGTCGATCTGCGCCTGCATCTTCTCGGTGATGTGTGGCGCCCGCAGCCGGTCCTGGATGTTCTCCGGCACCTCCTCGCGCATCTTGCGAATACGCTCGTGCAGGTTCTCCATGGTCTCCTTGCTGGAGACCAGTTCCATCGATTTAATCCACCGGTCCTCGTCCTCGCGCGCCTTGCGCTTGTCCTCGTTCTGCCGCGCGATGCGGCTCTCCTCCGCCAGCGCGGCCTCGGCTTCGAGGCGGTTGGACTCCTCGCGGATACGCGCGGTGCGGGCCTTGGCTGTGACGATCGAATCGGGAAGCTGTTTCTCGGTCATGCTGGCACCACTGTGAAAAGGATCTGATCGTTTTTGATATTACCAAGATTGTCGGTCATCTGCACCGATATCGTGGCCGTCTCGTTGAGCGCGCCGCCGACGACGAAGAAGGTGATCTCGTCGCCCAGCACCGTCGGTATGGTCACGGTCAGGGTCGGCGAGGATGAGGTCACGCTGGCGCTGGCGACATTGGCAGAGACATCGAGCCATTGATGGTAGTCGATTCTCCAAAGCATTTTGTTTCCAACAACATGAGTCCTTGAGTACATCACAACCCCCATGCTATAGTTGCGCGGCGGGACGACGTTGATGGCGTCATCCCGCCACTTGACACTCGAACTGAGGAAGCAGCCCGATGTCCAAACTCATTGATATCACAGGTCGTCGTTTTGGGCGATTGACTGTACTTCGCCGCTCCAAAAAACGAGACGGCGTCCAAGTTATGTGGGTGTGCCGGTGCGACTGCGGAAAGTCGCATATTGCTAGATCGTCCCATCTTAGATACGGCGAAATCAGATCCTGCGGTTGCCAACAAGGCATTCGTCATGGTTTTGCTAGAAAGAAAAATATGCATCCGCTTTACATTACTTGGTGCAGCATGATTGCGCGTTGTAACCGTCCATATGCTACAAAGTTTAGAATTTACGGTCGTCGTGGTATCAAAGTTTGTAAACGCTGGCTCAAAGCTGAAAATTTTATCGTAGATATTATTGCGCTTCTTGGTGAGCGCCCACCCCGGCACACACTTGACCGCATCAATGGCAACGGAAATTATCGTCCCGGCAATGTTCGCTGGGCCACGTATAAAGAACAGGCCAACAATAAGGCTAAGTATTAGCACCATCTTCGACCTCGATCCTGCGCCACTCGCGCGGAATTTTGATCTCGTAGTCCACCGGCGCGATCTTGATCCTCGTGTCCTGCGGCGGGATCACGATCAGCTCCTCGGAACTACGGGTGGGGACCGCCATCACTTGCCCCGGTTGTCCTGCCAGCCGCGAGTGTTGAGATAGAGCACAGTTGCTGTAGCAGTGCTGGCTATCCACATAATCTGCCCAGAGATATTTGTTCTAAGATTGAACTCACCAGCCGCATTGCCCCCGCTCACGGTCCATAGAGAACTAAGCGGAGTAGAAACAGCAATGTTGGTCATGTCCGGGGACCAAAATTGCGCACTCATAGGGGTTCCCGCCCCATTCAAATCTGCCTGAAAATAGGCTATCACTTGAACACCAGTTGGAACAGTTAGAAGTAATGCTGTCGCTGCGGTAACACCCGTAATGCCGTTGGCATCCGTGACCTGCGCTTTCCACAGGAATTGATCGCCCACCTGCGTAAACGCCAAGATCGCCGATGATGCCGTCTTGATGCTGCCAATCCGCCGCTTCTTAGTGTAGCTCGTCGGCATCGTCGGCGCCGTCGCCGATTGGCTCACCAGCACATCGACCGCTCCGGTATCCGTGCGCATGATGACAAACACATGCAGCCAGGCGCTTACCGGAATTGCTGATCCGCTATCGAGCCCGCCGTTGCCTGATCCGACAGCCCACGCTGCATTGCAATTCTTGGTGTAGTTCGACGGCAGGATCATCGCCGTCAGCGCATCGTCCGAGGTGGCCCCGCCGAGCGCAACGTCGATCACCGTAGCCGGTGTTGTCGTATCGTTGGACAGCGTGAGCCCGCCGATGTAGCCGGGGAGAGCCGGTGCCGTGGCTACCCCGCCGCCCGCCGCGTATTCTGTAATGATGACGATGCCAGAGCTGCCTGCGCCGCCCGTCGCGGCAACCGCTAAGCCTGTGCCGCCGCTGCCGCCGCTACCGTAAGCCGTTGCAGCGATGCCGTTGGCCGCTCCAGATGAAAATTGTGGCTTGGCACCACCGCCAAATATACTGCTGCCACCTGCGCCCAGACCCGTAGCAATACCGGAACCGCCAACCGATGTGCCCTCACCTGGAGCACCAGCCGCTGCAATATCGCCAGTTCCAGGAACCGCACCTGCGCCACCAGCAAAATTTGCCACGCCATTGCCTGCGGTGTTGCCGGAACCGCCGTTGGCAATACACAGGCTACCGACAGAAGTAGTACCCCCAGCTCCACCGGCTGAGACAAAACCGGTCGACCCAGGAGCTGTTCCGGCCGTTCCACCCGCGCCAACCGTTACAACCTGCGAAGCGCCAATCTGCGCCGCCGTGGCAAATTTTCTGGAGTATCCGCCGGAGCCGCCGCCGGGACCGTTCTGACTATTTGTAGAGCTTCCTAGTGACCCGCCGCCACCAGCCCCGCCTCCGACGCACTCGATCATACACGTCGCCATTCCTGGCGACGGCACATACGTCCCGCTCGCGGTGAATACCTGCTGCCCAAGCAGAACTGCACCGCCCGCCCCGCTCGGCTGCGCCACCCACTTCACGCCGTCCCACTTCCACGTCACACCCGCAGCGGTGAACAGCTGGTTGGTGGTCGGGGAATTGGGGAAATCTAAAGCGGCCATGGATTATTTGCCCCGATTGTCCAGCCAGCCTTTGGTCGTAAAAGTCAAAGTGGCGGTAGTTCCTGCCGAAACCCATTGAATTTGAGCACTTGTATTCGTTCGAATGCTGAAGTCGGTAGAAGCAGCCGTTCCCGAGTTTGCCCAAAGTGAATAGTTATTAGTTGGCGTATTATAGGTCGGAGGCGCATCGGGTGAATTGATCGTGATTGCTGCGGGGCTTGTAACGTTACTCATGACGCCAGTAAAATTGGCGATGACCTTAACTCCGGTAGGTACACTCAACACTGTGGACTGAACAGCAGTCACCAAGGTTCCAGTGAAATCCGCTCTCGGTACTGTCCACAAAAACTGATCGCCGACCTGAGTAAACGATAGAATTGCTGATGATATAACAAGAATAGAGCCAATCCGCCGCTTCTTGGTGTAGTTGGTCGGCAGAGTGGGTGCCGTTGCACTCGCTGATACCAGCACGTCAACAACACCTGTATCCACACGCTGGATGAGAAACACATGCATCCACGAGTTCGCGGGGATGGTACTCCCACTATCCAGCGCACCGTTACCAGTACCGACTGCCCAAGCCGCATTGCAGTTCTTGGTGTAAGCCGTGAGCAGGTTCATCTGCGTCGTATTGTCGTCCGAGGTCGCGCCTCCGGTGGCGATGTCGATCACCGTAGCCGGCGTCGTCCCGTCGTTACTGAGCGTCAGGCCGCCGAGATAATTGGGAATGGGCGGCAACGCCGCACTGCTTGGCTGATTGGTGGCAGGAACCCACTGCGAGGAATTAGCGTCCTGGTACCAGATGTACATCTGGCCGCCGACACTGTCCCACCACAGGTTGCCAACCGCAGGCGAGGCCGGTGCCGTGGCGCTAATGGTGACGCTTGCGCCGCCACCACCGCCGGCACCGGTTGCTCCCGTCGGACCGGTTGCGCCTGCACCCCCAGCAGAGCCCGCAGATCCAGTCGGGCCTGTAACACCGGTTGCGCCAATGCCTGTAGCGCCCGTCGGCCCTACACCGCCCGCGCTTCCCGCAGATCCAGTTGGACCGGTCGCACCTACAGCTCCACCGCTACCAGCCGCTCCGGTCGGACCCGTAGCCCCAGCCCCGCCAGGGGTTCCCGGCGTACCTTGGGCTCCCGCCGCACCCGTCGGCCCAGTCGCTCCCTGCCCGGTTGGTCCGGTCGGGCCAGCTCCACCAATGGAGCCTGCTGCGCCAGTGGGACCTGTCGCGCCCGCCCCCGGTTGGCCCGTAGGCCCCACGGGTCCGGTTGCACCCGTGCCTGATGCTGTTCCTGCGGGACCTGTTGGTCCGGTGCCAAATGGCCCCGTGTCTCCTGTTGGTCCGGTCGCGCCAGCCCCCGTCGGTCCAGTGGGTCCGGCCGTACCGGCACGGATCATGCCGACCATGACACGGGCGTTGTTGGCGATCTGTGTGCCGCCGCCCTGCAACCAGGTAACAGGAAATTCGACGTATCCTACCGTGGCCGCAGTAGCCGGACCAGTAATGCGATAAAGCTGATAGCGCGTACTGTCGTTTTTATCTTGAACGTAAATTTGATCTCCGGGTTGGTAAAACCCTAAAATATTATGAATATCGACACCGTTGGAAGTCAGATCGTCCAATCGAATTTTTGTCGCCAGAGTCTGATTGGCATTATCGAATTGAACATGCTCGGCAGCCGGAGGCACAGACGTACTGGTTGAATACGTATATTCGAACGAGGTCGAAGAGGCCCCCGGATCTCCTTGCGCTCCAGTTGGACCGGTGACCCCCGTAGGACCGGTCCCCAGCGGCCCAGTGCTGCCCGTAGGGCCGGTTGCGCCGGCACCCGTAGGTCCTACAGCTCCCGACGGGCCGGTGGGCCCACCGGCCGGCCCTGTCGGTCCTGTGGCCCCTGTGGTGGAGGCAAAGCCGGGCGGACCGGTTCCACCCGTCGGACCAGTCGGGCCGCTGGATCCCGTAACCCCAACCGGTCCCGTGTACCCAGCGATCACCACTGGGAATGCGTTAACCGGAGCTGCTGGTATGATGTTGACCATCAAACCTCCAGCGCCACGCCTTGCACGTCTTTGATGTAGGCACCGCCGCCCTGCGGCGAGCTGATCATCACGTCGAACCAGTAAGTCGTGTTGATCGCGAGCCCGGTGAGCTTGTCCATGATGGTGAAGCCGCTCTGCGAAGTATTGCTCACCAGCACGACATGCTGCATCAGCCCGGCGACCGTTCCGGTCGGCGTGGTCGATCCCGCCGACGGCGGCGTGCCGGTGCCGTAATAAGCGCAGACATCAGTCTCACCCCCGCCCGAGGTCGTGTTCGCGGCCATACCCGCGATCCACACCATGACGTTGCCGGTCTCGATCGGCGTTGCCGAGAACCCGAGCCCGACAAATGTCGGCGTTGATCCAAAGTTGCCTGCCGGAGAAGCGTTCTTGCGCGCACCGGACTGGAATACGCCGATCGGCCCTGTCGGCCCAAACGGACCTGTCGGCCCGGTCGCCCCCGCCCCTGGAGGCCCCGTCAAACCGCGCGGACCAGTAAACGCCCCTAATCCTGTCGGCCCGGTCGGCCCGGTCGAATTCGGCCCTGTCCAACCAGTTGGACCCGTAACGGTGCTTACCGCCCCCGTTGGCCCGGTTGGCCCTGATACACCTGTTGCACCACCTGGTGGTCCCGTAGGACCGCCGACAACCACCACCGGCTGGGCAAAGACAGGGGCTGGAATGCTTTGTTGTGTGCTCATGGGCTCTACACAAACGGGTGCATGGTGAAGGTGTTCTTCGACGGCAACGGTCCCCACTCCTCGATTGCCATTTGAGTGACGTTCATGGCTGGCTGGATGATCGGCATCCACTCCTCGACCGCCGCTTGGGTAACATTCATGATCGTCGCCGAGACCGGCGCCACTGCGGTGAATCCGGTTGGAGGGACATAGGCCTGAGACGCGGCCGTATCGTACAGCGTGTAACTGATCGTGGTATCGCCAAACGCCGCGAGGCTCACCGGCCAGTTGGCAGGGGTGCCGACCGAGATCGGATTAGTGCCCGCGACTGGATCACCGGCCGTGCCGCCGTTACCGATCCAGCCGGTACCGTTTCGATTGAACCAGAGGTAGGCATTGGCGCAGTCGTAGGCGATGGCGATCCGGTCCCCGTTCACAAACGGCACGCCCGTGCCCGACACACTGCCGCGCAGCACACCGGTCGAATCGGTTACCTGGCACATCTTGTTTTGGAAAAAATTCATGCTGTAAGCGAACGGGAACGACGCACTGACAATGCCGATCGCACACCAGCCGCTATTCGTCGGCACCCCGCCAACGCCAACCTCGGCGTAGATCTTCTGCGGCGCCATGTAGACGACACTGCGCGCGCCACTCGGTGTCGAGCTGCACGTCACCGTCTGGCCGCCTCCGCCGATGGTCGTATTTGCCGGATCGTTATCCGGCAGGAAGCCGGACGTTGGTCCGCCAGCAAACTCCACTGCAAACATCAGCGCATTGTTGGAAGCAGCCCCGCCGACGAGCGGGTTTGGCGGTGAACCAGGAATGAGCGTGCCGCTGCTGACGTACCAGCTTGAATTTGTTTGTGAGCTATCGACAGACGTGCTGACACTGGTATCGCCGATGTAACCGACATAATAAGTGCCAGCGGGCAAGGCGACCGGCGGCCTCAATTCAAACCGATTGCCGCCCTGAACCATGGTCGTGTTAACAATGCTCTGCGCTTTTAAAAGACTATGCGAAGCGTCGTAGATCACGGCCTGAAAATTAACACCGCTTACCGGCGAACCGGCAAAATTGATCCAAACAGCAGAAATTGTCTCTGCCGCCATGATCACGCATTTGGTGCCGAAAAAATTATTCGCCCCAGCGTTTCCTGTTCCGCTGGACGTAAAGTAATCTGATGAGAAACCGTTGGTTAACATGTCACGCCACTACATACGGGCCAATCTGCACTGCGTTCACCGCCG
>Ga0126371_10001707_pt1 | contig 18679 bp, 18 predicted proteins | sample PanSoiMetaPlot_4_FD_110145 | JGI IMG/M metagenome (GOLD analysis project Ga0126371, IMG submission 110145) | Tropical forest soil microbial communities from Panama - MetaG Plot_4 | ecosystem: Environmental > Terrestrial > Soil > Tropical forest > Bulk soil | place: Panama | collected 2016-02-17 | reverse complement strand
AGGGCGGGTTTTCCGTCCCTGAGTTCGATTTCAACGGAGCCCCAAAACCGTTGGGTTTCGAGTTCCCGCAAAATCTTATCTATATCGAGTTGCTTCATCTGTGTTTCCCTTTGATGAAAGAAATAAGCATCGTTACGAGCAATCCGGCAAACAGACAAGTCCGCATTCCGGACAAACTGAAAAAGCCCGCCAACACGATTGGTCAGCGGGTCGTGGCAGTTGGGGAGTGAAACCCCGATTGCAGACCGAAGCCCGCAAAGTCCAAAAGTCGTTATCACCCTGCCACGGGTATCTCTAAATTGTGTGGAGTTTTTCCTTGGGAATGCTGCTGAGGCGGGAAGCTACTCTCAAATCATGCGCCTTGCCCATGCGGGCCCTGTTTATGTTTACGAGTGCCGTTAAACCGCTCGGCTAACTCAACTCATTACCTATTACAATTATACGGCGTCTTGCGCGGATTCGAGCGTATCTAATATTAACCCTACGGCCAACGAAAAGTTGCTATATCCTGTCAATATTTATTATAACTCAGTCTCTGCTGATTTAGCAGCCCGGTACTTGCCCGCTTAGTACGGATGATGGACAACCTGAGTCCCGGCTTATGTTTCGATGACATTCGGGTTTGGTTTGCGTCGGGGCGGAGCTTTGGGGTGCTCGGACTGCTGTTGAATGAATCGAGACAGTCGCGTCCATCCCTCTTTCGTTAGCCTCGCGGACATCTGAGAACAGGTCCTTGCAACCAAGTTGTCGCGCATCGCAATGAAATCTCGACGAGTGATCGCCCCTCGGTCCAGTCCCATGCTGTACGCCCGAAAGTCCTGAAAGAATTCTGTGATCGTCCTAGTTGCTTCTCGCTCATCATTTGGTGACAAGTGGGCCATTTCGAGCAATCCGGCCTCTACCCTCAACCGTTGAAACACGAGACAGGTTCCGGTTACATCCGAATTCGGAATGACAGGCAGTTGTGGAAGTTGGAGAAAGAGAAGAAAAGCAATTAAGGATGCACGTATCAATTGATCCACCTCTGTGTTCTTGCGAACGGTTCTACTAACTGTGAGAAATAGTCGCTGGCAATATCAGGTCTCGGTCGATGTATCAAGGACCGCTTGAATGCACCGTCGTCCAGCTTCTTTATCTGGAGTCCATTCATTGCATTCGCTGCTTGTATATCTTGCGGGCAACTGATTCGGGAATCCGTATCAGACGACGTTTGTGCCCATTCCTTTTTCGAGGTTCTCCGGCGAGATCGAGAACTCCCGGCTCGTCGGCGAAAAGGCGCGCGACATGGTCTTCAGAGCAGGACCATAAGCTGGCCAATTGCGGGATTGTGTACAGTTGCTCCACGCCCCGTATATTGCAATGCCAAACCCAAACTTTATACGGATAACGGACACCGAATTGCCCGCAAGGCCATGAAACGAAAGCAGAAATAATTATCTCCAATCCTTTACAAAACGATGGTTTCTTCTGGGCGTGTGAAACACTTTGCGAGTAGCGGGCGAAAGATTTTCCCGTCCTGTTTTTGTACCGGATGGGGCGTTCTCAGCGGTTCAGGCGGTTTGGTCTGAGTAGCGAAGTAGTTGAAGCTATGCAGAATCAGTCGCTTACCGCTGATAGTCGCGGTCCTTCCGTAACTTCTTGGGGCCTTGGCGGGCTGACATACTGGGGCAGAGCCTATGGAAGACGAATTTGAATCATCGGCACGACTCTTGCCGAGCCCTGCGGAGAAGCCAGCGCCGCCTGTTGCATCGACCGAACGGCCATTTCGCGTGAAGTTGCGCGGATCGGTGCTGGTGCTGGTGCGTTTGCCGAACAAGCGCGCGGTGCGGGCGGCGATTCATCAGCTGTCGACGAGCGGAGGAGTAATTCATTTGGAAAAGCCGCTGGACGAGAAGTTGGAAGTAGAGCTGATTTTTCACATCAGCCAAGCCACCATTCGCAGCAAGGCGCAGATGCTGTTTCCCATGTGGGCGACGCAGGGATGGATGCAGCCGTTTCGGTTCGTGGATCTTGCAGAGAAGAGTCGCGAGATTCTGGATACGAAGTTGAAAGCGTTCCTTGGAGAAGCAGCGAAGGGCGCCGCCGCCGGAGCGTAGGAGCTGCACGCGCAGATTCGGCGTCCCTCGGGGGACGCCTTTATTCTTCGCAGGCGCGTTGCCGCCCGAGAACTTACGCGCTAGTCCACGGGCTCTTTCGAAGGCAAATTTCGCGAGTCGAAATAGCCCAGGCGAGCGGTCAAGATCTCGGATGCTGTAAGAACGAAGTCCCGCGGCGCAAAACCAGCGTGAGTTACCGCGGTTACGTTGGTTACCCCGCGGGACGGGCCTATGATCAGACAAAGGAGTCCAAGCCATGAAGCGGCTAAGTTTTCTGGTTTCGCTGACCAATAACGATAACGATTATCAGCAGGAGCAGGCGGCTGCGGCGGAGAAGACCGCCCGGCGGCTGGGTGTAGATGTCAAGATCATCCACGCCAACAACGATGCACTGCTGCAGAGCCAGCAATTGCTGCAGTATGTACAGGATGCCTCTATTGCGAAGCCGGATGCAATCCTATTCGAGCCGGCGGGCGGGACGGCTTTCCCGCAAGTCGCTCGAGCAGCGGCTGCGGCTGGAATCGGGTGGACGGTGCTGAACTTTGACGTAGATTACATCCTCGAGGTGCGGCGGCAATATAAAGTTCCGATGTGCGCGATCACATCTGACCACGAACAGATCGGCAAGATTCAGAGCATGCAATTTGCTGCGCTGCTGCCAAATGGCGGATCGGTACTGTATATCGAGGGGCCGAATAACAGCTCCGCGGCGAAGCAGCGCTCCCTGGGTATGAGCCAGAACAAGCCGGCGAACATCAATGTAAAGACGATTCGTGCGAACTGGACTTTGGAGAGTTCGTACAAGGCCGTGACTTCATGGCTGCGGCTGCAGACCTCGCAGCATAGCCGGATCGACCTGGTGGGGGCTCAAGACGACAGTATGGCGATGGGTGCCCGGAAGGCGTTTAGCGAAATCGCTGAGCCGGATCGAGCGCGTTGGATGAAGATCCCGGTCACAGGCTGCGACGGGATGCCGAAGACGGGACAGGCCTGGGTGCGGAATGGAAGTCTGGCAGCAACGATTTACATCCGTCCGAATACGGACCTTGCGATTGAGATGTTAGTGGATGCTTTCAAGAACGGAACGATGTTGCCGGAACGAAAGGTTACGGATCCGGAGTCCATTCCGTCGATGGCGGAGTTGGCAGCCGCAGGGAAGATGGCACGGGCAGCGAAAGTTTAGGTTTCAGAGTTTCGGACCGTAAGTCTAGGGCGTCCCTGCGGGATGCCCTTTGCGTTTCCGCGCGTTAAAGAGCGAATGCAATGTGACTAGCTCTTCTGCCCGTAGGAACCTTTGCTTGTGTTGTGGTCAAGTTTATCGAGCCCCTTTATCAGATCGATAGAATAGTACTTGCCTAAATACTACATCGTAGTAGATAGGCATACCGGAGTAGGCGACGACGTGAAATCCAGCAGATCATCAAAGATGGAACTCCAGGTTATGGAGGTTCTGTGGAAGCAGGGCCGAGCGTCGATCCGCGAAGTTCAGGAGGCATTTCCCGAAAAAAAGCGTCAGCTTACGCGACGATTTCAAACGCTGGTTTATCGGCGGGAAGGTAAACAAGCAGGGCGCCGCGTGAGGAAGGTGGGGAACTTCCATATCTTTGAAGCAGCTGTTTCCCGCGAACTTGCGCAACGAAAACTGGTCGACGACTTCCTGGCGCTGTTCGGAGGGCGCACACAGCCTGTCATGGCGCATGGGATCGAATCGGGAAGGCTAACCCTCGCAGATGTAAAGGAGGCGGAGAAGATTCTCCGGAGCGTGGAGGAGAAGGAGAGGCGATAAACCTGACGGCTATAAGCAATCATTTGTGGCAGTCGACGATGTTCGCCGTGGCTGCCGGACTGCTCACTCTGTCCTTGCGCAAGCAACGAGCACGCGTCCGGCACGCGGTGTGGCTTGCGGCGTCGCTGAAGTCTCTTATTCCATTTTCATGGCTGGCCGCGATTGGCAGTCATCTGGCGTGGTCACCCGGATTTAGCGCGACCTCCAATCATCGCCTGCAAGTGGCCATTGATGTGATTTCCGGAGTGAATTCCAGCGTGCTCATACCTGATCTGAGACCGCTGTTTCCGATTCTCGTTGGAGTCTGGTTCTGCGGCCTTGTCGCGGTGCTTGCCCGTTGGTCCGCCCGGTGGCGAAAGATGTCGAGGACCGCGAGAGAGGCGCGGACGTTGCCCGCAGGGCATGTACTGACGGCGCTAAGCAAGGCGGAACGCATGCTCGGCGTTCGCAGGCCGACGCCGGTTCTGCTGTCGAAAGCTTTCATCGATCCTGGAGTCTTCGGTATCGCCCGTCCAGTTCTAATGTGGCCGGAGGGGCTTAGCCAGCGATTATCGGAGGCGGAACTGGAAGCGATTCTCATGCATGAAGTCCGGCACATACAACGACGGGACAAGCTCACGGCCGCGATCCACATGCTGGTGGAGGCGATCTTCTGGTTCCATCCCCTGGCATGGTGGGTAGGAACACGCCTGATGGAGGAGCGCGAGCGCGCCTGCGACGAGGGCGTTTTGGGGATGTGCAACCAACCTCGAGCTTATGCCCAAGGCATTCTCAAGGTGTGTGAATTTTGTTTGATGTCTCCACCGGCGTGTATGTCGGGAGTGGTGGGTGGCGATCTCAAGGAAAGGATGGTTTCGATCATGACAAATCGTGCTCGGCAAGAATTAGGCGTTGGCAGAAAGGTATTGCTCGCGGTGTTGGGACTGGCATCTCTCGCCGGACCGATCGCCGTAGGCTTGGTTCATGCATCTGCAGCGCGGATTGCATCGACCGTGGGAACCACGGCTATGACGCCGTCGGAGCAGGATTCCGGGCATGCCTCCATGCTGGCGTCGAAGGAAGAGATGCTCGCGCTGCTAGTGAAGAAAGTACAACCTTCATATCCCGAGGCGGCGCGCAAGGCGCACATTCAGGGCGCGGTGGTCCTGCGAGCGACGATCGGCAAGGAAGGAGATGTGGAGAACCTTCGGCTCGTGAGCGGGCCTGCCGAGCTTGCCCCGGCCGCTATCGAAGCCGTGAAACAATGGAAGTACCGGCAGTATATGAAGGACGGACATGCAGTGGAAGTGGTGACGGACATCACTGTGAATTTTTCGTTAGCGAAGTAAGGCCCTGTTTTCGCACGCGGCTCGCGGACATGGACGAGCTGGCGAAAGCGGCTCGAACCCCGGGGATTGCAGTTCAAAGACTTCAGAGTTTCAGGGTTTTCAAAGTGGAGGCGCCCGTTGCGGGGCGCCTTCTGTTCTTGAGGCAATCGTCAGTTGGCATTTTTCTTGCAAAAGTCCCGCTTGGCCTCGACTTCGAGCTACGGCCCAGGCGGCTGTTGCTACATAGGTGCGGGCTGACCGTATACCTCTCCCCGCTCGGGTGGACGGAGGAATGCGTCCGTCCCTACACAAACATTTGCGATGCGGAACTTGACAGCTGGGAGTAAGCTGTCGGTCAATCGTTTTTCCGACTTTGGCTTACCTGCAGTGCAAACGTTTGCAGCTCACCCTAGGAGGGACTTCTCTATGGCGAATGGCGCTCGAAATATGGAGATCGCGACGCCGCCTCAGCAGCCGGAGCAAGGCCAGTCAGTCTGGGATCGGATTGCGTCCAGCCGGGAATTCAAGGATCTCATGGCCACTAAAAGGTCATTCATTGTGCCGGCGTTCATCTTCTTTGTGATTTATTACTTTGCTTTACCGGTGCTCGTTGGATACGCGCCACAGTTGATGGGCACAAAGGTCATGGGGCCGGTCAACCTGGCTTACCTGTTCGCACTGTCGCAGTTCTTTGTTGCTTGGATCATTGCCGGCTTGTACGTCAAAGCCGCCAACAACTTCGACCGCCTCTCGCAGGACATCTTGGATAAGACCAACAAGGGAGGCAATAAGCAATGAATATCTCACTGGTGATGTTCGTTGTATTTATCGCGATCACTCTGGGGATTACTTATTGGGCCTCGCGCCGCTCGACCGGATCGGCGGCGTACTTTGCGGCGAGCCGTCAGATCAAAGGCTGGCAGAACGGGATCGCGGTCGCGGGCGATTACATGAGTGCAGCATCGTTTCTGGGGATTGCGGGCATCATCGCATTTCAGGGATATGATGGCTTTCTGTACTCGGTGGGCTGGCTGGTGGCATATCTGACCGTGCTGCTGGTCATAGCCGAGCCGCTGCGGAATGCGGGCAAGTACACGATGGCGGACGTGCTCGCCTATCGATTGAAGCCGCGTCCGGTGCGAGGCATGGCCTCCGTCAGCACACTCGCCGTGAGCACGTTTTACATGATCGCGCAGATGGTGGGTGCCGGCGCATTGGTGAAGCTGCTCCTGGGCAACATGGTCACCTATAACCAGGCGGTCATCGCGGTTGGCATATTAATGATTGTCTATGTTGTATTCGGAGGAATGCTGGCGACGACGTGGGTGCAAATCGTCAAAGCCGTGTTGCTCATGGCGGGGACGATCCTGCTCAGCATCCTTGTGATGGCGCATTTTCATTTTAGTTTTGGACAATTCTTTGGAGCCGTCGGACAGGTGACATATCACGATGCCAAAGGAGCGGTTGTGGTGAAAGACTTCCTCACGCCAGGACTTCGCTACAAACCACCCTATGGACCATTGGACCTGATTTCCTTAGGGCTGGCTCTGGTATTTGGCACGGCAGGACTGCCGCACATTCTTGTCCGCTTCTATACCGTGCCTGACGCGAAGACGGCGAGGCACAGCGTGGTATGGGCCATGGCTCTGATCGGCAGTTTCTACATCATGACGACGTTTCTGGGATTCGGGGCAGCGACCATCGTGGGTCCGGACTTCATCAAGGGGCATGGTGGGACGAACATGAGCGCTCCTCTATTGGCTCAGGCGCTGGCGGGAGATGTTTTCTTCGCGTTCATCTCGTCGATTGCGTTCGCGACGATCCTGGCCGTGGTTGCGGGATTGACGATCAGCGCGACCACCTCATTCTCACATGACTTCTGGACGAACGTGATTCACAACGGAGTCGAAAGGAAGCCCGGGGAAGAAGTACTGGTAGCGCGGATCTCGGCATTTGTGGTGGGTGCGGTGGCGATTGGGATCGCGATTCTGCTAGGCCCGACGGCAAATGTGGCATTTCTCGTTGCGCTGGCCTTTGCGGTAGCAGCGTCGGCGAATCTGCCTGTAATTGTACTCTCGATCTTCTGGCGGCGCTTCAACACTGCCGGGGCAGTAATGGGCCTGGCTGTGGGATTGATGGGTTCAATCGGACTGATTATGGTCAGTCCGAGCGTAATGGGCATTGATCCTCCCACGCTGACAGGAACGGCGCGGCACCTGATTCAGGCCAAGGCATGGTTCCCGCTGGAGAATCCTGGCATTTTGAGTATCCCTTTGGGATTCGTCGGAGCGATTGTTGGAACCCTGCTCAGCTCCGAGCCGACGTCACAAGCGAAGTTTAACGAGTTGCTGGTGCGGTCGAATACGGGACTGGGAGCGGAGAAGGCGACCGCGCATTAACACCGGCTTTCGGTCTTGGCTTCCGGAAAGCAGCCTATGAGCGTCTCCTTTGAATTCTGTTGTGTCGTTATGAAGTAAATCGTCGCCCTTTTGCAACAGACGGAACAAGTTGGGATCAGCGATTTTAGTGCGGAGATGCTGTTCTAAAGCAGGGCGGGCATTATGCTAGATTGAAGTCGCAGGGCCCATAGCTCAACGGTTAGAGCAGCAGACTCATAAGCCTATGGGCCCTTCTTCTATCTATCCCCAACTCAATCACTTCTACAACTTAGCTCGGATGCGCCGCTGGGTCGGTGAGGGTCTGCAAAGGCCGAACAGACATAGTTTAGACATAGCGCAGAGTCTCTCATTCGGCAATCTTTGTTCTCAGGTTTGTTCTGACCCTCCATCCGAAAGGTTGGGGCACGATTCCTGGAGGACGCCGTTCGATCGGCACTTGGTGTCTCCAACTGGTATGCGAGCAAGATTCGACAGGGCTACCGACCGCATCCGAGGCACTGGCTGGCGTTGGCAGAACTGGTCGGCGTTTCCGGAATCGTTTAACCCTCGGATTAAGATTACAAAACCAACAGCCACCAAAGCAGCCACCGTAATGTAAATTCCGATCCCTGATGAACGACAGACAAAGCACCCGGGCCCCATGGCAGCTAAGGTGCAGCGCTAGGCCCGGGATTTGATGAATCGCAGGGCTCCTACTTATGCGCCATCCCGGCCATCGAACGTCGGGATTGGAAGAACAAGAAGAAGTTGGAGCCGACTTCGATTGCTCTGCCAGCGGCTTCTGCATCATCCATTGCATGCGACGATGTAATGCCGCTACTCCCATCGGCTGCAGGCCAATCGCTTGCGTTCAGTATCAAGACAGGGCGGACCTCCCACCAGATCGGCACGGTGTTGACCCGACTGTTGTCGACTACATGATCATGATTGGGCGTCGGCAAAAATACGTTCATCGTGGGAGGCCCAGTCTTTCCAAGTGCGTGCAGCGTCACCGACAGATCGACGGAAGACGCATGCATGGTACAGGTGCCGGGTACGGGATGGTTGGGATCGGGACACTGAGTTGCAACCAGGGGATGCGTCTTCCAGGCTTCGGGGACAAATCCGAACAGGTTTATTAACGCAGTTCCCAAGGCTGAGCCGCAAAGCTCTCCTGGCCTTCCTCCATCCGGGCAGGCCATTGCATCATTTGGATTTTGGTCGTTGTCGACCGAGAACATGGGGACAAAGACGTAGAGATGGGCGGTGTGTTTAATGTTGCCCCCAGTCGGATCTTCCGTAGGCTCGGTGACTGGCTGGCAAATCGGGTTCTGCATTTCGTTGGGGTCGGATTGCGCCGGCACTCCGTTGAAATCTAGATCCAACAGGGGCTGATCGACGCAATCAAAATTCTGCAGATAGGTGAAGGTGACCAGCCGGTTGTTTCCAAAGCCATTGGTTTGATTGGCGGCCAGTTGCGCCGTCGCGTTAATGGCAAGCAGGGTGAAGCATGTGCAGCACAAGACCAGGAAAAGCTTGATCACTGAGCGGCTGACAAATTGCGGACGTTGTAGCTGTAATTGGTGCATATGTTGCTCCTCCTTCTCATGTGCGAAGTGGCGAGCGCCTTTCTAATCGCGTGCCGGTTTCTGGCTGGCGCCAGCTAGGCCTTCGATCAGTCGCCCATTCGGTGCTAGAGCGACTTTAGGTATTCAACTAGGTCGTTTTTCTCTTGGTCCGTGAGTCCGAGGCCAAACCGCTCGTTGTAGCTGTTGACCACGTCGAGCAGAGTATTGAACCGGCCATCGTGATAGAAGCGGCCTTTGTCTTGTGGAAACATGAACAGGCCGCGCTCGCGCACGAAGATGCCTGCCAGGTTCATCGTCCGATAGCCATGCGTCTGTGCACCACCGGCGACAACGCTGGCAGGCGCACGATCCGCTTCGAAGCTGTCGATCTTCAACTGATCGGCTGAGTGTTGATTCCAGCCCGGCTCGGTCCATAGCGGTTCGCGATGACAACTGTTGCAGTTGGCTTTGCCGCTGAACAGCACGTCGCCGCGCGCCGCTGCCGCTGGATCGAAATCGATCGCAGGGCGTGGTTGTGCCGCCGGGAGCGCCAGCTGATAGAAATGCAAGGCAGGCAATTTGCTGGTGACTTGATCAGTGTCGGGGTCAGTTGAGATATGGCCCAATCCGGCCCCTGCTGCGATCGGGAATTGCGCAGCATTGTCGAACCGTTCATCGAAGAACGTGCCCACACCGTGCAGCTCGTCGACGGCCACAAAGGCGTTCCAGTAGGTCACCGTTCCCCAACCTCCTGTCCAGGTATGCAGGTTATGACCGGACAAGCCCCGAGCATTAGGAATCAATGTGGCTCCTGGCACATTTGTGCCTGTGACAACGCCATTTGTGACTTGCTGCGGGTTAGAGGCCTTGCCGTCGAGGAACAACTCGGCGTCGAATTTCCCGGGACCCCAACTGTTGAGGACTTGTCGTACCTGTGCAGCCGTGATGCCCGGATCAGCGATGCTCAGTAGGTTCACGACCGGCTGCAGGTTAGGTGCAGCTGCGGCAATCGCTCCGACATTCAGGTCGCGATTGGCCAAACCGTCAATCCGGCTGCCAATTCCTGAGGCAACGGAATCGTTCACAGTCGAATGGCAAAGCGCACACGTCAGCCCCACAGAGTTTAGCGTTCCGTTGCTATTGAAGGACCCGACAACGCCCAAGACCGCATTCTGTTGGATCAGCATCCGAGTGACTGTGGGATCATCGAGATTCACCTTGCCGTGCTTAATCGCGTTGACTGTCGACGGCGAGAGAGCGTCGGAGTCGACTTTCAAACCGAGCGCCAAGGCGTTGCTGGGTGTAAGCGTGTTGATCGCTTGATGAAGTTGGAGTTGGGCACCCCAGAATGCCTGGTCACCAAAAGTGTCGAATCGAAAGATTTGCTTTCCCTGTGCGATGAGTTGTTGCGAGTTGTCTTCAGCACTTCCGAGAAACTGCGACGTAGACGTTTGTTTCACGTGCTGTGCACGTGGTACAGCAAAGGTGCCCAGCACAAGGAACACAGTGAGGAGCAGCAGAGCGGCCGTATTCCATCGTTTCATGACATGGCTCCTTTCATTACTTCTGTCGGGTGGTGGTTTCTGAGCGAGCAGTTACAGTTCTGCAGCGAATGAACTGAATAGCTCAGGGTCGGTGTTCCTGATTGCAGATAAGCACTTTCGGCAAGAAATGAAATCGCGGGAATTGTGACAAAAGCGATGGGCAAGATTGGGGCCACGGTGGGTCTGAGGAAGGATTCGAGTCTATTTAGACGACTCACGGCATCCTCGCACTAACTGGAGGCAGGCCAGAGCCTGGTTCGGTTTGTGCGCGAAATCGATTAGGAACCCTAACTTCTCCAAACCGATCCAGGCAACCAGACTAATTAATCACCGTTCGGGTCGGTTTGTGTCAGGTAGTTGCAATGTATTCGTCAATTCGAGATCACAAACTCATGACAATCCGTCGACAAATCCCATTTGCCACCTGAAGTCCATCGGAATTGGATTGGAAGCTCTTACTTAAGGGACAAACGTGTAGCCAGCACCGTGTACCGTGCGGAAGTGGAGCGGATTGGCAGGCTCCCTTTCAAGCTTCTGTCTGAGTTTGACGATGTGATTATCCACGGTGCGGGATGAGGAATACTCTTGATGGCCAAATGCCCCTCGAAGGAGTTCCTCGCGAGAGATCACTCGCTCAGCATTCTGTAGGAGAAATTTGAGCAGCTTGAATTCTTGCGCTGTCAGTTCGATCGATTGACCGTCGAATGTGACTTTCATCCTGACGAAGTCAACGCAAACGCCATCAAACGTCGTTAAGTCGAAGGCGTCAGATTTGCGCGAATGCCGGATTGCCGTTCGTACCCGGGCGAGGAGTTCTCTCGGACTGAATGGCTTGGATACATAATCATCTGCTCCTAACTCCAGCAGCACAACTTTGTCCGCTACATCTGTGGCAGCGCTGAGAATAACAATTGGCAGGGTAGATGATTGTCGTCGAATCTCACGACAGACGTCTTTTCCGGACACAAGAGGAAGTCCGAGGTCAAGAATTATGGCTGTTGGAGCGGCGGTTCGGAATACCTCGAGAGCGGATTTGCCGTCACCTGTGATTTCGACCTCAAAGTTTTCTGATTCAAACAGACGCTTCAGTGCTCTCTGAACAGCTCGATCATCATCGACGATTAGAATCCGCTCCATAAACCGTCGGTTCCCAGCAAATCAGTGCAGACGCTGAGTCGCGGGCGGACACCAGGACCCTAGCTTCGACAGCGTATGTCCAGCTCCAACGGCTGCTGTCACAGAGTTGTTAAATATTTGCAATTAAATTGCGGACATCGCACCGGCCTGGCCAATACATCCGGAGACAAAGTAGATCGCCGCCTAGACTTCGGGGTGAAAACTCGCGACTGTGAAGGCCGGCCCATCCGCCTGGGCTCAGCTTGGCCGGTTCAGCAGACGGTGAGCCAAACGGAAACCTGCCGAGCGGCGAAGCCCTCGTGGCGAAAAACGAATCGCACCTCGGGCCCGCAAGGGCTCAACTTACGGAACCGCCGTATGCGGCCCCTCACATGCGGTGGTGTTGCTATGGGGCCGTACCGGCCCGCCGATAGCAATGAAAATAGTGGCGAGCAAACGCTTGATGAACACCAGGTTTGAAGCAGTAGGAGATCGTTGTCACACTGGATGAGTTGAGGCCGTGGTGCTGTTGGATCCAAAGCGTAACCAAAGCCCACTTTTTGGGAGCGGAATCGCACGAGCGGAGTTAAATCACGCCCGTGCGAATGCATTATTTGGCCAGCTTCTACTTCTTTTCACCCACTCATTGGTGGTTTTGATCGAGGTCTACAGCATCTCCGAGGTTAGAGTTTCCTTCGAGAAAGCTAATTTGCTGAACTTCGTCCGAATGGGGGCCGGTGTAACGCAAGATGAACAACCCATTTCGGACGTCAATAACGTAGATCAACCCATTCCTGATAATCGGATAGCTCCACATTACGATCTTCGTCTTGAAGTCGGGATTTGTGGTGTCAGGGTTTAAGAGCTGGGCCACTGTCGTTGCCGGTCCTGCGCTCAAGGCTGGATCCTCGGTGGCGACCACGGGGATCGGCGTTGGCCTGAAAAAGCCGGCTTGGGTTGGGTTGATCGGGTTCGAGATATCGATCGCTTGTACCCCGTTGGAATGCCAGTCAATAAAAGCGAGATCTTGAAGCACGGTAGGGTTATGTGTCGAGAAGCTTCTGAATTGCTCTGCCACAGGCGTATCGGCAGCGCTGCCACAGAAGGAAAGTTGATTCTGGCCTAGCAGAAACTCCCCGGTGATGAAGGGGTGCGTCATGTCAGATGTGTCGATTAGACGCATCCAGCCCCACCTGCAACCAAACTCGTTGAGGGTGAATGTGCCATATATCTCATCAGTTGTGAGCGCGAGGTGCCTCGAGGGTACTTGGACCGCCGAGTGGCTGTTCGGGCAATCCTTTGCGATCGTTCCGGTTGAGTCGAGCCTCCCGCAGCCGTTGGGAAACACACTTGGGACCGCCGTGGGGTCGGGTGGATTCTGCAACCAGACTGGCCGATTTGTGGGGTCGGTAATCAATTTGCCATTGAGAGACAGTACAGTGCCCGACGGTATTTTATTCCCAGCTATATCACTGGTGTCGAGAACGAGGAAGTGGCCAGCCTCCAGTGCCATGTAGGTCACGCTGCCATCAGGTTTCACTCCGATCGAATGCACAAAGAGGTTACAGTCGTACGGACCGCAACCATCGGGAGAATTGGGATCGAAGGGATAGTTGGCCTGACTCGTGCCCGGATAACGGTTATTCCAATTCCCTTCGGCAATTTCCGTGACTGGGCCGCCGTGTGCAACGTGGCTGATGTCAAAGACCAGCAAATTGGGGATTGTCGGATCGGTGTCGATCGCAGGCGTCGTCATAAAGAGAAGCGCGCGGTTGTCCTCATTCGGGTCAGCCCACAGGAACATCTCGTGCGGCTTAACCTGCAGGCCTGCCTTCGACGTCGGCACGAAATGCGAGATGAACTGCGGATTCGTCGGGTTCTTCAAGCTGAAGAACTTAACGTCGAAAGGAGAGGTGGTATCGTTCGAGCGTGGGCAGGCATGGATCACCGAGCTGCAGCGGAAATTCATGGTGATTAGCAACTTTGCGCTCGGCCAGACACGGAGTTCGCGCGAAGTGACACCGACAGGTTGGCCCGACGTGTTCAGCGGTGCAGGAATTTCGCCCACCACTGTAGGGGTGGTCGGGTCGCTTATGTTGAGAATCAAGATGCCCGGATGCACGTGCGGACAAGCATCCAAGCCAAAGTTCGGATCAGTTCGACGCGGATCACCAAACCCGCAACGACTGGAGCCATCCGTGCGGTTACCAATGTAAAGAAAGTTTTGGAAGATGGTCGCCGCTGCGTTCATCCCACGGTTGAACAGCGAATTCTGGCCGACGACTTGGAAATTCAGTGAGTCTTGGGGAAGTGCGGCTCCAGTCAACACAAGGACCGCTAAGAACAGCAACATCCGCGGGGATTTCATGGGTTGCTCCTCATCTTCTCGAACAATGTCGAGCGATCTTGTAACTGCGTTTTGGTTGCAACTGGGACTCACTTGCGCCAAAATGCGCGCCAAGTCTCATTTGCCCTGGACGAGGGGAGCTGCATTGCGAATCGCGAATAGCACGATGGTGTCCTGAGCTTTAACGCATCTTGGATGGGCCCAACAGTTAGGAGAAACGGACACAGATTTGTGGCGTACGCGAAGTTTAGCAGGCGGCATATCTCCATTTGTCAAAAGAATGTCTCTTCTTGATCGTGTCGCACTCCCGCACGTCCGAACGCCGCACCCCCCAATCCTCCCATCTCCGCTCGCTGTTTTCCGTTCGCCGATCTCCCGCACGCAGATTCGGACTGCACGAACGTAGTTTGTCCGCTCTGCTCATGTTTCCTAATTAGTTAGCCTGTTAACTCGAACGTTATCGTGGGACACTTTTTCCGCCGAAGTAGCTAACCCCGCTTGCCGTTTGACCCTAGTGCTTAGATAGGGTCAATGCAGACCAGAAAATTTTCTGTGTGTGGCTGCCGGTCCTAGATTCGACCGGCGAGGCCTGGGGTATCCCCCGGGGGCCTCATCTTAAGACTTGGTCAGCCCGTCTGGCGGCCTGGCGATGAATGGGCCTGAGGCCTCAGCTTGAGCCTTAGCGCATCCGTGGATCGAAGCAGGGGCGAGGGCCTGATCAAGGCTGGGCGAGTCTAGCTTCCCGCTAGGGCTTAGCTAGCTCCCATTACAGACATAGTTCCAGCATAGCGGCCGCCAAACCCTTGACTGGCAAGGGCTCCAGCGGGCGCAACTGATGTTGTATCTGCTGATCCAAGAGGCTAGAGCGCAGTGTGTTGCTGCTCGGAGGCATCTCCCGAATGGCCTAACCCATAGCAAACCAAGGCCCTAGAGCATTTTGCGGAGGCTGGGAGAGTTTAGGCTTCGACTAGGCCTAGTTCAGGTCCTTGTTTAGGGGCACTATGCCCCAAGCGTTCCAAATTCGTAACAGCAGCGACTTTGTTATCGCGGCAGAAGGATGTGTACTAGAATATAAATACGCTTTTATTGGTTGGTCGGCAGCTTTGACCCCACGCTCCCGGTTTTGATCCGCTTCCGGCTGTGATCTGCGCGGCTCGTCCTTTTGTCGAATTTCGAACTCGTATCGTTACGCTTCCGGGCCGCCATTGAGGTGTTGTTTACTGTTTCGTTACGGTCTAGTTGCGCGCAGGTAATTGAGGGATTGAGTCGGAGTGTAGGTGTGGAAAGGGACAATGGAATAAACGGGGGTCTGATGGAGGCAGAAAAGAATCGACTCTTTGATCGTGCGCCAAAGCAAATAACCGACGGCCTGCAACCTCGAAAGCACGAAGTGCTAGTTGAGGTTCTGAGGTTTGCCACCGCCACTTTGGCGTTCGGCTCTGTAACGCTGGGTATATTTGGCAGATTTCATTGGTTCTCCAATCGTTGGGTCATCGCCACTGGCGCAACAGCGGGTCTAGCTTTCCTGCTATGGCTCGTCGTACCTCGCTTCAGAACTTGGCTCAAGCAAAGGAACGCGAGCAGTCGTGATCTGGAGTTCGTGACTAGCCAAGGCAAGCGGCTGCACAAATTATTAGAACAGTTCAAGGCGTTTGCCCACACTACAGAGAATCAGTCGTTGGTTTCCATCCTGCGATCTGCCTGCATGGACGACGAATTGGTAAGGCAAATGTATGGCGCTGACTATGTCAGCAGTTGGCTCGATTGCTTCAACAAGGAATTAGAATTCGAAGCTACATCTCTTCGTGGGTTCCTCAATCGATGCGCCCAGTTTATTGTGCTAATGACTGAGTTCAACACCGGCCACGTGATTCCGTCCCAGAAGCGATTTGAAAAGGGCAGCTTCGTGGTGCCCGATCATTTTGTAGACGAGTTGGAGCAGTTTCGGGAGGACTTTAACGCATTTCAGCGCGATATTGAAGGATGGGCTAATGAGCTAGGCGACTACGCAAGATTGCGCAGAGGCGTAAGTGCATGGTGGCAACGTGCTCCTGTTGTCCGATTTGAGCGGGTCAAGAGCTTTCGACTCTCCAAACTGGCAGGTCACGCACCGTCAATCTGAGTGATGCTCTTCTCGCCGACGGATCGGTTCCGCAGTCGCAGAAAAACGCGGATACCGTTGACTCAGCAACCTCGCTTTAAAGGGCGATGCAATTTCAAGAGGCGCTAGCCTCAGGCTTCTGAATCCAATCGGCTCACACGATCATCAATATCATCCGTTCTCAGCAAAACCGCTCCGTCCGCATCGCAATTCAACCCAATGGAGCGCGGACAGCCGAGAGCCACGGCCCAACGGCCGACTGATGCGCGGAATGACCCCTCCGAGCGCATGGTAAACAACCTCGACTCAGGGAGTCGTTTGCCATGTCTGCTCTCACCGAACCAGCCAAGACCAAACCAGGTTCGTCACAGTCTGTCATCACAAAGCCCAGCCTCGCTAAACGTCTGTTACGTGTCCGCGAGGCCGCCGAATACCTGTCTCTATCGCCCTGGAAACTCAGAAGGCTGATCCAAGACGGCCTCTTGCCCATCGTTCAAGCGAGCGAGGGTGGAGCCTGGCGCGTCGATGTGCGCGACCTCGACAGCTTCATTGAGCAGAACAAGCGAACCGAGCTGCTCTAGTAACTTCCTCGTTATCTAAGCCGCTTGGATAATGACGAGCGAGGTACTTTGCATATCTAAGCGGCTTAGATAGAATGTGCGTAGCATCTGAACGGATGCGGAAAGGGATGTATGCCAGAGCGAAAACTAGAACCTATCACCAACGAGCAGCTTTCTGCCTATTTCGCCAAGATTGGGCGCAAGGGCGGCAAGGCTAGACTCCAGACTATGACTGTCGCTGAACGCAAGGCCGTTGCCAAGAAGGCCGTGGCCGCACGCGAAGCCAAGAGAAAGGACAAGAACCGATGAATCACCTAACGAACGAAACTCAATCCAACGCAACAAACAGGGAAGCCAAACATCAACGTCCGCGAGGAACTGGCTCCATCTATCAGCAACGAGGGAGCGGCAACTGGTGGCTTCAGTACTACCGAAATGGCAAAGTCTACCGCCAGAGCGCGGGCACAACCAATCGCCGCAAAGCCGAACGACTGCTCCAGCGCAAAATCGGGGAGATTGCAACCGGCAATTTTCTGGAGCCAGCAGCGGAGAAAACCCTCGTCAAAGAACTTGCGGCCGATCTGCTGACCGAGTACGAAGCGAACGCAAGGCATAGCCTAGTGAACGTTCGCCGCAATTGGGACAAGCATCTAGCCCCACGCTTCGAGAATCTGAAGGCGCGGGACGTGCGGACAGATGCGCTCAATCAATACATAACCGAGCGCCAGGCGGAAGCTGCGTCGAACGCCAGCATCAACCGAGAACTGGCGGCCCTGAAGCGAGCGTTCAAGCTCGGCATGATCGCGGGCAAGGTGGCCAAGATGCCGATCTTCCCTCACCTCGCAGAGCGTAATGTTCGCCAGGGCTTCCTCGAAGATGCGGCCTACACCAAGCTAGCAAAAGCCTCTGCAAGCGAAGGGCTGTGGCTTCGTGCGATGTTGGAGGTTGGCTGCGCCTTCGGCTGGAGAGTCAACGAACTGCGACAGCTCAGGGTCGCACAGATTGACCTCGCAGCCCGCACGATTCGCCTAGAGCCTGGAACCACAAAGAACTCCGAGGGCCGCACTGTCATCATGACAGAGCTTGTCTATCAACTCTTGGCGCAGTGCATCAGCGGAAAGAAGCCAGATGAACGAGTGTTCACGCGTAACGAAGGTAAGGTCCAGGTATCGATAGGTGATTTTCGCAAAGTCTGGGCGAAGGTCTGCTGCGCGGCTGGAGTCGGGAAGATGCTCTGTCGATCTTGTGCGCGCGAGGTAACGAAGGATGCCAAGGGCAAGGCAAAGTGCGGTCACTGCTCGAAGCAATGGAAGAACAAGGAACTCAACTTCAGCGGACTACTCTTCCACGACCTTCGCCGCACGGCCGTTCGCAACATGGTTCGTCGCGGGATTCCTGAGCGAGTGGCAATGACGATCAGCGGCCATAAGACGAGAGCTGTCTTTGATCGCTACAACACCGTCAACGAAGCGGACCTTCGAGAAGCTGCAAAGAAGCTCGAAGTGAGAGTAGAACCTGCGATTGACCCAGCGGTGATTTCGCAGCGTCAGCCCGACTATAGCTATAGTTCAGACATAGTCGGCCCACTTTCCGCGTCGATTGCGAACTCTGGCGAGATGAACTAGTGTAGTTATGTCAGCGACTTAGCTTCCATTCGGGCCCATAGCTCAACGGTTAGAGCAGCAGACTCATAATCTGTTGGTTCCAGGTTCAAATCCTGGTGGGCCCACCACGAGCAAGGTTTCAAAGTTTCAGGATTTCAATGTTCACAGACCTTGCGTCTCCGCACTTCCATCCTTCACACTCATAGCGCTTCAGCGTGGTAATCCGAACATACGAGGACTCCCTCTATGCGCACTGCTCGTCGTTTGACGGT
>Ga0126371_10001706_pt1 | contig 18680 bp, 15 predicted proteins | sample PanSoiMetaPlot_4_FD_110145 | JGI IMG/M metagenome (GOLD analysis project Ga0126371, IMG submission 110145) | Tropical forest soil microbial communities from Panama - MetaG Plot_4 | ecosystem: Environmental > Terrestrial > Soil > Tropical forest > Bulk soil | place: Panama | collected 2016-02-17 | reverse complement strand
TCGGCCTCGAAAAGCTCGGCGTGAAGACCGATCGCGGCTGCATCGTCATCGACGGCCTGTGCAAGACCAACGTGCCCGGCATCTACGCCATCGGCGACGTTGCCGGCCCGCCGATGCTCGCGCACAAGGCCGAGCATGAGGGTGTTGTTTGCATCGAGGCGATCAAGGACCTTAATCCTCACCCAATGAACAAGTTGATGATTCCGGGCTGCACGTATTGCTCGCCGCAGGTCGCTTCGGTTGGTCTAACTGAACAGGCAGCCAAGGAGAAAAAACTCGATATTCGTGTCGGTCGTTTTCCCTTCGTGGGTAACGGCAAAGCGATCGCGCTCGGCGAAGATCAGGGCCTCGTGAAAGTGATCTTCGACAAGAAGACTGGTCAGCTGCTCGGCGCCCACATGGTCGGCGCGGAAGTGACCGAGCTGATCCAAGGCTATGTCGTCGCCATGAATCTCGAAACGACAGAAGAAGAGCTGATGCACACCATCTTCCCGCATCCGACTCTATCGGAAATGATGAAAGAAGCCGTGCTCGACGCCTACGGCCGCGTATTGAACATGTGAATGTCTAACAGCGCGAACGGAGTGAACAATGGCTAGATTCGCGAACATTCTTGAAACTGTGGGCCGCACACCAGTGGTGCGGATCAACAGGATCGCGCCGAAAGGCATCAACCTCTTCGTCAAAATCGAGGCGTTCAACCCGCTCGGATCGGTCAAGGACCGGCTGGCACTCGGCGTCATCGAGGCTGCGGAAAAATCCGGCGAACTCAAACCCGGGCAGACCGTGATCGAGGCGACGTCTGGCAATACCGGAATCGGTCTTGCGATGGTTTGCGCAGCGAAAGGTTATCCGCTCGTGGTCACGATGGCGGAAACGTTCAGCGTCGAGCGCCGCAAACTGATGCGTTTTCTCGGCGCCAAGGTCGTTCTTACGCCCGCCGGCGAGCGCGGATTGGGCATGGTGAACAAGGCGATTGAACTTGCAAAGACCCACGGATGGTTTCTCACCCGCCAGTTCGAAAATGAGGCCAATCCCGACATGCATTCGCGTACGACCGCGCGTGAGATCGTCGATGACTTCAAAGGGGAGAAGCTCGACTACTGGGTGACAGGATTTGGTACCGGTGGAACGCTTAAGGGTGTTGCCCGGGTCTTGGCGAAAGAGAGGCCCGATACAAAGATAATCGTCTGCGAGCCGGCCGACGCGCCGATGCTCTCGAGCGGAACCAAGCAGGAGCGTAACCCCGATGGCTCGCCGGCCAAGGCCAATCCGGCGTTCAAGCCTCATCCGATGCAGGGCTGGAGTCCCGATTTCATTCCGAAGATCACGGGTGATGCAGTCGACATGGGAGTCATCAACCGCATCATCACTGTATCCGGTCCCGATGCGATGAAGTGGAGCCGCGAGCTTGCGCAAAAGGAAGGCATCTTTGTCGGCATCACCGCCGGAGCGACCTTTGCCGGCGCGCTGGAGGTCTGCAAGAGCGCAGCGCCGGGGTCGACGGTGCTGTGTATGCTGCCAGATACCGGCGAACGATATCTTTCTACACCACTGTTCGCCGATATCGGGGTCGATATGAACGAGGACGAATTGAAGATTTCAAATTCGACCCCGAACCATCGGATGCCGCCGAAGGCTGCAGCGTGAGATTATCCGTTGTGTTATTTGTTGTACTTTCGCCAGACCGCGCCGGCAACGTTTGAATAGTCGTCGGTCCAGATGCGAACCTCAGGGTTGGGCGGCGTCAGAACCCAGAACGTATCGTGGGCCAACGCGCCGATGTCGCTTTCATTCTCCGCGGAGATCGCTACGTCGGAGCTAAAAATATAGTTTGCGTCGTCGGTCTCCTCGCTGTCTCTGCTCCAGATCCAGGTCTTAAGCGCGTTGGCCGCGGCAATGCCTTCGACCACACTGCGCAATTCAAGGTGTCGGTTCGAAATATGCATGACCACGACGCCTTGCGGCGCGAGCTTGGATTTGTAGATCGCCATTGCTTCGGCCGTTGCCAGATGCACGGGAATTGCATCTGAGGAGTATGCGTCGACGATGATGAGATCGTAAGTATGGTCGGCCTCCCGCGCGAATGTCAGGCGCGCATCGCCGAGTACGATTGGCAGGTTCGGCGCGCAGGAGGATAAAAAAGTGAAGCGCTCGGGGTCGCGCGCGATGGCGATTATCGTCGGGTCAATCTCGAAGAAACGCCAGGTTTCGCCGGGGCCGATCCGGCAAGCGAGTGACCCGGAGCCCAGTCCGATCACGGCTACACGCAGGGGCGCGCCCTTGCGCGTCCGCACCGCTTCGATGACCTGGTTCATCGCGGATTTATCGTGGTAATACGTGATCGGCTGTGGTCGGTCGGTGACAGGCTCGCCATCCTCGGTTTCGATCCTTTGCGCGCCATGGATGGTCGATCCGTTTTTGAGGACGCGGAACCGCCCGTCATCACTCTCGTAGATTTTGTGAACGCCGAAAAAGCTGCGCAGCGTTTTAATGTTGGTTTCGTCGACTGGAAACAGCCAGATCGCTGCGAAGGCCAGCGCGACGGCGAATGCCGATTTTGGCGGATCGCGCATCAGAGCAAGTGAAGCCGCTGACAATATCAGCACGATGATAGTCAGCAGGTGGTTCGTTTCGTCGAAAACAAAGCCGTCATAGCTCAAGTAAGCCAGGAAAATTGCGACGCCGACAGCAACCGGCCAGAACCAGTCATTCACAACTTCGCCAAGCGGAGACGGCAACGGCGGTCGACGAGTGTGTTTGCCAACCGGACGGCACAGCACCGCGAGTACGGCAAGGATTGGGTACTCGGCGACCCAGGAGAATGCGTATGGCGCGATCAATCCCGAAAACAGTCCGCCGATCATCCCGCCGAAAGACAGCGCAACATAAAACGTCGTCAAATGCTGCGCTGCCGGTCGGGTGCGAGCGAGTTCTCCATGACAGGCGAGAGCGATGATGAAAAAGGCCAGGAGGTGCCCGCCGAGGTTTAATAACAGGCCCAGCCGTATCGAAAAGACCACCAACGCCACGATGCCGGCGATTGCGAATGGCTGGAGCAGCAAAGCAATCCTGTGAGCGATGAGTTGCCGGCGCTGGAATACCAGGACCCAGGTGAGCAGATATAACGCTAGCGGTATGACCCACAGTAGCGGCGCGGCCGCGACGTCCGTCGAGATGTAGGCGGTGACCGCAACAAGCAATCCCGACGGAACTGCCGCAATGAAAACCCATCGGCCGATCGTCGGCCAGCTCGGTTTGGGTTCGGGCTTGCTGTCTTCTTGTATCCCGGCGCTCTGGACGGGCGCACGCAGCATCAACAAGCCGGAACCCGCGATCAGCACGATCAGCAAGACGAAACCAACGCTCCACAACCGGCTCTGTGCGTGAAGTGTGAAAACCGGCTCGAACAACACCGGGTATGACAGCAGAGCGAGGAAACTACCGACATTGGAAGCGGCATAAAGAAAATAAGGATCGTGCGCATCGTGGTGCTGCGTGCGGGCAAACCATGCTTGCAACAGTGGATTATTGGCGGCGAGCGCGAAGAAGGGCAGACCAATCGAAACGGCGAACAAGCCAAGCAGCCAAAATGGCGCGGAAGCCGTACCGGGCGGGTCCGCCCAACCGCGCGCTATTGCCAATGGCAGCGTCAACGCCGCTGCAAGCAAAAGAATGAGGTGAATGCCGACCGCCGTATATCTGTTGCGCAGGCTCGCGAGCACGTGGGCATACGCATAACCGGCAAGCAGCATCGACTGAAAGAAGACCATTGCCACCGACCAGACCGATGGCGAACCTCCGAGTTGCGGCAGCACCATCCGGGTGAACATCGGCTGCACGCCGAACAGCAAAGCCGCGCTGAGAAAAACGGCGGCAGTGTAGACCCCGAGAATCACAGCATGAGTGCGTGCATTCGAGCGTCGTCGCGGTTTCTTGACCATTGAATTGCCGAGATCGGCTAAGGACGAGCGCGGCACCGCTCGCATTTCGCGTCCACTTGTATAGATTCCCGTGGCGCGTCGCACCTTAAATCGGGGAGAGGACCATGGGCGTCATTGCCTGGATCATCGTTGGGTTGCTTGCGGGATGGCTTGCAACGAAGATTTTAGGTGGGCGTGGCGGCCTGCTGTACAATCTTGCCGTTGGTCTCGTGGGCGCCGTTGTCGGCGGCTTCCTCTTTGAAAAGCTCCGCCTCGAGGTTGTGCCGGATTTCTGGGGCAATTTGATCACCGCCACGATCGGCGCTGTGATTTTCCTGCTGATCTGGCGCGCGATCCGAAAGGCTTGAGCAGCCTTGCGAGGAGCAACCCGCAGCCGTAAGTAGGTGTCATGGCGGTCGTTCTCGATCTTGTTAACAATCCGCGCCCGCGCCACCCCGAAAAGGCGCGGCGGCCCGATTCACCTGTGCTTGCGAAGCCGGCCTGGATTCGCGTCAAGGCGCCGGTGTCGGCCGGCTATTTTGCCACCCAGAAAATCATGCGCGACAACGGCCTGCACACCGTGTGCGAGGAGGCGGGTTGCCCGAATATCGGTGAGTGTTGGGAAAAAAAGCACGCCACATTCATGATCATGGGCGACACGTGCACGCGGGCCTGTGCGTTTTGCAACGTGAAAACCGGACGGCCGGGGGAACTCGATCCGGCCGAACCCGCTCATGTTGCCGAAGCGACCGCCAAGCTCGGTCTAGCGCATATTGTGGTGACGTCGGTCGATCGCGACGACCTATCGGACGGTGGTGCGCGACATTTCGCCGATACCATTCGCGCCATACGGCAACGCTGCCCGCATACGACGATCGAAGTCCTCACGCCGGATTTTTTGCGCAAAGACGGTGCATTGGAAATCGTCGTCGAGGCGAAGCCCGACGTGTTCAATCACAATCTGGAAACCGTGCCGTCGCTTTATCTCACTGTCCGGCCGGGCGCGCGTTATTTTCACTCGTTGAGGTTATTGCAGCGTGTCAAGGAACTCGATCCCGCGATGTTCACCAAGTCGGGGATCATGGTCGGCCTCGGCGAAGAGCGAAACGAGGTGCTCCAGGTCATGGATGACTTGCGCTCAGCCGACGTCGACTTCCTGACAATCGGGCAATATCTCCAGCCCACGCGTAAGCACCACGAGGTTAAGCGCTTCGTTCCGCCGGACGAGTTCCGGGCTCTTGAGACGGTCGCCTACAGCAAAGGCTTCCTGATGGTGGCGGCCTCGCCCTTAACGCGCTCGTCACATCATGCCGGCGAGGATTTTGCACGGCTTAAAACCGCGCGCGCAGCCAAAGTCTGACAATCAATGCCTCAATTCTCGACGAAGCGCCGTGTTCGCCACGCCGCTACCGACATGTTCGATCTGGTCGCCGACGTTGAAAAATATCCGGAATTCGTCCCGCTATGCAGTGCTCTTTCCGTAAGAAGCCGTGCCGAGAAAGACGGCAAGACGATCTTGGTTGCAGACATGAAAGTGGCCTACAAGATCATCAGCGAGACCTTTACCAGTCGTGTCACGCTCGACCGGGCCAATCTGAAGATCCTGGTCGAATATCTCAACGGCCCGTTTAGGCGAATGCAGAACCGCTGGACCTTTTATCCGGTTGATGAGCGGACGTGCGACGTTGAATTTTTCATCGACTACGAATTCAGGAGCCGCACGTTTGCGGCGCTGATGGGAGCGATGTTCGACGCCGCCTTTCGTCGCTTTGCGACCGCCTTCGAGCAGCGGGCCGATCAGATTTATGGTCGGCGATCTTCTTAGAAAGTTGCGGCGGTCGTCTGGAAAGTTTCCGCAAAGGCCACGGAATGGGACTACCCCGGTGGAAACCACCGGAGTAGTCGACGCTAGGTCGCGTAATCAGGCGCGTGCGCGCATGCGAACCTGGAACGAATCGAATCCGAATTCCGCTACCTGGAGCCAGGCATAGGCGTTGGATCGATAAGGTGTCAGACTCTCATATAGCTTCTTGAAGTGCGGCTTAGTCTGCGAAAGTTCCGCGTAGATTCCATTGGCGGCTTTATAACATTCTTCGAGAACTGGCTGCGGGAACGCACGCAACTGCACACCGGTTGACACCAGCCGGATCAAAGCCGGTGGATTGACGTAGTCGTACTTCGATAACGTCCAGACCCAAGCATCATTCGACGCTGTGATGATGGCTGACTGATAGCTCTTGGGCAGCTCGCGCCACTTGGGAAGATTGATGAGGTTATGGGCCTGGCCGCAACCTTCCCACCACCCGGGATAGTAGTAGTACCGCGCGATCTTGGAGAACCCGAGTTTTTCGTCGTCGTAGGGTCCAACCCATTCGGCTGCGTCGATCGTTCCCTTTTCGAGTGCCGGATAGATATCGCCGGCAGCCAGTTGCTGCGGCACCGTGCCGAGCCTTGACAAGATCGTTCCAGCAAAACCGCCGACGCGGAACTTGAGACCTTTGAGATCTTCACTGGTGTTGATTTCCTTGCGAAACCAACCGCCCATCTGAGCGCCAGTGTTTGCCGCGGCAAATCCGATGCAGTTGTAATCCTTCAGAAGATCGTTCAGCAGTTCTTCGCCGCCGCCATGGCGAATCCAGGAAATCATCTGCCGGGTATTGAGCCCGAAAGGCAGCGCCGTTCCAAAGGTAAAGGAGGGATCCTTGCCCCAGTAGTAGTAGAGCGCCGTATTGCCCATTTCGACCGTGCCATTGTTCACGGCGTCGAGGACCTGCAAGCCCGGAACAATTTCGCCAGCCGCGAAGACCTGGATTTGGAATTTGTTGTCGGTAATTTCGGCGACGCGCTTGGAGAAATATTCGCAGCCACCGTAGAGCGTATCGAGCGATTTCGGCCAGCTTGCTGTCAATCGCCATTTCACTTCCGGCGATGATTGCGCGATTGCAGGCGCGGCGACGGCTGAAGCGGCGAGCCCCACGCTCGCGGCTTGCAGGAATTGACGACGTTTCATGGCGTTTCCCCTGGTTTTCATCGGTCCGCCGACCGCAGGAGATTTCACGCATGAATGTCTGAAGTCGCCTTAGACCGGCGGCCGACGCCCGCGATCTTACGCCAATGCCAAAAAAGCAAAAGGGTCAACACAAACGCGGCAAGGCAAATCCTGCGCGTCTAGCTTTTCCCGGCGGGAGGACGCGGCTCTTCTTTTTCCGCCAATTCCTGCAACATTGCCAGCGCTTGCAAGACGGATTCGCGACGCACATTGGAACGGCCAATGTCGCCGTATTTGCGGTCATGTGCGATCACGCGTCCACTGCGTGACGCGGCGCAGAAATAAACGAGCCCAATTGGCTTTCCGGGAACTGCTCCCGTCGGTCCTGCAATGCCGGTAATCGACACGGCAAGATCGACAGAGGCATGGGCGAGCGCGCCTTTCGCCATTTCCGCCGCACATTCGGCACTCACGGCGCCATACACATCAATCGTCGCCGGCGCTACGCCCAACATCTGTTGCTTGGCCTCATTCGAATAAGTAACGAAGCCACGATCGAGAACCAAGGATGATCCCGGAATTTCGCTCAGTGCCGCGGCAACGAGACCACCCGTGCAGGACTCGGCTGTCGCAAGAGTCAGTTTCTTGGCCTTGCAAAGATCGAGCAGGACATTCGCCGCATCACGTAAGTCGTCATCCGCCATTGCGTCAGTCCTGTATCAATCCCACGGGAGGCGGATCGTTGCCGTCGCATAGGCCGCGATGCCCTCGCCACGTCCGGTAAAGCCGAGCTTTTCACTGGTCGTTGCCTTTACGCCCACTCGTTCGATGCCGATCCCTGCCAGGTTGGCGATATTGGCGCGCATGCGGTCACGGTGCTCTCCGATACGTGGCGCTTCGCAAACGATCGTGAGGTCAAGATGGGCGATGCGACCGCGGCGTGCTCGCACGCGCTCAACAGCGAAAACAAGAAAGCGGTCGGACGACGCGCCTCGCCATTGCGGATCACTGGGCGGAAAATGCGCGCCGATATCGCCGTCGGCAAGAGCGCCGAGGATCGCATCGGTGAGCGCGTGGAGTGCTACGTCGGCGTCGGAGTGTCCCGTGAGCATCTGGCTGTGGGGAATGCGGACCCCACCGAGGGTGACGTGGTCACCAGGACCAAAGGCATGGACGTCCAAGCCCGAGCCAGTGCGCACATCACCAAGAGCGGCAGATTGGATCGCTTCGGCCCGCGCAAAGTCCTCCGGCGTCGTCAATTTGACGTTGCCGGGCTCGCCTGCGAACACGCTGACCGTCATTCCTGCCCATTCGGCGATGGCCGCGTCGTCGGTAAAATCGTTTCGTCCCTGCGCGACGGCTCGCCGGTGGGCTTCAAGCAGGGGCGGGAACGCAAAAGCCTGCGGGGTCTGCACCAGACGGATCGCGTTGCGATCCAGCGTTGCCTCGATGACGCCAGCATCGTTGATGCGCTTGACGGTGTCCGTCACCGACAACGCCGGAATTGCCGCACCGGTCTTCTTTGCCGCATCGATCGCGCGGGCAATCAGATCGGCGCTAGCGAAGGGCCGCGCTGCATCGTGGACAAGGACGATATCCGGCGCACGTGACGAAAGGGCCTCAAGCCCTGCGCGCACGGAAGCCTGACGGGTCGCACCGCCTGAAACCGGCGCAAGGACATTCAGGCCAACGGTCAATGTGCGCACCAGGACGAGATCGTCCTTCCTTATAACGGGTTGCACGAAATCGACGCCGGGCGCTTTGGCGAAAGCTGACAGGGCGTGCTCGAGCAGCGTTTCACCTGCGATACGCCGAAATTGCTTAGGTAATTTCCCACCGGCGCGCAGACCCTGGCCGGCCGCAACGACGATGGCTGCAACTTGCCCCATGCTTTCCTGCTCCTTGGCAAGTCATGCCTTAGCGCGTTCGCGGTGGCGCGGGAACGCGATAACTGCGCGTGACATCACCGAAATAAACAGACTTTTGCACTGCAGCACTTGCGCTGCGTCGCGAAATGGCTAAACTATGAGCATAGTTAGAGGGTAGCCTAAATGGTAGGCAGCGGGCTGGCATCAAGCGAATTGGGAAGGAATTCCGGGAGCCCTTTGATTCTCGGGGCGATTACCATTCCGAACCGTGTCGTTTTGGCCCCGATGTCGGGAATTACCGACGCTCCGTTCCGGCGCCTGGCCGAGCGCCTCGGGGCAGGCTTGGTTATTTCGGAAATGACGGCGTCAGCGGGGCTGGTGCGCGGGGAACGCGAAGCCAGCGTTCGCAGCGAAAGTCGCGGCGTAGCTATCCGTGTCGTGCAACTGGCCGGCTGTGAAGCACACTGGATGGCGGAAGGTGCCCGGATAGCCGAAACGCAGGGCGCCGACATCATCGATATCAACATGGGTTGCCCCTCTAAGCAGGTCACCAACGGGGCCGCGGGGTCGGCCCTCATGCGCAACCTCGACCACGCACTCAGCCTGATTGAGGCGACGGTATCGGCGGTCGCCGTGCCGGTCACACTGAAGATGCGGTTGGGCTGGGATACCTCAAGCTTGAACGCACCGGAACTTGCACAGCGAGCCGAAGCTTGCGGCATCAAACTGATCGCTGTCCACGGCCGCACCCGATGCCAGTTCTATGATGGCGTCGCCGACTGGGAAGCGGTGCGCACGGTCAAGGAGGCTGTCTCGATCCCGGTCGTCGTCAACGGTGATATTCGTTCCATCGAAGACGCAATATGCGCCTTGGCTACTTCGGGCGCCGACGCCGTCATGGTTGGGCGTGCGGCGCAGGGCCGCCCTTGGCTACCGGGGCAGATTGCGCATTACCTCGCAACCGGCACGCGTGAGCGTGATCCAACGCTTCGCGAGCAATTCGACCTGATCAGTGCGCTCTACGATGACATGCTTGACCATCATGGGCTCGGCATCGGACGCCGCCATGTGCGCAAGCATCTCGGCTGGGCCCTGGATCGCGCCGCGGCGACCGCAGGAGTGCCCGCGGAACTGCTTAAATCCCATCGCAGCCGCGTGCTGACTGTTGAAGAACCGGCACGTGCGCGTCGGCTGCTTGCTGAGGCCTACGATGAATTTGCCTGGAGGGCTGCGGCATGAGGCGCGCCCAGGCGGTCTCGCCAATGGTCAGCGGCCCCGCCGACGCATTGCTGCACGCGCTGCCGCATCCGGTGATCATGGTGTCGCCCGACGGCAAAATCGCTGATGCAAACGTTGCCGCCGAACAATTTTTCGAAGCATCAACTGCAATGCTGCGCCGGCACATGCTGGGTGAACTGGTGCCGTTCGGCTCGCCCTTGCTTACATTGATAGAACAGGTCCGCACGCGCGGAGCGGCGGTCAACGAATACAAAGTCGATCTGGCAACCCCGCGCAATCCGGGCGAGCGCTTGGTCGATCTCTATGTAGCGCCACTGCCGGAATATCCGGAACACGTCGTGGTAATGCTGCAGGAGCGCACCATTGCCGACAAAATGGATCGTCAGCTCACCCATCGCGGCGCCGCCCGTTCGGTCATTGCGCTGGCCGCGATGCTCGCGCACGAAATCAAAAACCCGCTGTCAGGAATCCGCGGGGCTGCCCAATTGCTCGAGCAGTCGGCAGGTGACGAGGATCGACCACTCACAAAATTGATCTGCGACGAAACTGATCGCATCGTGAAATTGGTCGACCGCATGGAAGTATTTGCTGACGAGCGTCCGATCGACCGTGAGCCCGTGAATATTCACGTGATCTTGGACCACGTAAAAAGGCTGGCGCAATCAGGTTTTGGACATCACATTAAATTCGTCGAAGAGTACGATCCATCACTGCCATCCGTGTTGGCCAACCGCGATCAGCTCGTTCAAGTCTTTCTGAACCTGCTGAAGAATGCCGCAGAGGCGATCGGGGAGGCGGCGACCGACGGGGAAGTTCAGCTCACGACCGCATTTCGCCCCGGTGTTCGGCTATCCGTCCCGGGCAGCAAGGCGCGTGTGTCACTTCCGCTTGAATTTTGCGTCAAGGATAACGGGCCAGGCGTGCCCGAAGACCTGATGCCGCATCTGTTCGATCCTTTTGTCACAACAAAACAAACGGGAAGTGGCCTTGGCCTCGCGTTGGTCGCGAAGATTGTCGGCGACCACGGCGGCATCATCGAATGCGAGTCGCAGCCGCGGCGAACCATCTTCCGAGTTCTTATGCCGGTTTATAGCGGTGGCGGCGGCTTTACGGACGACGCACCGCCGGTTCAAAGCCCGTGAGACAAGACATGCCGACCGGAAGTATTTTAGTTGCCGACGACGATGCAGCGATCCGCACCGTCCTTAACCAGGCCCTCTCGCGTGCCGGCTATGAAGTGCGCTCGACGGGCAATGCCGCGACACTCTGGCGCTGGGTCACTCAAGGTGACGGCGATCTCGTGATCACGGATGTGGTCATGCCTGACGAGAATGCCTTCGATCTCATTCCGCGTATTCGAAAGGCAAGGCCTGACCTGCCGATCGTCGTCATGAGCGCGCAGAACACTTTCATGACCGCAATCCGCGCCTCTGAACGTGGCGCTTATGAGTATTTGCCGAAGCCGTTCGATCTTAAGGAACTCATAGCAATTGTCGGTCGGGCATTGTCGGAACCAAAAGACCCGCGGCCCGCGATTCCGAAAAATGACGACTTCGAAGCCATTCCACTGGTTGGCCGCTCGGCCGCCATGCAGGAAATCTACCGGGTGCTGGCTCGCCTGATGCAGACCGACTTGACGGTCATGATTTCCGGTGAATCGGGTACCGGCAAAGAATTGGTTGCCCGCGCGCTGCACGACTACGGCAAACGGCGCGCCGGCAGTTTCGTGGCCATCAACATGGCGGCAATTCCGCGCGATCTGATCGAGTCCGAATTGTTTGGTCACGAGAAAGGTGCCTTCACCGGCGCCAATACGCGCAGCGCCGGCCGCTTCGAACAAGCGGAAGGCGGCACGCTTTTTCTCGATGAAATTGGCGACATGCCGATGGAGGCCCAGACGCGGCTGCTGCGCGTATTGCAGCAGGGCGAATATACGACGGTCGGAGGCCGTACACCGATCAAGAGCGATGTGCGGATCATCGCTGCGACCAACAAAGACCTTCGGCTTCTAATCCAGCAAGGTCTTTTCCGGGAAGATCTGTTTTTCCGGCTGAACGTTGTGCCACTCAGATTGCCGCCGCTGCGCGAGCGCACCGAGGATATACCGGATCTCATTAGGCATTTCTTTGCCCAGGCCCAACGAGAGGGCTTGCCGCCAAAGCAAATGGACCAAGCCGCACTCGACCGCCTTAAGCGCCATCGCTGGCCCGGGAATGTGCGCGAACTTGAGAATTTGGCACGCCGATTGGCCGCACTCTATCCTCAGGAGACAATCTCCGCTGCTGTGATCGACGCGGAATTGGCGCAACCGGCGCTTCCGGTGGGCAGCGAGGAGTCGCACGGGGAAGAAAATCTCGGGAGCGCGGTTGAGCGGCACCTTGCCACCTATTTCGCGGGGTTCGAAGACGGATTGCCGCCGGCGGGCCTGTATCATCGGATACTGCGCGAGATCGAATATCCGTTGCTCACTGCCGCTCTGGCAGCCACGCGTGGCAACCAGATCCGCGCCGCCGACCTGTTGGGCCTCAACCGCAACACGCTGCGAAAGAAAATCCGCGACCTCGATATTCAAGTTTTTCGTGGCGGCGGCTGAGCGGTCCCGGAGCTGATTTCGGGCCTTTTGCGCCGCGGAATTGTCGCAATTCAGCAACATTGTTGTATAAAAGCATCAGTCCATGCCGGCTGGAGCCTGCGCCGCGTGTGCCGGCTACGAAGGTAATTGCTTCTCCAATTTTCAATGCCCCGGGGGTCTATGAGCGTCGAACAGGCTGCCTCTACCGACAGAACCCTTGCTGGGGCGCCTGCGCAGCGGGGCGAAACGCGCCTTCTTGGCCCGTTCGCTGTCGGTCTCGCCCTGCTGTCGGCGTTCCTGACTTTCATCGTTCTCGCTGACCTCACTCCGATCTCGCCAACCCACTATGTCGTCGTGACGTTGTTGCTCGCGAACGCGGCGACCGTGCTGCTGCTGCTTGGCCTCATCATCAGGGAAGTGTGGCAAGTGGTGCAGGCGCGTCGCAGTGGACGCGCAGCAGCGCGGTTGCACGTGCGCATCGTCGGACTGTTCTCGATCATCGCTGCCGCTCCCGCGATCATGGTCGCGATCGTTGCGAGCGTCACTCTCGACCGGGGACTTGATCGCTTGTTTTCAACGCGCACGCGATCGGCAATCGAGAATTCGCTTATCGTGGCAGAAGCTTATTTGCGCGACCATGCACAGATTGCGCGATCTGACATCATGGTGATGGCGTTCGATATCTCCCGCGCGAAAGCAGTTTTCGACCAGGACCCCGACAAGCTTCGACAGTATTTGACCTTCCAGGCCTCTGTTCGCGGTTTGGCAGCTGCCATCGTCATCGACAAAGATCTCAAAGTTGTTTCCCGTGCGGACGTGAATGTCAGCCAGACCTTCGCATTGCCGCCGCGCGATGCACTGCCCCATATCACGAGCAAAGAGCCACAAATCGTTCTGCTGCCAGATACCAGCTATGTCGCCGCAATCATCAGGCTCGATCAGTACGACGATTATTTTCTTTACATAACGCGATTGCTCGATCCGCGTGTGGTGCCGCAACTTCAGGCTACGCGAGCGAGCGTCACCGAATACGCTGCGCTAGAGGCGCGACGGCTCGGCGTGCAGGTTGCATTTGCGTTGATGTACACCGTGATCGCGTTGATCGTGCTTCTTTCGGCGGTCTGGATTGGCTTTAATTTTGCGAACCGGCTTGTCGCGCCGATCCGTCGCCTCATTGGCGCGGCGAACGCCGTTTCAACCGGGAACCTTTACGTTCGCGTCCCGGTGCGTGAGGGCGAGGGTGATCTCGCGCATCTCGGCGAAACATTCAACCGTATGACGCAAGAACTTCGCACGCAGCGCGACGACATCATGAACGCGCGCGATCTTATCGATAGTCGGCGGCGATTTACGGAAGCGGTGCTGGCAGGCGCCAGCGCAGGCGTTATTGGCGTAGACAGCAACGGCAATGTCAGTATCCTTAACCGCTCCGCGGAAAAGCTGATTGGGCGCACCGAGAACGAGGCTCTTGGCAAGCGGCTGAACGAAGTATTGCCCGAACTTGCGGACATTATGAGCGCGGCACAATCGGGCGCGCCCACGCAAGATCAGGTGACCATCAGCCGAAATGGCAGAGAGCGCAATTTGTCGGTGCGCGTGACGAGCGAGCAGTCAGGTGATAGTGATCGGGGCTACGTTGTGACGCTCGATGACATTACCGAACTGGTGGCTGCACAACGTACCTCGGCATGGGCGGACGTTGCTCGGCGCATCGCCCACGAAATTAAGAATCCGCTCACACCAATTCAGCTTTCCGCCGAACGACTGCGCCGCAAGTACGGGAAGATGATCAACGAAGACCGCGGTGTGTTCGAACAATGCACGGAAACCATCATCCGTCAGGTCGATGACATAAGACGGATGGTCGACGAATTCTCTCATTTCGCGCGGATGCCAAAGCCGGTAGTCGCTGCCGAGGATCTCGCGGACGTTGTGCGGCAGACCGTGTTCCTGATGCGTGTCGGCAATTCGGAAATCGATATCAGCGCTGATGTTGCCGAAGATCCGATGCCGGCTCGGTTCGATCGGCGCCTGATCTCGCAAGCGCTCACCAACATCATCAAGAACGCGACCGAAGCCATCGCTGCAGTTCCGCCAGGCGAGCTCGGTAAGGGCGTGATCCGTGTCTACGCTGCGCGCGACGGCGCTGACATTGTCATCGATGTCGTAGACAACGGGATCGGCTTGCCAAAGACAAACCGCAACCGACTGCTCGAGCCCTATGTCACGACGAGGGAGAAGGGAACAGGTCTCGGCCTCGCTATAGTCGGACGTATTGCTGAGGAGCATGGCGGCAGTATTGAACTGCGCGATGCCGCGGAAAAAATCGAAGGGCAAAGGGGCGCATGGGTCCGTGTGAGGTTCGTTGCGGCCGGAAAGACCGAAACCGCCGAACCCGAGAAACCAAAAGTCGCAAGCGAGTAGCACATGGTTGGCGAAATATTGATAGTCGATGATGAGGCCGACATCCGCGATCTTGTCGCCGGCATCTTGCAGGATGAAGGCTACAGTACGCGTACCGCGAGAAACAGCGACGAGGCGATATCAGCGATCACTACGCGGCGGCCAAACCTGGTTTTTCTCGATATCTGGCTGCAAGGCAGCAAACTCGATGGTTTGCAGTTGCTTGACGCCGTGAAGCAGGAGCACAGCGAACTTCCGGTTGTGATGATTTCCGGTCACGGCAATATCGAGACCGCGGTTGCCGCCATCAAGCATGGTGCCTATGACTTCATCGAGAAGCCATTCAAGGCCGACCGGCTGGTGCTTGTAGCCGATCGCGCCCTGGAAAACTCTCGGCTCAAACGCGAGGTCAAACAGCTCAAGCAACTGGCGCCCGTGCCGGGAACGCTGATCGGCCGTTCGTCCGCGATCGCACAGTTGCGTCAGGCTATCGAACGCGTGGCGCCGACGAACAGCCGCGTGCTGGTGGTCGGCCCCTCGGGAGCAGGCAAAGAGCTCGCTGCGAGAACACTTCATCAGCTGTCAGGCCGCGCCAACGGTCCGTTCGCAGTCATCAACGCCGCCGCGATTACGCCGGAACGCATGGAAACAGAACTCTTCGGCGTGGATCAATCCAACGGCTTGGAGGGACGCAAGCCGGGGGCCCTCGAAGAGGCGCATGGCGGCACATTGTTTATCGACGATATCGCCGACCTTCCGCGTGAGACGCAGAACAAGATCCTGCGCGTGCTCGTCGATCAGACCTTTCAGAGGGTCGGGGGCAGCACAAAGATTGCGGTCGATGTGCGCATCGTGTCATCGACCGCGCGTAACCTCGAAACGTTGATCACCGAAGGAAAATTTCGAGAGGATCTCTATCATCGCCTCGCGGTTGTGCCGATCCGCGTGCCGCCGTTGGCAGAGAGACGCGAGGACGTGCCGGACCTCGTTGATTACTTCATGGACCAAATTTCGCTGGCGACAGGCCTGCCAAAACGGCGGATCGGTGAGGATGCCATGGCAGTTCTTCAATCGCACAATTGGCCCGGCAACGTGCGACAACTGCGAAACAACATCGAGCGGCTGATGATCCTTGCCGGAGGCGATCCGGACGCCGTGATGAATGCCAGCATGCTGCCGCCAGATGTTGGCTCTATGGTGCCCAGCATGCCGAACGGAAACGGCGGTGAGCACCTGATGGGTCTGCCACTGCGCGACGCGCGCGAAGTGTTCGAACGTGAATATCTGGTGGCGCAGATCAGTCGCTTCGGCGGCAACATCTCGCGAACCGCGGAGTTCGTCGGCATGGAGCGCTCCGCCTTGCACCGCAAATTGAAGGCGCTTGGAATCGATTAACATCCATGTCGCGCATCGCTTACGTCAACGGGCGTTACTTGCCGCGGGACGACGCGAAAGTCGCCGTCGAGGATCGCGGGTACCAATTTGCTGACGGCGTCTATGAGGTTTGTGAGGTGAGGGGAGGCCGGTTGGTCGACGAGGGCCGGCACATGGCACGTCTCAATCGTTCGCTCGGCGAATTGAGTATTGCACGCCCGATGTCGCCAGCAGCGCTGCAGGTCGTGCTTCGTGAAACAATACGCCGCAATCGCGTGCGCAATGGAATCGTTTACGTGCAGGTCACCCGTGGTGTGGCCCGACGGGATTTTCCATTTCCCGCCGACGCGCGACCGTCCCTTGTCGTGACCGCGCGCAGCGCGGACCTTGAACGCCTTGAACAGATCGCGGCCGACGGAATAGCGGTTGTTACGGTGCCAGACATTCGCTGGAAACGCGTCGATATCAAGTCGGTCGCGTTGCTGCCCAACGTGCTAGCCAAACAGGCTGCACGCGAGCAGGGCGCTCGGGAGGCTTGGCTTGTCGATGCGCAAGGCCACGTCACCGAAGGTGCATCATCGAATGCCTGGATCGTGAGCCGCGACGGCAAATTGATCACCCGCCCGCTCGGTCAAAGCATCCTCCCCGGAATCACCCGTTCTGTCGTTATCGATGTGATCAGGGCACAGGGCCTTGCCTTTGAGGAACGCAGCTTTACGGTCGAGGAGGCCTATGCCGCGCGCGAGGCCTTTATCACCTCGGCAAGCCAGATCGTCTTGCCGGTCGTGAGCATCAATGGCCGGCCGATCGGTAACGGGGCCCCCGGCCTTGTCGCAACTGCATTGCGACGCGACTATCACCACCACGCCGAAATGAAGGAATAGGGTTTGCCCTAGGTGTGGGCAGGGCATGTCGGGTTCCGCAAAAATAGCGAAAAGACCGTTATTTCAGTATTTTGGGATGACTTCCCTGAACTTGTGCTTGCGCCGGAACTGCACCTGCCATCTAATAGTGCTCCCGGGCCCCGCACCGTTTTTTGCGAGGGGCGAAGCGGCGCATGCGATCAAACGCATGCGGTAGGACTTGGGCAAAGAAGGTCTCGCGCGCTAGACGCGAGCAAAAAATGGAAAAACGGCCATGGCAGCCGATCGGGCGCAAAATCTGCAAGACACTTTTCTCAATCACGTCCGCAAAAGCAAAATACCTCTCACCATCTTTTTGGTGAACGGCGTCAAATTGCAGGGCGTGGTGACCTGGTTTGATAATTTTTGCGTGTTGTTGCGGAGGGATGGACATTCCCAGCTCGTCTACAAGCACGCGATTTCGACCATCATGCCGGGTCACCCGATCCAGCTCTTCGAAGGAGCCGACGAACCACCGGCCGGAGATAAGGTCTGATTGGAAGTACGCCGCCGTGATCAACATGCCGATGTCCTGAGCCCAACGGCATCGGGCGCCGAAACCGGCCGTGCGATTGTTATCGAGCCGTGGCTAAAGAGTCCTGCGCGTAAGACCGGTGCACGTACGACGGCGGACCTTCGCGCCCCTGAGGCGAGGCTGGAGGAGGCGGTCGGGCTTGCGCGCGCTATCGACCTGACTGTTGTCAATTCCGGGTTGGTGACCCTGAATGACATTCGCCCTGCGACCTATATCGGCAAGGGGAAGGTCGATGAAATTGCCGGCCTGGCAAAAAGCCTGTCGGCGTCTGTGGTGATCATGGATTGCCCGGTTTCGCCGGTTCAACAGCGCAATCTCGAGAAGGCCTGGAATACAAAGGTCATCGACCGGACGGGTTTGATCCTGGAAATCTTCGGACGCCGTGCGCGGACACGCGAAGGGGCGCTACAGGTTGAGCTTGCGCATCTCACTTATCAAAAGAGCCGGCTGGTTCGTTCATGGACGCATCTCGAGCGCCAACGCGGCGGGTTTGGTTTTCTCGGCGGTCCAGGCGAGACCCAGATCGAAGCTGACCGGCGCGTGATTGAAGAGCGCATTGCGCGCATTGAGGCTGAGCTCGACAAGGTCAGACGGACACGCAAATTACATCGCGACAGCCGGAAGCGCGTGCCTTACCCAATTGTCGCGCTGGTCGGCTATACCAATGCGGGCAAGTCAACCTTGTTCAATCGCATGACGGCTGCGCGAGTGCTTTCAGCCGATATGCTCTTCGCGACGCTTGATCCAACGTTGCGCGCTGTCGAATTGCCGCACGGGGCGAAAATCATCCTTTCTGACACTGTCGGATTTATTTCGGATTTGCCCACCATGTTGGTTGCGGCTTTTCGCGCAACTTTGGAAGAGGTCATCGAGGC
>Ga0126371_10001705_pt1 | contig 18686 bp, 15 predicted proteins | sample PanSoiMetaPlot_4_FD_110145 | JGI IMG/M metagenome (GOLD analysis project Ga0126371, IMG submission 110145) | Tropical forest soil microbial communities from Panama - MetaG Plot_4 | ecosystem: Environmental > Terrestrial > Soil > Tropical forest > Bulk soil | place: Panama | collected 2016-02-17 | reverse complement strand
TCGTGCCGACCGCTGGTCGGAGATCTTGCGAACGCGAGATGTTCGCGAGGAGCAGTCTCGGCCGCGAATCGATTTTCAACACGCAGCCCGTTTCTGTAGAGATCCGAGCGCTCAGTGCTCTCAACCAGCCCCACACTGGAAACGCACGCGGCCGGATTAGGGGGCTTGGCGCACGATAGCGTGAGGCTGATTCGGTTCTGCGCGTTCGGCTGGCTAGCCCAGGGGCGAAGCAGCGCCGCCCCGAGGAGTGCGAGTCAGCATTGCGGCCGGGATTCGCGTCTGCATTATCGCTTTCCCGCGACTGACTGGCGTGCCTCCGATCTGACGCTGAAGAAACTGGAGCCGCGCCACCGGATCCGGAACACGGCTCGCGCGCCACTCCAGAAGGCGTAGCGCGACGTTTTGAAGACTCTGCGAGTCCAGCACATGTTCATAGTGCAATACCTTACGCAACTCTCTCGCCCGTTGTTACGTCTAGGTTTTTTTTCATCAAGAAATCATATCCATATGCGAAAAAATAAATGATGCTAGAACGAGAACGCCGCTCCCGAAGACGTTACCCGCTTCAACTGAACCTGCGCTATAAATCTATAAGCAGTCGCATTGGCATTTCTGGCACAGGTCGTACCCTGAACGTTAGCAGTGGAGGCCTTCTGATCGCGGCCTCGCACGATTTGATGGAAGGTGTACGGCTGAACCTGACTGTAGAGTGGCCCTGGCTGCTCGATCAGTCTACCCCGCTGCAACTAGTGGCCGAAAGTCGCGTGGTGCGGACCGGCGACTCGCAGTTCGCCGTCGAGCTGGTTCGTTACCAATTCCGGACCAGCAAGCGCCAGTCACATCCGGTGGATCCTCTGGTCTGGGCCATGGCCTAGACCCGTTGACGCCGCCAGGTTAGCGAGCGTGTCGATTTGGGCTGGCAAGGCGCCCGGCTCTTGATGCACGCGAGCGCCAACGTCGAACCGGGAGCGAGCAGCGAATCCACCATGTTGCCGGGCGCCACCACGTCGGGCTTCGCGGTCAGATCGATGTACGTCGGGCCGCGCGAGCTGTAGCTGGCGATCAGGTCGTCGCTGCGCGTGATGGTGGACTGGGTCTTCATCGCGCCGACGGTGATGGCGTGAGGCTGTTGCCGGGCGCAAGAATCGTGGCATAGCCGTTGCGGCCGTCGTTGCCCCCCGCCACAACCGCCACGATTCCAGCGTTCCAGGCGGCTTCCACGGCCTGGCAGAGCGGATCGTGCGCGCAGCTTTCGGAAAATGAGTCGGCCGAGCGATAGATTGATTACTCGCACGTTGTACCGCTGCTTCAGCTGAACGGCTTGTTGAAGCGCTGCGATCACCACGCTGTCGTTGCTCGCGCCGTTCTGATCCAACACGCGGAGGTCGAGCAGATTTGCGTTAGGCGCGATGCCCTTGAACGTCCGGAAAGCGCCTGGTTTGTCCGACGAGCTGCCGTTTCCCGCGACGATGCCCGCTACGTGCGTGCCGTGTCCGAAATCATCTGCCAGCGCGCTGCCGATAAAGCTCTGCCGGGATACGATGCGGCTCTAGCTCGAGTTCTTGGAATCGAGATCAGGATGCGAGTAGATGCCGCTGTCAATCACTGCGACGCCGATCCCAGTTCCATCGAGCCCGTAGGTCCAGGCTTGGGGGCCATTCACTGCACCAGCAGAGTAGTCGAGGAGGCCGCCTAGCTGCCGGTCGAGCGAGATGTAGGCGACGTTGGGCTGGTTCGAAACCGCGATCACGTCGGAAGGATGAAGCGTCGCAGAGATAGCCGGGATCAGAGAGAAGACAGCTTTCAGGGTTCCGCTGACCAGACTGATCACCGTGCCGAGCAGGCCGCCGATGAGTCCCCCGCCGGACGACGAGGCAGGCGACGTGTTGTACTGCACGATTACGTTGATGTTGTTTGACGGATTCGCCAGCAGCGGTTGCAGGTCGGGAGAAATCTTGGAATTGTCGGCCAGGGCCGGTACCGCGCTCACGCACAAAACGAGGCACAGCGCGATGCTACGCTTTGACAAGGTTCGCATGGCCGCTTAACTAGGCAACCAGGCAGCCAGAGTGCGTGACCAAACCCGCGCACGAAAAATCAGGAACTTTTCTCAACGGGAATAGGAAGACGCCCAGACCGGTTCCAGCGTCAACCTGTCTCAGTAGCTGACAGACTAGCGTCGAGCGTCACCACGCGATTTGCGTGGGGAAAAATTCCGAGACCAGATCTTCGTAGTAACGCCTTAGCTCTTCGAGCTTCGGCCTCTCAGTACCCTTAGAGTACAAATCATAGGGACTGAAGCGCCGCACCCATTCGAACAGCTCGCGATCGTGATCGTTCATGAGATATCCGTAAGCCCCTTCACGGTGCGCCGGATAGAACGAGTGATAGCGGATTATGTAGAGCGCGGGCTCGGGCAGATAGTCTTTGGTGACGTGATACAGGTACTCGTCGTGGCCCCAAGATAGATCCACGTTGTCCAGGCCGCAGCCTTCTTGATAGACGCCGAGCTGCGTTTGGTACTCGGGAACTTGCGAGTCAGGATTTTCGCGGAAAAATTCGGGAAAAACGATTTTGTCAGAGAAGGCGCAGCCGACCGGGAATGTGTCGCCCACCACCGCCCATTGCGGCTCGCCGAAAAGGCAGAGAACCTTGCCGAGATCGTGTATGAACCCGGCGAGAACGAACCAACGCGGATGGCCATCGCGGCGGATCGCCTCCGCAGTCTGGAGATTGTGCTCCATCTGGCTGAGCGAAGTGTCGGGATCGCTGTCGTCGACTAGGGTCTCCAGCCGCGCCATCGCATCCCAGATTCCCATCATGCCTTTGTGCTTCGCGAGGTATTCCCGTTTTTTGGCGCGCACGAAATCGACGGTTTGATGCGTGTGGTTCAGCCGGTAGAAATCGCGAACCACGGCGGGAGTGGAGTCGTCGTATTGTCGAAACTCGTCCTGTCTTTTATCAGGTTTGTAGCGCTCTTGGACAAAGCCATCCCATTGATCCAGCGTTTTGAGCGGCCCCATACGTTCAGAGTAGCGGAAATCTGATTCAGCCTCGCTAACCGGATCGAGGGACCGCTCGTCTCTCACCTAGCTAGATAGGTATTGTCGCGGAGGACACGTTCGGGATGCGAAAAAACGACATTCTGAAGGGGACCTTGGTCTTGCTGGTGTTGAGGACGCTAGCCAGCGGCCGGAAGATGCATGGCTACGCGATCACTTCGCATATTCAACAAATCTCGGATCTACTGCTGCGGGTAGAGGAGGGATCGCTCTATCCGGCTCTACATCGCATGGAGCAGGAGGGCTGGCTGCGCGCCGAATGGGGCACCACGGAGAAGAAGCGGGACGCCCGGTTCTATTCGCTGACCGCCAAAGGCCGCAAGCAGCTTGCCGAGGAGCAGGAAAGCTGGAGCCGGTTGACCGAAGGGGTGGCGCGCGTGCTGCGCGGGCCGATGGAGGCGAAGTAGATGGCCTGGCTCGATCGAGTCTGGAACGTTCTTCGTCGTGCACGCTTGCAGCGAGACCTGAATCGCGAGCTTTCGTTTCATCTCACCGAAAAGATCGAGGAGCTCGAAGCGGGCGGGATGAGCCAATCCGAGGCAGTTCGGACGGCACGGCTCCAACTTGGAAATGTCACAAAGTACGTCGAAAGGACGCGCGAAATGGACATTCATCGGCTGCTCGAAAACACGCTGCGGAATCTGCGGCAGGCGTTTCGAGCGCTGGCCAAAGCGCCTGGATTCACGGCGACGGTCGTGGCGACGCTAGCGCTCGGAATCGGTGCGAATAGCGCTGTGTTTTCGGCCATCTGGGCCGTGCTGCTCCGGCCGTTGCCGTTTCCCGAGCCCGATCAGCTGGTCCAGCTCGCGCAGTCGAATCCCAAAATGAAGGCTCCGTTCGTCGCGCCGGTGCGACTTGCCGACTGGAACCGTCTGAACACTACGTTTCAATCTATGACTGGCTACTATACCGAAGAGGCATCCGAGATTTCCGGCGAGCTTCCCGAGCGCCTGACGCGCGCGTTTGTCGCGCGGCGGTTCCTCGAGACCATGGGCGTCGCTCCCGTTCTCGGCCGCGACTTCACGCCCGCCGAGGAGCACTTCGGTGGACCGACGGTGGTTCTCATCAGCGATCGTTACTGGCGGCGGCGCTTCAACTCCGATCCGAACGTCACCGGCAAAACGGTGCGCTTCGGAAAAACCTTCGTACCCATCGTGGGGGTGCTGCCGGCGAATTTTCAGTTTCCGCGGCCCGGCGTGGACTTGTGGTCACCCAGCCCGGACGATGCTCCCTTCGCGCACAGCCGCGAGCTGACATGGTACACCGCGATCGGGCGAATGAAGCCGGGTGTCACGCTGGCGCAGGCCCGGTCGAACTTGGCGGCCGTACAGGCCGGGTTGGGCCGTGAATTTCCCAAGACTGACGCGCAAATTTCGGCTGCGATCGAACCGCTCAAAGAAACCACAGTCGGGAGTGCGCGCAGCTCGCTGGTGATTCTGTTTGGTTCGGTATCCCTGCTTTTGCTGATCGCATGCACCAACGTCGCCGCGCTGCTCCTGTCGCGCGCAACCGCTCGCCAACAGGAAATCGCGGTTCGTTTCTCTCTGGGTGCGTCGCGAGGCTCCGTGATCGGCCACGTGCTCGCCGAAGTTTTCGTTCTTTCGATCTCCGGCGCGGCCCTCGCTCTGCTGTTGGCCGAAGCAGGCGTTAGGGCGTTCCGTTCGCTGGCAGCCAATTTGCCGCGCGTGACAGATATCGTTCTGGATTGGCGTATTGTGCTCTATTCGTTGGTCTGCGCGCTGTTTGCGACGCTCGCTTGCGGCCTGTTTCCAGCCATTCGCGGCGCTGACCGGGATCTGGCCGATTCGGCGCGCGGAACACGCACTATTTTCTCTGGCGGCGGGCGCGCACAATTCGTGCTCGTCGGCGTGCAAGTTTCCTTGGCCGTCACGTTACTTGCAGGCGCAGGACTGCTGGTGAGAAGCCTTCAGCAGCTCGGCCGAGTCTCGCCAGGCTTCCAGCCTGAGCGGGTTCTGACTTTCCAAGTGAGCAGTTCCTGGGGCGAAACGTCCGACATGCGCGCGGAAAGGCGTCGAGTCGACCGGACGCTGGAGAGGATTCAGGCATTGCCTGGCGTTGAGGCGACGGCCACTACCATGGATCTGCCGGGTATTGCCAGCGATTACCAGGTGGAGCTGATGGTGGAAGAAGGCCGCGCGGAAACCGAGCCCAAAGTCATCGCCGAAGGACGCGCGATCTCGCCAGGCTATTTCGCCACACTCGGTATCCCGCTTCTGGCTGGCGAAGTATGCCGGGAAGAACCGGGAATCTACACGATGATGGTGAATCGCACGTTCGCCAACCGGTACTTCCGGGCCTCGCCGGTTGGCCTCCACCTCTCACAACCGAACAATATGTATCTCCCTAAGAGCGTGATCCGCGGCGTCGTGGCCGACGCGCGCGAGTTGGGGATACATCGCGAACCAGCTCCGACTGTGTACTGGTGCTTCAGTCCAGGCCAGCCCGGCACGCACTATCTTGCGCGAACGCATGGCGACCCTCGAGCGATGTCGGAGCCCATTCGCCGCGCTGTGCATGAGATCGAGCCGCTGCGCTCCGTCTTCGATGTGGCCCCGCTGGCGGACCAGATCTCGGACGCATACGACGAGAATCGTATGCGCACGATCCTGCTGGGGTTCTTTGCTGCTGCGGCGGTGCTGCTGGCTTACGTCGGGCTGTACGGGACGATAAGCTACAGCGTGAATGTGCGGCAGCGTGAGGTTGGTCTCAAACTCGCACTGGGCGCCATGCGGACCCGCATCGTCGGCCAGTTCCTGTCTCAAGGTTTGCTCGTCGCAGCATTAGGATGCAGCGGCGGAATCGTGCTCGCCTTGGCGCTCACGCGTTTCTTGTCCGGGATGTTGTTCGGTGTATCGGCGAAAGATCCTATGACGCTGACCGGCGTGGTGATCGCGGTTCTCGTCGTCTCGACGATTGCGTCGCTGCTGCCGTCGATCCGCGCGTCGCGGGTGGAGCCGATTGAAGTTCTGCGGGAGGAATAGGGCTTTTTCACAGCGTTTCAGACGAGTGTGAACGCGGCACGCACGGAGTGCGTGCGCCACAGTTACATCTGCCAGCGCCAGAGATTGGCGCCTACCGTATAACCGGCTCCGACTGCGGCGAAGACGACCAAGTCGCCCTTCTTGAGCTTGCTGGATTCGATGGCCTCGCGCGTGGCGAGCGGAATTGTCGCGGCTGTCGTATTTCCGTAGCGATCGATATTGATGATCACTTTGTCGCAATGAATCCCCATGCGCTCGGCTGCGGCTGTGATGATGCGGCGGTTGGCTTGGTGCGGGATAAACGCGCCGACGTCGTCGACCTTGAAGTTGTTGCGCGCGAGCAGGTCGCGCGAGATTTCGTACATCTTGCGCGATGCGTATTTGAACACCTGCTGGCCATCCTGTTTTACGAAGTGCAGGCGCTGGCGCACGGTCTCTTCCGTTGCCGGCAGGCGGCTGCCGCCCGCGGGCTGCTTGAGATAATCTCCGCCCGAACCGTCGATGGAATTCATGAAATCGATGAAGCCGATTTCACCAGGCTCGGTGGGTTCGATGAGCATCGCGCCCGCTCCGTCGCCAAACAAGACGCACGTCGCTCGATCCGTATAGTCGATGATGCGCGACATCGTGTCGGAGCCGATCACGAGAACCTTCTTATGCGACCCGGCCGTGACCAGGTGCGCGGCGGTGGTCAGGCCGTAGATGAAGCCCGAGCAAGCAGCGACCAGATCGAATCCCCAAGCATGCTTGGCGCCGATACGGTCCTGAACCAGGCAGGCCGTGGCCGGGAATAGCATGTCGGGCGTGACGGTGCAGAGGATGATGGCGTCGATCTCGTCAGCTGAGATGCCGCGCTGGGCGAGTGCGATCTTGGCGGCTTCCACGGCCATGTCGGACGAAGCCATCTCAGGCGGGGCGATATGGCGCTCGGCGATCCCGGTCCGGGTAAGGATCCATTCGTCATTGGTCTCGACCATTTTTTCGAGATCCTGATTGGTCAGCACGCCGGGCGGTGTGTAACAACCTAGCGCGGTGATTTTCGCCTTGTACAATACGCCTCCAAACACAACACAATACACCATCGGTGAGGTGGTGGGGAGCGTAGTCGGACGAATGCGCGGGAACGGGACGGCGATTGAGCTGGTGTAGAATTCGAGTTCATGTCTCTTTCTCAAGGAGCGCGCCTCGGTCCTTATGAGATTCTGAGCGCGATCGGCGCGGGCGGTATGGGCGAGGTTTACAAGGCTCGGGATACGCGCCTGGACCGCGTGGTCGCGATCAAGGTGTCGCAAGAAGCTTTTTCCGAGCGCTTCGAGCGGGAGGCGCGAGCGGTGGCGGCACTGAATCATCCCAACGTCTGCCAGCTGTATGACGTTGGGCCGAACTACCTGGTGATGGAGTTTGTCGAGGGGACGCCGGTCGCGCCGGTGGACTCGACACGGAAGCTCCTCAATATTGCGGTTCAGATCGCGGACGGACTCGCGGGGGCGCACTCTGCGGGGATTGTTCACCGCGACCTGAAGCCGGACAACGTTCTCATCACGCGCGATGGCCGAGTGAAGATTCTCGACTTCGGGTTGGCGAAGATCGTAGCGACTAACGGCGCCCCGACTGACGCCACCCGCACCGTGACCAATGCGGGCACGACCATGGGGACGATCCCCTACATGAGTCCGGAGCAGGCGCGCGGGAATACGGACCTCACACCGCAATCGGATCAGTTTTCATTCGGACTGCTGCTGTATGAGTTGGCCGCAGGAAAGCGGGCGTTTTCACGCGACAGCGCGGCCGAAGTCATGACGGCGATCATTCGCGAGGACGTCGAACCGCTTCCCGCCACTGTGCCTGCGCAGTTGCGATGGATCGTCGAGCGGCTGCTGGCGAAAGATCCGGCGGACCGCTACGATTCGACTCGCGATTTGTATCGCGAGCTGCGGCAGGTTCGGGAGAGGCTGTCGGAAACCACGAGCGGTGTCCAAACCGCGAGCATCGCGCCTGTCGCCAAGCGGCAGGAGAGCTGGCCGAAGACGAGGGTGATCTCGGCCGGCGTGGCGCTCATACTGGTTGCGGGTGCGCTTGGTTGGAAGACTCGCCCGCAGCCTTCTGTGCAAGATTATCGCTTCACGCCCATGGAAGTATCGTGGGAAAATCCGTCGGCGGGGACGTGGTCGCCGGACGGGCAGGCGTTCGCCTACGTCGCGGGCGCGGATGGCGACCGGCACGTCTTCATACGCTATTTGAATTCGCCGACGCCGGTGATGCTCACTCGTGGCTCCGACAGTTGGTGGGTGGCGGGCTGGTCGCCCGATGCCAAGCGAGTGATCGCACGAGACAGGAATCCTCAAGGCGACGATCCGGCATATGCGCTTTTTTCGGTGCCGGTTTTCGGCGGCGATCCTGTCATGATCATGCCCTTGAAAACGCGCTATCCGAAGGTGTCGGCGGATGGAAAAGCCTTGGTCGCGATCGGATCGGAAGATCGCAAGCTTACGGTCTATACTGCCTCGCCGGTGGGATCGCCACTCAAGGCGTATGCTCCTACGCCGTTTGGAACCACGTCCTATCTGAACGACCCTCTGGCTGCGTTTGGTCCGGACGGCCGATGGATCACGCTGCTCGTGGATGTGGTTGGCGGGAGGCAGGCTTGGAAACTCCCCTATCCACCGGGAAGCGGAGCACCCGAGCGAATCATGAAGAATCTGAACAGCCTGGAAGGAACGCCGCGTTGGGCGTGGTTCGCCGGCGGACGCACGGGTCTCATTTCGTCCAACGATCAAGGTCAGCATCTTTGGTTTACAGGTCTTCGTTCCGGGACGCAACGGCCGATGATGATCGGAACACCGTCGGAATCCGAGGGGCAACCGGCGCTGTCGCCTGACGGAAAGAAGTTGCTCTACGTGCAAACCAGGCTCGACTTTATGATCGTTTCGACATCTCTCGCCGACGGTGCGATAAAGCGGGTGATCTCATCCGGCATGCTTGCCGCTATGCCTGCGTGGGCCCGGCACCAGCAACAATTCGTCTACGCCAGCGTTCGCGGCGGATCATCGGCGCTTTGGATGCGCGGCGAAGGTTGGGATCGCCCGATCGTGACCGAAGAGATGTTTTCACCGGGAACGACGGACGGATTCGTGACTCCAGCGCTGGCGCCGAACGCGGACCGCGTGGTGTATTCGCGAATCGACAAGGATCAGCAGATTCAAAGCTGGATCTCGTCGGTATCGGGCGGACCTCCCGTCCGTCTCACGAATGGCAATGGGAAGAAGGTGTTTGAGCTGGGCGGTTCCTGGTCGCCGGACGGTTCGAAGATCGTGTATTGGAGCTTCGCCGAGCGAAAACCAACGCTTATGGTGGTTGGCACAACCGGGGAAGCTGAGCCCACGATGCTCCGCGAACACGTTGACGGTTCGCTTCCAACGTGGTCGCCGGATGGGCGGTGGATCGCCTATGACGACGATTCCGATGCGGTGGGATGGAGCATAGTCTCGCTTGACGGAAAGACAGTCCGCAGCTTTGGCGAGCCCAAGACGATACAGATGACATTTTCGCCCGATTCGAAATTATTGTACGGAATTCGGGAAGAGACGGATCGCTGCGTGCTGTATTCGATCGATATCGCCAGCAAGCAAGAGAAAACGATTGGCGAATTCAGCTTGGATTTTGAGCCTAGGAGCGGTACCAATCCGGGCATCCAGATCACCGTCGCGCCGGATGGCAAGAGCATTCTGTTTCCGGCGAGAAGAGAGAGCAGCAGTCTATGGATGTTGGAGGGATTTGAGCATCCGGGGTGGTTCGATGAATTGCGGGAGAGGATGCCGTGGTGAGGCGAGTTGTATTTTGCGTTTGCGCGACTGTGATGGCTGTGGCGCAAAATCCGCCGCCGTTGAAGCCAGGCCTTTACGCGATTTTCAATACCGGCGCGGGGAGCATAACGGCGCTGCTGTACGAGAAGTACGCACCGGCGGCGGTTTCGAATTTCGTCGCGCTGGCGCAAGGGACCAAGCCGTGGCTCGATCCGAAGACCGGAAAAATGGTGCGGCGTCCGCTGTACGAGAACATTACGTTTCATCGAGTGATCCGAGGCGTTGCGATTCAATCTGGCGATCCGACAGCGACGAGCGCGCACAACTGCGGTATTCGGATTCGCGACGAGTTTCTTCCGGGACTGCGGTTCGATGCTCCGGGCAGGCTCGCGGTGGCGAACACGGGACAGGCGGACAGCGGCGGGTGTCAGTTCTTTATAACTGCGTCGGGGATGCCGGAGTGGAACGGCAAGTATACGATCTTCGGCGAAGTGGTGACGGGGATGGATGTAGTGTCGAAGATCAGCCGCGCGCCGGGGCATGGGGACAAGCCGGATGAGCCGGTGGCGTTGATGAGTGTGGCGATTGAGCGGATTGGGAAGGAGAAGCGCTAAGGGCGTTCAGCGTCGACACGAGTGTCGACGCGACACATGCGAGTGCGTGCGCCACAGGGTGAGTTGACGGCGCCGGGCGGGGGTTGGCCATCGAGAGCCGCGATGATGTTCGTCGCGGCGGCGCGCTCGATTTCGCGGCGGACGTTCGCCACGGCTGAGCCTAAGTGCGGGGTAAACAACGTGCGGTCGGTGAGGCGGAGCAGACGCGGGTTGATTTCGCGCGGGCGATCGGCGCGGGCCCAGTCTTCCATTTCGAAGGTGTCGGCGGCATAACCGGCCAGGTGGCCGCTTTCGAGCGCATCGGCGACGGCGTTTTCGTCCACGACGGAACCACGGCTGACATTGATTAGATACACGCCGCGTTTCATTTGTGCGAGCACGACAGCATTCAGTAAGTGAAAAGTTTCGCGGGTTAGAGGGACCAGCGGCAAGACGAAATCGCTCGTGGCTAGCAGATGATCGAGTGCGATGGAGCCGTCGCGCGCTGGGTCATGGAATTGGACCCGGCACGCGAAGCCCTCGAGCAAGCGTGCGAGTTCGCAGCCGACCGCGCCGTAGCCGATCAGGCCAACAGTGCTCCCCGCTAGGCCGGTTCCATATAAGGTCGGTCGCCAAGCTTGGAAATGTCCCGTGCGGATGAGCGCGTCGCCGGGCGCGACGTTGCGAGCCAGGCTGAGCATCAACGCGACCGCCAATTCGGCAGTAGGTTCGCTGAGTAAGTCAGTGACCAGCGCGAACCAGATTCCGAGGCGGGTACACGCAGCGATGTCGAAGTTGTCCGCGCCTTTTAGGGCCGCGGCGACGATTCGGAGATTCGGGCAAGCTGAGAGGAACGCGTCGTCAAGCGAGTCCGGCATGAAGACCATGAGCGCGTTGGCATCGCGGGCGTGCGCCAACAGCTCTTCGCGCGGCCACCGATCGAGCGATTCGTTGGCGACGAGCATGCCATGCGCAGCCAGCATCGAGGAGATCTCCGGGTGGATGCGCTGCGTGACGACGATCTTCATGCGTAGCGCTCCATCAGGCCGAGGTCGGTGCGGAAACGGCCGCTCGCGTAGTCGACCGCGGCGACAATCAGCCAGGTGATGAGGATGTAGGCGGTCATCTGGCGGTAAAAGAACAATTGCTGGGCGTTGAAGAGGGCCTGGCCGATGCCGCCCGCGCCGATAACGCCGACGATGGTCGCGGCGCGGACGTTCCATTCCAACCGAAAGAGCGTGTGGACCACTAGAGGAGCGAGCGCCAGCGGGATGTAAGCGAATCCAGCGATAGCAAGCGGGCGAGCGCCGGTAGCGGCGATGGCGTGGACCGGTTCGGTGCGGATGTTCTCGAACGATTCGGCGTAGAGGCGGCCGAGCGAGCCGGTGCCGTGAAGCGCGAGCGCGACGACTCCCGCTTCTGGCCCGGTGCCGATGACGCTGACCAGCAGCAGTCCCCAGACGATCTCGGGGACCGCGCGGAATCCTTCAAGAATGCGGCGAACCGGGGTCGAGATCCATACCGGTGTGAAATATCGGGCGGCGGCGAGACCGAGCGGCAGCGCGCCCAGGATGGCGAAGAATGTCCCGCCGATGGCGATCTCGAAGGTTTCGAGCAGCAACTTTGGCAGCTGCCGGATCGCGTCGCCGGGCAGATCTGGAGGGACCATCTTCGAGAACGCCGTTATGGAGTGCGAGAACGCGACCATTTCCGGGCGGCCATGCCAGGCGGCGACGGCGGTCAACGGAAAGACCAGAAGCAGCGACGCCGGGCGCTGCTTGACTACACGCGCGAGGCGGTCGATCACCGCGATGAGCGCGATCAACATAAGGATGAGTGTGGTGGCACGATGAAAGTCGAGCGCATTGATGCTGCCGACGAGTTCGGTCCCGATGCCGCCGCCTCCGACCGCGCCAACGATCACCGATGCGCGAATGGCGCTTTCAAATTCGTACGTGCCATAGCTCAGGATGTCTTTCGCGCGGAGCGGGAGCTGGCCGAACCAGGCGACGGACAGGCGGGTTGCGCCGGTGGCGCGCAGAGCGTCGACGGTGTTGCGGTCGGCGGAGTGGAAGAGATCGGCGAAAATCTTTCCGATCGCCGCGCCGTAGAAGATTGCGAGTGCCATCATGCCGGCGGCGGGTCCGATGCCGACCAGGACCACGCATAGGATGGCGAGCGTGAGATCGGGGATGGATCGAATGGAGGCGAGTGCGGCGTAAACGGCGCGTTGCCCGGGAAGGCCGACGCCAGCCCAGACTCCCGCGAACAGGCCGGCGATAATCGCGATGAAAATCCCGCCCGCGGCCATGGCGAGAGTTTGGCCGAGAGGCATGAGCGCGGCGCGCAGGTAGTGCAGCGACAGATCGGGCGGGAAGAACTGGCGCAGGAGATTGAGCAATGGGGCGAGCGAGGGCATCAGATATTTTCTCCGAGCGCCGGGTAGTATTGTTCCGGGAACTTCGTTTTATCGGGCTGGCGCTCGCGCGTGATTCTGCCTTCGCGCATTTCGACGATGCGGTCGAAGAAGCGCTCGGCGAGATGCGGCTGGTGCAGCGAGCAGAGCAAGGTTACATTGCTTTCTTCGGCCAGGCCATAGAGTAACGCGAGCGTCTGTTCGCTGAGCGAAGGGTCGAGCGAGGCGACGGGTTCGTCGGCGAGCAGAAGGATCGGCTGCTGAACCAGGGCGCGGGCGATGGCGACGCGTTGGTGTTCGCCGCCGGAAAGGCTTGACGTTCGCTCGCGCAGTTTCTGTTCCAGGCCGACTCGTTTCAATGCGGCTAGCGCTTCGGTGATCTCGCCGCCGGTGGGCCAAACCAGGAACCGCAGCGCATGCCAGGAGGACCAGCGTCCGAGCGCGCCGGCCATGACATTTTGCAGAACGAGGAGATTTTCGACCAAGTCGTGACGCTGCGAGACCACCCCGATTCGGCTTCGCAAGGCCCGGCGAGCGCGGCCGCGCGTCTGGCTGACCTCGATGCCGTCCAATTGAATGCTGCCGGACGTGTATGGGACAAAGCCGTTGATGGCGCGGAAGAGTGTAGTTTTTCCGGCGCCGCTGGGTCCTAGGATCGCGACGCGCTCGCCGCGCGAAACTTCGAGCGAGATGTGCTCGAGCACCGGGCGCTTAGCGTATTGCACGACGATGTCGCGGATGGAAAGCGTGCAAGCGGCTGCAGCCAATGCGCGTGACCACCTCAGAGCATTTTCAATTCGCGCGCGACGTCGCGCACGGTGGCGTACTCGGCGTCATCGGCCCGGACGAAGTCTTTGCCGCGCAAGATGCCGAGGATCTTGTCGTCCTTGCCTTCTTTGAGCGCGAGAAAAGCCTTGGCGAAGGCTTCCTGCTGTGCCGCGCCGACATCCTTGCGCGCGACCCAAACGTAGTCGACGAAGGATCGCGACGTGAAAAAGACCCGAACTTTGCTGCCATCGACTTTCTTGTCCGAGACCATTTCGCGGTACACGGTTTCGTCGAGCGCGCCGGCATCGGCGCCGCCCGATTCCACCGCTTTCGCGGTTGCCGAGTGGCTGCCGGTGTAGCGGACTTGGAGATCCTTGTCGGGATTGATGCCCGCCTTCGACAGCTCGAGATGGGGGATCAGGTGGCCGCTGGTGGAATTGATGTCGCCGAAAGCGAAGCGTTTGCCTTTCGTGTCGGCGAGACTCTTGACGGACGATCCGGAGGGCGTAATGAAGAGCGAATGGAAATTTTTGTCGGCGCTGCGCTGCACCAGCGGAATCACGCTGTACATCTGATGCGCTTTGATATATGTGACCGCGCCAAGATAGGCGAAATCGAGCGAGCCGTTGCCTAGCGCTTCCACAGTGGCATTGTAGTTGGTAGGAATGATGAGGTTGACGGGCGTTCCGATGGCCTTGGCCAGGTATTCCTTAAGCGGAGCCTTCTCATCAATCGAGACCTGGGTCGCGCCTGCGTCGGGGATCATGCCCACTTTGATTTCCGCCGCGGCGCGGAGCGGCAGCCGGGCCAGACAGGCCGCGCCGACGGATCGAGCGAGGAATTCACCCCGAGTCAATAGAGATGGCATAGAAGTACTTCCAATCTACAACTCGTTTTATGACGATTTGATGACGGCCATTTTAAATCGCTGTCACAACGGGTCCAGTCTGCTCGTCTCGGTTGCGGAGGCGCAGAGATGGCAGGGAAACGATTCGTGGTGATCGGAGGCGGGTTGTCGGGATTCACAGCGGCCATCGAACTGGCGGACGCAGGCAACCATGTCATATTGTGTGAACAGTCCCAACACGCTGGAGGCCGAGCCGCGACGCATCATCAGCAAGGCTACGCGATGAACATCGGGCCGCACGGTTTTTATCGAGCGGGCGTCATGCGGCGGCAGTTCGACGCGTGGGGGATTCGGTACTCCGGCAAGGCGCCGCTAACTCACGGCCGGGCGTTTCTCATCGCGAATGGGCAGAGGCACCGTTTCCCGACCAGCGGGATGAATCTGCTTCGGAGCAGCGCGTTTTCGCTGCGCGGGAAGATCAGTGCGGCGCAGGTTCTTCAGAAGCTGACGAAGACGACGCCTGCTTCAGTGCGGGGGCAGTCGATGGAAGCGTGGATTCAGACGCACGCTGGGACGGCGGAAGCGGCGCGGTTGGTTGCCGCGATGGTTCGACTATCTAGTTACGCGGCCGATGTCGACCGGATGGATGCGGGTGCGGCAATCGAGCAAATGCAGCTCGCGCTGGCGCAATCGGTCTTGTATCTGGATGGCGGCTGGGAGACCTTGGTCGCGGGGTTGGAGAACAAGGCGAAGTCGCTAGGCGTAGAGATCCGGGCCGGGTGGAGTGTAAAGAGAGCGGAGCCGGGTGTCGTGGAATCGCGAAACGGGGAGCGGTTAACGGCTGACGGGATTGTTCTGGCGATCCCGGCAAAGGAAGTGGAGCGCATCACCGGTGTGCCATTGACGGAGGGAACGCCTGCGCGCGCGGCGTGCCTCGATCTAGGCTTGAGAAGCCTGCCCGACGGGGCCGCGTCGTTTGCGTTAGGGCTGGATACGCCGGTGTATTTTTCGGTCCACTCTCTCTACGCACGTGGTTTGGCGCCGGAGGGCGGGGCGCTTGTACAGATCGCGAAATACTTGGATCGTAACGCAGCGGGTTCTCGCGATGAGTTGGAAAGCGTGGCAGATCTAGCGATGCCGGGATGGCGCAAAGAGGTGGAAGTGTCGCGCTTTCTTCCGGACATGACAGTGGTTCACGCCATACCCGAAGCCGGCCGCGGGAGGCCCGATGTGGATACTCTGAAAATGCCGGGCGTTATGGTGGCGGGAGATTGGGTAGGACCGGAGGCGATGCTTGGGGATGGGGCGGTCGCGAGCGGATTGCGCGCGGCTCGGTCGCTGGCCCAGCGAGCGGAAAGAAAGGCAGCCTGATGGAATGACGGATGCGTTCGACGAGCTTCGGCCCCTGTTGTTTTCGATCGCGTATCGTATGACGGGAACGCGCGCGGACGCCGATGACGCGGTCCAGGATACGTATATTCGCTGGCAGGCCGCCGATCGCGATTCGATTCAATCTCCCAAGTCATTTCTGACGACGGTGATTTCACGCATCTGCTTGGACGTTCTCAAATCGTCGCATCGCAAGCGCGAGGTGTACATAGGGTCATGGCTGCCGGAGCCGATGGTCGGTCCGAGCACGGAGCCGGTAGACCTGATGGAATCGCTGTCGTTCGCGTTCATGCACCTGCTCGAGTCGCTTACGCCATCCGAGCGGGTGGCGTTTCTGATGCACGACGTTTTCGACGCGAGCTACGCCGACGTTGCGGGCGTGTTGGAGACGTCGGGCGCCAACGCACGCCAATTAGCGAGCCGAGCACGGGAGCATCTGCGAGGGCGGCGTCCCAAGGTCAAAGTGAAACGGGAAACGCATCAGCAATTGCTCTGGGCATTTGTGAAGGCTTGCGCGGAAGGCGATGCCAGCGCGCTCTTCGGATTGCTGAAGCAGGACGCGGTGCTGTACTCCGACGGTGGCGGGAAGGTCCAGGCGGCGATCAATCCGATTTATGGGGCGGATCGGATTGTCCGGTTCATTCTGGGTCTGAACAAGAAGGGCGTTGGAGAGCTTCGCGGATTTGCCGTGGATGTCAACGGATCGCCGGGCGCGGCGGTAACGCGCGACGGCGCGCCATATATGATTCACGCGGTCGAAGTAGAGGATGATCGCATCCGGACGGTGTACTACGTCATGAATCCGGAAAAGATTCCACCGGAGGCTTTTCGGTTGGCAGAAGGTCAGCCTGCGTAGGGCCTGAAGTGGTGTTCATGGACGCGGTCACTAATCTACACAGACATTTCTGACGATACGATGACGTACCGATTGGCAGACGTTCCTGGGAACCTACGCCTTCGGCCCGGTGTCAACTCAACTGTGAGGTGTTTGCTCGGCGTCCGACTGGTCGGGATTCTATGCCGTGCAGCGGTTTCCACAACACCGTTGTACGCATGCAGTTGAAGCGTTCCTCATGGACCGAACAACTGGGAAAGCGCCAGACTGCACCTGAACCGGGCGACAGCGGTTTTTGAAGGTATACTCGATCGCGTCGAGATGCGTTGGAGCGTCCTTGATTCCAAGGATGTAGCATCTCCCGTGAATCTGGCCTTGGCTGATTTCGTCGACTGAGACCCGCGCTTGGTTGTGACCTTTCGGGTGCAGAAAAAATACAAGGGCGAGTTGGGGCCGAAAGTCCAGGTCAGCACCGGGCTCGGAGGAGGTGAATGCAGGGCACAATTCATTACCGGATTGACCTACCTGGTCTTTTCTGCCGGACCCAGCCTCGACAAACGGGGAGTCAGCATATGCAGTCCGGGCGGGTGGATCCGAAGCTCCGACGTGGAGGCGGAAAATTCCGAGCGGAGGAAAGCCGCTCAGAAGTGTGAAACATGGATTCGGGTCCTCTTCGTTGCCTTCCGGCCTTTGTTAGAGCGGGTCGATGATACGGCTGTCGGCGATCACGGCGAAGCGGAAGCCGGACGATCGAAGTTGGGCTTAAGCCGGGAGTGCGGCGGCCGCGATCGCGATGGAGAGAAATTTTCTGCGATGGAGGTTGGTCATCAGAACACCAGTTTCATGGCTAATTGTATCTGCCGTGCCGGGAATGTGCCGGTGATGACACCGAATCCCGAAGAGTTGGCGGTGAGCCCCAGAGTGGGGGCGAAGTTGGTGTGGTTGAGCAGATTGAACGCCTCGGCGCGGAACTGCACGTAGCGGCCTTCGACGATGTTGAAGTTCTTGTGCAGTCCGAAATCGGTTTCGTAGAACGGAGGCATTCTGGTGTTGTTGCGCGGCGTATTGCCGAACGGCTGCGTATAAGAAGGTGCGCTGAATGCCGCCTGATTCAGATAGGTGAGCGGATTCGAGCTGTTCAGATAGATCGGCTGGCCGGTGAGGTTGGGGCGCTCGCTGACTAGCCCGCTGATTTGCGCCTGCGAGGTCGGCGAATAGCCGATGTTGAGCGGAAGGCCTGAAGTCGCAGTGTTGATCATGTCGACTCCCCAGCCGCCGAGAGCGAAGTCGAGTATTTTGTTTCCGCCGAAATCGAAGTGACGCCGAGCGCCGAAGGGCAGATCGTAAATCAGCGCGAGGGTTTCGTTGAGCGGCTGGTTGTAGCTGGAGAGGCCCTTCTCGAGCTTTGAGTTGTAGTAATTGATGCGGGAGTTGTCGCCGTCGTAGTTTTCAAGATGTCCCGGGCCGTTGTCGAGCGCCTTCGACCAAGTGAACGAATTGATAAAATACAACCCGCCCGAGTAGCGCTTTTCCACTTTGATCTGGAGCGCATTGTAGCTGCCGAATCCGCCATCGTATGCCATTTCGATTCCGGCGAAATTGGAGATCGGGCGCCGCTGCTGCAGCGTGAGATTCTGGCCGAGCCCGTTCGGCAAGGCCTGGTTGGCGTCGGTGAGAATTTCGAGACCGACGTCGTGATTTCCGACGTAGCCGACATCGAGCATCAGGTTTTTGGCCAGCTCGCGCTGGATGGTGAAGTGCCAGCTCTGCACGTAGCCGGTGCGGTCGTCGCCAGGGATGTAGCGCAATTGGGTAATGGCGGGATTGAAAGCCTGCGGCGAAGCGAAGTTATCGGGGAAGCCCTGTGCGGTTGAGCGGAAGCAGGAGCCGGACGCCTGAGATGCGGACGTGCAGATGGGCTGTGTAGCGAGCTGATCGATGGCGGCATCCACGATGAAGGGCCCGTTATAG
>Ga0126371_10001704_pt1 | contig 18688 bp, 9 predicted proteins | sample PanSoiMetaPlot_4_FD_110145 | JGI IMG/M metagenome (GOLD analysis project Ga0126371, IMG submission 110145) | Tropical forest soil microbial communities from Panama - MetaG Plot_4 | ecosystem: Environmental > Terrestrial > Soil > Tropical forest > Bulk soil | place: Panama | collected 2016-02-17 | reverse complement strand
GGCAAGATTGGATTGTTCGGCGGTGCTGGCGTCGGTAAGACCGTCGTCATCATGGAGCTCATCAACAACGTCGCGAAGCAGCACGGTGGCTACTCCGTGTTCGCCGGCGTTGGAGAGCGCACTCGCGAAGGTAACGACCTCTGGCTCGAAATGACCGAGTCGGGCGTGATCAAACCCGGTAAACCTGCCGAGTCAAAGGCCGCTCTGATTTACGGACAGATGACGGAGCCGCCAGGAGCGCGTTTGCGCGTGGCGCTGACCGGACTCACCGTCGCGGAATATTTCCGCGATGCTGAAGGCGCTGACACTCTGCTCTTCATCGACAATATCTTCCGCTTCACGCAGGCCGGATCAGAAGTTTCCGCGCTGCTGGGCCGCATGCCCAGCGCCGTAGGCTATCAGCCGAATCTCGCCACCGAAATGGGTGAGTTGCAGGAGCGTATTACGTCGACGAAGAAAGGCTCCGTCACGTCGGTGCAGGCCATCTACGTGCCCGCTGACGACTTGACCGATCCCGCTCCAGCCACCACGTTCGCACATCTTGATGCGACGACTGTGCTTTCTCGTGCGTTGACAGAAATCGGAATCTACCCTGCAGTCGACCCGCTGGCTTCCACGTCGCGCATTCTCGATCCGCGTGTCGTCGGCCAGGAGCATTACGACGTCGCGCAGGCGGTGAAGAAGACGCTGCAGACCTACAAAGATCTGCAGGACATCATCGCGATTCTGGGTATCGACGAGTTGAGCGAAGAGCAAAAGCTCACGGTTGCCCGAGCGCGCAAGATTCAGCGGTTCTTGTCACAGCCGTTCCACGTCGCCGAGCAGTTCACCGGCGCGCAGGGACGCTACGTGAAGATCGCCGACACGGTGAAGGGTTTCAAGGCAATCGTCGAGGGCAAGTACGACGACATCCCCGAACAGGCCTTTTACATGAAAGGCCCGATCGAGGAAGTGATTGAAGCCGCGGAGAAGATGAAGGCAGCAGCGTAAGAACGGGCTTCAGGCTCTAGGCTTCCGCAAAGTCGGTTGGGCTGAAGCGGAGAGCCGGAAGCCCCAAGCCGGTTTTTTCATGGCAGACACTTTCCAACTCGAGATCGTCACGCCGGAAAAGAGAGTGGTCGACACGACCGCCGAAGAAGTCCAGATTCCCGGAAAAAACGGGTATCTCGGGATTCTTGCTGGACACGCTCCGCTCATAACCGAGCTGTCGGTGGGCGAGATCACCTACCGCGAGAATTCCTCCGAGGAGCACCTCGCGGTTGCGTGGGGTTTCGCCGAGATCCTGCCCATCAAGGTAACGATTCTTGCGGAGACCGCTGAGCGGCCTGCCGAGATCGACGTAAATCGCGCGCGCAAAGCCAAAGAGCGTGCCGAGCAGAGATTGACCAGCGGTGATGCGTCGGTTGATGTCGAACGCGCGCTTGACGCTCTACATCGCGCTGAAGCCCGAATCGAAGTAGCCAGCGAAAAGTAGTGCTCTGATTTCAACTCCGAAATAGCAGAGTTGTGTCGTCATTCCGAAGCGCTGATCTTTCGCGCGAGGAATCTGCTTTGCGTCCTTCTCCCGACCTATCCTCATACCGATACAATACTGGAATCCAGAAACGAGGTGATTCCCGTGAAGCTTCCCTCCGCCCTGATCGTTGCGGTTGTTGCCTGTGGATTTGCTGTCGCGCAGCAGGCAAAACCCTCACAGAGTACTCCGCCGCAACCCCTGCCTGCGCTGAACACTCCTGAGGTTCACTCCGACGATAGCGTGACTTTCCGCTTTCGGGCTCCGAATGCGCAGGAGGTTTCACTACGCCGGGAAGGAGTGCCTGATCCCTTGCAGATGCAGAAAGACGAGAATGGCGTCTGGACAGTGAACACGGCTCCGTTACCGCCCGACTATTACGGATACTCGATCATCGTCGATGGCCAGCGCACGATTGATCCCTACAACTCGCTTCTGAAGCCCAACCTGCTTTCCACCGAAAATATGGTCCACGTGCAGGGGCCACCGTCGCTGCCATGGGAATTGAACGATGTGCCGCACGGAGAGGTTCATCATCACTTCTATCACTCGGCTGTCGCCAACGATGATCGCGACTATTATGTCTACACTCCGCCCGCCTACGATCCAGCCGCTAAAACGACGTATCCCGTGCTTTACCTGCTGCACGGCTATAGCGACGACGCCAGCGGATGGACAGCCGTGGGACGTGCGAATGTGATCCTCGACAATCTGATTGCACAGGGAAAAGCCAGGCCCATGATTGTCGTTATGCCGCTCGGCTACGGCACGATGGAAGTGATTCGGAACGGTTGGGGAGGGCTTGCCAACCATCCCGAAGTGCGCGAGCAGAATCTTACGAAGTTCCGCGAAGCGCTGCTGACCGAGGTGATGCCGAAGGTCGAAGCGGAGTATCGCGTCAACAAGGACCGCAGCAATCGCGCCATCGCCGGCTTGTCGATGGGAGGTTCGGAATCACTGCTTACCGGCCTGAACAACCTAGACAAGTTTGCGTGGGTCGGAGCATTCAGCGCAGGAGGATTGCCGGATTCGTTTGAAAAAGATTTTCCGGGCCTCGATGCGAAAGCGAATCAGGAATTGAAAGTTCTGTGGATCGCCTGCGGGACAGAAGACCGGTTAATCACTGCCAACCGCAACCTGCGGGAATGGCTGAAGCAGAAGGGAATCAATCACACCGACATCGAAACACCGGGCATGCACACATGGATGGTGTGGAGGAGAAATCTGGCGGAATTTGCGCCGCTGCTTTTTCGCTAGCATGTAGCCCTGAACGCATTCCTCCGGGTTGCGCACGAAAGCGCAATCGAGACGGTCTGCGGCGCAACAACTGTTGTCGAGATTGACGCCGCGACACGCCTCGCTTTCGCTTCGGCGGGCGGACGAATGCGTCCGTCCCATCGTCACGAGACGTTTACGTGATCGTGATTTTCGGCCGGCACATAATTCACAGCCGCCGTCCGCTCCAGCTTGTCCCAGGCAAACTTCCGGCCTTCGATTGCGCGCTTGAGGGTTTTGAACAGCACGACCGAAAACAGCTGCCGGTAAGCGAAGCGTTGCAGCCACACTTGGGTGAGGAGCCACGGATCTTCCGTGTCATCAGGCCGTCGCCGTTCCAGGGCGAATGCTATCGCCGACGCGACGAAATCAATTACGAGGAACGCAAAGAAGAACAGCACGAGCTTGTGGAAGCTTGCCGGGTCCGTGGAATCCGGATGGAAATGTTTCTGGATCAAGTACCAGATCGTGCCCACCGCAAACATAACGTCGATCAGCGGCGACACCAGCGGCAGAAAGATCTGGAAAATCCATATGTTGGGTAACGCGACCCAACCCAGAGCTCCTTTGCGAGCCATGACGCCGCGATGCTTATACACAGCTTGCAGAATTCCGAAGGACCAGCGGAAACGCTGGCGCATCAATCCGTTGGCATTCGTCGGAGCTTCGGTGTAGGCGAGAGCCGTGTCTTCGTATTCGACACGATATCCCATGCGAAGCAGCGCCATGGTCAGGTCGGCATCTTCGGCGACCGTGTCGGTGTGATAGCCACCCGCCTCCCGCACGGCCGAAACGCGCCATGCGCCGATGGCTCCGGGGACCACGCTGACCGCTCCCAAAACGTCGAGTGCGCGGCGTTCAAAGTTCTGGCTCGTGATGTATTCCAGGGCCTGCCACCTTGTCCACAGATTCACACGATTACCAACCTTCGCATTGCCCGCAATCGCTCCAACTTTCGGATTGATGAAGTGCGGGACCAGCCGCGAAATGGCATCAGGCGCGATGATCGTGTCGGCGTCGATGCCGACAAAAAGCTCCGCATCTCCAATGTGCTCGATGCCGTAATTCAGGGCTTCCGCTTTCCCGGAATTCTTCTTACCAAGCATGAGTATCCGGCCTGAGGCGGACTCTGCCCTAAAAGCGTTGCGCGCCACCTCGAGCGTCCGGTCCTTCGAGCCGTCATCGATCACGATCACTCGTAGGTTCGGATAGTTCGAATTGAGCACCGCACGAATCGTGCGCTCAATGACCTTTTCTTCGTTATAGGCCGGAATCAAGACCGCAACCTTCGGCTTGTACGAAGCCACTTCTGCAGCCTTGCCGAACATTCTTTCGTGCGCGCGGTCATAGATTGCCGTTGTGCCGATGAAGATCAAACGCCCAGTCATCAACAAGTCGCCAACAAGGAAAATCCAGGTAATGGCGACAATTCCCAGGTCGAAGATCCAGAAGCCGAACCGGTCCAGGCGTGCTGCCCAGAGCTCGCCGCGCGGCAGAGGCGCCATCACGTCTGCCTTCTGCATGCCCAACAACTCGTAAACCGGCGCCACTTCGTATCCGCGAGCCCGAATGCCATCGATGATCATCGGCAGCGCGCGCACAGTTTCCGCGCGATCGCCGCCGCCGTCATGCAGCAGCACAATGTTGCCACAGCGCAGGTCGTCGACTCGGCAGGGCGGCAGATGTGCCAAGACATAAGACGTAATCTGCTCGGCCGAGCGCCGCGGATTATCACTCCAATCGTTGGGATCGATCCGGTTGCCCACGGTGATGTAGCCCATCTCCTGCGGAATCTCGAGGGGGCGTACCTGGTCGGCGGTATCGGGCTCCTCATCGATCGCGTAGGGTGGCCGCATCAAAGTCGTGCGCATTCCCATCAGGCTGGCGAATAACCGCTCGGTGAGATTCAACTCCACCTTCATGTAGGGCGTGGAGATATTGCTCACGTCAGGATGCGTGAACGTGTGATTTCCAATGAGATGACCTTCGTTATGAATCCGCTTGGCGATACCAGAAAACTTGTCGGTCTGAATGCCAATCAGAAAGAAGGTCGCTTTTGCATTCTTTTGCTTGAGGACATCGAGAATCTTCGGAGTCCACTCTGGATCGGGACCATCGTCGAACGTGATCGCGATCTTGTTCGGACTATAGCCATACCGCCCGACGCGGTATGGTTCGGGCAGGTTCTGGAAGACCTCGTCATCGATCATCTTGCTGCTGGCATCGACGCTGATGTCGCGGACGCCATGGGCAGGTTTGTCTTCGATGCGGAGGATTTCTCCCTGACCCTCCATATCAACATCGGCTCCCGGAGGTACGTCGCGCAACTTATCGGGTGCACCCGGATCGCCGGGCATGTCCCACACGCGCCACAGAGATCGATCCTCGCCGCCCAGCCGCCACAATGCGAACGTCTTGATCCCTAAAGACTGTGCGGAGCGCATCTGATTCAGAGCCGTGACTCCGTCGACAAACCAAACGTCGTGGCGAAAATTGCGCTCATCCAGATAGCTGAAGTGAGGATTCATTGCATCGTCATCGAAGTTGACATCCTCATCAGAGTCACGCGCCTCTAACCACGCATCCTGCACACTGACGCTGTGGTCATGCAGATCCGGCGGCAGTTTTCCCTTTTTCGGCTTCAGCGCCCAGTCATAGCCGTAATTGGCTATCGCGCAGATGATTTTGTTCTTTGGAATGACTGAGGTGGCGAACTTCAGATTCTGGTCGAACCAGTCTTGTGATGCTACCGGCCCCGATGCCGCTCCGGGATAATGCTCGTCATAGTTCATGAGCACGACGCCGTCGGCTGCCGCTGAGATCGATGGGTAATCGTATTCCTCGTTGTGCGGTGGCACCGCAACATAGAGCTTCATGCCGCGCTGGTGGAGGTCGCCCGATAACTCCTGCAGTAGCGCGACAAAGCCAGCCTGTCCACTCTGCGGAAAGGCCTCAAAATCGATCATCAGGCCGTGGAATCGGCCGGTTGACAGAAACTGCATGGCTTGACTGCGGAACAGGGATCGGGAATCGGCATTGTTCAGGAAGGCAGAAACATCCACCCAATTGGAGCCGTCCGAGTTGTTTACCATCGGGAAGACTTCCATCCCTGGATCGTCAGTCTTCAGAAACGGCATGACTCGGTCATCCACGGATCGCACCGTGTTGCCTTGAATGACGTCGAAATATTTGTTCGTCTGATCGTCCACTCCCTGAAGATGGCCATCGGCAGTTAGCACGTGCAGCCAATCCGGATACAGCAGATCAATTTGGTGGGCGTAAGACCGAAGGGAGGAAAAGCTTGCGGCATCCCAAGGTACATAGAAGGCAGCGCGAATGCCCTCTTCCTGATTCAGTGTTACTTGCGAAGCAGCAAGCTTCGATTTGCGATGCGAGCGCGCAGCGGCTTTTCTTGCTCGCTCCTTGGCCCTGTCTTGCTCATTTTCTTTGAGGGCCTTGAACGCGCGTTTCTGAGGGAAAAACAACAACTCAGGCAGTGGCTCATCGCGGAGCGCGGTGTAGACAAAAAAGATGATAAGAGCTGAGACGACGACCGCCGTTACGTCCAAAAGACGACGCAGGCGTTTCCAGCGGGCACGCCTTGGGTCATAAAAAACAGGTTGAGCCATGAGTGACTGTTCATCGTATGCCGCGAAGGGCACACGGTCAATTGTCGGTAAGCCCCGGGTGAGCGACCACTTAAGTAATTAGATGCACTTTCCTATGCCTAGGATTGCCGCAAACGCGCTATCATTCGCTGCGTGCGGGAACTGCTGGAACGAAACGCGCGGTTCTTCCTATTCTGGGCGCTTGTTGCCCTCGGCCTTCGGCTTTTATTTGTATTCCGGTTCCCCGGAGTAGTCGATGACTCCCGTCTTTATGCCGACATCGCCAAGAACTGGCTGCACCACGGAGCCTACGGCATTACCAACTCCGGCAAGATCATGCCCACCCTGTCGCGGCTCCCTGGGTACCCAGCCTTCTTAGCATTTGTTTTCGCTATCTCTGGAGTCGACAATTTTCGGGCAGTCCTGTTGATCCAGGCCCTCTTCGATCTCGCTACTTGTTTCTTGGTTGCCGATTCGGCGCGAAGGCTCCTTTCCGACCGCGCCGCGAAAGCCGCGTTTGCGCTAACGGCCGTCTGTCCATTTCTTGCCAACTATGCGGGCGCGGCTCTCACGGAACCTCTGGAAGTCTTCTTCACCGCCTTAGCGCTGGACTTGGCTGTCCGTGGATTCGGTATCGGCGGTCCTGCTCGCCGGCCTCTTGTCATTTGGCTCGGTTGTGGACTCTCAATCAGCGGAGCCATTTTGCTTCGTCCTGATGGAGGAATTTTGCTGGCCGCCGTCGGCGGATACATTCTGTGGCATTTCCTGCGAAGCCTGCGAACTGCGACCTTCAACCCCGGAGCGCCCACTCCTCACGCCCTATTTCTTGCTGGTGTCTTAGTCGCCGTTGGATCTCTTGTGCCTCTGATCCCTTGGACGCTTCGCAACCTTCATACCCTCCACCGCTTTCAGCCGCTGGCCCCGCGTTACGCCAACGATTCCGATGAGCCGCTAATGCCCGGATTTAACCGATGGGTGAAAACATGGACAGCCGACTATGTATCGGTAGAAGAGATTTACTGGAACGTTCCGGGCGACGAGATTGAGATCCGGCGTCTGCCGGCGCGTGCCTTCGACTCGCGACAACAGCAGGAAGCCACGACCGAAATCTTCGCCGAATACAACCGCGATCATGATTTGAGCCCGGAACTTGACGCCCGACTCGCAGCGCTCGCCGCCCAGCGCATCCACGATGCACCACTACGTTACTATGTATGGCTCCCAGCCATACGTATCGCCGACATGTGGCTGCGCCCTAGGACCGAACTCACCTCGGCCGACCCGCGCTGGTGGGAGTTCAACGACGATCGCCGCTTCGTCGCAATCAGCCTGGGTTTTGGCCTGATCAACCTGGTTTACGTCGTAATGGGCCTTTGCGGGCTCGTCCGCGGGCGCGAAATTTTTGGGATCGGGCTATTCGTTCTATTTCTGACGATTCGCTCGCTATTTCTCGGAACCCTGGAAAATCCTGAGCCTCGCTACACCCTCGAATGCTACCCGGCCCTGATCGTCCTGGCTTCTGCCTGCTTTCACCGGCCTGAATAATCATTAAACCGATTTAATTGCAAAATTCAACTTGAACATTGGCATGTCGCAGTAGCACAATAACGCCCCATCGGTGTTGTCCAGGCGAGGGTCTCAACTTCTTTTGCCTGGGGTCTCAAAAACAAGAAAAAAGGTGCCCCTTTGCGGGTGAAGGAGCTTCCCCATGCGTTCACGTTTCATGACTCAGTTCATTGGCCTGTTCTTTACCCTAAGTACTCTGCTAGCAGCTCAGACTGCGACTTCTTCTCTCCACGGTACCGTGACCGATCCAAAAGGCGCGGTGGTGCAGGGCGCGACGGTCACTCTGAGCAATGCCTCCACAGGGTATTCGAGAACCGTCAAGACCGGCAGTGACGGCGCTTACCAGTTTCTCGAAGTGCCTCCTGCGACCTATTCGTTGACGGTCGCTTACCCGGGTTTCGCGACACTCAGACATGATCAGGTCGCTCTCCAAGTGAGTCAGCCAGAAACCCTCAACCTGACGATGGAAGTGAAGGGCTCAACCGAGATCGTAGAAGTCACAAGCGCTGCGCCTCTGGTGAACACCACCGATGCCAGTCAAGGAAACGTCTTTAACAGTACGCAGCTGACGAGTCTTCCCTCCGAAGGCCGAGATCCGGTCAGCATTTTGAGCTTGCAGGCTGGTGTCACTTATCTCGGCAGCAATACAAACCAGGACAACAGCAAGCCGAATCAGGCCGAAGACAGCCGCGGCGGCTCAGTTGCGGGGGCCCGCAGTGATCAGACCAACGTTACCGTGGATGGCCTTGATAATAACGACCAGTTGCAGGGCATGGCATTTTCGGGCGCACTGCGTGTTCCCCTGGATTCGATTCAAGAATTTCGGGTCACCACCACCAACTCCAATGCCGACTCTGGACGGTCATCTGGCGCCCAGGTCAACATGGTGACCAAGAGCGGAACCAATAGCCTCCACGGCACCTTCTATGAGTACAACCGCTCCAACATCGGTCAGGCCAACGACTGGTTTAACGAGCAGGCGGAGGTTCTCGCCGGTCAGGCGAATAAGCCGGGTGTTCTGCACAGAAATACTTTTGGCGCCTGGGTCGGCGGCCCTATTAAGAAAGACAGGCTGTTCTTCTTTGGTGGTTATGAAGGCCAGCGCACGAATGAGGCTGTCCAAACCACGCACGTGGTCCCGAGCGCCAATCTGCGGTTGGGCATCATGCAATACCCCTGCGACGTCGGCGATCCGGCTTGCGTCGTTGTCTCAAAAACAAACTATAGCGTCGCCACCAGCGCAGCCGTTCCTGCGGGACAAAATCTGGTTACGGTAACCGCTGCGGGTATGGCCAACCTCGATCCGAACTGCGCGACCGCAACTCCCGCGACGTGCAACTGGACCGCGGCTAGCTACCCCTTCAATGGAGGTGCCGACCCATACGTTGCCAATGTCAACGGTTCGAATCCAAATGCGATCTTCACCAAGTATCCGATGCCGAACACCGATTCGGTGGGCGACGGCTTCGACTTCCGTGGATTCACATTCGCGGCGCCATCGCCAACCAAACACGATACCTACATCCTGAAGTTGGACTACAAGCTCACGCAAAACGGTAATCACAGCTTGTTTGTGAAGGGCCATCTTCAGAATTGGCACAACAGCGACGCGCCACAGTTTCCTGGACTGCCGCCCAACGATTTTCTTACCAACAACAACAAGGGGATCTTCGTTGGCTACACAGCGTTGTTCCGCAGTAACCTAATCAACAACCTGCGCTATGGATTAATCCGCCAAGGTTTGGGAGATACTGGCCTTGGCGTTTCCGATTACAACTACTTCCGCGGGATGGCGAACTTTCAAGGCGCCGGATTCACTCCTTCTGAACTGACGAATGTCCCAGTCCACAACCTGGTGGACGATGTCAGCTGGACCAAAGGCAAGCACACGATACAGTTTGGTGGGAATCTCCGCATCATCACCGATAATCGAACGGGGAACGGCTCGAACTACTCCTTCGCATACACAAACGTCTACTGGCTAGATAACGCGGGCATCGCAAACTCAGGTAGCAGCCTCGATCCCGGTGCATTCGGCTACCCATCGGTGGATTCGAATTGGGGCGTGAACTACGACTTCGCCACCGCCGCCGTCGCAGGCCTCCTCACCGAAACCAATAAAGTCTACAACCAGGATAAGAGCGGCCACTTCTATTCCCCTGGCCAGATGATTACCCGCAATTTCAGGGCTCACGAAACTGAGTTCTACGTTCAGGATGCATGGCGCGCCACTCCAAATTTGGTGCTGACGGGAGGCTTGCGTTACTCCCTGCTGCAGCCACCCTATGAAATGAACGGCAATCAGGTGGCTCCCAGCGTCAGCCTGAATAATTGGTTTAAACAGCGGGATCAAGCTATGGTGCAAGGCCAAACTCTGTACTCTGGAACGGCCGGTGGTCTGGTTCAGATGACGCTTGGTGGCCAAGCGAATGGGAAGGCACCCTATTGGGCATGGGACTACAAAGACATCGCTCCTCGTCTCGCCTTTGCCTATTCTCCACATGCCGACGAAGGTTTCCTCCACAAGCTCTTTGGCAGCGCGGGGAAAAGCTCGATCCGCGGCGGCTACGGCATCTATTACGATCACTTCGGCGAAGGCATCGTCAACAGCTTCGACCGCAACGGATCATTCGGTCTGACCACGGCACTCGACAATCCCGCGGGTAGCCAAGATGTCGATTGCACACCGCGCCTCACGAGTCTGTACACATTGCCCTCTGCTAGCGGGACATTCTGCGGACAGCAGGTCGTTGGCCCGCCTCCCGCTACATTCCCCGGCTTAGTTACCCCACCCACACTGTTTAACCCAGGCTCTTTCGCTATCTACTGGGGCTTGGACGACAGACTGAAGACGCCTTATTCACACGTCTTTGATCTATCGTTTACCCGCGAGTTGGGTCGGAATTATGTCTTCGAAGCTACCTATATCGGTCGGCTCGGCCATCGCTTGCTGCAGGAGGAAGACTTGGCGATGCCGCTCGACGTCGTCGATCCAAAATCCAAGACGGATTACTTCACAGCGGCAACCATGCTGACCAAAGCCGCGAATGCGGGCACCGACATCAGCCAGATGGCGAAAATTCCCTACTGGGAGAATCTGTTCCCTGGGGCGGCCGGGCAACTTGGGTTTGGACCTCCGGGAGGAACCGCGACCAGCAACAATTCAGGCTGCGCTCCGGGCGTCAACTACAACACAACGAACTACACCGCTACCCAAGCGATGTACGACATGTTCTCGTGTTTCGCTGGAAACGAAACGTCGGCACTATTCGTTGCTGATCTTGACTGCTTGCCAGCTTGCTCCCAGTTGCCGGGACAGTCTGCTCCGCAGCCGTTCAACTACTGGGACGATCAGTTCTCCTCGCTCTATGCCTGGCGCAGCATCGGTAACAGCGCCTACAACGGTCTGCAGCTGACTCTTCGTCACGCGATGTCTTCGGGCTTGCAGTTCGATTTCAACTACACGTACTCGAAGTCAATCGACATCGGCTCCAACGCGGAACGTATCAACGAATTTGAAGGCTTTGGATTCGCCAGCCAGGTCATCAACTCGTGGGCGCCGAAACAACTGCGCAGCCCTTCCGACTTCGACATGAAGCATCAGATCAACTCCAACTGGGTCTACGAACTTCCCTTCGGTCGCGGACGCCGCTTCGGCAGCACCATGGGCAAGTTCGGCGAGGCGGTTTTCGGTGGCTGGAGTCTCTCCGGCATCATTCACTGGACGAGTGGTCTGCCTTTCAGCATGGGTTCCGGTGCTGGTTGGTCCACCAACTGGCAGCTCGAAGGCTCCTCTGTTCAGACTGGGCCGACAGGAAAGATCGGTGTATTCCGCGACGCTTCCGGTAACCCCAACATGTTCCAGAATCCGACACAGGCAATCACCGCGTTCCGCTTCCCGTATCCCGGAGAATCTGGCCAGCGCAACAATCTTCGCGGACCGGGCTACTTCGAGCTTGACGACGGTGTGTATAAGAGCTGGAAGATCACCGAAGCCCAGACACTCAAATTCGCGTGGGAAGCTTTCAACGTGACCAACACGCCGCGTTTCGATGCGGCGCAGGCTGCGTACAACTTCAACCTTACCTCCGGAATTTTCGGCGCGTACACCAACACGCTGAGCGTTCCGCGCGTGATGCAGTTCTCGCTGCGTTACGAGTTCTAAGAGCAAATAAGGGCGCGTCTCCGAAGCGGGATGCGCCCTATTTCTTTGCTCTCACTCAACCTGTCCCGCGGTCATCATTGTTCTGGCGCAATCACAACACATAACAGATCGTTATTCATCGCGATTAATTGCGAGTTGCATTGATTAATCTTGAACATTGTCATACCTACGTTGCACAATAGCCGCCCATTGGGTTTCCCAGGCTCGTTCCAGAAGAAATTCCTGGGCCAAAACATGATTGGAAAAAAGAGGCCCCAGTTGGGGCGAGGGGAGTTTCCCATGCGTTCTAGCTCACCGCACGTCACTCGTCTTTTCGGTATTGTCCTTGCACTCGCAGCGCTGACCTTCGGTCAATCGGCCACAACCTCGCTGCGCGGAACGATTACCGATCCCAAGGGTGCAGTCGTCGCGGAGGCTACCGTTACGATTAGCGATCCGGCAACGGGCGTATCCCGCGATACCAAAACTGGCGATCAGGGCGAGTATCAATTCCTGGAACTTCCTCCTGCGACTTACGAGCTCATTGTGAAAGCGCAGGGGTTTGCCACGGTGAGAGAGAAAGGCATTCAGTTGTTGGTACGCACTCCTGGCACAGTCAATGTGACTGTCGAAGTCGCTGGGACGGTCGAGACAGTGGAGGTCAATGCAACTGCCAACATGGTCAATACCGACAATGCGTCGATGGGGCACGCCTTTGATGCCCAACAAATCCAAGCATTGCCTTTTGAAGGCCGCGAGCCGACCAGCATCCTGACCTTGCAGGCGGGTGTCACTTTTACCGGCAACAATCTGGACAAGGTCAACAGCACCACGGCTAGCGGCTTTGATGCCGACAGCCGTGCTGGAGCAGTAAACGGCGGTCGTAGCGATCAGACCAACGTGACCCTCGACGGCGTGGATGACAATGATCAGGCCACCGGCAGACTCCAGGGTTCCCTGCGCGTGCCGCTGGATTCGCTGCAGGAGTTTCGCGTGACTACGGCCAACTCGGATGCCGACTCCGGCCGTTCCTCGGGAGGTCAGGTCGCACTTGTCACCAAGAGCGGAACCAACCAGTTTCACGGTGGGGCGTATGAGTATTACCGTCCAACCTTCGCCGCCAATGATTGGTTCATCAAAGCATCACAAATTTCCAGCGGACTTTCCAACCGCGCGCCATTTCTCCTTCGCAATACCTATGGAGCCTTCTTTGGCGGCCCCATCAAAAAAGACCGGCTGTTTTTCTTTTTGAGCTTTGAAGGCATGAGAAAGCGAGAGGACGAGTCCGTAATTCGGACTGTGCCCAGCGAAGATCTGAGAAATGGCTATATCAATTACCCGTGCGACCCGACCGATTCGAATTGTCCGTCCTCTGGAGTGGAAAGGCTTAGTCCTGGGCAGTTGGCGAATCTGGATCCGAACTGCTCATCTATCGGCAGTTGCACCTATAACAGCGGGACGCACATCGGCTCGTTCCCGGGCGCGAACCCGTATGTACTGGACGTGTTCCAGCAGTATCCGCATGGTAATAGCAGCAGCGCGGGTGACGGATACAACACTGTCGGATACACGTTTTCCGCTTCCGCTCCCGATAATCTCAACATGTACGTGGCCAAACTGGATTACAACCTTACGGCCAACGGAAGCCAGCGATTGTTTGTGCGCGGTGTGCAGGATGGAGATCACAATGCCGCTGGCCCGCAACAGTTCCCCGGCCAGCCAAGTTCAGTAGTGGAGGTCGTCACCAGCAAAGGCTTCACCGCAGGTTTCACATCGGTCTTCAAGAACTCATGGATCAACAACTTTCGTTTTGGCTACATCCGCCAGGCCTATGAAGACCGCGGCTTGCAGAACCAACATTTTGTCCACTTCCGCTTTTTCGACGATGCAAACGCGTTTAGCAAGACCAGCGCGCGACATGTACCTGTCCTGAATTTTGTCGATGACGTGACCAAACAGAAAGGCAAACACTCACTCCAGTTTGGAGTCAATTTGCGGAAGGTGGACAACGTCGGTGCATCCAATTACACCTCGTTTTTCACCGCCTCGACCAACCCCGACTGGCTGGCCAATGCAGGAATAGCGAATACAGGTGCTAGCCTTGATCCAGCCAGCCAATACGGGGTTAGCCAGGGTTTGCCAGCCGTTTCTTCCGCCTTTGAATCCTCCTACAACGTTGCAGTAACTGCGCTGGCAGGTCTGATTTCAGAGGTGGACTCAAACTATAATTTGGACAAAAATCTGAATCCTCTCGCAGAGGGCGCCACCATCAACCGCCACTTCCGTTCCTGGGAGTGGGAGTGGTATGCGCAGGACTCATGGCGCGTGCGCCCAAACTTAACCGTTACGTATGGTCTCCGGTATTCAATTCTGGAGCCACCCTACGAGACCAGTGGCACTCAGGTTCAGCCGCTTACGAGTGCACACGACTGGTTCATCAATCGCGGAAGGGCAGCGTACCAAGGTCAAAGCTACTTCCCTCAGGTTGGGACGGATGGTGCCGGGAATCCCGTCTATGACAACAATCTCCAATTTGCCCTGGGCGGCCAGGCAAATCACGGCAAACCATACTGGAACTGGGACTACCGCAACTTGGCGCCCCGCCTTGCCATCGCCTATTCACCCAGCGGAGATTCGGGACTTGGCCGTAAACTCTGGGGTGGTCCGGGCAAATCGAGTATTCGGGTCGGCTACGGCATGTACTTCGATCACTTTGGGGAAGGCATTAGCAGCACATTTGATCGAGAAGGTGCATTCGGACTGACATCTTCAATTTCCAATCCTGCCGGGGTCCAGACGACCGATGGCGCCGCCCGCTTCACCGGACTGAACAATATCCCAACCACAAGCTTCACAACGACCTCATCCTGTCCCGCGGCACCGTGCCCACTTACGTTTCCTGCACCTTCCGGCTCCTTCCCGGTTACGTTTCCGTATGCATTTGGAATCGGATTCGGACTCGACGACAAGCTGAAAACCCCCTATTCTCACGTTCTGACCTTCTCGTTCACCCGAGACCTTGGCCATGGCTTTGTGCTCGAGACCGCCTTCGTCGGACGTTACGCGCATCGCTTGCTGGAGGAGATCGACCTCGCCCAGCCAGCCAACCTGAGAGACCCGAAATCCGGGATGACCTATTACCAGGCCGCCACGGCTCTAGCCAAGCAGTACTGGAAAGGGGCCGATATAGGAAGTGTCGCTCCTATCCCTTATTGGGAGAATTTGTTTCCACTGGCTGGTCCTAACGCCACCAATAAGGGATATATCAACGGTTGCGCCGCGAATGCTGGAGGAATCACAACCTTCACATCTACCCAAGCGATCTACGATATGTATTCCTGCAACAGCGGCCTTTCCGCGCAAGCCGCCAATGAAACAACTTCTCTGGCGTACCTTGATGTTCCTGGATACTCCGGGGAAACTGCGGCGAATGAATGTTTTCCTGCATGCGCTACGATCAACGGTCAAACCACAGGGTATTCGTTCTGGTCGCCGCAATACTCATCTTTGGATTCCTGGTCTAGCATCGGAAATAGCTCGTACAACTCAGGGCAGGTCAGTCTTCGACACCACTCCGGTGGCTTGAGTTTTGACCTGAATTACACATACTCAAAATCAATCGATATCGGCTCTAATGCGGAGAGAATCAGTGTTTTTGAAGGACTTGGATTCTCAAGCCAGATCATCAATGCATGGTCTCCTGGCCAATTGCGTGCACCTTCCGACTTCGACACCACGCATGCCATCAATGCTAACTGGGTCTATGACCTACCTGTTGGCAAGGGCAAGCGCTTTGGTGGAGGAATGGGCAAGATGGCGGATGCCGTCTTTGGAGGCTGGGAGATTTCAGGCCTGTGGCGTTGGTCAACCGGATATCCCTTCTCCGTTTATCCGTTCTACAGTTGGCCGACCAACTGGGATCTCGAATCGAACGCGATACTGGTTGGAAAGAAACCGAAGACGGGACAATTTATTGTTCAGCAGGCAGGAGGTGGCACGGGCCCGAATGTGTTCCAGAATCCCGGCATCACCAACCCTTCCGATCCGAATGCTGCTGTCAACCAGTTTCGTGATGCTTATCCAGGAGAGTCAGGGCAGCGCAACGAACTGCGCGGACCGGGATCGTTCAACATCGACATGGGCTTGTCGAAGGCATGGGAGATTACCGAACGCCAGAACCTGAAAATCAGCTGGGAGGTCTTCAACCTAACCAATTCGGTGCGCTTCGATGCTGGAAATATACAGAATGTGAATAATTACACCGATAGTCCTTCCAGCTTCGGCAACTTCATCAATACTCTGTTCAAGCCACGTGTAATGCAACTCGGCGCTCGGTATACGTTCTGAGGGTGACTTTCAAAGGCCGCGTCTTTCGCGCATAAGAGTGGGAGATGCGGCCTTCACCCTTATGCGGCCTTCACTCTTATATTGTTGCTTGTGTGCACTGCGGGGTCAGCGACGCGCACGAAGGCGTCGCCCACCTGGATGGAATTCGGGAGATCGGCAGCAGGAGAAACTGAATTTATCCCAGTGGCGAGTCGCTCATGCGAAAACGCGTCCGAACGTGTTCCGATATCAGTTCGATTGCAGAGCGGTTGCGGACCGGGTCGGCCTGGGCCAGATATTTCATGGCTTCTACCAACAGCCGTTGGCCATCCACGTATCGAGGATCGGAGGTTCGTTCCCGGCGTTTATTACCCAACTTCGGCGGTACCGTAATCGTAAAAACCTTAGCCATGAATACATCCTTACAGATGCCTGGTCAGTATAGCGCTGGCCCTAGAACTCCCGGAACTACTTCTTCCCCTTTGCATTCAACAACTTAACCCGTCGGGGAGATCGTTTGCGTCTTGCTGGTGGTCTTCAGCTTAAAGACATCGTCATTGATCTTTTCGTTAAGTCGAATAGAGGAATAGGTCGAGAGCCGATAGTCCCCCTGCGGAGTGAAGAACTGTTGCCGTACTGCTATTCCCGTGTTCGGGTCGATCCAAAGAATCATCCGGTTGTAATTCCTGCGAACCTTTTCGGACTTGGGAATCAGCTCCAGCTTAGCCGTGGTGACTCCGTTGATGTCCTCTGTACCGGCGAGAGTTACGTCGAACGTTTTTTGCAGATCCTGGCCACTTCCTCCAAAACCTAGAACGATGTAGCTTTCCCAGTCCGCGCGATTTTTCCCGAGATCGTATACCGTAACCTGGTCTGTCTTCGGGCTATACATCTTGACTTTTCCGTCGCTAAAAAGCACATATTTCGGCTCGGGCTTTAAATCTTTCGTGCTCGCTCCGATCTTTTTTACATTGGCCATCATGTCGACGTCTTTGCCAGAGCGGCGGTAGTAAATACTTCCGGTCTCGACGTCGACCACTTCGTCAATGACCTTCTGATAGTTTTGCCACTCAAATTCTGCTTGCGCTGTGCGGAAGGTTGCGGCCACCGCGTCCATTTTTTTCAGGACGCTTTCCAGCGTGATAGCCTCGGTGTTCTTCTGCGGAACTGCCGTTGCAAGCGGACTAAAGTTGCAATCGAATCCGGCGGCCGTAAGCGGCAAATTGCCCGGTTCAGGTGAGGAAACACCCAGGAAACTGCTGGCCATTGCGAGCGGAAAGATGAGCGAGAGAAATTTCATTCTGGAGTTCAGCACAGGTGCAGTCCGCGGCACGCTATTCCCGTTTGGCCAGCACTTTGTAGCTCTGCACTCTGCCGTTGTGATCCGAAACCGCTTCGTAACTCATGATCGAAACAGCCCCTGAAATCGGTTCAATTACGTGCAGCAACTGATCTCTGACCGATTGATCGTCTCCCGGTGTTACTACGTTGGCTTCGACCTGATAAAGAAGATGTCCCTCCGCATCAGAAGTCACCACTACTTCTGTGGGATGCGGATTCCGGTAGACAGGTTTGTCATTGAAGTTGATCACGCGCGGCGAGAGAAAAATAAAGATCAGGATCAGCGTGACCATGATGTCGTAATGGAGCGTTCCCCGCTCATGCTGCCAAAGAATGTAGGAGCGGATTGTTCGCCAGATGGCGTTCATGGGCAGGGGCGCGCCGGGTGCGACGGTCGTGATTTCTGCTCTTTGCAAGTGATTTCTGCTCTTTGCAAGTGTATTGACCCCCTGTACATCTGGCAAATCTGTCGCCAAATAGGAACAACAAACCACGAGCCTAGAGGTCTTGGAATCCCTGTATCTTCTGTGTCCCCTGTGGTGAAGTATCTTGACTCACCACAGAAAGCACAGAGTTCACGGGGAATACATCTTGCTCATAGCTCGAAGCTCAGAATTTCCTGGGCGTAATCCGCTCAGCTCCAATGTAAGGCCTCAGAGCCTCAGGAATCACCACACTTCCATCGGCCTGCTGATGATTCTCCACAATCGCAACCCAAGTGCGCCCAACTGCCAACCCGCTGCCGTTGAGTGTGTGTACAAACTCGGTCTTGTTCTTGCCTTCAGGGCGGTACCGGATATTCGCCCGTCGTGCCTGATACGCCTCAAAATTCGAGCACGACGAAATCTCGCGATACAGTTGCTGGCCCGGGAGCCAGACTTCTATATCGTACGTCTTCGCCGATGACGCTCCCAT
>Ga0126371_10001703_pt1 | contig 18696 bp, 13 predicted proteins | sample PanSoiMetaPlot_4_FD_110145 | JGI IMG/M metagenome (GOLD analysis project Ga0126371, IMG submission 110145) | Tropical forest soil microbial communities from Panama - MetaG Plot_4 | ecosystem: Environmental > Terrestrial > Soil > Tropical forest > Bulk soil | place: Panama | collected 2016-02-17 | reverse complement strand
GCGCAAGCAGCCGCAACCTACGAACGAATCCAATGCCAGTGGTGCCAGGGCATGAACGACAAGACCGCCACGTCATGCAGCGCGTGCGGAGCGCCGCTCGACATTCGCAACGTCGTCAGCGATTCCGGATGGCGCGAAGCGCCCCGCATCCGCGACATGACAGAGATCCATTTCAATGCGAGCACCTGCCAGGTGGAAGGCGAGATCGTGCCCACAGCTGAAATCAACCTTGGCCAGGGAGATTCCATCTTTTTCGAGCACCACGTCATGCTCTGGAAGGACATTAATGTTCCGCTCAGCGTGATGTCTCTCTCAGGCGGGCTCAAGCGCGCTTTTGCCGGAATGCCCTTCATCATCAGTGTCGCCACAGGCCCGGGCCGTATTGCCTTTTCACGCGATGCCACCGGAGAGTTGGTTGTGCTCCCGTTGCATCCGGGCATGGAACTCGATGTGCGTGAGCATGCCTTCCTGCTCTGCTCTCACAACATCAACTATTCATTCGTGCGCATCAAGGGATTGGCCAATGTTCTCTTCGGTGGACAGGGCATGTATATGGACCGCTTCGTCACCTCAAATACTCCGGGCCTTGTCATTCTGCATGGCTATGGAAACGTCTTTGAGCGCAGGCTCGCAGCGGGCGAAAGCATCCTCGTCGAACCCGGCGCGTTTCTCTACAAAGACGCGTCGGTCACGATGCAGGTCGAGTTTCAGAAGCTTGGATCGGGACTCTTCGGGGCGACCGGCATGAACCTGGCCAGAATGACCGGCCCGGGCCGCATCGGCATTCAATCCATGTACGTGCACCATAAAACAGAGTAGAGGCCATCATGTTCTGCACCCATTGCGGAAAACCGCTCACCGCCGGCGTGAATTTTTGTACTTTCTGCGGTAATAAAGTCGCGGCCGCAACTACGACTGCTGCACCCCCCACGCCTCCGCCCCAGCCAACCGCGCCTCCGCCACCAGTGGCAACACCAGTAGCTTCGCAGCGCGCGCAGTCCATGGTTGCGCCGCAATCCGTCTATGCACACACGCCGCAACCCGCAGGCGCTCCGCAGACCTGTCAGTGGTGCGGAGCGCATTTCGACGCCGTCGCAGGGAACAGTTGTCCAAAATGCGGCGCTGCGCTTCAGGCTGCCCGCTCCGCGCCTTCTCTATCCGGCTGGCTTGAACTGCCACCGCGCAAAGACATGGCCAAGCTGCAATTCGGCAACTCGTCCTGCCAGATTGAAGGACTCTACGTTCCCGCAGCCGAAATGAACCTGGCCCCTGAAGACAGCGTGTACTTTTCCCATCACGTCTTGTTGTGGATGGACTCGCAGGTGAGAATGACGACCATGTCGATGAAAGGCGGCTGGAAGCGCATGCTTGCCGGCATGCCGCTCATCATGGCGCAGGCGCAAGGCCCCGGCCACATTGCCTTCTCAAAAGACGAGCCGGGAGAGTTGATCGCTCTGCCGCTGCAACCGGGACAGGCAGTTGACGTGCGCGAGCACATGTTTCTCGTGGCAACGTTCAATGTCGAATACGACTGGTTCCAGACCGGCGTCTGGTATCAGGTCAGAGAAGACAAGGACACCGAAACCATCTATCCGCTCGGGATGTTCATGGACCGCTTCTCTTCGCCTTCGCGGCCCGGGCTGCTCCTATTGCATGCGGGCGGCAGCGTGCTCGTTCGCAATCTTGCGCCTTACGAAGAAATTCTCGTGAAACCGACAGCGTTCGTATTCAAAGACCCATCCGTCCAGATGCAGCTTCATTTCGAGCACCCCAATGCTGGATTCATGAGCTGGGGATACTACACTAACCGCGCTATCTGGTTACGCCTGGTCGGCCCCGGACGTGTGGCAATTCAATCCGTATTCGAGCGCGTCGAGAAGGAAGGCGCAAACATCAATTCCTATTCGTACGCGACGATCCAGCGCTGGTAATTACCCCTGCGCTCCGCCGCATTCCGGGCAGAACTTTGCCGCCCGCGCAATCGAGTGCCCGCAATTCGTGCAGAACTTCGTATCGCCCGCAGCCGCAGGTCTTGCCGCTGCTGCCGGAGCACCGCCTACCGAAGGAGCTTGAGCTGCTGTGCTCATGGCGTTCGCCATCTGCTGGCCCATCGATAGCCCTGCCCCCAGACCAACACCCATCCCGGCCAGCCCGCCTTCATTCGCAGCGGCGATTGGCAATGATTGCGCCGCCTGGAATTGCGTATAGCGGTTCATGTCGCCCAGCATGTTCATGCTGATTTTCTGGTCGAGCATCTTCTGCAGCTCGTCAGGCAGCGAGACGTTTTCGACTACGAAGCTGTCCAACGTAAGGCCGAGCGCGCTGAACACCGGCCCCAGCTCGGTCTGCATGATCTCGGCCATCTTCGACTGGTTCGCCGCCATGTCGAGAAAATCCAGCGTGCTGGCCGCAAAAGCCGTCGTCATGCGTCCAACGATGGTATTCCGCAACTGGCCGTCCAGGTCGATCACGCTATAGACGGGGCGCGTGCCGCTGATTTTTTCGTAGAACACCTTCGGATCGGAGATGCGATAGGAGTAGATGCCGTAAGCGCGAATCCGCACCGCTCCGAACTCCTTGTCGCGGATCGTAATCGGCGTGGCCGTGCCCCATTTGCGGTCAATCTGCAGCCGCGTCGAGAAGTAGTACACATCTGACTTGAACGGAGACTTGAAAGCCTTGTCCCAGTTCATCAGGTATGTCAGGATGGGCAGCGTGTTCGTGCTGAGCGTGTACAGGCCTGGCCCGAACACATCAGCAATGCGGCCCTCGTTGACAAACACCGCCATCTGCGAATCGCGGACGGTGAGCTTGCCGCCGTTCTGGATTTCCATGTCTTCCATGGGGTAACGGTAAGCGAGCGTGCCGTCGCCGCTCTCAGTCCACTGAATAACGTCAATAAATTGCTTGGAGAAAAAACCCATACAAATCCGCCTTCGCCAGCAGTATAGTCCTGCGCGCGGAAAGTCCGCGCCCTATTCCTTCAGCTTCCAGTAATGGGCAAAGCCGTTGCGGCTGTGGCTGACGCCCATCACGCTGAAGGCGCGGCCCTGCTTCGAGTAGATGACCTGCTGAATTCCGCCGTGAATCGAATTCACATTGTTGTAGTGGCCCGTCCCCGTTCCAGCGTATTCATGGCTCATCTTGATGTAGCTGTGCCATTCCGGGTTCTGGTTAGCATCGAAGCCCGTCGCTTCCAGCAGGCCGTCGTCCGCCTGCCATGCGATCTCGACCGTCCCTCCGGTCGGCTCGTGCGATCCGTCGTCCCTGACGCGATGGTTCATATACTGGCCTGTCAGCGGGCCGTACTCTCTTGTCAGCGCGCGCCGCTCATGCCATTTCCGCCATCTCGCGCCAACCTGCCAATCGGCGACTACACCCAGCACCACTCCCGACGCAGCCCCTATGGCAATGCCCAGCCAATGGATTGTCATCTGTCGCGACCCTCCGAAGTAAAGACGAAGCTCTTCGTAGAAGGTACGCATGCGATGACGTTCCGGTTCCCCCGGAATTCAGCAACCGCCCTGCTCAAGCCAAAAACGGGCTTGAATGGGGTACCGTTCCGCTATCTACCCTTCCCCCCGTTTCTCGTAAGGGCCTAATTTACATGGTAGTTACGAGGTTCTTGTTCCTCTCACTCGAGCCAAGGGCTTGAATGGGGTACCCGCCCGAAACATCGGTTTCCCACCGGGCGCACGGCTCCGTTTTTGCCCTTATCGTGTTGCCATCGTGTCGGCCCAAGGACCGCATTACTGCTATGCGACTCATGAGTTGACGATTGAGCTCTAATCATTGGACGGGTGCACAGAAAGTATCGCCATAGATCCCAAAGCACTCTCGGAGGCTCTGGTGCCCTCTGAAGAGTTCAACTTGATGCTCGGCGATTTACTAACAATGTTACAAAGGGCGCAGCTCATTCAATGCGCAAAGCCTGTACGGGGTCAATCGAAGCCGCGCGCCGCGCCGGAATGATGCCCGCAACGGCAGCCGCGAGCGCCAGCACTCCAATTGCGATGGCCATCACCGGCACATTCACGCTCGTAATCTCATAAAGCTGCGACTTGACGTACCGCACGCAGAAGATTGCCACCGGGATGCCGATGGCGAGCCCAGCAATGGCCTGCAGCATGGCTCCGCGCATAACTGTTCCGATGACGCGACTGCGCGCCGCTCCCAGCGCCATGCGAATGCCGATCTCCGGCGTGCGGCGGACTACGGTGTAAGCTGTGACGCCATAAAGACCGATGGCGGCGAGCAGAAGCGCCAGCAGGCCGAAGAGGGAAGTAAGACGCGCGATCAGCCTCTCCTCGATGAAACGGTCGTCAATCTGCTGCTGGAAGGTCTGAAACTTCACGACCGTGAGGTTGGGATTGATGCTCGCCAGGGTATCGCCAACGACCTTTTCAAACCCGGCCATGGGATGGGCGGTCTGAATGACAATGGCCCCTGCGTACATCGATTGATCTTTCTCGATGGGATTCTCGGCGTCGGGAATGCCGGCGGGCTGTGTCAGCGGCAGGAAGTACATGGCGTGGTTCTTCCAGTAGACGCTGGTGTAGGTCGTGTCTTCCACCACGCCGACGATCTGATGCGCGCCATCTTTGCCGGCCTGGCTCGGACCGGAAAAGCCAAAATAATGGCCGATGGGGTTGCGTTTGCCGAAGAACTGTTTGACGAATTCCTGGTTGACGACGGCGACGGGCGCCGCATTCAGTGTGTCCTGCGACGTGAAGCCGCGGCCCATGACGACATGGGTGCCGACGGAATCGAAGTACTCAGGCGTGCCTTTCACCCATGACGCGCCTTTGTTCAAGTCCGGCTCCCCCTGGATCTTTACGCCGGATCCCCAATTGTTCGCCTCCATTGGCGTGTAGGTGGCGAGGCCGACTTTGAGAACTCCGGGAATGCCGTGGAAGCGGTCAACGATGGTCTGGTAGAGGGGCTCGACCTCGGTGTTCTTGTAGCCGGCCGCCTGCGGATTGATGTGGGCGATGTAGCGGTTCGTGGCATCCAGCTTCATGTCCACGTTCTCGGCCTTATTGAGGCTCTGCGCAAAAAGACCCGCAGCAACCAGCAGCACAAGCGAGAGCGCGGCCTGTAGGACAACGAGCGCGCGCTGCAGGAAGGACGCTCCGTGGGCGGTCGTGCGCGCGTTGGAGCGCAGTGCCTCAGCGGGCTGGGTGCGCGCGGCCATCAGCGCCGGCGCAAGGCCAAAGAGGACGCCCGTAACCAGCGAAAGCACAAAGGCAAAGCCAATGACCAGCGGCGAAGGCGAAGCGGCGACCGGCATGTTGTGCTGATTAGGAAAGGCGAGCGCCAGCAGCGCGTGCGCTCCGATATAGGAGACTGCGAGCCCGAGCAGTCCGCCCAGGCCCGAGAGCAGCACGCTTTCCGTCAGCAACTGGCGCACAATGCGGCTGCGCTGCGCGCCGAGTGCCGAGCGAATAGACAATTCGGCCCTGCGGCCCATGCCGCGCACCAGCAGCAGGTTGGCGATATTGGCGCAGGCGACCAGCAGGACGAGCGCGGCGATCCATTGCAGCAGCTTCAGGTGGTCTTTGTAGTCTTCCTGCATGTTCTGGATGCCTCCGCCTCCGGGTGTAAGCACCACATGAGTCCGCGGAAGGACCTTCTGGGCGCGCGGATCGGTAAATGTCTTGAGCGGCGCAAACTCCTGCTTGAGCAGCACGCTGGCCTTCGCCTGAAGAGCGGCCAGAGATGTTCCCGGCTTTACGCGGCCGATAATGTAGGCCCACTGCGTGTCGGGATCGTTGAAGTATGGCGCGCCGATGACGGGATCCATCGCATTCATGGGAAGGAAGTACTTCGGCGGATTGGTATCGATGCGGTCGCCATAGAAACCCTTTGGCGCTACCCCGATGACGGTGGCCGGCTTGGTATTGATGTAAAAAACGCTGCCCACCACTCTCGGATCGCCTGCATAGTCCTGCTGCCATGCGTCGTAGCTCATCACCGCAGTAAGGGACGCGCCCTTCTGGTCATCGGCGTCTGAGAAGAGGCGGCCGGCCGCTGGCGAAAGCCCGAAAACGCGAAAATAGTTTCCGGAGACGAAGGTCGCCATGACGGACTTCGCCACGGTCTGCGGTCCGCCGCGACGGACAGTAATAGGCCGCCAGGCGTATCCAGACTCCATTGCCGCCAGCTCCGCGAACTCTGGCAGGCTTTTCTTGAACATGTAGTAGGTTTCTGTAGAGAAGAGCGAGTAATCGCCATTATCATTCCATCCGCCATTGACGCAGCAGTCATCCTGGTCGCCAATGCGCACCAGCGTGTTGGGATCGACGACCGGGAGGTTATGCAGCAATATGGCGTTGACCAACGTAAAGATGGCCGAGTTGGCGCCGATGCCCAGGGCCAGCGTCAGCAATACGGTGGTGGTAAAGCCCGGAGTCTTGCGCAACTGGCGAAACGCATAACCCAAATCCTGCAGCAGAACCCTCATCGCCTACCCTCCACACACATCGGCCTCACAGACAAGAAAGCAGCCTGCACAAAGAATTCTGTACGCTGCTTGAACCAAAAAGTTCCTGAGGCAGATATATACGAATATGTTCGTAGTTGTCAACGAAGCCTTTCGTAGATCCCGTTGAACTCCGCCAAAATTGCTCGGGCTTCCATTGCCCTTCAATCTTGATTGGTCAACTAGTTCAATACGTCGTGTGCCTTGTCCGTCTGCGGGAGTACAGTGGGCTTCTGAGGTCATCCCTGGCTGCATGAGCATTTTGCTGCGAGATGTGCGGTACGCCCTCCGGGCTTTGGCCGCTGCACCTGCATTCACCCTGGCAGCATTACTCTCGCTGGCCATCGGAATCGGTGCGAATACCGCGATCTTCAGCATTGTGGATGGGCTGTTGCTTCGTCCACTTCCGTATAAGGATGCTGAGCGGCTCATCATACTCTGGAACAGCTCGCCTGGCCTAAACATAGCGGAAGACTGGTTTTCAACGGCACAATACTTCGACATCAGGAATGGCCATCATGGCTTTGAGCAAGTCGCGATCGCCATCGGTGGCAACTACAACCTCACCGGCACAGGCGAACCGGAGCGCGTGGGGACGATCCGAGTCTCGTCGAGTTTGCTACCCATGCTGGGACAGCGGGCAGTTCTCGGGCGATTGTTCGTTCCCGACGAAGACCTGCCGGGCCGAGCAGCTACCGCGGTGCTCAGTTATGGAACCTGGGCCCGGCGCTTTGGTTCCGATCCAGGCGTACTTGGCAAGAAGATCATTCTAAACGGCGTGCCTTATGAAATTGTCGGCGTAATGCCACGTTCATTTTCGTTACCTCGCGAAGTGATGCCAACGTTGGACGGCGCGGAACAAGCCGAGATATTGCTACCGCTTCCTCTGCCCGCCAATGCTGCCCAAAACCGTGACCGCGAAGACTACAACATCATGGGCAAGCTGAAGCCCGGGGTTTCCGTGCAGCAGGCACAGGCCGAAATGGACACCATCACGGCGCGTCTGCGGCATGACTTTCCCGAAGTGTATCCGCCCAATGGCGGCTTGACCTTCCGTATCGTGCCGCTCCTCGAGCAGGTGGTAGGCAATGTTCGGCGCACCTTGTACCTGCTGCTTGGAGCGGTTGGCTTTGTGCTGCTGATCGCGTGCGTGAACCTGGCGAACCTGCAACTGTCGCGCGGCATGGCGCGCCAAAAGGAAATTGCGGTGCGGGCCGCGCTGGGTGCGACCCGAGTACGGATCGTACGCCAGTTGTTAACCGAAAACGTATTACTTGCATTCGCCGGCGGAGTTCTGGGTATCGCTGTGGCATTTCTTGCCTTGCGCCTCGTACAGTTGCTTGGCCCGCAGAGCGTGCCAAGAGTGAACAATATCGGCATCGGTCTGGCCGCTCTCCTGTTCACGCTGATCGTTTGCATCTTGTCGGCAATTCTGTTTGGACTTGCGCCGGCGCAGCGGCTTTCGCGGATCAATGTGCAAACCGCTCTGCAGGACACCGGTCGCACCTCGGCTGGCGTCAGCGCGATCTGGGGACGAGGCAACAATCTTCGCCGTTCGTTGGTGATCGCCGAGATTGCGCTTTGCGCGATGCTGTTGATAGGCGCCGGTCTGCTCATTCGCAGCTTTGTTCGCGTACGCGAGGTAAATCCCGGCTTCAATCCTCGAAATGTGCTGACCCTCGAGCTGACCATGACGGGCGAGCGATACCAAGACAAAGAGGCTGTTCTCGCTGCTTATCATGAGCTCTGGCAGAGACTGGAGCGTCTGCCGGGTGTCACCGCAGCAGGGGCGATCACATCGCTGCCACTGAGCCAGATGTTTGCCTGGGGCCCGATCACCGTTGAAGGACGAGTGCCGCCGCCAGGCGAGAAGTTCATCAATGCGGATATCCGTGTCGCCAACGGCCACTATTTCCAGGCCATGGAAATACCCCTTCGCGAGGGCCGATTATTCAGCGAAGATGATCTCGCCAATAAACCCGGCGTGGCGGTAGTCGACGATTACATGGCGCAACAACTCTGGCCAAACCAGGACCCGATTGGCAAGAGGTTCCATTTCGGAGGTATCAACGAGACAGATTCTCCCTGGATCACGGTCGTCGGCGTAGTTGGCCGAGTAAAGCAATATACTCTGGACTCGGACTCGCGCATTGCGCTTTATGTTCCACAAATGCAATACCGAACGCGCGCCATGAACGTGGTGATGCGGAGCAGCAACGATCCGGTTGCTCTCACCCGCGCAGTCAGGCAACAGATTCACGAACTCCATCCTGATCTTCCGCTCTACAACGTGAGCACGATGCAGGAGCGCTTCGACAAATCTCTGGCCCGTCGTCGTTTTACGATGCTGGTGCTCGGGACATTTGCGGCAATTTCGCTTGGGCTCGCGACGATCGGAATTTATGGGCTTATTGCCTATCTGGTTGGCCAGGGTACCCGCGAAGTCGGCATCCGGCTGGCCCTTGGCGCAACACCCGCAAATATCAAGACACTCATCATTCGCGGAGGCATGACTCTGGCTTTTTGGGGAGTCGGTATCGGCATCGCAGGTGCATTGGTAGTCAGCCGCTTGATGCGCTCGCTGCTTTTCGGTGTCGGGGTCACGGATGTCGTGACGTTTATTGCTGTTCCTGCTCTTCTGGCTTCTATCGCTTTCTTAGCCAGCTATTTCCCGGCGCGACGCGTTTCCCGCATTGATCCCAGCACGTCGTTGCGATGCGAATAGGAGAGTGAGTTGTTACCTGGTACTGCGAGTACGATCACAGTCAATGAAAATCATGCGAATGTACTTCCAGCCTTTATCGGACAGCCGCATCAGCCGCATCGCTTTCAGAAAAATTTCTCAGAGCAGATACAGGGAATACCTTCCTACTTATCAACGAGAGGATTTGTAGATAAAGGTGGTGCTCAAAAACGCAGCAAAAAAGGCCGAAAAAATCGGCCTTTTTGCACTTAATTTGAGCTTAAAACGTGGGAAACTACATGGTTTGCATCATCTGTTCACTGACGGCGGTTGCGGCCTGGAACAGCATCTTGTGGTGCATCGTGAAGAGAGCCAGCTCCAGCCGGTCTGAGACTCCCGTCTTGTCATAAATGCTACGCAAGTAGTTCTTCACCACCTGCTCGGTGGTGCCGAGCCTCATGGCGATTTCCTTGTTCTTGCAGCCCTGCGTGATGAGCGCGACAATCTTCATCTCTTTCGAGGTAAGACGGTCACGGACGCGCGCGCCAACTGCGTCTTCTTCCCGTTTGTCAGCGCTGCCTGCGGGCTGTTCAAAGTGCTCGCCGCCGGCGACGCGTCGCGCGCAGTCCAGCAATGACGGGCCACTCACATTGCGATAGATCAGCCCTTCAACTCCGGCTGAGAGAAATGGCTGGGGTGAATCATCGTTCTCAAGAATGACGATGGCGCGGCTGCCGGCTCCGGCGATGCGATTCATCAGCATCTTGAGGTCAGTTTTCAGCGTGGCTGCAAACATCAGCACCACGCCCCGAAAAGCATCAATGGCCTGGTACAACCGATCAGAATCCGGGCACTGGGCAATGATACGGAAATCGTCTTCCATAGCCAGAATTTTCGCCGTTCCTGCGCGAAAAATGGCCTGATTGTCCGCGAGAATGATCTTATTCATGGTAGCGTGCGTCCGTCCCCCGCAACGAATGCATTGGCTGGCCCAAAGACAGAAAACAAGGTCCAGTAAGTGAGTACGACGTGCATGCAGCCTCGGATTCCCCAAGACCGCCCTAACTTCTATTACGCAGATAAATCCAACCGCCGGCGTGTCCTTCTCATGGACATTTCAGGCAAAGAAATGCGTTATGAAAACGCTCATGTCAACAACTTTTTGATTTAGTGCAACCAAGCGTATATGACGAAATACCATTTTGGAAACAAAAAATTTGGAACAAATACTAATTATTATTAATTTTGATTACTTTAGTTTTCATAAGTCGCCGCGTCCCGGCGGACATCTCTCACTAATGACAGCCAAAGATGATGTGCGATCTAGATTCGGATGGCCGGAAGGTTGACCATCCGCAAGCCGATTCGCCACGGTTGATCCAACATCGAGTTTTGCTCTAATGGCAGACCCCTTAAACTGGAACAAGCATGCCTAAACCGGTCATTCTCGCAGTAGACGACGACATCAGCGTCCTCGAAGCCGTGATACAGGACTTGCGCCGCCAATACGGGGCCAACTACCGCATCCTGCGCGCAGGCTCCGGGCAGGCGGCTTTAGACACCTGTACCCAGCTCCAGCAGCGGGGCGACGCGGTTGCGCTCTTTCTGTCAGACCAGCGCATGCCCGGTATGACGGGCGTTGAATTTCTGGAAAGGGCGCAAGTGATTTATCCGGAGGCGAAGCGGGCACTGCTGACCGCCTATGCCGATACCGAAGCCGCGATCAAGGCCATCAATACGGCCCGCATCAACTACTACCTTACCAAGCCCTGGGATCCTCCGGAAGAAAAGCTTTATCCGGTGCTCGACGACCTGCTCGAAAACTGGAAGGAAGGCTACAAGCCGCCATTCGAGGGGCTGCGGGTGATCGGGCCGCGTTGGTCGCTGAACGATTACCAGGTGCGCGATTTTCTCTCCCGGAATCAGATTCCATATGTCTGGCTCGACCCTGAAAGGAGCGATGAGGCTGTTCAGCTTCTGGAGCGCTTCAAGGTCGATGACCACAAGCTTCCCGCCGTCCTCTTTCCGGATGGCACTTCGCTGGTCCAGCCCAGCCAGACGGAGCTTGCGCAACGCATCGGGCTGCGGACGCAAGCACAAAAAGACTTCTATGACCTTGTCATCATAGGCGCTGGCCCCGGAGGGCTTGCCGCGGCGGTCTATGCCGCGTCAGAAGGGCTGAAGGCTCTGGTCATCGAGCCGGACGCACCTGGCGGGCAGGCCGGCAGCAGCTCACGGATTGAGAATTATCTCGGTTTCCCCTCCGGCCTGAGCGGAGCGGACCTGGCTCGTCGCGCGTATGCGCAGGCTTCCCGTTTTGGAGCTGAATTTCTGACGCAGCGGGCGTCCGGCATCCGTACGGAAGCCCCATATCATTTCATTCAGCTGGCCGATGGCAGGGAAGTCTCATGCCACGTAGTGCTGATTGCCGTCGGAGTGAACTACCGCAAGCTCGACATTCCTGGTATCGACCAGTTTACGGGCGCGGGCGTGTATTATGGTGCAGCCCAGACCGAGGCAAAAGCCTGTCTTAACGAAGATGTCTATATCGTTGGTGGCGCCAATTCGGCTGGGCAGGCCGCAATGCACTTTTCCAAGTACGCTCATAAGGTTACGATGCTGGTTCGCTCCACGTTGGAAAAGAGCATGTCGAAATACTTAATCGATCAGATTGCTGGTACATCCAATATTGAGGTCCAGACGGGGGCAGAGGTCAAAGAAGTGCAGGGTAATGGCCATCTGGAATGCATTAAGGTGCGCAATCAGCACGGAGATATTGTCTGCTCGGCTTCATCGCTCTATATCTTTATAGGCGCGGCCCCGCAGACAGATTGGCTGCCAGATACGGTAATGCGCGATCCCAATGGCTTTGTTCTTTCCGGCCCGGACCTGCAAATTGAAGGCAGGATGCCGAAGATATGGAAGGAAAACCGCCAGCCGTATCTGTTGGAAACCAGTACTCCGGGAATTTTTGCAGTCGGGGACGTGCGCCATGGTTCCGTGAAGCGCGTGGCCTCGGCCGTCGGAGAAGGATCGATTTCCTGCCAGTTCATGCACCAGTATCTTGCCCGTTTTTAGGAACTCGTTAACAAAACAAAGATGGCCGAACAACTCGCTACCGCCGCAAGAAAAGTCAGTGCCAGAGAGCTTTATCAGGAACTGCGCAGGACTCCCACTTTTTCCCAAGCATCGGAGCAGGACCTGGCCTGTCTTGGCGATATTGAACTGGTCGAGGTCCCCGCGGGACACGTTCTCTTCCGCGCCGGAGTTGATCCTGCCGGTTTCTGCGTGGTTCTTCGTGGCGAGATGCGCGCTTATAAGCCGGAGAGCGATGGGACGCAGGGTTATGTGACATTGCTTAAAGAAGGAGAGACCTTCGGCGAAGTTCCGATTCTCATTGGTCATGCCTCGCCCGGCATGACCTGCGAAGCGGTTACGGACAGCACCGTAGGCCGGGTGCACCAGGAAGATTTCTGGAGCCTGATGTCAACATGCCCAGCGGTGCGCAAGGTGGTGCTGCAAAACATGGCGCACCGACTGGAGGCATATACCGCTCTTACGCTCCACCGAGAAAAGCTTATCTCGTTGGGTACACTGGCAGCCGGATTGATGCATGAGCTCAACAATCCCGGCGCAGCGGCTAAGCGCGCCGCCTCGCAGCTCAGGGAGAATATGACGCGCCAACAGGAACTGGGCCTTCGGATTACCCGCGCCCAGCTTTCACCAGAGCAGCTTGAATGCCTGGCGCAGCTGCAGGAAGAGGTCTTTGGTCCAGCGCGTCCACATGCCATGAGTTCGCTGGAGCAAAGCGACGCTGAAGAAGCGCTGACAGAGTGGCTGGAGAGCATCGGCGTGGAAAATGCCTGGAAAATGGCGCCCACTCTGGTAGCTGCGGGGTGGACGCGGGCCGATATTGAATGCACCCAGCAATCGTTTCCCACGAATGTCCTTTCCGATGCCCTGAACTGGCTCGAAGCGCTCATTTCAAATATGCAGTTGGTCGGGACCATCGAAGAAAGCATTGCGCGAGTGACCGAGTTGGTCATGGCGGTCAAGAAATACGCCTACGAAGACAAAAATAAGGAGCACAAGCTCGACATCCACGACACCCTCCGCAGCACCCTCACCATCCTCGGCCACAAATTCCGCCACAAACAAATCGCGATAGAAAAGCAATTTGCCGCCGACATCCCTGTGCTCACCACCTGCGGAACAGGCATCAGCCAGGTGTGGACCAACCTGCTCGACAATGCCATTGATGCCTCTCCGGAGCCGGGAAAGATCACCATCCGCACCTGGGCGGAGGGCAATGACTGGGTGTGCGTTGGAATCGCCGATCAGGGCCCCGGCATTCCGCCCGAGCATCGCTCCAAAGTGTTTGAGCCTTTCTTTACCACCAAGCCCGTCGGCATTGGAACCGGCCTCGGACTTGACATTGCCCAACGTGTCGTGACCGGACATTATGGCGGCCAGATCAGCTTCACCAGCGAGCCGGGAAAGACCGAGTTCGTAGTGAAGCTGCCGGTGGCCAGCCCCAAGGAAAAGTGATCTTTCGTCTTTCTGGTTCGGGAACCCATCTCTCAACACCATCGTATTGGTAAGGGGCAGCGCGGAGACCATTTCATAGCCCTCGCCTGGAGTCTCACAATGCAGAGCCGCATCACCGGAACCACCATGCCCGTCCTCGAGCTGCTGCTTGAGCCGAATGAGGCCATCATCTCAGAAGCCGGAGAACTTTCCTGGATGGGCAACTCAATCCAGATGATGACCCACACCCAGATGATGGGCGGCGGCGGCTTCTTCGGTGCGATACGCCGCGTCGCCGGCGGAGGCAGCCTCTTCATGACCGAATACCGCGCCGTTGGCGCAGCCGGAGAAGTCGCTTTCGCCACGCGCGTCCCCGGCCACATCGTTCCGGTCGAAGTGAATGGCGGCCATCAGTACATGGTCCATCGACACGGCTTTCTCTGCGCCACTTCGCAAATCGAGCTTGGCGTCGGTTTCCAGCAGTCGCTCGGTGCGGGCATCTTCGGCGGCGATGGATTTCTGCTGCAGAAGGTCAGCGGGCAAGGCGTCGCATGGCTCGAACTCTCAGGCGAGCTGGTGGTCAGGGACCTCGCGCCGGGCGAGACGCTGCGTGTCCATCCTGGCCATGTCGGCGCATTTCAGGGCACGGTCTCGTTCCAGATCATGCGCGTCCCCGGCATCAGGAACCTGATCTTCGGCGGCGACGGCATCTTCCTTGCGCTGCTTAACGGACCGGGCCGCGTCTGGCTGCAGACATTGCCCATCTCAAAGCTCGCCCACCAGCTGATGCACTACATGCCCCAGGGCGAAGCGCGAACGGCTGCTGAAGGAGGAATTGTCGGCGGGATTGTCGGGTCGATATTAGATGGAATTAAATAGCGAGTGTTTGGGCGGCTCACTCAAGCCAAAAGCAGGCTTGAGTGGGCCACGCGCCGCTCGAGCTAGGCGAACGTCTGTCCCAGTTGAAAATGCATGTGATCCATGTGTGGGAACCGCAGTACCGTTGGATAATCGGGATGAACGGTAAAGCCTGCTTTCATGTTGAGACCGCCCTTGAATGCTGCAGGCGAAATATCATTCGAGCTAAATGCGCATTCCTCGGCGACAAATGAGTAAACATCCAGGAAAAAATCTTTTGCCCGGGGGTTGTAATAGTCCTTGTCGGCGGGAAACATTACCTGGTCGTCTTTGGAAACCAGCAACCGGTAAGAGGTATGCGTGTCGGTTCCCCAGCGATCATAATCGAAACCGGTCTTTGTATTTGCAGGGTGGGGCGTTCCGTCCTTGAGATACACAGGACGCAGGTACCAGTCTCTTTTTACGTCGAAGACACCTCCGACGGATGTCGTGGCGCCATAGAAATCAATGCAGTGGCCTTTCATGTGGCAATCCACGGGATTTTTCCCAGAGCCCTGGCCAATGCCTCCCCACACGATTTTGGTCGCGCCCCAGGATTCTTTAAGCCGGAGCGCCAGCCTATACAGGACGACGGCAAATTGAGGAGTCGGGTAAAAGTCTTCAGTCTTGTATGCGCCAACTGATCCGAAGGTGCTTGCTCCATTCTTCCCGCTGGCACGCCAGTACTCGACGCCGGCCATCTTCGTCGCTACCCTCATCTGTCCGCGCGGTGCACTCATACTCTGCTTTGGATCGTATAACCCAATTTCCCCCAGGCTTTGCAGATGGGAGAGCACCGCGAATGCTTCTGCCTGCGTCAAATCACGCGCGGGTTTGATAAAGAGCGGGGCCAGTTGTTTACAGTAGTTGTCCCCCATCGTAAAACGCCAACAAGGAACGGACATAATAGATCAGCCTCGAATTCGTATATTTCTTCCGTCCGCATGGTGTCTCTTTCCATAGCAACCGTTTCATCCTGATTTTCGGTGGCCTCGTTTTTTCGATGGTATAAGGAGATAAAAGGCGGCTGGGCGTCCACCCCGGCCACGTCGCAGCCTTCCAGAGGAACAGTCTTTTTCAGATCACCCGCATCCCCTGCATCAAGAACATGATCTTCGGAGGCGACGGCATTTCCTCGCGCTGCTCACTGTGCCGGGCCGCGTTTGGCTGCAGACATTGCCCATCTCAAAGCTGGCCCACCAACTGATGCACTACATGCCTCAGGGCGAAGCGCGAACAGCCCCCGAAGGAGGAATCGTCGCGGCATCGCCAGGTCGATATTGGATGGGATTAAATAGCAGATCGCTTTGCTAAGCGTGGCATTTGGGAGGGGCGGCGTCCTTTCCGGCTTCCAGCTTCGCCAGCCATTTGTCGGCTTCGTCAGCTGTGACATACAAGCCGGTTGCCTGATAATGGTCCCAGGCGGCAAGCGCATCGTTCCTGAGCCGCTCGCGTTGCTCCTCGCGTTCCACGTACTGTGCAACAGCTTCAAGCATCGGCCAATGAGCGACCTCTTGCGCGCAGAAACGAGCCGCCGAACGCGCTCTTTCAGCGCGCTGTCGAGTTTCAGACTGGTCGTAGAGGACGCTGACATCACAGGTGCTCCAAACGCGTCACTTCCGACACTATGTCAAGGACACATAGACCGGACAGGTGGCCCATTCAAGCCTGTTTTGACTTGAGAGGGGCAGTTCCACCGTCTGCCCATCCGACTCAATCTCCACGCGCCCCTCTTGCCCAGTTGCAATGTTAGTCTTCATCAATATTGAACGCAAAAGCGATAATTCCTAAACGATGCCCGTGACAAGATGCTGCACATCTACTTAGATACCAATCTCTGGAACGAATTGCTAAAGCAAGGCGTGAATCCAAATGACGTGGTTAGTTCCCTCGCGTCCAAAGACACCAGACTTGTTTTAAGCGACGAGTCTATCTACGAACTGGCAAAAACATTTATGAAAGATGATTCGGCCTGCATCCGAGAGGGCAGAAGACTATTCTCCTATCTGAAAGAGTTCATCGCGCTCGAAGTCCCCGTCACAAAAGACAACATGGCAATGGTCGCGGCTGAAATGCAGGCACTTCAGTGGCAAATCGCCGACATCTATCCCTTTCTCACTCCGGACGATTATGAGATCGTGCAGTCAATGGTGAGTCATCTCTCAAATGGTGAGATGACTGACGAAGAGAACGAGAGAACCAATGCAAGACTTGCCCAACGTACATTCGACAGAAAAGGGCAGGTTAGCTTCTTCGCTGAGAATCCAAACTTTAAGAAAGCCTATTTAGATATTGCGCCTGACTTTTTCCCCTTGTGGATCCAGCGAGAAGAAAGGACTCCTCGCGCCATCCAGTATCTTGCTATCGAGATTCACAATTACTTTCCAGAGTACCCGATGAGTGACGCCGCAGAATATGCAGTGGCGTTGCGATCGGCCGGAGCAAATCGCGTGTCAAGAGGTCTTATTCGCCGAAATATCTATATCAACTGGCGAGCCGCTCATCGAGATTCAATACCCAAGGATATCTACCCAGACTCGACGCATATTGTGAATGCGAACTATTGCGATATCTATGCCACGAAGGAGAAGGGACAGGCACAATACGCACACCTGCTTCTCAGCGAGGCCACGCGAGTTTGTGTATATGATTCGCAGATGCCCATAGACATATGGCTGCTGAGTTGCGCAGGGTGCCCCACATCTTGAAAAGATGTGGGATCGCTCAATGCGTACCCGCCGCATGCACCCGCAAAATCACCCGCCGATAAGAAGTCAACCGAGGCGAGCCATCATCCGTGACTGCAAGAATCACATGCGCTACGCCATCACCTGAGCATAGCGGCCCAAGCGGCAACCACTTTGCCCGGCACACAGCCGTCGGCGTGACGATAGCCTTGGCGGTATCAGCCCCGGTGATCGCCATATCAGCCAGGTTCCCATCCGCCGCGCCAGCCTCGGGATAATGAAACCAGTGATAGCGCAGCGTCTGCCCATCCGGATCGTGCGTTCCGTTCGCATCGAGCGTGACCGCCTTGCCAACCTCCGCGTCGATCACAATCGGGGCCGTCCCGCCCTGCCCATTCACCACAACAATCGGATTGTGGTTAGCATGAGCGTAATCATCGACAGTCCAGCTCATGCGCGCGGCAAAATCATTCTGGAAAGCTTCGCGCCAGCGCCAGATCGTCGCCTGGTCTGAAACATACTGCCTGCCATCCGCGCCGGTCACGGTGTCCTGCGACGTTACGCGCCCGAATTCGTCGCCACCCTGCGTCCAGATTGGGTGTGTTTCGCCATAGGGCTGCCGGTAGATGTAGCGCCCGCCCCATCCGCCCCAATCGGGCCTGCGCCACGAACTGAGGCCATTGTCGATCAGGTTCAGAAACGACGGCGTGTCGCCTTCCATGATGAACATGAACTTCGGATAGAGCTTGCCCAGCGGCCCTTTGCTGCGGATATTTGCGTCCAGCCACTCATTCGTGACGGTCGTGAAGTCCGCGCCCGCGCCGTTGCGGTAATACTTGTCGCCGCTGATGCCGGTCCAGGTGGCGTAGTAGTATTCACCGCCGGTCGGAGTCGAGGGCTGAACGATGTAAAACAGATCGGGAAATTCACGGCGAATCCAAGACCCGGCATCATCCTGATCGGAGATGGAGTACACCCGCAGCTTCCCAACAATATTTTTAAGCTCGTCTGGCGACTGCGTTGTGCGCGCATAAAGCAGCGCTTCGGCCAGTGTATTCGCGCCGCCCCAGATGCAGATCCACAGCGGCCGCGGGTCGTCGCGCTCGGCTGCTTGCAGAATCGCCTTTGCGCCGTCGGACATCTTGTCCACGCCCGTCGCTGCCATGCCGTAGGCCGGCTGGCCGCTAAAAACACGATGGTCGAGGTCTTCGCTGGTAGGCCATCCCGGCGCGTTCAGAAGCAAATTAGGACGCACCTCTCCATAGGCGTGAATCAGCGCGCGCATCGTTTCCGGATGGGTCGCACTTTTCTGCCAGGTGGAAGTGGCGGCGATCAGCGCTTCGATGTCCAATTCATTGGAGTAAAGCAGCAGCCGCGTGAACGACATCTGGTCGTCAGGCTCATTGCCGATATCGCTGATG
>Ga0126371_10001702_pt1 | contig 18701 bp, 15 predicted proteins | sample PanSoiMetaPlot_4_FD_110145 | JGI IMG/M metagenome (GOLD analysis project Ga0126371, IMG submission 110145) | Tropical forest soil microbial communities from Panama - MetaG Plot_4 | ecosystem: Environmental > Terrestrial > Soil > Tropical forest > Bulk soil | place: Panama | collected 2016-02-17 | reverse complement strand
GAGAGAGGGAGCACGCCTGCGCGTCCTCCAGAGCGAAGCGTTTCTCTCGCCGTGGTGCGCGAGGATTCGAGAGCGGGCGCCAGTCCCGAGAGAAGCCCGGTCAAAACGGCGAGCCCGCCCGTGAATAGAAGAACGCGCCAGTCCAAATGCGTATCGGATAGACGAGGCGTATCGGCCGGAAGCATGGCTTTTAGCAAGGGAAGCCCTTTCGCGGCTAGCGCGAGGCCTAGAAGAGCACCTAGACCAGCGAGCAAAATGCTCTCTGTGAGTAATTGCGTCACGATGCGATGCTTAGCCGCTCCGAGAGCGGCGCGAATGGCAATTTCCTTTTGGCGAGTGGCCGAGCGGGCGAGGGTAAGATTGGCGACGTTGGCACACGCAATTAGAACGACCAGCCCGACCGCTCCTAGCAGCATGAGCAGCCGCAAACGGACGTTTGCGACTATGCCGCTTCGCAAGGGAACGACGCTCAGATCGGCGTTCCAGTCCGAAGGCATGGGCCAGGGGAACATCCCGCGCACGCGAGACTGAAACACGCGAATCTCCGTGCGGGCTTGTTCGAGTGTGGAGCCAGGACGAAGCCGACCGAGCACCGGCATGAAGTCATCCGCCCAATACAGAGTCGCGTTTCGCGGATCGTTGCGCAGGGGAATCCAGACTTGTGTTGTTGCAGAAGGGAAGCGGAAGTTCCCCGGCATAATACCGACTACTTGTCGGCTGATGCCTTCTAATCGGATCGAGCGGCCTACGATCGCGGGATCGCTCCCAAAGTATTGTTGCCAGAGCGCATGACTGAGGACAACGTAGCTATCCTGACCGGGAATGTCCTCTCCAGAGAGAAATGTTCGCCCTAGTTCCGGGCGGGCCCCAAGAACTTCAAAAAACTCCGCGGAAACAAGCGTGCCTGTCAGCCGGACCGGCTGGCCAACGCCGCTGAGGTTGAACTCATGGCCTTCGTAATACGCGGCCACGTCCGTGGTGCGCATGTGCTCACGCATCGCCACGACTCCACCCTTTGGATACGTTCCGGTGATGCTGACGAGCTGTTCAGGGTTTGCATACGGCAGGGGTATGAGCAAAACTCCATTCACCAAGCTGAAGATGGCGGTGTTCGCGCCGATGCCGAGAGCCAGCGTGAGAACAGCAACAGCCGTGAAAGCCGGGTTTTTGCGGAGTGTGCGCAAGCCGAAACGCAAATCCTGGGTGAGGCTGTCGGAGAAGTTGACGCCACGCGCGTCGCGGCATTCTTGCTTGGCGCGCTCGATGGCGCCAAACTCGATGCGCGCCCGCCGCCGCGCTTCCTCGAGTGGCACGCCGCGACGCACCAAATCTTCGGCGCACGCCTCGATGTGGAAGCGCAGCTCCGCATCCATCTCGCGTTCCATGCGTGGACGATGGACGATTGCGCGCGTCCAAGACCGCAATTGATTCCAAAAGCTCATGCTTCCTCCTCGCGCAGGCGAACCGAGCGACTGGAGTGCTGCGGGTTCATTCGTACCTCAAGGCGACGATGGGGTCGACGCGCGTGGCGCGTTGGGCAGGCACATAGCTCGCTAACAGCGCGACGACAATGAGGAGCACCGAAACGGCGGTGAAGGTGACCGCATCGGTCGAATGCACGCCGTAAAGGAGCGACGAAAGCGCGCGCGTAAGGGCGAATGCCCCAACCAACCCGAATGCCAATCCGATGCCCGTCAGCCGGAGGCCGAGTCCGAGCACGTCTTGGAACACATCGCCCCGCGAGGCCCCCAACGCTATGCGAATACCGATGTCCCGGGTCCGCTGCGCGACGGAATAGGACATGACCCCGTAAATCCCGATGGTTGCGAGTACCAGAGCGACGCCACTGAACAGTCCGAGAAGAAGCAGCGTGACGGTCCGTGTGGAGACGGAAGCACTCAGCAATTCTTTCATGGTAGCGATTGCGAAGATCGGCTGGTCTTTGTCAACCAATCCGACCGCGCCACGAATCGCGGAAGTCATCGCCGCGGGATCAACAGCGGATTTGACCAGCAAGTTCATGTGGTTTTGCGGCGCTTGTGCAAAGGGAACGTAAACCTCAAGCCGCGCTGGATTGGCTAGGCCATAGAGTTTGGTATCGCCCACGATGCCCACAATTTCGACCCAAGTTGGAGCGGCTGTGGACGAGGGATGACCAAAGATGAATCGCTTGCCGACCGCGCCACCTTTCGGAAAAAATTCCCGTGCGAGACGGTCATTGATCAATCCAACGCGTGGCGCATTTTCTCGGTCCGCCTCGGTAAACGTGCGCCCGCTTAAAAGCGGGATACCAAGCGTGCTGATATAACTCGTGCTGACGACATGAATATCCGGATGCGGGAAGCTTCCCGGCTTCGGCAGAGGCATGCCCTCAACCGTGATGTCTTCGCGGTTGTGACTGTCGGTCAAAGGAACGACCGTTCCAACGGCTGCGCTCTCGACTCCGGGGAGCACACTCACGCGACTGAGGACCTGCTGCCAGAAATTGCGAATGGCGGGATCTTTGTCGTATTGTGCCGCGCGCAAATCCATTTCCATGGTGAGGACGCGACCGGGTTGGAATCCCGGGCTGACCGAAAGCAGCAGCCGGAGAGACTTCATCATCAGTCCCGCCCCCGCCAAAAGAATCAGCGAAAGCGCAAGCTCTGTAACCACAAACGCGCCGCGCACTCGATTTTGGCGAGCGCCGGTTCCGCTTCGAGCACCGCCTTCCTTCAGCTGCGATTGAACATCCGGTTTTGTCGAACGTGCCGCGGGCGCCAGCCCAAAAATGAAGGCAGCGAGCGCAACAATGGCCGCCGTAAACAGCAGCACAACGCTATTTAGTTCAATGGTCGCGCCCGAAAGCATGTCCGTCGAAATCAGGCGCCTCATCCCGCGAATGCCAGCGAGCGCCAGAAACACTCCGATGACACCGCCGAGCAGCCCGAGCAGAAGACTCTCCGTCAGCATCTGGCGCACGATGCGGCCGCGGCTGGCGCCAAGCGCAATCCGCAGGGCGATTTCCCGCGTCCTGCCCGCTCCGCGCACGAGCAGGAGATTTGCCACATTCGCGCAAGCAATCAGGAGAACAAACAGCACAGCCCCAAAGAGGGTCAGGATTGCCGGCCGCATGTCGCTGACAAAGGCCTCTCGGATTGGCCGCAAAGCCACGCCGAACTGATCGTTGGTGGCCGGATATTCTTCGGCCAGCCGAGCGGCGATGCCTTCCATTTCCGAACGAGCCTGTGCCGGAGTCGCCTGCGGCCGAAGCCTGCCCAGCACGACCATGTCTCCCCGGTCGCCCCGTTCCGTTGCTCCGGAGCCTTGTGTCGCCCACACGCCGATGGGTTCCAACACATCCACTTTATCGGGCCACCGGAAAGTAGATGGCAGTACGCCAATGATGGTGTAGCCGCGTCCATCGAGCATGATCGTGCGGCCCACAGCGCTCGGGTCCCCGCCGAGATGTGCTTGCCAGAGGGAGTAACTCAACATCACTACCGGCGCCGCCCCGGCTTTCTCTTCCGATGCGTCGAAATCGCGCCCGAGAAAGGGCCGAATTCCAAGCAGCGAAAGGAAATTGGGAGAAACCGCTTGGCCGCTGATGGTTTCGGGTTGGCTCACTCCGGCCAGGTTAAAACTGGCACCGTGCACCGCCGCCATTTGAGAAAACTGGCGGCTTTCCGCCCGCCAGTCCAAAAAGTTCGGGTATGACACGCTGACCACGCCGACCTTCGGCGTGGTCTCATTCAGAAGAATCAGTCGCGCGGCATCTTTGTATGGCAATGGCTCGAGGAGCACGCCGTAAACGACTGAAAAAATTGCCGTGTTCGCCCCGACACCAAGGGCTAATGTCAGCGCGGCCACCGCGGCGAAACCAGGGCTCCGGTGCAGAGTACGCAGCCCATAGCGAAAATCCTGGCGCAGGGTGTCAAACCATCCCAACCCGCGAGCCTCGCGCCCTTCCTCTTTGACGCGCTCGATGCCACCAAACTCGATGCGCGCGCGCCGCTCGGCTTCCTCGCGCGGCGCGCCTGCGCGCACCAAATCCTCGGCAAACGCTTCGATGTGAAAGCGCAGCTCCGCGTCCATCTCGCGCTCCAACCGCGACCGCCGCGCCACTACGCGCATCGAGGACCAAACACGACTCCACAGCCTCATATTTCCTCCGATGTGCTTTGCAGGATTCCCGCCATGACCTCCGCCATCCGCTTCCACTTCGGCTTGCGCTCGCAATTTGCGTCTGCCGGCCGCCGTGAGCCGGCAATATTTCGGCCCTGCGTTGGTTTTCCGACTTGCCCCATTCGCTGGCGATCCAGCTCTGATGCTCCCGGCGGTTTACTCTCCTAGATAAGCTAGGAGTATACAATTGGACTCTCCTAGACTGTCAAGGAAACAGTCGCGTCGTTATCTCACGTTCCCAAACCGTCCGACTTCCTAGCACACCGCACTTTTCCGCGAGGCTCGTTTACGGGCACTCGGCGGATTCGGCGGGTGATCATAGGCACAAAACCAGCGCGTTGCGCTCCTTAAGTCGTACTTTGCAGTCTATCCGGAGTGGCGCGCAGGGATGGAGAGGTGGCGAAGGGATCGATGCAAAATCAAAGGTATGGCCTAACCGGCAAAGTTCCCGGCGCCCAAAGCAACTTTCGGCAGTTGGCGTTTACCTGAACTTGGCGTTGGCGATTCTTTTACTCATATCGCAGCGCAAGTGAGGGATCGACCCGCGTGGCGCGCCTCGCCGGTACGTAACAGGCCACGAAGGTTACCGCGATGAGGAGCGCGGCTACGGTCGCGAAGGTGAACGGGTCGTAGGAGCTGACGCCGACGAGCAGGCTCTTCAGCAACTGGGCGACTCCCAATGAGGCCAGCAGGCCGATTCCGACGCCGCTGCCGACGAGCAGGATCGCCTGGCGCAACACCAACGCAAGAATTCCCAAGGGACGGGCACCCAGAGCCATGCGCACGCCAATCTCATGGGTGCGGCGGCTGGCGGTGAATGAGATTACTCCGTAGACGCCTACGACCGCGAGAAGCGTGCCGAGGCTGCCGAGAGCGCCGGCAAACGCGGCGCCCATGCGAAAAAGAAAATAGCCGTTGGCACCGTTCAAGGACTTCTCCATGGTCATTACGTCGAACAGGGGCATATTAGGATCCAATTCGCGGACCTGCGCTTCGACGACGGGAATCAGGGTTTCCGGGGCAACGCTGGTCCTCAGTTGCAGGACGTGGATCGAGTGATAGTCCTGCTGCTCCGGCACAAAGAAGACAGCCCCGGGCGGGTCGAGAATGCCGTTGGTCTTTGAGTCGCGGACCTCCCCTACGATGGTAACGGGCGGAGCTGCGGCGCTCGCCCGGCTAAAGCGCTTGCCGATGGGATCCTGGCCAGGCCACAAACGCTTTGCGAAGGTTTCGTTGACGATGGCCACCAGCGCGGAGCTGCTGGTGTCCGACTCGGTGAAGGTACGCCCGCGCAGCATCTTCATGCGCATGGTGACGAAATAATCGGGGCTGATGCGATTCACACCCGCCCTGGGCACTTGGCCGGCCGGATTCGGAACTTGCCCTTCGGGATAGATCGAGGCGCCATCGTTGTAGTAGCTCATAGGCACGCTGTACGCAAAGCTGGCGGACTCGACGCCAGGCAGAGCTTTAGCGCGGCGCAACAACTCTCGGAGGAAAGCCTCGGCGCGCGGACGTTCGTAGCCCTGCAAGCTGAGATTGATTCCCACGTTCAGCAGATGGCGGGGCTCAAAGCCCAGATCCACAGATTGGGCTTTGCTCAAACTGCGCGCGAAGAGCCCGGCCGCCACCAGGACAATCAGCGAGCCTGCAACTTGCGCGGTGACCAGACTGTTGCGTAGCCAGTGACGGCCGGCGTTGCCGATCATACCGCGACCACCTTCGCGCAGGGTCTGAACCAAGTCGGTGCGCCGGGCGCGCAATGCCGGCACGAGCCCTGCGAGGATGCCCGCGGCAATGGCGACGGCCGCCACGTAGGTGAACACACGCCAGTCGAAGGTAAATCCGAAGCGCACCGGAAAATCGCCAACCGGGCGTAAGCGGTCCATGGCCCGGCATACCCACATGCCAATCAGCGCACCCGCGGCCCCACCGGCAATCGCCAGCAGAACACTCTCCGTCAAAAGCTGGCGAATCAGGCGGATACCTCCTGCGCCCATGGCTGCACGGATGGCGATCTCCTTCTGGCGCGCGGCTGCTTTCACAAGCAGCAAGTTCGCGACGTTGATGCATGCAACCAAAAGCACGAGTCCGACCAGAAGCATGAACACCGTGGCCACTACGACGATGGAATCACTGACGGAAGGCTCCGGACGAGCCAACCTTTCCGGGACAACGCGGGCGACTTGATCCTGATCGGATTGCGGATACTGCTGAGCGAGCCGCTTGGAAATAACACCGAGGGCTGCGGTGGCCTGCCTGGCGGTCACGCCGCGTTTCAGCGTGGCCAGCGTGCGAAAATTGTGATCGGCGCGATCCGTGTAGAAGTTTGTGCTGTTGGATCCGGCGCCGTACATGCCGATGGTGGAGTAGGCGTCCATGTCCACAATGGAGTAGGGCCCGGTAAACTCTTTCTCAACAACTCCGATGACGGTCATGGCCTTTCCGTCTACGCTGACGCTGTGACCGATGACGCCGGGTTGGCCGGCAAAGCGATGCTGCCAGTAGCTGTAGCCGAGGACCACTACGGGAGCGGACCGCAGCGCGTCTCCCTCACCGGGCAGGATCAGACGTCCCACCGCGGCGTGAACACCGAGCATCGAGAAGAAATTGCTGGGAACATAGCACATCACGATGCGGTCGGAGTGGCCCTGCCAGCCCAAACCTGCCAGGTCCAGGTCGAAGCCGGTCATCTCCGTAAACACATCGTTTTGTTGCTTGTAGTCCAGGTAATCCGGATAGGAAAGCGGGTTGGGTTCGGAATTCTTGTTGCTTACGGCGACTACCGTAAGGCGCTCGGCGTCTTTCACCGGCCAAGGCCGGAACAGGAAGGCGTTGGCAATGCTGAAGATAGCGGTGTTGGCGCCGATCCCCAGGGCCAGGGTCAGAACCGCAATGGCCGCGAAGGCGGGCGCTTTCCTTAGCATCCGCGATCCGTACCTAACATCCTGCCACAGCGATTCCACGATTCCTCCCACTCAAACTCAGGGCCCCTTACCGTAAACGAAAAACGGTCTCAAATTGTTTCAAGCATCGTTGGGGCGGGGGCCCGCGGTTTTCCCGCTGCCAGTTGTGCTCGTCTCGAGGCCTATCGAGCAACGTTTTTGACCGAAAAGCCAGGTGAGACGAACTTCTCCGCGCTAAAGGGACAGATAGGTGAGAGCTAAGATCTGGTAGCAATTGCCCGCGAGTTTTCCGAAGGCAACCCCGCTTGACACGACGTCATCCTTGACCGTGGACCGATTCCTCGCGGGATCCCGTGTAGGCGTGCCGGGCTTGGTCATATTCCAGCGAACAGCAGCTTCCACTTTCTCTGCGGCTCAACGCTGACCGTGGCCGCATCATTGGACTCGGCAAAAGATGTGGCGCCGCCGGCCACTTTGCGCTGAAATGAGAGCGCCTGAAGGGAGATGCGCCATGTTTTTTGAAGAGCCTCGCACTGATGGATTGCTCAGGGGCCCAAGAGCCGAACGCACAGAATGGATAACCGCTCTCGCCGATGCACCATGGGATTTGGAAACGCTTTTGGACCTCCATCTTGGCTTGCTGGATCACGCACAAGATGTTCGCGTTGCGGCCATGGAAGCTCTCCGTTCCATTGCACGGAAAAAACCCGACGCCATCGCAGTCACTCCGGTCGAGCTTTTGGCTTATTTCATGCACTCTTTTACTGTGGCTTCGGGGGTTAAGCTCGCAACTTTCCAATGTCTAGTCGAGTTGAACACGGCCGAATCGCTCGAGGTTGTCAAAGCTACAATCGAATCAGGGCGCGGCAGCAACGACCAATTCGCGCGATGGGTGAATATACTCCGAGACGCCAAAGGGCTCGAGATCTTGCGCAAGGTCGATCTCGCAAAATTATCGAGGACACGAAGAAACATGATCAGCCGCGCGCTGGCACCAGAATCCGGAACGGCGACGGCCTAATCATCGGGGCACCTCACCGCGCACGAAATTTGCCGGCTTCGTCGCGTCGTCAGTGAATCGATCGGGACGATCGTATAAAGGGAAACAGAGTTGAGCGAGAACTATCGGCCATTGACGCGCAAAAGCAGTAGTATATGCTCTGGTCTCGCATTGTCCTCGGCGCGCAATCCATAAATCCCGCGAGGAGTCTCGATGAAGCGAACACCTACCCGCCCTGCGCTTTTATTCCTCGCCCTTGGTGCCCTTTTGGCGCTTTCCTCGCCAACAACTCTCGGACAGTCGTGTTCCTCCAAGCCTCTTGAACAGGGACGCGTTTGCACCAAGCCGGGCGCTCGATGCAGCCCCCCTACGGTGGGTAGTGGGAATGTGGGCGCGTGCACGACCGAGGGTATGCGTGCGGATGCCCTTGTGTGCGAATGCCAGGGCTCGCCGACTCCCAGCTATAACATAACCCTGTCTCCCCTGACGCCTACTTACATTGATAAAGACGTCGCAACTTCCACCATCACAGTCATTCCATTTAACGGCTTTACCGGCAAGGTGGACTTTACCTGTACGGTTTCCGGAGCGAGCCATCCCGCACCATCCTGTACGAACCCCGCTTCCGCGACCGTGACCAACAGCGCTGCCACCTCGCTGTTGACGGTCTCCGCGAGCGCTTCCACGGCTGAGGACACATATACGGTTACCGTCAACGCAGTGGATGGCCATGGGCGGCCGCCGGACAACGGGGCACAGCCTTCGACCGTGTCGGTGTCACACGTCCGCTGGATTCTCATGGGTGGCGGGCGCATCGCCTTCCTTACTTTTGTGGCCCTGCTGGCGCTATGGAGTGTGCGGCTCCTGTGGCGCCGCAACCGAGATGCTTTTCGATGAGCTCGCAATCTTTGTTGCCCGCGAAGCTTGACCTGGCAGACATTCGGCTGTCTCGGCTGAGCCGAGAATTTCCGTTTCGCGCCAGCCTGGTCGCCCTGTTCGTTCTGCTTACCTATCAGTTCTCGTGGCAATGGCTGCGGTTCGTAACTTCAGTAGCCGTCCTGCATATTTCCGCATCCCTCGGCATGGCCACCGCGCGCGTGTCGTTTGATACCATTCGTATTCACGGGCAGCTCTTCCGCGTCGTGATCGCCTGCACTTTTGTGGACGTCGTCATGGGGTCGATCCCCCTCCTCTGGGACGTTAGAAAATCCTTGCTTCGAAATGCCTCACGGTTCCTGGCAGTCGCCTTCATTTTTTTTGGCTTGAACCTAGTCCGGCTGGAAATTGCTCAAGTCCTCTATTTTCGCGGCGTACCCTGGACGTTGGCGGACGAAGTCCTCGGCGGATTTGCCTACTTTGCGGTATGGCTCTTTCTTTGGCGGCACCGAACTTGGCGAATTCTACGCGAAGCGTGAACCGATGCGTTACTTTTCTTCTGTTACCTGCAACTTGAGAATATGCAGCACGTCGGCATATCGCAGTGTCACCCGCGGGGCGTAATGCCTTGGTTGCGTCTGGATAACTACCCTCGGCTCCGATTGGAATCAGGGGCAATGCGAGCCCAGCGGGAAAAGCTTCGTGCGCGTTGCTACAGTGATTTCTGCCTTTACCGGCGGAAGCTTGTCGCTTGCGATCACCCTACACGTTTCATCTGAAATTCCGGATAAACCCGCGAATGCGCAAGAATTGTCACCGTTAGGGTTCCTGCATCCGGGCCCTGAAGACTCAGTCGGAAGTCAACAAGCTTGGCATCAGGGCCCTTCACTTCGAATGTAAGCGTACGTCCGTCGATTCGCGGATTTAGTATTTCTCCGCTCGGCGGTGGCGTTGGCAGGGGCGGCGGTGGCGGGCCAGGAGGTGACGGCGGTGCACCGAGCGAAAGCCGTGGACTTCGCACAGGTTGGTGCTGCCATGTGCTCGTGGAAGTGGTACCTGAAAATTTGCCCGCGCCTCGAGCCTTCACCGTGAGTGTGACCGTCAATGACGACTGTGAGCCTGTTTCGTGACTTACAGCACCATAGCCATGCCAGATGCCTTGCCAAGTGCCTTCAAAGGACGGAGGGATATTCTCCTCCGATGAGGCCGACGATGGCTTTGAGGGCTGCGCTCCTTGAACTCCCATACGTTTAGCCAATGGGTGAGACTTGGCTTCAACTTGCGCTCCTGCAGCCGCAATCAAATAAGCGATGACCACAACCAAAACCTGTTTGTTCACGGGTGATCGTCCCCCCGGTTTGACAATAGACACTCTCGATATAGACACCGCCAGAGCCTACGATGTTTCCAATTTGGGCTATGCGCGTCCGGCTTGAGCAAAACTCGCATGCTCCCGATAGCGTCACCAGACACTTCGTTCACACGTCAGTGCATGGCCGCACGTGCGCGGCTCCGAGGATCATCGCAAGAAGAACTAGGAAGGGCGTAAAATGCTTGTCGACCAGACCTGTGGCGGATGGTTAGTGCCGTTGCGGGGGTCGGTTTCCATGCCGTTTAATAGGCAGGAAGTCTGTACAGACAGGAGGTAAAGCCAATGCGAGTGCTGAAATTCGCCAGTCTCCTTCTCTGCTCGCTTTGTTTCATTGCTAAGGGAGACGCCCAAAGCCAGGAGCCTGCAGAAAAACCGGTTTGGGCCATGGAGTTCCTTGAGGTCCATCCTGGCAAGATGGAACTAGCCCTTGGCTATCTGGACGATCACTGGATGCGCGTCCGCGAGGAAGCTAAACGGCAAGGCGTGGTTCTAAGCTACCACCGGGTCTCTGAAGTGCAGCTGGTGCGCATGGATGTTACCGGGGCAACGCCTGGCTCCAAAGCAGGCGACCCAAACTCTATTGTGTTGCTGACGGAGTACAAGAACCTCACCGCATTCTCTGGACGCGAAGTCGTGTTCGCCTCGATACTCCGCCACCTACCGAGCGCCACGCCAGGTGTGGTTCCGCTTAGGCCGGAAGAGCTTTACGAAACCGTGGAGACACGTGTGTTCATGGAACAACCAGCAAATCCCGGCACGGCGCAGTTTAAGCTTATCGGCAAGAAGTAGGGCGTTGGCGTTCCGACATAGAGTTAATCAAGAGACCGCCATTCAACAGTTCCAGGCGATTGTGGCGTCCGGGGCAGCATAGGTCTCCATTTTGTTGCGATCAACGCCGACATTACAAAGCCGAATTTGCGACAATCATCCAGACAGCCCGATAGCGTCGTATTCGCGGGGCAGCGGAGAGAAGTCTAGCGCATGCTCGAAGCGGCGAAGAATCTACTTCTGATTCTCAGCGCGATCTTCCCCATTGTGGACCCAATCGGAGGCAGCCCGTTTTTTCTGGCTCTAACCGGTGGATACAGTTCGGAAGCGCGAAAAGCCTTGTCCTGGCGAATTGCCGTTGACAGTTTCGTTCTTTTGATTGGCTCGTATTTTGTCGGTACCTACATCCTGGCTTTCTTTGGGATTTCGCTACCAGTGGTGCAGGTCGGCGGAGGAATGATCCTCGTAGCCATGGGGTGGGCGACACTGATGGAAAACGATGAAGGGTGCGATAAGAGTGCGCGTAAGAGCATTGAACCGCAGGACGTATTTCATCGGGCGTTCTACCCCTTGACGTTGCCGCTAACCGTGGGTCCAGGGTCAATCTCCGTGGCCGTCACGCTGGGAGCAAACGTGGCACGGCGTCACATTTTTCATCCTTTAACAATCTTGACGGCATTGGCTGGCTTTGCGCTGATCGCGCTCAGCATCTTCCTATGCTATGGATTTGCTGATCGCCTAGCTCGCACACTGGGGCGGACCGCGATGGCGGTAATCACGAAATTGTCGTCGTTTCTTCTCGTTTGTATTGGCGTGCAAATTGGCTGGAACGGCCTTAAGGAGTTGCTGGAGTCTGTCGCCCTGCATGTGACGTGAGAGGACTCTGGGCCGCGTGAACCAAAATCAGCGCCACTCGATGTCAATCACGGCTGAATGTGCCGCTCCAGAGCTAGGCGACTTGCGAGGTGGCCGGGTCAATATACTTAACAAGCAGCACTTCGTTGCCCTGCTCGCTGTATATGAGCTCGTCGACAAGTTTCTTTGCCAACAAAAGCCCGAAGCCACCCGGCCGAAGACCTTCGGCTTCTCGAACGGCGACGTGGCTTAAGAGATCGTCGGCCGGGTTGTTGATGGCGGCGTGGCGAAGCTCCTCGAGCAAGAAGCCCTGACCGGGGTCCTTGACGCGGCATGCTACCGCGCGACGGGCGCGAATGAACGAGATCTCCACATGTTGGCTCGGGTCGAAATGCCCACCATATTCCATGGCGTTCAGAAGAACTTCTCGGAAAGCGGAGATGATTCCTTCGGGAATGTCGGGATCTCTAACCCCGCGAAGGAATTGGACCAAGCGATCGGCGGTCGAGAGGTCGCAGCGAGCCGCCACGCGAACCCAAGCGGGTGTCGCCGACAGTACTTCGATACCATCATCCCAGCAAGGCGCGGCCATGGCGGCACGCACCATTTCGGCGAGCTCAGCGGCATCGAAGGGAGCCGAGAAATAACTGAAGGCTCCCTCGCGCACGGCAGCAATGACGTCCCCTGGAGTAAATCTATCGGTGAGGATAATCAGGCGCACATGCGCGCGAGCACTCCTGATTCTGCGAAGAATCTCAACATCATCCGGCCCGAGCATTTTCCGTCCGGTGACGATCAAGTCGAATGGCTCGGTAGTCGCCAGAGCGAGAGCATGTTGATTGTCATCGGCGCGGCGAATGCTCCAGCCGTCGCCGTCCAGAACGCTGGTAAGTAGTTCATCGATATCCCTACCGGATTCGACGACGAGTGCCTTCTTTTGCTGGTCCGCGGCTGCGCTGCTGCAGGGGGATATCATAGACGAACTCGCCTCTACGAGGACGATGCGGCATGGCCTCGCGACCGGAAGCTGGCGAGAGCCTGGGGCTCATCCTGAAAGCTAGGGATAGCTTCTAGCAGATGCAGTACCCTAAACACCTCGAGTACGGGGCCACTCGGACATAGCATTCTTAGGTCGCCACCCTGACGTCTCAGGGAAACGCACGTCCCAACAATGACGCCGATGCCGGAACTATCGACCCGAGTCAGGTCTGTTAGGTTCAACAACAATTTACGCGCACCATTGGCGACTAATTTCTGCAGCCGGCGCTCCAACAGCTCGCTCTCACCCGCGTCGATGGTCGCTCTTCCGCGCAGGTCGAGTATGCTGACATCGTCGGATTCGCGGATTGAGATTTGAAGGCCCACAACGCCCCCTGGTCAGCTTCACCGCATTCTTTCAACTTCATTCACAGGTAGCGATGTTAACCCGGGATTGGATTCATTTGAAATGAGGAATGATGAGTTGGTCGCAAGTTGACCTCCGCGAGCACAGAATCCCGATAAGTTCGCCAAACCGGTAAGTACGCTTCCAACTGAACTTCGGAACCAGAAACACAGAGCTCAAGAACACCGTGCAGGGCAACTGGGTAGTCCAAGTCAAACATCCAAAGGTGGCAAAGAGGAAACCGAACTTCATGGCCTGGTGTCCATAAAGCGTGGGTAGGTTCCCGCACCCTCCGAAGCGTCCCTCCAAGAACTGAGGTCGAAATCGTTCCTGGCTATACGCGGCGCTTAGCCAGCAATCATGTCCTCTACACGCCAGCAACGCAGGGGAGCAGATGCAGCCTAACGTTCGAAAAACAGTTGAAAAAATTCTTGCGGGTGCAGTTACCAGACGTCAGTTCGGTGGCCTGCCCGGTAACCCTTGAGGTGAAGAAGCGGTAGCACGGTGCACGACACTTGCCTGCGATTCACGGTAGCCAAAGCAGTTTCAATTAGACTCCCGAAAGAAGACGCTTCGTTCTACTCGAATAGTCGGCATACTCCACTCGAATTCGACACAGGCAGCGACGAAGATGCGGAAGAAGATCAGAACCATGCTGATTCAGTTCGCAAGGGCTAGTCCCATGCCGAGGCTGCAACTTCATGATGCAATCGGGGCCTAAGGGTATTAGACTCCTCTTGAACAAGGTCGCGCGCACCTCGCAGCCAATATTGGAGGTTGCCAGGAGGGCCATTATATGGCGCGCTTTTTTCTTCGCAGCTCGATGCATGGAAAAATTCTGCTGTTTGTCACCTGCGCACTGACTTTCCTATGGCTTCAGACCCCTATCGCAACGGCACAGCACCGCGGCGGCCACCCTGGTGGCGGTGGAGTGCCCACAGGCGCACCGCATGTATTTGTTCCACCAGCTTCACCTCCAACGATTCCGCGACCTCCGTTTATTGCAGGTCCGCATCCGCTCGGAGCGGATGCACGTTTCCGTTTTCGGCCGCGCCCAATCAATGTTTTTGTTTTTCGCGGCCGTTTTTTCTTTGGCCCACCGTGTTTCAGGTTTGGGGTGGGCTTCGGATGCAATTCTTTTTGGTGGCCGAACTGGAATCTTTGCTGGGGATGGGGATTCTACTGCAACACTTTGCCCTTCACAGGGTATGGCTTTGAAAACTACGTCACCCTGCAACCATACGAGGTTCCCGTGTACCCGTATGGCCCGGGACCACGCGAGCAAGTGTGGCTATATCTGAAAGACGGTACGGGGTATAGCGTGGCCGACTACTGGTTCGTGAACGGTCAAGTACATTTCATCGCCTTCGAGGAGGGTGGCGCAAAATCCGTCGAGCACGTCATTGGCTTCGACGAACTGGATTTGCAAAAGACCATCGATGTGAATACGCGCCGAGGGTTCCGGGTCGTGATGCGCGACGCGCCGCTGGAGCAGTATATGCGTGATCATCCGGATGCTACCCCGCCGCTCTTGCAGCCTTCACAAAAGAACTAGCCGCCAAAACCACAATCCGAGTTGTCCAGGGGGGAGACGCGCGGTTGCACGTTCGCATCGATGGGCTCAATGGTTGGATCTCGCAAGCCTGACATCGTTAGCTCTCCAGGTCGCAAACGTTCCTACCGGGATCCAATGGCAAGGGACTCGTGCTGGTGGGGATGGGAACGCTCATCGGGCTGGCCATGGGGCTCGGCGTCGAGCGGGCGATGAATTTCATGCTGTTCAACGCGGGCAGTCAATCAGGCTGTGTTTTACTTGCCCACCCAATCGAAGTCTTTGACATTCTCCCGGTTTAATTCGATGGAAAAAGCCCTTGAGTATGACGATTTCCATGCACGCCCGGCTCTTCCACTGCCATTCGACCGTGATGTCGCCACCTTCCACCGTCTTTTGTTTTAGCGGATCCTGGCAGGGAACTTCGCTCCTTCTTGGAAACCATGCGTAGATAGACACGGTGTAATTTCCACCCGGAATGCCTCCAAACAGATATTCGCCGTTCTCATCGGTTCTCGTATCAAAGTGGTTCGCCTGGTCCTTTTCGCTGGTGAGCAGGATGTAGCTGTTGGAAATCGCCTCGCCCGAATCTGAGCGGAAGACTTTGCCTTTGATGGAGCTTCGTTGGACGAAAGGCTCAGCCGTGAAGATGAGGTCGTCGGGATAGTGCGATCGGATCCGCAAGCCGTACTCTTGGAGTCTAAGCTCCTGCTTTTCGGGTTCCAGATTAGACGCGATGAGGTTCCAAGTTTTAGCGTCGCGCAAGCTGAGCCGAAAACTCGCCCTTCGTTGCGAGGACGGCGCCTCAGCGTCTGCGCTGAAATAGGGTAGGTCGATTTCGAAGATCCCATTTGCATCCGGAGAGACAGTTGGGAGATGAAACTCAGTAACAAGCCCATCGGTAATGCAAGAGAAGTTGCCATTCGGTGCGAGAATTACCGAATTACGCTCTACCGTTCGTCTTGCTCGTCCTGATGGTAACGATATCTACCTTTAAAGAGAGTCGAGTAGGAAAAGTGTCTCCCTTCTCATGATCTTTCCACGCTCTCCTTCAGATGGCAGGATCGGTGAGTCCCGCCAGGGGATTCGGATCGTCAGGCTGGACTCGAACTACGACTCGCTTGTTCAGCAGCATCTCGACCCAAATTACAAGTCCTATCGCGACCGCCATGCGGAGCGGGTGGACCTTCCAGTATTTTCTGTAAACTCGCGCCACTTCGCTCTGATCTGTAATTATATTGGCCGTTCCAGAAATCTCGGGACCGTGCTTGCTCCCCACATAACAGATAACACGTGGATTCCTTCGTACCCGTTTCACTTTATAAGCATCCCCCCGAGTGAGGAATTCAATCTGTCCGTCATTTACAACTAGCCACACCTGTAGTTTCTTCAGTTCGCCGGATGCTTTATAGGAACCGAACCATTGGGTGTGTCGTTTGAGGGCGCGTTGCAGTTCTGAGTTCATCGATGAGCGACGGACATCCTAGGCCGCATGGTGGCAGTTTGGCAACCTGGTATACCCATGACACCAGGACTGCGAGCCGGGAAACTGGTTGCCTTGTGCGACCGGAATCAGCTTGGTAGATAATCTCGAAACAGTGAATGAGCCACAAACGACGCCCTTGAAGGTCTTGAGGCACCGGTGGAACCAGTGGTTCCTACCTAACACCATCCAGCAATAATCGCTGTCTGCCCGCATCTCCTTCGCGGACTCTATTTTCTCTTCTGCGGCGGCGACCCCTGCGGCGACCGGGACGGGAGCGCGCTGAGACAATCCCGGATTTGAGCCGTGGTCCAGCGCAGTCCCGGATCTCGGTGCAAGCAGTGTCGCGCGATGTCGAGGAAGGGCTGAGGAATAGTGGATGGCACCATCGGATCGGCGTGACTCTCCAGGGATGAAACGGGAGTCTGCTGCGTAAGTATCTCGACCAGCGTCACACCCAGAGACCAAACGTCGCTCGAACCGGCAGCCGTTGTGGTGGCTGCCTCGGGCGCGTCGTAAAGGTCAACCGGGCGTTAGGCGGGGCGGGATTCTCCGAGGGGCAGAACCGTGTCGCTTGAGATTTTGAGTTGACCGTCGATGGCCATAATGTTTGAAGGTTTGATGTGAGTGTGGGCAAAGCCTTTGCTGTGGATATGGCCAAGTGCCTCGAGGAGCAGTCCAAGTATCTCACGAGCTTCTTTTTCACTGAGGGGACGATGGGGGAGAACTTGTCCGAGGTCTTCCTCTGCGTATTCCATGAGCACAAAAACCAAATCCGCGCCCTCAAGCTGGCAGCGGCCGCCAGGTAGCAGGCGAAGGAGACTTGGATGGCGAAGCTTCGAAGCGCTGTGCAAAATAGAGGCCTGGAAATCTGCCTTCGCGCGAGAAGTTATAAATTTGACGGCGAGAGTTTTTGGCTGTGGCGGAGGCGATTGCGTTAAGAAGACCGCGCTATGGCTCGTGCTGCCCAAAAGCTTTTGAAGCGGAAACTTGTCATGGAGAATGTGGCCCTCGAGTTTCTTCCAGTCATCTTTCATGCAGACCCCACAGACGCGGTTGACGCGAGCGGTCGACCGTAGGTCTGGGGAATCGCCCGTGCCTTGAGCAAATTCGATCAATTTTCGCACGAAACGACAGGGACAGTACAAGCCTGGCGGGACGCCTGCGTCTCTCGCCATTTTCGCTCAACAGGCCAGTGTTTCCGCCCGATCGGGCGGCCATGGAGCAATCGACGGAACCAGGGCCCAGGAGCGAGAGGCGATTTCGAAGCGAAGCGGATATTGTCCGGCGTCAGAAACCAGCAATAGCGGAAGCCTCGGTCGGACACGTTTCAAATATTGTCAGTAGCCTGGCGATTTCTAAGGCCCGCTTGAAGTTCGGACCGAGATTGGAAAGTTTAAGCCGTGCGCCTTTGTCTTTTGTCTTTCGATGCGCTTCGATCAGCGCTCCGAGGCCTGCGCTGTCAACGTAATTGACGTGCTCAAGGTTAACGACAATTCGCGTCGCGCCCGTTGAGAGAAGATTGTCAATCGTTGTACGAAAGCCATCGCTCTCTTCTCCAAGCACAAGACGCCCTTTGAGTGCCAAAAGGTAGATGCCGTTCATTTCACGCTGTGTTATTTCCAATGGCACGGTCGCCTCTCCAATGCGCCTTCCAAAGAGTATCTCGGCAGGCTGGTCCGAGATCTGTGGCCCGCCATGAGTTTAGCAGATAACGGCGCGGCCCTATTCTGTTCGCACGGTCGGTCTTGCTCGCGGTCCCCGACGGGCAACTTCAACTCCTTGTCTGCTTCCTCTAGCCAGCTGATTGGCACATGATGTCGTCAGTCGCTCTCTGTGGCGCGGTCCTCGGCACGCCTCAACAACGCTCCTTCGCAGCCTTGCGTTTGCATGAGGCCGCAATCGCCAGCGGCTGCGTGTAAACACCGTTACCGCCGAGAACTCCCAGCCCCGGTTCTCCGCGCCGACAACGCGCACCGGAATACAAGAAGGATCTGGCGTTGGATTTTTGGAAACGGCCATCGCCAGAGCGCTACCGCGTAGACGGGGTTTGGGTAAAACTCATAGCCCGCATTTGAGGGAGACGTAGTGGCAACCGTGGCTGCTCAATCTTGGTATCGCGCTTCGGCCGCACGCTTTCCGCGTCGTCGTTACGACAACCGCTTCTTCTCGGTAACCGCGGTTCTGGTTCTCGTGACGGTTTTCAATGCTTTCGGTTCCACCGACTACTTCGCCCGTGCTGTCCGCGCCGACGTTCATCTGAAAATGCATGCCTTTTCTGCGACGCGACGTTCGCTAATCAAATCACGGGTAACCATAGGAGAGCATCATGAGAACTGTC
>Ga0126371_10001700_pt1 | contig 18709 bp, 19 predicted proteins | sample PanSoiMetaPlot_4_FD_110145 | JGI IMG/M metagenome (GOLD analysis project Ga0126371, IMG submission 110145) | Tropical forest soil microbial communities from Panama - MetaG Plot_4 | ecosystem: Environmental > Terrestrial > Soil > Tropical forest > Bulk soil | place: Panama | collected 2016-02-17 | reverse complement strand
GCAGTCGCCAAGGCTGCCGAGTCGCTCGGCGGCACCTTCGACATTTTCGTGAACAACGCGGGACTCCTGGCCATTGCCCCGATCGACCAGTTCCACTACAAGGACTTCGATCGGATGATCGCCGTGAAAATCAAAGGAATGTTCGTTGCTACGCAGGCATCCGTGCAGCACATGCGCGATGGCGGACGGATCATTCTGATCGGGAGTTGCAACAGCGGCCGAGTGCCATTTCAGGGAGGAACCGTATACGCACTGACCAAGGGCGCCGTCGTCTCATTTACGAAAGCGCTGGCACGCGACTTAGGACCGCGTGGCATTACCGTGAACAATGTTCAGCCCGGCCCTACCGATACCGACATGAACCCGGCGCACGGACCCGGAGCGCCCGGCACCGTTCAACACGTTGCGCTGGGGCGCTACGCGAAACCCGAGGAGGTCGCAAGCTTCGTCGCTTACCTTGCCAGCCCAGAGGCAAGTTACATCACAGGCGCGAGCTTGTTGGTGGATGGAGGATACAGCTCGTAACGCCAGGTCTCAGGTCTTAGGTTGTCAGGTCTTAGGAACATCTTCTCAAAAGGAAACCAAATGCCGACCTCGACAGAACAAGTTGAGGAGGAGTCGGGAATCGGTGCCTCGCGTTTGCTGTCTGTCTTCCTCGTAAATCGCGGGAACAACTTTATGCGAGGAGCCGCCGCCTAAGTCCTAAAACCTGAGACCTGACACCTGCTCTATCTGCTGTACTGATTCTTCTTCTTGTCTTCGTGACGCTCGACGCCGAGTTGAATGAGCCGGTCAATCAGGTCGGGATACGCGAGGCCGGACGCGCCCCACAGCTTCGGATACATGCTGATGGCGGTGAAGCCCGGCATGGTGTTGATCTCGTTCACGAACATTTTCCGCGTCTTGGGATCCATCAGAAAATCAACGCGCGCGAGCCCAGCGCAATCGACCGCCTGAAATGCCCGGACTGCAAGCTCCTGCACCTTCTTTACTTCGGCCTTGGTCAGCTTCGCGGGAATGATTAGTTCGGAACCTTCATCAAGATATTTCGCCGAATAATCGTAAAACTCCTTCACCGGCACGATCTCGCCAGGGACCGACGCCTGCGGCGTGTCGTTCCCCAGCACCGAGCATTCGATCTCGCGTGCCTTGTTTTTGGCGCCGCCTACGCCCTGCTCGACGACGATCTTGCGGTCGAACTTCGCCGCCTCGTAGATCGCCGGGCCGAGTTCTTTCTTCGTGCGAGCCTTCGAGATTCCCACCGACGAGCCGAGATTCGCTGGCTTCACAAATACCGGATATTGCAGCTGCCGGTCGATCTTACTTTCGGTCTTCTTGTGATCCGCATCCCACTCGCTGCGCAAAATCGTGACGTGCTTAACGATCGGCAACCCGGCCGAGCGAAACAACGCCTTCATGATGTCTTTATCCATGCCGGCCGCGGATCCGAGCACACCCGCACCAACGTACGGAAGGTCAGCCAATTCGAGCAGGCCCTGAATCGTTCCGTCCTCCCCAAACGTTCCATGAAGCACAGGAAAAATGACATCGACATTAATTGCACGATCTGACGCTCTCCGCAGCATTGCGGCATCTCCCTGGAACGGGGTCAGGCTGCTGCCGCTGCGGTGCACTGGCTCCGGCGGAACGACCACCGCCTCTCCGGCCGCCAGCACGGCCGCGCCCGGCGTTGCCTCGGGATCACCGGCGCGAAGATGTTTTGATTCATCCGGCGCCTTGCCGTGAAGGAGCGCCTCGGCGTCGCCGGCGGTGAGCCAGCGACCCTGTTTCGTGATGCCGATCGGAACGACGTCGTACTTGCTTTTGTCGATCGCGTCAACGACCGAAGCTGCCGATAGCAAGGACACCTCGTGCTCTCCGCTGCGCCCGCCGAAAAGAACTCCCACGCGCAATTTCTTCATGACATCCTCAGTCTCGGTGCTGCATCCGGTTCACGTCAAACGCCCGCGATGATTTTCTAGATTCCTTGTGGAAGTTACTTGGCGGAGGGCACGGGTTCTTTCTCCGTCGTCTTTTGCGGAGTGAGTACCAGGTCGAGTTTGGTCTTGCATTCGGTCTCGGGGTCGTATACTGCCGTTCCGGCGAGTTGATCTTTCGCAGCGCGGAACTTGAGTGGCGGCCGCTTCACGCGGTCGGGTAGTCCAGTGAACTTTAGCTTGCCGTCGTTTCCGGTATACGCGTCAAGGTCGAGCTTCCGAATCCCCCCGAATCCGTAAACGATGTGTACCCAGACATGGGCAGCGACGGAGGGCTTACCGTTGGCAGAGATACTTAGTTCCAGCGAACACGGCCCAGCGCCGCCGTCCATCACCGGCGTCATCTGCGAAGAGTCCGGCGACGTTGGGCTCGTCTTTTGTCCAAAGGCGCTCGGGCTGATAACCAGAGCCCACGTCAGCCCGAGAGTGAGAAGGCGGTTTATCGCAAGGGATCCGGATCGCTTCATAGGAAAAATGCGCAGGCTATCATTGGTATCTCTAAAGAATTTTCTTTCCAAACGCCGAAAGTGAGAGTTCCACTGCCAGGTCGGCGGTCTGGTTGTGTTCGTCAATCACGGGATTCACTTCGACGATTTCCAGGCTCAGCAGCCGGCCGTGATCCGAGATGATCTCCATCGCAAGATGCGCCTCGCGATAGGTCGCGCCCCCCCACACGGGCGTGCCCACACCGGGCGCATCTTCCGGATCGATCCAATCCATATCAAGCGAAACGCAGTAGCCCGCCGTTCCCCGTCCTGCCATCCGCAACGCTTCTTCCATCACCGACCGCATACCACGCTCGTCGATGTCGCGCATCGTGAACACTTCCACTCCAGCCTTGCGAATATTTTCTTTCTCGATCGCGTCTACATCGCGAATGCCGACCAGCACGCAATTCTCGGGATGAATCTTGGGAGAGAAGTTGTAAATATTTCCGAGTTCCGCCGGTCCAAGTCCCATGATCGCCGCCAGCGGCATGCCGTGCACGTTCCCGCTCGGTGAACTCTCGGGAGTGTTCATGTCGCTGTGGGCGTCGATCCAGATAAGGCCAATCTTTTGATTCTGCCGCCGATAAAATTCCGCAACGCCAGCAACCGTTCCCGCCGCCACCGAATGATCCCCGCCCAGCACCAGCGGCACTTTGCCGGCCTCAAGCGTTTTCAAGACAAGGTCTGCGCTCTTGGTGCACGTCGCAGTGATCTCTTTCAGATATTTCGCATGGGCCGCGCCTTCTTTTTTCTGCTCAGGGATCGCGACCGCGACATTGCCACCGTCCTCAACCACGTGCCCGATGGCTTCAAGGCGCGCCTCCAACCCTGCAACTCTCACCGCCGACGGCCCCATATCGACGCCGCGGCGCGATTGCCCAAGATCCAGCGGTACACCGATTACGCGGATCTGTTTCGGCGTCACGCTGCTGAAAGAAGTGTTGGGAGTGGGTGACATAGGTCGCTGATTTGTCTACGGATACAGCCGGTACAACATACGCGGAAATGGAATCGTCTCGCGGACGTGCTCCAGGCCACATATCCAAGCTACCGCCCGCTCAATTCCCATGCCAAAACCGCTGTGCGGCACGCCGCCGAATTTGCGCAGATCGAGATACCACTTGAACGCTTCCTCGGGAAGGTTGTGCTCGTGAATCCGCTGCAGCAGCAAGTCGTGTGACGCCATGCGCTGTGAACCGCCGATGATTTCCCCGTAACCTTCAGGGGCGAGCACATCCACGCACAACGCCAGTTCAGGATGCTCCGGATCCGGCTCCATATAAAAAGCCTTCACCTTCGCCGGATAGCGATGAATCATCAGAGGCCGCTCGTACTGCGACGACAAATACGTTTCGTCCGGAGATCCAAGATCGCCACCATATTCAAACTTGCTCTCGAGCGCGCCCTTTTCGAAGCCTTCTCGCAATTTCTGCACGGCCTCGTCGTAAGTAATTCGGGGAAACGGTGTGTCGATCTTCTCCAATTTGCTTGCATCGCGGCCGATCGTTTGCAAGTCGGCGCGCCGGTTTTCCAGACACCGCTTCACGATGAACGTTATGAAGTTCTCAGCAAGCTCCATCAGGTCGTCGAGGGTTGCATACGCCACTTCCGGTTCGACCATCCAGAACTCGGTCAGATGGCGCCGGGTCTTCGATTTTTCCGCCCGGAACGTTGGTCCGAACGAGTACACCTTTCCGAGCGCCATCGCGGTGGCTTCGATGTACAGCTGTCCCGACTGCGTCAGGTAGGCTTGATCGTCGAAGTAGTCGACGGGAAACAGTGTCGTCGTTCCTTCACAAGCGGCGGGCGTAATGATCGGCGGATCGGTCAGCGTGAAGCCGCGATCATCGAAGAAATTGCGGGCAGCTTTGATAATCTCCGCGCGCACGCGCAGGATCGCCGCTTGCCGTTGCGAGCGAATCCACAGGTGGCGATGCTCCATCAGGAAATCGGTGCCGTGCTCTTTCGGCGTGATCGGGTAGGGCTCGGACTCTGGCACCTTCTGTAACACCTGCACATTCGAGACGTCGAGTTCATACCCGCCGGGCGCGCGTTTATCTGCGCGAACTTTTCCTTCCACGATGACGCTGGATTCCTGCGTCAGCCCTTTGAGTGCGTCAAAGGTCTCAGGCGAGACCGCGTTCTTGGGGACAACACCCTGAATAACGCCGCTTCCATCGCGAAAAATAGGGAAAAGAAGCTTTCCGCTCTCGCGCAGGTTATAAAGCCAGCCGCGTATCGTTACGGACTCGCCGTCGTGCTTGCCGATTTCTGAGATAGTCGCTACAGGTGCAGCCATAATCTTGATTTCGATTGCCGACTAGATCGCAGCTTCAGCACTGCCGAGAAAAACTCATCGCTCGTTCTCAGGCGCTTTCCAGCTTGTCGAACGTTGGCCCGATCTTCTCCAGCGGATTTACCTTGTCATCGTGCTCGATCTCGAGCAACAACGGCGGAGTATTCGGCGCCGAACGCAGCAAATCCATCGCCTCTTTCCAGTTGATCGAGCCCTGGCCCGGCCACAGATGCGAATCCTTGTCTTTGGCGTTATCGTGCACATGCGTCGAGCGGATGTGCGGCTTCACGATCTCGAACGCCTCCGAAACGCTGCTCATGATGTGCGCATGTCCGAAGTCAAAACAAACGCCAACGTCGTCAAAATGCGCGGTCTGGATGAATTCCACCAACTTGTCCGGAGTCGAAAGCTCGTTGGGAATGTTTTCCAGCAGGACCCGCACGCCAAGTGGCTTGGCAAATGCGCGCAGGTGTTCCACTGACGTGAGGGCAGCCTCGAACTTGCGCTCGTCGAAGGACTCGTTCGGCGTTCCCAGATGCTGCACCAGAAACCGAAACGGAATCTGCTCGGCGATTTCGAGCGCCCGTTTGATCTCATCCATTGCTTCGATGCGGCCGGCGCGATCCGTCGATGCCACGTTCACTGGAGGAGCACCCGTTCGGCCAAATTCATAGTCACCGAACATCGGAGAATGCACCGAATTCAGCGGAATGCCACTCGAGCGGAACCAGTCCGCGATTTCGCGGACGTGCTGCTTGCGATTCGCGTAGTCGAGATGTTGCCGCGCTGCAAAAATTTCGATCGCCTGCGCGCCCGAGCGCGCCAGCCCGTCAAGCAGTCCAGGATGCAACCGCTCTTTGACGTATACATGCGTGGAAACTGCTTTCTGCATCGTCAGTTCTCTTTATCGATTGTTACGAAGTCGCTTACGCCGAAATCAATGCAACGCCCAACGCGCCCCGGCGCAGAAATGCCTAATACCCAACCGCTTTCCCGTTGTTGCGAGCGTCGCTCGCGCCCAGTCGCTCGCCCGTCTTCGGGTCGATCTCGATGCACTCGCCGTCGCCAAAATAACGTTCCATCTTAAACTTATGGCCCTTGTTTCTCAGAATCGCCAACGTGTCAGGCGAGAGCCGGTCTTCCGCGAGAATTCCGTCGGGAATCCACTGGTTGTGGAAGCGGGGTGCATTCACCGCCTCCTGGATGTCGAGCCCGAAGTCGATCACTCCGGTAATGATGTTCGCCACCGTCGTGATGATCGTCGGTCCACCCGGCGATCCCACGACCAGGAACGGCTTGCCGGCTTTCAGCACAATCGTTGGCGTCATCGCCGAAAGCGGCCGCTTGCCGGGACCGATCGCGTTCGCTGGACCCTGGATCAGTCCGTAAGCATTCGGCACACCCTGCTTCGACGCGAAGTCATCCATCTCATCGTTCAGCAGGAACCCAAGTCCGTCCGCGGTGACCCGCGAACCCAGGCTGTCATTGAGCGTCGTCGTGACTGCAACTGCGTTGCCGGCCGCATCAACCACCGAATAGTGCGTCGTATTCTCAGGTTCTCTCACCGCGGCGGCTTTGTGCGAATGAAGCGCCGCGACCCTTTCCAGTTCGTTAAACACTGTAGGCCGGTGCAGATCCGCGCTGAGGCTCGCGTGCGCCGGATCAATCGTGTCGCGCCATCCGGCTGCATACTTCTTGTCGATCAGCTGCGCAACCGGAATCTTCGCGAAATCCGGATCACCCATGAACTCGGCGCGGTCAAAAAAAGTGCGCCGAAAAGCTTCCACACTAAGGTGAATTTCCTCCGCCGAGCGGTTCCCGAACTTCGAGAGGTCGAACCCTTCCAGGATATTCAGGATCTCTACGAGCGCGGTTCCTCCCGACGAAGGCGGCGGCGCACTGATGATGTCGTAATCGCGATACGTCCCGCGGATCGGCTCGCGCTCTTTGACCTCGTACTGCGCGAGATCGTCAGCCGTGACCAACCCTCCCCCCTTCTGCATGCCCGCGGCCAACTCACGCGCCATCGCTCCGTGATAAAAGTCGTCGGGATTCTTGGCAATGCGCTCTAGTGTCCGCGCCAGATCCGGCTGGCGGAAGATCTCGCCCGCCTTGTAGTGATTCCCGTCGCGCTGAAAAATTCGCTTGGACTCGGGAAATTTGGTCAGATCCTCATCTTCAAGATCCCGTGCATCCTCCCAGGCGAGCGCGTATCCGTCACGCGCCAGCTTGATCGCCGGTTGCATGACCTGCGTGAGCGACAACTTGCCATAGGCTTTCTGCGCGTAGGCAAGACCAGCAACGGAACCCGGCACTCCAATCGCCTTGTATCCCACCAGGCTCGCGTTCTCGATCACGTTGCCTTGTGGGTCGAGATACATGTTCGCGGTCGCTGCCGATGGAGCCTTCTCCCGGTAATCGATGAAGTGAGTCGTTCCGTCCGCCATGCGGATCAGCATGAAGCCGCCGCCGCCGATATTGCCCGCCTGCGGATGCACAACTGCGAGCGCGAAGCCAGTCGCCACGGCTGCATCCACCGCGTTCCCACCTGCTTGCATCATCTCGACACCGGCTCGTGATGCCAACTCGTGGACGCTCGCCACCATGGCATGAGCAGCGTGCGTCGGACGCATCGGTCCGGCGAGCGAGAAGGACGCCAGCCACGCCACAACCAGCAATAGCGTCAATAGCTTACGGTGGGATCGCATCGACCCGAGCGGCTTTGGTTTTCTAGGGAACAGACCTTTGAGGCTAGACCAGCGAGCAAGGGAGAGTCAACTCCACGGAAAGTTATGAGCGCACCGTTGAGCGCCACTGATCTTCGCCCGCAAGCGGAGCCGCAATCGCCGCACTTGGATTCCGATAGACGTGCTCCGCCAACACCATCGCACCGAGCACTCCTGCCCGCTTGCCGAGTTCTGGCGGCACCACGTATTCGTCGATCTCGTCGAGCACCGGCTTCGCCTGGATGTATCCGTTCAGCAGCTCCTTGAGTTCTGTCCGCATCATCGGGAACAGGTCCAAATGTTCCATCACGCCGCCGCCTAGAATCATTCGCTGCGGCGACAAGCTGCACACCCAATTCGCCAGCCCTAGCGCCAGATAGTGCGCCTCAAGTTTCCAGATGGGGTGATCGTCCGGCAATTCGTGCGCAGGCTTCCCCCAGCGCTCTTGCAAGGCTGGGCCTGCCGCCAGACCCTCCAGGCAATCGCCATGAAAAGGACAGTGCCCCGGATACCGATCCTTTGCAAGATCATGCGGGATCCGGATGTGCCCCATCTCCGGATGCAACATTCCGTGAATGACTTCACCATTCACGATCGCCCCCCCGCCGATGCCGGTACCTACGGTCAAATAAATAAAGTTCGCAATTCCACGTCCCGCGCCCCATCGCGCCTCGCCGGCCGCAGCCGCATTCACGTCGGTATCAAAGCCCACAGGGACGTCGAGCCCGCGCGCGACCTCACCCGCCAGGTCAAACTGCTGCCAACCGGGCTTCGGCGTCGACGTGATAAATCCAAATGTCGGCGAGTCCGGGCGCAGATCAACCGGACCGAAGGAGGCAACCCCCACCGCACTCACCTGCGACTCGCGCTCGCGGAAAAAAGACAGCACTTGGGCAAGCGTTTGCTGCGGAGTCGAAGTCGGAAAAGTGCTGAGTTCCAGGTCGTCAGGACTGGTGCCGATCCCGCAAACGAATTTGGTGCCGCCCGCTTCGATGCACCCAAACAGGCTCATGCCATCCTCGCGACCGCCAAGTCTGGCACAACTCGGGATTTTCGGGAAGGGCGGGACAGCGGGTCGCCGAGCGATCCGCACGGTAGCCTTTATGATGCTACCCGCGCTTCTTCCTTCGGTTAGACGTTCGGCTCTTTGCTACGACTCGTTTGGCGCGTGCGCCGACTAGCTTTTTACGCGCCTTGGGCCAACCCTCTTCTTTGGCACCTGTGCCGAGACCATGTCGAACGATTGCCGAATCAGATCTTGCAGTTCCACGTCCCCGGCGGCATCGAGTCTGTCCAGCATGACCCACTTATATCGGCCGACGTAAGGTGCCGGTCTGATGTCTTCGCGCTCGATGAGCTCTGCAAACATATCAGGCGTGCATTTGAAGCAGAGCCGCAGAGTATCGAGCCCAAGCATCACGAAAATCTTGCCGCCGACTTTGAAACACAGCTCCTCGCCCCACTGTAATTTTTCGGTAGCTTTGGGGAAGGCAAGGCAAAAGGCGCGAATGGAATCAACATCCATGATCTGGGATGAACGCGTCTCACCGCTGCAGAAGATCCACCGGCTCTTTCACATCGTGGACGCGGAAATATTTCCCAAGCGCGGGATACTTGCGTGCCACCGCTTCATACATCGCGTAGGCAACACTGCGATAGGAAATATGCCCTGCCGGCCCTGTGCGAAGCTCAGCAATATAAGCGACCTCCGCGAAGTCCATTTTGAACAGCGTGCGCTTGCGATAGCCAAGTGGCATCGCATACTGCGCGTTCTCGGCGGTCTCATCCCCCGGACGGTGTGTGAGTTGTTCGACCACAGCCGCGGCTTGCTTCATCGCCGCTTCGTATCCCTGACGGGCCCCCGCAGCTTCGAGTTCGGGCGGAATGTCGTAGCCGTGCTTTGTTGTGAAACCCTGGCCGATCTGCACACAGCGACGGTGGCGATGCATATCTCGGAACCCGCCAATATCCATGAGAATGTCGAAGCGGAACTGTTGTCCTGCGCAAAATGCGCGCAGCATCTCGTCGTGCTTTCCCCGGTGCGCAAGCCCTAGATCAACGATTTCGCGGCGAATCTTTTCTCCGGCCGCCTGCACCGCCTGCCGAATCTGCCTGTATGGATAATGGCAATGTTCATAGAGCAGCGTGGTCGCGAGCTCGACCTCCATCGGCTCTTCGTCAAGAAGATCGACGAGCTTCGAGGGCGCCACCTGCGTGCGTCCCATGAGCTCCGCCGCCGCCTGCCTCAACGCCCGGCGCGTTTCGATCTCATAGGCACTCGGATCTGCGTACTTCACGAGCGTGGGTGCGACACGGACTTCGCGCAGCAACTCCTCTTCCGCGCGTGACCCGAGTTCGGGCGACACAGCGCGGATCTCGGCAACCAGTTCTTCCAGCGCCTCCTGATTGACGTTGTAGGCAGGCTCGGTGGCGGCCTTCTTCAGAAGCTCTCCGAGGCGCCGGACTTCCTTATGCGTGTGCGCCAGCAGGTGCGAGACTTGCGATTCGAGCGTTCGCGCATTGACGATCTCACCCAGCGAAGTATTCGTAGCCAGCGGCAGAATGTAGCGCGAGATGTCGAAGGCTCGAGCTTTCAGCGTGCGTTCGTAGGCATCCTGCTTCATTTCCTCGGGACGCGGGGTCAGTTCGGCGAGGTACTGGAACATCCGCTGCGATAACGCGTCATAGACTTCAAAGAGGCCATCGATGGTATTGCGATAAATGGCTCGCGCCTGCTCATCGCCCCCAAAGTCGGGGACGCAATAGCCACTTTTGCGAAAATCCTGGTAACGGGTCGAACGCTCCTGACCATCCCAGCGCTGCTCGTCGGCGACTGCGATCGCCGCCAGAATCGAAAGTTTCTCAACGGCCAGCGCGATATGGGCGAGATCTGCGATCGAACGATGCCCGTACTGAAAATAGAAGGTATTCAGGAATTTCTCGGCCTTCTGGGTGGTGATTTCCTTCAGCGACTCCTTCATCGAAAGCGCCGAACGGGAATACTTGGCCATCGCGTAGGCCTGAACTTCGGGCTCAACGCCGTAAACAGCGAATACCTCGACCGCTGGCGAATCCTGGGAAGAAGGTTTTTGGAAGATGGGCTGTGGCTTGGTCATTACTTCAGACATGGGAGTGCTGGAATGTTATCTGGCCAGATGCGGATGCGCAATGAGACGATCAAATGGGCCGAAATTTCGGATTCTGGCCCTGGACAGGTTATTATTTGGTGACATCGGACGGAGGAAGGATAAACCCCTCGCGATCCGATAGATTAATTCGAGAAATCGAATTAAATCTGACCAGGTTTACTTTTTGCTACTTTCTGGCGAAGGACTGAATCATATACAAAGTAGTTATCTTTCATACTCAATGAAACGTTTAGCCCTCATACTTTTTTTCTTAGGGATTTGTTCGCCGGGCGCAAGTTTTGCACAGGCGATGTTTCCCGCCGGTGGGGGTGCCTCGTCCGAGGACATCTCCCTCCACGATCTTCTCGTTCCGATCGACAACGGATCTGCTGTCACCCTCGGCTCGAACACGCCGCTTCCGATCATGTCGCCCGAGTTGGCACTTGCTACGTACCTACACCGGACCGAACAGCAAGCTTACGGGCTGGCGTCCTATTCCGCATTGACGGTCATTCACGCTGAACTTCCCGATACTTCGCAGAGCGGAGAGTTCGAGGTCGAGCGCAAATTTGAAGCTCCGCACACGTTGTTGTTCACGCCCGTGCATTTCACCGGCGACGGCTTTGTAAAGAGCAACGTAATTACGCGCCTGTTGCAGTCCGAAGTCGATCACGTTCAGAAGGACGATCCGGCCCAGACTGCAATCAGCCCCACTAATTACAAGTTTTCCTACAAAGGCGCGAGCCGTGTGCAGAACCGTCTGGTGCACGTGTACCAGGTGAAGCCGCACAAGAAACACGCAGGGCTCTTCAAAGGGCGCGTATACCTCGACGCGCAGACGGGCACTCTGGTACGCGTGGAAGGCAACGTGGTGAAGTCGCCGTCGTTCTTCGTGAAGCACATCGAGTTCGTGCAGGATTACGCCGACGTGCAGTCGTTCACGCTACCGGTGCACATCCACTCGGAGGCCAAGGCGCGTATCGTAGGACGCACGATCGTCGATATTGTCCACCGAAACTACCAGCCGGTTCCGGCCACCTCGGCACAGACAGCGCGACAGATGCCCGCGTTATAAACGCCGGTTCTCTCCCGACTGTGAATCAGGCTTTTCCGACGCAGAGTCCGCTCACAGGACAAAGCCGCGTACTGCGCGCCTCGTCGCTCTACGCGGGATTTCCGTCTCAGGGCTACCTCCTAAAATAGGCGTATGCATCCTGCCTTGCAGTCCGTGGCGCATCGTCCGTGGCCGCTGCCTGCCGGACCGTGGGTAATGACGCAGACCTGGCACGATCTTCTGTTCGCACATTGGCCGATCCCGGTCGACGTCATGCGAGCGGTGGTTCCGGCGCAGCTTGAGTTAGACACTTGGCAAGCGCAATGCTGGGTCGGCGTGGTGCCCTTCCGGATGAGCGGAATTCGCGGCCACGGACTTCCCGGCGTACCGGGAGCGACAAGCTTCCCGGAATTGAATGTTCGCACCTACGTCACTCACGGCGGCAAAGCGGGCGTCTATTTCTTCAGCCTCGATGCGACGAGCCGCCTGGCCGTCACGGCCGCGCGCACCTTCTACCATTTGCCTTACTTCCACGCGATGATGCGAACGGAAAGCCAGGCCGGCGAAATCCTCTACAACTCAGTTCGCCAGCGCGGTAATGCGGAATTCGTCGGTCGATACAAGCCCATCGCGCCCGTCGAGTTGCGACAACAGGGAACCATCGAACATTGGCTCTCTGAGCGCTATTGTCTGTATACCGTTCATCGCGGCGAGGTCTATCGCGGAGAAGTGCATCATGCGCCGTGGCCTCTGCAAGATGCTGAAGCCCACCTCGAACGCAACACAATGGCGGCGTCGGCAGGATTGCAGTTGCCGAATTGCTCTCCACGCCTCCATTTCGCACAGCGGCTCGACGTGTTGATCTTTTCCCTGCGAAGAGTTGTCCCGTAGTCTGCTGTCTCGAACAAATCTTCCAAGCCGCTTCGGACCACAACAAAAGCGGCCCGCCTCAAGTCCGAATCGCCTTTGATTCCGTAAACCACCGCGACGCACTGCACTTTCCTCATCAGGAGCAGGTGAACATTTTCTACAGGATGGACCCGACTCCCACGCCCATCACAAGAAAGTATGGTGCCCTAGTTCGCGCGCAAAGGCTTTGTTATGTCCGTTCGGAGTGTCGAAGAGTTGCGCCGCGAGCTCGACCGGCTGATGAGAGAACAGGTAGACAGCACGCGTAAAGAGACATTCGGCGGACTCGGGGAGGAGGAACTTCAACAACAGAAAGAGCGGCTCAAGAGAATCCGCGAAGTGTCCGCCGATTTCCTGGCTGCGCTGAAGCGCAATCTGGACAGACCGCAATGAGAAGGAGGCCGCAATGGCAGAAAAGCCCAACGTTACGCTTCCCGGCAAGGTAGAAAAGGTGATTGAATCGCCCCATCCCGCCGAACCCGAGAAGGCACAGATCTGCGTAGAAGGTGGTGATCCGCTATACCGCGAGATCCGGATCGCGAACAAGTTGAAAGACGAAAACGGCAACCAGGTTCGCCTGAAGGAAGGCGCCGAGGTTGAAGTAACGGTCGAAGCCGATACACACCAGACCACCCCGAAAAAATAACGCGAACGCGTGCTCGACGACGGCTTGGGACATCACGTTCCAGCCGTCATTCAATTGCCAGCAAGATAGCTCCGAAGGGTGGCAGTGTAATCGCGCCTAGTTCCACGCTTGCTGCCGCTTCAAAGTTGCTTTGCAGCACCGAAGCAGCGTTACTCTTCACATGCTGCCTTTTTAGATCGAACTTTACAGTCTGTTTCTGGGCGCTCATATTTAGCGCGACAACGACGCTGCGCCCACCGGACGAAGGTCGGCGCAGGAAGCTGAACACATGCGGATCATCAGGATTGAGGGTCAAGTAATCGCCTGACATCAGCGCGGGTTCGCTGTGACGGAGCTTCAGAAGCGATTTGTAGAAATTGAGCAGGCTCTCCGACTCTCCCGATTGCACTTCGACATTCACCGTGCGCGCATTTGGAGGAATAGGAAGCCACGGTTTCACGTCGGGAGCCGTAAAGCCTGCATTAGGAACCGCCGACGACCACTGCATCGGAGTGCGCTCGCCGTCGCGGCCCTTGTCCTTCGGCCAACCAGTAATGCCAACCGGATCGCGCACATCCTCTTTGCGCTGCGGATCGGTGTTCCGCATGCCGATCTCTTCGCCGTAGTACATCTGCGGGGTGGCTCTGGGAAGCAGTTCTAGCATCGCCATCAGTTTGGCGATCTGATCGTTGTGCTTCCCATCCCCGTAGCGATCCCATTGCCTCTGTTGGTCGTGATTGCTGAAGAAGTATTCGGGCCATCCGTGGGCAGGATTATTTTCGACTTCCTCAAAAAGCTTGCGGAACTTGGGCGCCGAAAGTTCGTTCACATCGGCGATCTGGAAATCCATGGGCAGTTGGATTTCGTCGTCGTGCGCCCCATACATCTTGCTGAGTTCAGCGATCGTGGGCTCATCCGCTTCCGAAAGGAGCACCGGATGACCCGGGTAGCTGTCGGCAAGCTTGCGGATTTCGCGAAAGACGTCGTGAATCTCGGGAAGATCGTCGGTGTATTTGTGCTTGATGTTGCGATCGCCGAAAGCGTTGTAACCGGGCAAATAGGGGTCGTCGTGCAGGTTAGGGTCTTCGAACAACCGAGACACCGCGTCCAGGCGAAACCCGGCCACGCCCTTGTCGAGCCAGAAGCGCATCACGTCGTACATGGCCTTGCGTACTTCGGGATTGCGCCAGTTCAAATCAGGCTGCTGCACGTAAAAGTAATGGTAGTAGTACTGGCCGGTGGTTGGGTCGAGCGTCCAGGCAGAATGACCGAACCAGGATTGCCAGTTGTTCGGGGGCCCGCCATTCTTTCCGTCGCGCCAGATGTACCAGTCGCGCTTCGGATCGTTGCGCGATGACTTCGATTCCTTGAACCACGGATGCTGATCCGAAGTGTGATTGAGAACAACATCCATGATGACGCGCAGGCCGAGGCTGTTCGCCTCTTTCATCAGCGAATCGAAGTCCTGCATCGTGCCGTATTGCGGGTCGATCGTTTCGTAGTCGGAGATATCGTAACCAAAATCGATCTGCGGCGATGGATACATCGGCGTAATCCAGATCGCATCCACGCCGAGGTCTTTCAGATAGGGTAGGCGTCTCTCAATACCCTTGATGTCACCGATGCCATCATTGGTCGAGTCCTGAAAACTCCGCGGATAAATTTCATAGATGACCGCGTGCTTCCACCAGAGATCGTCGGCCGCGGAGGTTGCGGCCGATCGTGGCTGCTGCGCGCGCAATGGCTGCGCGGAAAATTGCAGAAGAGAGAAGAAGCCGCCGAGGGCCAGACACCACGTTGCGAATCTGATTCGCACGAGACCTCCTGGAATGAAATCGTAAGTATTACATCGATTTTGTGTTCATCAAAGGCTCGGAGTCGTCTGCCTCTACGGCCGTGTTCCGGAGGGCCAAATAGCTGTCACTCCTGCCAGTTCTCTGTAATCCGCCGCCCCCTTAAGTTCCGGTGAGTGGAGGATCACCATGAACTGGCGCACTTTTCTGGTAGCCCTTATTTTGCTATCCAGTAGTACTCGAATCATTGCACAAGCAGGATCAGCAGGCTCCCTCGACAAATCGTATTGGGTCGATTATTGGTCCCGTCCTCCATTGATCATGTTCGGTCCCGACGAGGAGGCCTTTAACAAGAACATGCAGATCGTCTTGTTCCCATATAACGATCACGATGATCCATCAAATCCCGCCGCTCTCGACAGCAATGCCCAATGGCTGAAGGATCATCCCAATGTGCGCTTCTACGTTGACGGGTACGCCTCGTCGAGAGGCGACCTCGTCTATAATCTCGCCCTCGCACAGCGACGAGCGGATTGGGTCAAGCGCGCCCTGATCAGCCGCGGTGTTGCCGAGAACCGCATCAAGATTGCTACCGGTTGGGGAGAGCTGTATCCCGTCTGCCCTGAAACGAACGATGAGTGCTGGACTAAGAACCGGCTGGTTCGCTTTGAGTATGCCCCGGATTAACGGACCTTCTGGTCAGAATTCATCCTACGACACAGCTGCCCGCTACAAATGATCTCGCTTGCCTCGTCCTATCCCAGTAGGGGAATTCGCCTGTCCCAACGACACTGGGCTGCGTGCCCAGCCGCCACGACTTCTTTATGCGGCGATGCCCCATCGGGATGAGCCAGACAGTGAACCCTATACGGCGCGTATAATTTCCAGTCTCTTCAGCGGGTGTGCGCATCTGTGTGTCGTAAGCTCACTCTGGAACATAGGGCGCACTGCCGCGTTTATTCATAACGTATTTCAGGAGCTGTCTGAAAATGACCCTTTCAGGACGCGTGGCGCTGATAACTGGAGCCTCCCAGGGCATCGGTCACGCTTGCGCAGTGAAACTGGCCGAGGCGGGCGCGACCGTCGCCGCCGTCGCACGCAACCAGGAAAAATTGACTGAAGTAGTCGGAAAAATCACTGGCGCTGGTGGTCAAGCGGGGGCATTCGTGCTCGACGTCGCCGATGAGGAACAGATCAAAGCTACCGTCAAGGCAATCATCACGCAGTTTGGCAAGATCGACATCCTGGTGAACAACGCGGGAATCACACGCGACCAATTGGTTATGCGCATGAAAAGGGCCGATTGGGACGCCGTCATCAACACCAATCTCACCTCGGCCTACTTGTGCACGCAGCAGGTAATTGGCTCCATGCTCAAGCAGCGCTGGGGGCGAATCATCAACGTGACCAGCGTGTTCGGCCAGATGGGACAAGCGGGGCAGGCGAACTATGCCGCGTCGAAAGCGGGCCTGATAGGACTGACTATGGCCATCGCCCGCGAAGTCGGTTCGCGCAACATTACGTGCAACGCAGTAGCTCCCGGCTTCATCGCCACGGCGATGACGGACGGGCTGCCCGCGGAGCTAAAAGAGGCCGGATTGAAGGCAGTGCCCTTGGGCCGGATCGGAACACCCGACGACGTCGCGGGGGCCGTGCGGTTCCTCGCATCGGAGGACGCCTGCTATATCACTGGCCACGTGTTGAATATCAACGGCGGCATGTTGATGGGTTAGCCCTGTGTCCTCCGTCACCCATGAATTTCGTATCACGCCAGCCGAATCGCTGGCGCAGATCGCCCAGATTCGCGAACTGTTCCTCGAATATGCGAAATCGCTCGGATTCAGCTTGTGTTTCCAGGGCTTCGACGAGGAGCTCGCGAAGCTGCCCGGCGATTATGCGCCGCCGGAAGGCCGACTCTTTCTGGCAGAATACGACGGACAAGTGGCTGGATGCGCAGCGCTTCATAAGTCGGAACCGCAAGTCGGCGAGATGAAGCGCCTGTATCTGCGGCCGGCATTTCGCGGAAAAGGCCTTGGACGCGTGCTTGCGGAAAAAATCATCGCCGAGGCGCGCGCGATCGGCTACTGCAAATTGCGGCTCGACACGGTCGAACCAGCTATGAAAGACGCGGTTGCCATGTACCGGCGCATGGGATTTCGCGAAGTCGCGCCATATCGAGCGAATCCGATGGCTGGCACCTTGTACATGGAACTCGACCTCGGTGAGGCGCAGGAGAAGTAACCATGAAAACTCGGATGCAGGTAGCTGCTTGCGTCATCACCGCAATTACCGTGCTCCTGGCGCGGGGCGTTGCAGGGCACGCGCAGGCGGCCTCGGGACAAGCCACGAAACAGCAGAAGGAGACCTCGGTGACCGGTCATGCAAGTGGGATATTCGACGTCAAGCTGATGCCGCAACCGGTGGTTGACGGCGAGGCCGGCATCGGCAGAATGTCGATCGACAAGCAGTTTCATGGCGACCTGGAAGGAGTAAGTAAAGGCGAGATGCTCAGCTCCCAGGGATCCATCAAAGGCTCGGCGGGGTACGTAGCCATCGAACGCGTGAGCGGCACGCTGCAAGGACGCAAAGGCAGTTTCGTCCTGCAGCACAACGCCACGATGAATCGCGGGACACCACAACTCAACATCATCGTGCTGCCGGACTCAGGTACAGAACAGCTCGCCGGTATCGCAGGCATGATGACGATCAAGATCGACCAGGGCCAGCACTTCTACGAATTCGATTACACATTTAACGACGCGAAATAGAACTCCGCACAAAAAGAAAGAGCTACTCAAATGACAGGCTTGATGAAGCGGGCAGTCTTTGTGTTGATGTGCTGTCTGATCTTATCGGTGTGCGCTTTTGGTGTGACACCTACTGAAGTTAGTTACAAGAGCGGCGACGAAACGGTGAAAGGCCTTCTCTACACGCCCGTGGGAAAAGGCCCTTTCCCGGGAATCATCGTGATTCACGAGTGGTGGGGACTGAACGACTGGGTAAAAGAGCAGGCTGCAAAGCTCGCGGCCCAGGGTTACGCCGCACTAGCAATTGATTTGTATCGCGGCAAGGTTGCCGACAACTCCGACACGGCGCACGAGTTGTCTCGCGGCGTTCCCGAAGATCGAGCCCTGCGAGATCTGCACGCGGCCGTCGAATTTCTGAAGTCGCAGCCGAACATCAGGAAAGATCGCATCGCATCGATCGGCTGGTGTATGGGTGGCGGATATTCGCTTGATGTTGCGCTGCAGGAGCCTACACTGGCTGCCACCGTCATCAACTACGGCCACTTGTCGACGGATCCCGCTGCCATTCAGAAAATTCACGCCGCGATCCTGGGCAATTTCGGCGCCCAGGACAAAGGCATACCATCTGAGGACGTGAAAAAGTTTGAAGACGCGTTGAAGCAGGCCGGGAAGCGCGCCGATATCAAGATTTATCCTGATGCCGGCCACGGCTTTGGAAATCCGAATAACAAAAATGGATACCGCGCGGCCGACGCGGCCGACGCCTGGCAACGCACGGTGAAGTTCCTGAATGAAACACTGAAAAAATCCTGATCTGCACGGCAGAGATCGGGTAGGAGGCGGGATTACTCCCGCCGTCCTCCCACACCACCGGACTTGCGGTTCCGCATCCGGCGGTTCATGAAACCGGCGAGAGGCGCCGCTGAGTATCCAGCAGCGAAACCAG
>Ga0126371_10001699_pt1 | contig 18710 bp, 10 predicted proteins | sample PanSoiMetaPlot_4_FD_110145 | JGI IMG/M metagenome (GOLD analysis project Ga0126371, IMG submission 110145) | Tropical forest soil microbial communities from Panama - MetaG Plot_4 | ecosystem: Environmental > Terrestrial > Soil > Tropical forest > Bulk soil | place: Panama | collected 2016-02-17 | reverse complement strand
GCATGACGACGCGCAGGTCGGGGCGGCCGCGCGCGTCGTGCACGCGGGATGCAAGGGTGTACTACAGGAGCACTTCCGGATCTGCCCGGTACGCGATGAGAGAGAAGGGTCGACGGTGCAAGTCGCCACCGGTTACGCCGCAGACCAATACCGTCTAGTGGGCAAGATCAGTGGACCGGCGCCCTTCTCGGGAGTACTCGTCCACCATGGCTGGAAGACGGACGTAGTGAAGCTGCCGCGCGTTGTGCGCAGCTCAACAGACCGGCTTCCCGCTATCGCTCCGGCCGAGGTAGAACTCAAGTAAGGGACCGAACAGGCTGGCCTGGCAGCGGAACCATCGCTATCTCTTCGCGCGACGCGACGCCACTGACAGAATCAATCGTGCCCCGCAAACAGGCCTCCAATGAACGCTCGTTTTAGTCTTGGTATCGACCTCGGCACAAGTAACAGCGCGGTCGCGATCGCCGATCTTGAGACCGATCAGACCAGAATTGTCGACGTCGCGCAGATCCTAGGACCAAACCAGCTTGGCGGGAGGCCGACGCTGGCGTCAGCCCTGTATGTTCCGCACGGCGAGGAGTTCCCGGAGGGCTCCTTTCCTTTGCCCTGGAACGACATTGGGGACCCCGCGATCGTCGGCCAGTTCGCACGCGACCATGGCGCGCTTGTGCCAGATCGTCTCGTGACCTCCGCGAAGTCCTGGCTGTCCAATCCGCATATCGACCCGAAACAGCGGATCCTACCCTGGCGATCCGACATCGCGGAAAACAAGCTCTCGCCCCTCGAATGCTCGCGCCGCTATTTGCAGCACCTCAGGGAGGCACTCCTGCACGCCGAGCATGCGCAGGGGCGGGATTGGGACCTTTCCAAAGGCCCGATCGTCGTAGCCGTTCCTGCCTCTTTCGATGAGGTCGCGAGAAGCCTCACCGCCGAGGCCGCCAAAGCGGCGGGGCTCGGGGACGTCACGTTGCTGGAGGAACCGCAGGCGGCATTCTACGCTTGGACCGCACGCTCGGGCAGAGCATGGCGCGACCTAGTTGCTCCCGGTGATATCGTCCTCGTCTGCGACGTCGGTGGTGGAACAGCTGATTTCAGCCTGATCGCCGTCACAGATGTCGAGGGGCGCCTGGAACTGGAGCGCGTCAGCGTTGGCGAACACATTCTGCTTGGTGGCGACAACATGGATCTGGCGCTCGCCTACGCGCTGCATGCGAAGCTGGAAGCGACGGGCAAACCACTGGATTCCTGGCAGTTCCTGGCGCTCGTGCATGCGGCGTCCAAGGCCAAGATAATCCTGTTCGAGGATAGCGCCCTCGCCCAAGCGCCGATCGCGGTACCGTCGCGCGGTTCCAGCCTGCTTGCCAGGACAGTCTCAACGACTCTCGATCGCGACACGTTAGAGCAAGTTGTTCTCGACGGTTTCTTCGCTAGGACTAGTATTAGCGACGTGCCGCGCGAGAGCAGCAGGGGGGGGCTCCAGGAATTCGGCCTACCCTATGCGTCCGATCCCGTGGTGAGCAAGCATATCGCCCAGTTTCTCGGTCGAAGCTTGCAGAATGTGAAGGCAAGCGAGAAGCTTGCCGCCCTGGTCGGGACACGGGCTCACTCCGAGGTGCTGATTCCGACGGCTGTCTTGTTCAACGGCGGCGTTTTCAAGGCCGCGCCGATCCGCGCCCGCGTGCTTGATTTGCTGGCGTCCTGGAACGGAGGGCAGCCAGTTCGAGAACTGCAAGGTTTCGAGCCAGACCTTGCGGTCGCCCGGGGTGCGGCGATCTACGGGCGTCACCGGGCCACGGGCAAGGGCATGCGTATCAAGGCCGGCACGGCGCGGTCCTACTACATCGGCCTGGAGGCGTCCATGCCCGCCGTTCCGGGCTATAAGCCGCCGATAAAGGCGCTGTGCGTTGTTCCGCAAGGCATGCAGGAAGGCACGGAACTATTGATCGAGGGACGCGAATTCGGCCTTGTCACTGGCCGTGCAGCGGAATTCCGGTTCTTCTCTTCTTCCGTGCGAAGCGGCGACACGCCGGGACAACTCCTTGCCGACGCCGAACGTGACCTTGAGGACACGGGCATGCTTGAAGTCGAGATTCCGGCGCTCAGGGACGTCCCAGCGGGGCAGGTGGTACCGGTCCGCCTCAACGCCGTCGTCACCGAACTGGGTATACTTGAGCTTTGGATGAAGCATGCGAACTCCGATCGGCGATGGAAGGTCGAGTTCCAGGTCCGCACAGAATAGGGCCTTGCCTGCCTCAGGAATTGAGTCTTGACGATCGCCCATGCCCGCTTCTCCATTGGAAGCGAAGTTGAGCCTAACCACTTGATTTTTCTGGTTTTGATTTTGCAAAGCGCTCGCAAAACGGGAGCAGAATTCCTAGGAAAGCTGGCGCGCTTGTAAAATGGTCACCACCGGGACGAACGGACGAACAGCGGTGCCGTGTCGGCCGGCAAGCCGAGCGCGCGGGCCCTCGCCGACTCGCGCCAAGCGAACAGGTGCTGGGGCGAGATGTTGAGCCGGCGCGCCACCTCCGACACGATCGCGCCCGGCGCATAGATTCCGCCTCGATCCGCCCCTTGACCTCGTCGCTCCAACGTCGCCGACACCCCACCCCGACCTGGATATCGACCCGCCCCCGTCGCCTGAAACGTCAACTAAATGGTCAACCATATGCGCAAATGCGCGGACCGATCTTTGTCAGACGGTTCGCATGTTGCAGGTACGCCCGCCGGCAACAAGGTGGGGCAAAAGACGGCAAAAGACCGTTTACGATTAGCCGATTGGACCCTCTCTTGGCGACCGCATAGATTCTGCGCTGAATCGACTCATGGCGGTACCCGCCGCAGCCGAAGCGATCGCACGGGGTGCCGTGCGGTGCATCGATTTCGATACGGCAAGAACCCGCTATCTGCTCACTTTAGCGTCCAGCGCGACCCTTGCGCAGATCGTCGCCGCATTTCATTGAATTTTCTAAAACTCCGAACACCGACACTCCAAAACATCAATCCCAAAAGTCCCGCTACCAGCAGACTAATAACAAATACCATTGTATCGTCGGTATGAGACTCAGGCGAGAAGGGCATAAATAAAAGAGCGATAGTAAGAGCTAGAGCAAAAAACAAGCTTAAGATCCCGCTTACCAGAGAGGCCGCGGTGCGCCAAAGGAATGACCAATACTTTGAAGCCAATATTGGTTTGATAAGCGAATCATGACTCAATTCGTAGTATGTTCCTTCTGGCGTTTGGTCCGCACGTAGGAGCCGGTGGTCGACTAGTGCTTTCAGAGTGGCGGCGTGGACTCCGACACGACGCTTGATTTCCGATGCTTCCATCTTGAGGCGGCGCCCCTCTGGGCTCACTAGAAATTCGGTGCAGAGCCTCCTCACCGCCCACCGTTGACGAAAAGATGGGATCGTTTTGACCTGCGTAGCGTAGAACTTCTCCAGAATCTTCTGCAAACTAGACCAATCTCCGATCTCATCGACAGTGATTGTTACACTATTTCGCCCATTTCGGCGTTGCTTTATCTCGGCGACCTCCTCGAGGTGCTGGCAAATCAATTGGAGCTGAAAAGGTTCAATATCTGTTGGCAACTTCTTGATTTCGGACGGCGCTCGATGCGCCAAAAAATTCAGAATTTCATTCTTGCCGCGCGACTCCAGCTCGAAGGGTCGCGTCGCCAGGCTTGCATCTTCGACTTTGGCAGGCTCCTCTAATGCTCGCGAAGCTGCATCACGCCGCAGCGGCTGTAGACGAAACCGTTGATCGAGGATTTCAGGGATTCGATCGGAGAATTCCTCCAAGTATGGGAGGAACTCCTCACGCAAGCTTATTAAGATTTTTAATTGAGGTGGCCTCTTGGTGATCAGCGCACTCCACCCGTCCCTGTTTACGATCTCCGACGGCTGCTTCGATGGAGGCACCCCGCGGACAAGATTCGACAGCTGATCTATAAATGCGCCGCGCTGGTCCTCCGAATGCAGCGTGAATAACTCCTCAAACTGATCCAGAATTAACACAGGAGTCAGCAAAACGTCCTCCTTCCAAAATTCTGCGGTCTTAAAAAAATACCATAGACTTAGTTTGTCTCCGGGAATGTATTCAATCTGCTGCTTCGCGCTTGCGATTATGATGCCGTTGTATATAGACTCAAGTGGGCCCAGAGCGATGTCGTTCACGCGAACCGCTAAGGGAACCAGTCCCTCTGCACGCAGATTCTCTGCGATGCCTGCGTTGAGCAGCGAAGTCTTGCCAATGCCCGAGCGCGCGTATAGTACAACCAATCGGTTCGCGAGGATTTGACGGATCAGTGAACTCGTCTCCTGCTCTCTTCCCCGAAACAATTTGCGCGAGAGATCGTCATCCTCAAACGGGTGAGCCCCAGGGTACCGATTTCTCACTCCCGCATTCATATTTCATCTTATCCGAAGTTGGAAATCGCGAAAGATTGTCTTGACCAGTGTGGCTACATCGTCATCGTAGAACGATGAGCGCAAAGGTAGCTGTTGAAATTCTTGAAGTTCACGTCGGCCAGCCTCTGCCGCTATCCCTTCCACTTGGATTGGAATAATAAATTTCATCCCTCGCTGCCGATATTTCTGAAGATCGAGAGCGATTGAAACCTCTTTGTTAACATAGCCAACCAATTTTTTTGCTAAGTTTTCACTATTCAAAACGACAAAATAGTCGCTGGAGCGAAGCTTTTCTTCCAGTTCCATGTTCCAGTCCTCACCACCTTGCAGAAAGCTGGAGTCTAACCAACTGTCAAATCGTTCTTTCGGGAAGGACTCACAGAGACGTTTGGCGATATCTTCGTCTGATCGCTCGTAACTGATAAATACTTGGGCTCGGCGAATTCCGGTCTGCGCACCCAGATATCCACCTGACCGATCGAATCGGTCAAGTAGTTCTTGGACAAAACTATCCGCCTCCACATCAACCACTTCCACGCGAGCGCCTCGTTTGTAGAACAAAACGGTTTGGTCTCTCTCACGAGCATCAAGACCCGCGAGTGACTCAAGCGCCACCGATGCTCCGGAATGATTCAGCGCTCGCAGTAAAAGTTTGAGAAGAACTCGGATATACCAGTGGCAAATTCCAAATCCGACGAAGAGGAATGTATTGTGTCGAAGTAAAACTCGAAGACTGTTTGGCAAACCGGGACGGCAGGATATCAAGTTGTTTATAAAATCAAGAAGGTCATTTTCAGTCAGCACAAGGGAGTTCGGTTCATTAAATGTGCCAAATAAATGATAGATGGCAGGGGTCTCAGGGGACAACGTCGCCTCCAATTCCCGATTGTCGCGCGGTTCGCCTCTGTAGTGATACCAGTAGCGCATAGGCGATTTGTGCTCGACGCTGAGCGCTTCCGCGAACAGGTCATCGTGGCAAGTCGTCAGGATAAGACTGAACGGGCAGCGGGCGAGTTTTCGATACAGACGTCCAGGGCCAAACGCGCAATTTCGAAAAAAATGGGCGGCTATGTTTTTCAGACTAACTGAGGCAAACGCAGGCAGCTCCTCATATTGCTGGGCGATCGCAAATAGCACTCGCTCCCCTATACTCTGTCTCTCCTCTTCGAGTTGTTGAGCGAGGTAATCGCAGAACGCGTCTCGAACGCTTTTTGGCTCCGCAGTCTTTCTCCGCTCGCCCTCCAGCGGATCAGCAACAATTTCTGGCCCCAACACCAAAACACACCTTCCCGACTGAAGGCTGGTGACAAGGCTATTCCAAACGACCTCCCTCATCGTCGTCGTCCCAAATGCGTTAATATCTCGGTAGTATAGAGCATATTCCGTGTTGAATCTTTAGTAAGCAATCTGCCACCACCGCTATCTACCGCTTCCTGATGCGCGCGCCGGCTCGGGTAGCTGACCGCGACCCTGCTCGCCCGGGAACGTCCCGAGAGCATGATGATTCAAGTCTCGCCTCGCTCCAGCACGTCATTGACGCGCTTGATGATTTCGTCGCTGGCACAGGAATTGATCGCTGGTGAAGGCGCACCAGGGCCGTCCGCGGGCTTTGCCGTTGACACTCGCAAGCGCTGGCCCCTCTTACCACCCGGATTGATCGCTGGGGCGGGTGGTTTGCATCCGGGTCTGGGCCATCGGCCGCCTTCAGGCCGCGGCCGCCATTGATTCGACGAGAACCTCGGCTCGCGGCGGCAATCACTTGCGCTGCAGCGCGGCCGGCGGCCGCGCCTGCGCAACGGCAGTTCTGGTTTGCGCCAGTCGATGGTTGGCCAGTTGGCGCAATTCGCTTCTGTTTATTTCGCCTTATATTGTCTATCTTTATATTGTTTATTCAGCTTTACATTTGTTTATCTTTATATTGCTTATATTTTGCAGGGCAGTGTTGAGGTGGCATCGACGCGGCGAGCGCGCTGGCCGCGATCGAATCGGCGGCGCCGGAGGATTGGCGGGCGGCCGATTCCCAGGGACTTCAGGCATTCATCCGCCAGAAGGCTGCTGAGAATTCTTCGACAAGCTCAATGTCGTGCGGCGCTAATCGCCCAGCGGTCGGACATTGGCAACATCGAGCTTGGCTGCCTGAGACGATACACCTTCAGATGCTCGGGGACCGCGTCCAGCTCAATTCCAACCAGGTTGGCGGGTCCGTTCTCTTGAGTGCCGAGGTTCAGTGACTGGTTAGGAAAGCATACGCCGACGGCAGTGAGACGCTCGAGCTAAACCTTCCGGCAAACGAAGTAACCAATCCATCCGCTTTGCTTCTCGCTGACCGCGATCTGTTGCTATGGCCAGTCACACATGGGGTATCGTTTCGGGAGCTGACCTGACCTTTTCCAACATTGGCCCGCGCGGAGGCACTTTGATCGTCGGCCTGCTAACCGGGTATATGGAATCCGACGTTGACCTCGTCGGCGTCAGCACCTCGCCTACCTCATACAACCCAGGCACCTCTACCAGTACAACTCATGTCCGTCTTGCCGGGCGATCGGTAGGCGCCTACGCTACGATTTTCCAGGACCGCATTTCGGTCGATCTCGCATTCAAGGCGGATTCTTTGAACATTAGCGATAGTTTCTTTCAATCTCTCGGTTGCTGCCCCACTCCGGTGCTGAGTGGCGAGACTGCCTCCAGCCACGTAGAGAATTTATCTACAATCGGCAATTTTAACTATCGCTTCCCTCTCTATAGCGCCATCTGGATAGAGCCGACCGTAGGTTTCAACTATACGTATTCGCTCTATGATACTTCCGCACAAGCGTTGGGTTTGGCCAGCGGCTACGCGCTTCGGCTGCAGGAGGGCGCTCGCCTGGGCTTAGATTTCTACTGCGCCGATATCCATGTCACGCCAACGATCGCGGGGCTCCTTTACGACGATGCTGTCACTGGCGGCCCGATCGTGAACGGTGCCTTCGTGGGCGGGCAGCTTCTTCCGAGTGATCAGGGAAAACTCCGGGGTGAGGGGATTCTCACTTTGAACTTGGATTACCGCAACGGTCTTTCCTCCTTCGCGTCGGCCACGATCTATGGCGGGGAGGACCTGTTTGGTGCAGGTGGAAAAGCAGGACTGCGCTATCAATGGTAGGCCGGAACTCGCATTCCACCAATGCTTCCTGCTCAATATAAATCTCGATAAATAGCGATACCATCTAAGCTAAGATTTCCGCCGTTACTCTCAAAATATGGCAATGCACGGCGAGGACAACCCAATCGATCTGTGACGGGATCTGTACTTGTTGCAGCGCCAGATAGATTCAGATCCGAATCTGGGCCATTTGAGGAGCAGAGGTCGAAGGGCCTCCGTAGTCGTGAGGTCGTTGCTGCATTCCTCTCGTGCGCAAGAGGGCCCGCGTCCTGAGACCTTCGTCGGAATGAATCCAGTTTTTGCCTAAAATATCGACAGAACGTCGTCCTCACCGCGGGCGCGTTCCGTAACAAGTCGTGTCTTTGACGTGAGCAGCAATCCAGAAGTGGTGATCGCGGATCCTCCGACCACCGCCAGATACCGCCCCGTTAGTGAAGGTTCCCGCCTGCGGCACCCAGGGTTGTCTGTAAAATCGGGGAATCTCCTAGAATGTGACGTAGATCACTCCTGCTGAGCCCAGGTTGTAGCAACCTGTAATAAAAACGGTGCAAAGAATAACTTGAGGCGTGCCATGAGTGGGGTGTGAGGTCAGCGGAGGCGCTGACCATCGTGCTCACTAGCACAGGATCCCCCGGCGTCGACTGGCCCGAAGCGGTAGCGCGACCTACTGGGAACGATCCTACCCGAAATCTGTGTCGCTTTGTTAAGGGGCAGGCCGTGGCGACCAGCCGGCCCGAATTTCCGAGGCGACAAAGACCGCGGCGCGCCTGACCACAAGAACCCCAGTTGGAGACCGCGAAAATGGCCCGACTTCCACGAGGTAGACGCAGTGCAGCAGCACTCGCGGCTGCATTGCTGGGAATACTGTTGTCAATCCCGTCAGTTTCCTCTGCCGGGCCTCAAGGGCTCTACAACCATCCGGTCCTGACAATCGATCCGGGCATGCATACGGCCCCCATTCGGACGGCTGCTGTGGACGCGGAGGGACGTTTCGCTGTCACGACGTCTGATGACAAGACCATTCGGGTTTGGTCAGTTGATAGCGGAAAGCTGTTGCAGACAATCCGCGCGCCCGCCGGTCCTGGCGACATGGGCAAGATATACACCCTCGCGATGAGCCCCGATAGCAATTTGGTGGCGGCAGGGGTATATTGGGCGGAGACGAAGGAGCAGGATATTCTAATCTATCTGTTCAACTGGCGGACGGGGGAGATGATCCAACGGATCACCAGCGATCCGCCCCAATACGTCGGCGGTCTCGCGTTCTCGTCCGATGGTCGCTATCTCGCCGCAGTGCTCGGTTTCGGGGCCGGCTTGCGGATTTACGATCGTGACAACAAATGGTCCGAAGCATTCCGCGACACAGACTATGAGTGGCACAGCTTCGGCGTTGCATTTGCCAACGATGGCCAAGTCGCTACCACAGCCTGGGACGGCAAGGTCCGACTTTATGGCCGCAACTTTCGGCGAGTCAAACAACTGACGATTGGGCAGCAGCCGATGGGGATTGCCTTCAGTCCTGACGGAAAAGTGCTTGCCATAGGCTACTACGACGCGCCTGCAATAGTCCTTTTGGATACCGATACCTTGACGATGAGACAGTCCCCGAGCGATCTACCAACAACAGGGTCGTTGGAGAAAGTCGCTTGGTCTAAAGACGGGGGGACCCTTTTCGCGGGCGGAATACAGGTCCAAAACGTCCCTACAGAGACATTTGTCTTTGCCTGGGCCGATGCAGGTCACGGCGCGCGTCGGGCCATTTCCGTCGGTTACGATCGAGTGACATCCATTGTGGCGCTGACAGAAGATGAGCTTTTGGTCGCCACAATGGACCCTCGTCTCACTGTCTTGCAAGGCGATGGCACGCCTCGCTGGCTTCACGACAATGTGGGTGCGGACTTCCGGGGTCAGCAAGCAACGCTGTCAGTATCGACGGACGGAATGATCGTCGACTTCGACTTTGGGCGACATGGAAGGTTTCCGACCCGCTTCGATCTTCATACTCTGTCGGTCAGCGGCAACCGGCCAAATGATGGCGTCGCCCGGCCACCAAAGCAAGACGGACTTTCAATTCAGAATTGGGAGAATTCTACGTCCCCGACACTCGGCGGCAATCCGATCGAGTCTTTGTTGGGCGTTTCGCGCAGCCTCGCTATCCATCCCGATGGCAAACGCTTCATTCTTGGCACCAGCGGCTCGCTCCGAGCCCTCGATGCCAAAGGTACGCTGCAGTGGCTGCGTCCTGTGCCTCAAGAACCGTGGGCCGTTAACGTCACCGGCGACGGGCGGATGGTGGTGGCGGGCTACGCCGATGGCACCATCCGCTGGCATAACATGGACGACGGACGCGAGCTACTCGCCTTGATGGTGCTTGCCGATAAGCAGAATTGGGTCGCCTGGACGCCGGAAGGATTCTACGCAGCGACGCCGGGCGCCTACGGCGTGCTGCGATGGCACGTCAATCATGGGATCGATGCGGCGGGCACTACGGTGCCGGTCTCCACGATCCCAAACCTTCGCCGCCCCGACGCGATTCCGCTCGTTCTTCAAGAACTCGAGACCGCGAGGGCTCTGGGAATCGCCGACGTGGCGGCCGCGCGGCATGACGTACAAGTCGCAACGGGCGCTGCAAACCCGCCCGGTACACGGCTACATGTGCTAACCATTGGTATCAACGATTACGGCACTGACGCCAAACGCTTGCGACTGGATTTCGCGAGCAAGGACGCGAGTGATGTATTCAATGCCCTCGTAAACACACAGGGCGGCGCCTTCGGCCTTTACGCGCAAGTCTTGCCGCAGTACCTACACGACGAGGAGGCAACCAAAGACGGTATTTTCGACGCCTTGGACGTTATGAAGCACAACATGGCGAGGGATAACACTGGCGACGACATAGCAGTGGTCATGTTTTCCGGTCATGGCGCCATGGTCGACGGCCAATTGTACCTGCTGCCGTACGGGGTGAATGTTGCGACCCCGTCCCGGATCGAGGCAACGGCGATCGAAACGCGCCAGCTTCAGCGCAAGTTGGCCGAGCTGGCGAAATACGGGCGGGTGCTGGCCTTGCTCGATTCCTGCCACTCCGGCGCGATCACCGCCAACGGAGAACAGAGCGAGCCCAATGCTGATCTGTTGCGATTCGCCCTGACCGCAAGCAACGTGACCGTGCTAACATCCTCCAGGGGCACCGAGGTCTCCCGGGAGGACCCACAATGGAACAACGGCGCGTTCACGAAGGCTGTGCTTGAGTCACTCGGACGCGCAGCGGATACAGACAATAACGGCATGATCTCCATGAGCGAGTTGACCGCTTACCTGTCGGCGAGGGTGCCAGAGCTGACGGGCGGGCTGCAGCACGTCGGGATCGAGCAGGGCTTTCAGCGTGAACTGTTCGCGGCGGGCTTGTGACGGATCAAAGCAAGCCAGCAGCTAGAGGTTGATAAGATGGAGAAACCTCAATGGAGCCCGATTGTTGGTGTTGATCGCTGCCGCAATCTCAACATAGGCGTAAGATCTAGACACTCGGCGCCCTCTTCGCACTAATTTCCAAAGCGACAAGGCCGGCAAAGCCGCTTGACTATTCGATCAGCTGGAGGCCGCGAAATGGCTGGACTTCAACCATGGGAAAGACGTGCACTAAGGCACGCGTTCACGCTGTTGCTGTTAGTTCTCGCTGGTTTCCCTGGCGATGCTCAAGCCCAGGAAAGAGGAGCGTTTCATCGGATACCCAGTGGGGGAGCCGCCTTCCCCGACGACCACTATGCAGCCATGCACTCTCATCGAGGCGCTCTTCCGAACTCGGCTTTTTATGATTCCACGCTTTACGCTTTTTTTGATCCCGTGCAGCTGCCCTACGACCGTCCAGTCCTGATCCTCGATCCTGGTGTACACGCCGCCCCTATCAACGCTGCTTCGGTAGACGCGGCCGGACGTTTAGCCGCGACCGGGTCCGACGACAAGACTGTGCGAATTTGGTCAATTAGCGACGGCAAGCTACTACAAACAATTCGCGTGCCTGCTGGGGGTGGTAACGCCGGCAAAATCTACGCCGTCGCGATCAGCCCGGATGGAAAGCTTTTGGCCGCAGGAGGGCATACCTTAGGGAGCACGGAATACAAATCGTACCCAATTTACCTATTTGATCTGTCGACGGGCAAGATGATCCGGCGCATCGCCAACGATCTGCGCAACGACACCAGGCGGCTGATTTTCTCAGCCGATGGCCGATATCTCGCGGCGGCGATTGGCGGTTTTGATGGTATACGCGTCTACGATCGCGATAAAAATTGGTCGGAAGCATTCCGAGACGACCACTACGATGGCAGCAGCTATGGCGTTGCGTTTGATAAGAATGGACGTCTGGCCACGACGTCATTGTCTGGTAGCATTCGACTATACGACGATCACTTCAAGCTTATCCATGTCAAAGAAACGACCAGCGGCCATCGTCCTTGGGGCCTTGCTTTCAAACCTGACGGAAAGGTGCTCGCCGTTGGCTATTATGACGTTGCTGCGGTGGATCTCCTTGATGTCGAGACTTGGGCTGCCATTCCTCGACCGACAACAACCGGTCTGAAAAAACCTCTTCCTGAAGTTACCTGGTCAGCTGATGGGTCGACCCTGCTTGCTGGAGGACTTGATACCGACGATGAGGACCCCGATGGGGTGTTCGCTTGGCCTGACGGTGGTCACGGGAAGCGGCGAACTATGTCAGTCGGCCACGCCACAATCACCTCGATTGTCGGATTATCAGACAATCAAGTCCTAGTTGCTGCGGGGGATCCTTATTTGGCAGTACTAGAAGCCAATGGCACTTCTCGCTGGGCTCACGATCGCCCTGGCGCTGATTTCCGCGGTCAGCAAGCAACGCTGTCAGTATCGCCGGACGGAATGACCGTTGCGTTTTACTTCGAACGAGGCAAGTTTCCTCTCCTCTTCGACGTTCGCGGCTTGGCGCTCAGCGGTGAAGGGGTACGCGATAATCTAGCTCCCCCGAAGCAAGATGGACTTCCGATTGCCGGCTGGGACAACGGTGAGTCACCGACACTCAATGGTAATCCGCTCCGGCTCGATAATTTTGACGTTTCGAAGAGCCTATCGGTCCATCCCGACGGCAAACGTTTTGCTATAGGTGCAGCTTGGTCGCTACAAACCTTCGATGCGGATGGCAAACTGCTATGGCGGCGCGTTGCGCCAGGCCAAGTCTGGGCAGTCAACATCACCGGAGATGGACGGATTGTGGTGGCCGCCTATAGCGACGGCACTATCCGCTGGCATCGCATGGACGACGGACGCGAGCTTCTCGCCCTGACGGTTTTGAGCGACAAACAGAACTGGGTGGCTTGGACTCCCGAAGGCTTTTACGCGGCAACAACGGGCGCCTATGGCGCGTTGCGATGGCACGTTAATCATGGGGTCGATGCGGTGGGCACCACCATCCCGGCCTCCTCAATTCCGAAACTACGCCGCCCGGACGCGCTCCCGTTGGTCCTTCAGGAACTGGAAACGGCGAGGGGTCTGGGAATCGCCGACGTGGCAGCTGCACGGCATAACGTACAGGTTGCCACCGGTACTGCAAATCCACCCGGTACGCGGTTACATTTGCTGACCATTGGTATCAACGACTATGGTACTGACGCCAAACGCCTGCGCCTAGACTTCGCTAGCAAGGACGCCAGCGACGTGATGAGCGCCCTGGTCAACACCCAGGACAGCAAGTTTAACAAACTCGGTCGCCTGTACGCTGAGGTTATAACAACCTATCTGCACGATGAGGAGGCGACCAAGGAGGAGGTTTACGAGGCCCTGGACTCAATGCAACGCAACATGGCGAAGAGCGCCGGGGAGGATTTGGCAGTTGTCATGTTTTCCGGTCACGGCGCCATGCTGGGCGGCCATTTCTACCTGCTCCCCTATGGGGTCAACGCCACCACGTCGTCACGACTCGAAGCGACAGCTATCCCGGCGACAGAGTTTCAAGCGAAATTGGCTGAGTTGGCGACGCACGGCCGGGTTCTAGTCCTGCTCGATGCCTGCCATTCCGGCGCGGTCACGGGAGACGGCGAGCAGTTGACGCCCAACGCCGACCGATTGCGATCATCGCTGGTCGCGAGCAATGTGACAGTGCTGGCGTCCTCCAAGGGCAACGAGATTTCCCGCGCGGACCCGCAATGGAACAACGGCGCGTTCGCCAAGGCTCTGCTTGAAGCTCTCGGACGGGCGGCGGATACAGATCATAACGGCATGATCTCCATGAGCGAGTTGACCGCCTACCTGTCGGCGAGGGTGCCAGCGCTGACTGGCGGGCACCAGCACGTCGGAATTGAGCAGGGTTTTCAGCGTGAACTGTTCGTGGCTGGCTTGTGAGGAATCTCTCAGAAGCCGCTAACGCCCTATACCACTTTGGGAAGACAGGACATCGAGCGTCGCGTACGTCATCGCAGTTGCTCACGCCGCGCAGTTGGCTGTGATCTCGTGAGTCCGGTCGAACAGGGCCGCGCCGCCCTCCGGCGATGGCCTTCGGCCAATCTTGAGCGTGTCTGCGCCCGATGCATACGCAAATCGGGTCGGGATGAAGGAACGGTCAGGCGATCAAACAAATAAACTGCGCTAAGCAAGTAAGACGCTATGGATCAATTTTTGCTGCACTTGACGCACACAACTCGGGTTTCAACTGGGTAAGGGTCCGCTCCCAACTTAGCTTGGATGCTCGAGGTGATCGACAGCGAAGATTTTGGAAAGATCGGAGCGAAACGTCTGGAGCCGAACGCTCGAGTTAACTGCTGTTTGACCAACAGTTGCAGCAATCTCATAATAAAAATTGATGAAGGGACAATCCCAAGGTGTGTCATGTGGCGGTGGGTAGACTACGGCGGGGCAGCGGCGATTCTGGCTACTTTCACCATCCCCTGCGAGGCTGCCGGGACCGGCTGGCCTGAGGCGGTAGGGCGGCTGACGGCGGAGCGGTCAAACGCGCAAATCTGCGTCGCAGCGCTCAAGAAATACGGCGACGAGGGGCAGGTTTCTCGCGGCAGGCTGATGTACGGTACGGCGAAGTCAGATTTCGACGGTGTTATCACTGGTCTAATCACTGCGCTTGCCGAGGGCGGCCGTCCACGGAGCCTGCCAACCTTCGAAGCGAATGTCGCACGCGGCGCTACAGGGCTCAAAGCCGTCTGCAAGACAGCCGAGGATCTGGCGGCTGACAAGCCAGGAGAGAAAGCCGTGTCGGTGGGCTTGTTGCAAGAGGCGGTCGAGCCGCTGATCAAGTCAATTTCTGATGCAGTCGCTGCTATTTACCACTACCGGAGCGACAAGGCTGCGACCCGGCTGACTATTCGAACTCAGTTGGAGGCCGCAAAATGGCCGGAATTCGACGACGTCAAGGCCGCACCATAACACTGGTGAGGGTGGCTCGTGCTTATCTCCTGTCCCCATCGGAAGCTCGAAACGGCTGAGGTCACCCGACGAATCGGTTGATAATCGACAGCGTGCCGGCGACCGTCCGAGGGTGCCCTCTGCGGGTCGATCTGGATGGCCGGGCGATTACGGTCCCGGCGTGCGCCGCAAATACTGATCCGGAGCCGATCCGAGGGCTTGGCATTGACAAGTCGCCGGCGAGGCGCCCTTGCTCGAATGATGGCGGCGGGGGCGCAAAGGCGCTGCTAATTGCGGAAAACCGCTGTCTGCGCAGTGTGACGCAGCCGGGGCCAACCGGGACGTGGCAAGAGTTCCTGACGCGGCATGCATCGGACATTTGGGCTTGCGTCTGCGTCCCGACGGTCCTGTTCCAGACGCTTGCGGCGAGGCGATGTCTTTCCGGCAGCAAGCTTGTCGAAAGATCGCCGCGGCACCTGTGCTCGGCGGGGTACACCATATTTACCGGGCCGCTGCTACCGCTGGGGAGCGCGCTGGACAGGTTTTTAGCCGAGGTGGCAGAGCTGAAGGGGCTGAACCTAAACCCGCACGGGCTGCGCGCTATGGCCATCTGCGACCGACGCATTGACGGATTGTCGCATCAAGAGATTTCCGCGCATTTGCATATCAATGGACATGGTGATGCGTTACTCGAAGCATATCGATCAAGCGCGGTTGGCGTGCGAAGCGAACAAAAGGCGTTCGTAATTGTAAACGGATTGTAAAATCACGATGCCATGACCTTGAGTTCATTGCGAAAATCGAAACCTTCTCGATACTCCATTGGTATCGATCTCGGTACGACCAACTCAGCCCTTGCCTTCGTGTCGTTGGTCGGAGAGGCGACGCCGGAGATTTTGCTCATCCCGCAATGGGAAAACCTGGCCGGCCTGGCCGAGCAGCCGACGCTGCCTTCTTTCCTGTATTTGCCGGAGGATGCAGTTGCGGCTCACTTTCGTGGCATGGCGTCGGGGGATGGGCAGTGGATCATCGGCCGTTTCGCGCGCACCAAGGCGCGTGAAACGCCCGGGCGGGTCGTCCACTCCGCGAAGTCTTGGCTTTGCCATCACGCCGCCGATCGGTCGGCGCCGTTCCTGCCATGGGGCACGTCGGATCTAACGCGTGAACAGAAGATTTCGCCGGTACGCGCCTCCGCGCTGATTCTCAACTATTTGCGGGAGGCGTGGAACAGCCGGTTTGCCTCGGCTGGTTTTGCGTTCGATGATCAGGAGATCACGGTCACCGTCCCCGCCTCTTTCGACGCGGGCGCGCAGCGGCTAACGATGGCTGCTGCCGAGGAAGCGGGCTTCCCGGGCGGCGTGCGGCTGCTCGAGGAGCCACAGGCTGCGTTCTATTGCTGGCTTCAACGACACGATCCTGCTCACGAGTTGCGGCGCCGGCTCGACGATCGTGATGGCGGGCCACGGTACGCGTTGGTCATCGATATCGGCGGCGGCACCTCGGATTTCAGTTTGTTCGAGTTGCACCTGAACAAGCCAAGCCCGATCCCCGACATCAGGCGCGTGGCTGTGAGCGAGCATATCCTCCTGGGCGGCGACAACATCGACCTTGCCATCGCACACTTCATCGAACCGCGACTTGCCGGGAGAGGCCAACTTTCCGGCGCGCAATGGGAACATCTCGTTGCCTCCTCTCGCGAACTCAAGGAGCGCGCACTAGCAGGAGCCGGTCCGCCGGACGAGCGGTTTGCCGTCGCGCTTCCCGGTCGCGGGGCGGGGATGATTACCGGCTCGCAGGCGGCGACAGTGACGCGGGCCGAAATCGAGGGTGTGCTGTTGAAAGGGTTCTTTCCCGCATGTAATGCGGGGGCGCAGCCGCACCGCCCGCAGGCGGCACTTCGGGAGTGGGGGCTTCCCTATGCGTCCGACGGCGCCGTCACGCGACATTTAGCCGACTTCCTCCGGGATCGCCCGCGGGTTGATGCGGTCTTGTTCAACGGCGGCTCGGTCCAACCACCGCTGCTACGCCAGAGACTTCGCGAGCAGATCGCCGCGTGGCAGGACGGCTTGGCGCCGTACGTTCTGGAGAACGACGAGCCAGCCCTGGCCGTGGCGCGCGGAGCTGCGCGATTCGCTGCCCTTCTCTACCACCAGAGGGGTCACATCGCAGCGGGGGCCGCCCATGCGGTTTTTCTGGAAGTGGAGGGGACATCGGCGAGGGATGGCACGGCGACGCATCTCTCTCTCGTGTGTGTCCTTCCCCGCGATGCGGCGCCGGCCGAGCGGTTTGAGATCTCCAATCTCCCGCTTGAAGTGCGCACCGATCAGCCAGTGCGCTTTCGGGCCTATTCCTCGAACCGCCACGAGAGGAGCCAAGCTGGAGACATCCTTGCGTGGCACGAAGGTGATTTCCACGCGCTGCCGCCGCTCCAAACAATCGTCAGGACGGCCGAACCCTCCCACGCCGGAACAGGTAAGACCGTGCCAGTCCATCTACTCGCGCAGATGAACGCGTTGGGCCTGCTGCAGATCTCCTGCGTCAGCGCCGACCCCGCGAGCCAGCAGTCCTGGCCACTGGAATTCAATATGCGGCCGTACGACCAAAGCAGCGCGGGCACGACGGGCGGGGGGTCGATCCGCGAGGCCGCCATCCAGATTGAGCCCAACGCCAGCGCAGACGGCATAGACACAGCACGCCGACAGATCGGGATGGTATTTGCCCACCCCGCCGCCGGCAAAACGGACAAAGCGACTGCCGGCACAATCTTTAAGAGCCTGGAGCGCATCCTGGGTTCCCCCAGGAGCGGATGGAACGGCCCCCTGCTGCGCGCCCTCTGGCCTGCACTAGACGAGCGGCTGGAGGGCCGAGGACTCTCGGTGGACCTGGAAGAGGCTTGGCTGATCGTGGCGGGATTCCTGCTGCGCCCAGGTTTCGGCGTCGTCGGCGATCATCTTCGCATCGACGCCCTGTGGCGCCTGCACGACATCGGCCCCTGTTTCCCCGGCCGGCGCATCAAGTGCCAGGAATACATCCTCTGGCGCCGGGTGGCGGGCGGGCTCACGCGCGAACGCCAGAACGAGCTTCTGGCCGGAGAACTCGACAGGATCCGCCGCGGCAAGGCACCGGTCGAACTCGTGCGCCTAGCGGGATCCCTGGAATTAATCTCCCACGAGACGAAGGCGGAGCTGGTCCGCGGTTTCGTAGACGTTGCGACGACGCTTGCGCGCGCCAAACAGCACTGCGCTCCCTATTTTGTCGCACTCGGACTCCTCCTCAACCGAGCTCCGCTTTACGCTGGGCCGGAGACCGTGGTCTCGCCCGACCTCGTCGAGCACGCGTACTCCGCCTTCCGCAGTTTCGACTGGGCTGAGCCGGAGTTGCTCGACCTGCAGACTTTATTCCTCCGGGCCGCACGCGTCGTCGGTGACCGGAGCCTGGATGTGCCCGTCCGAATGCGCCACCTGATTGCCGACAAGATGGAGAAGTCCGGCGTCCCCCCGCTGCGAACTGCGAGGATTAGAGAGTTCGTGCCGGCAGGACGGTCCGACGGCGCCAGCCTGTATGACGAACCCTTGCCCCCAGGCCTCGTCCTCGGCACGGACCAGGACCAGGCAGCTAGGGCCTTGCGAGGGTGAACTGGTCGCTCCAAAGCAGCTTCGCGGCGAACTGCTCAAGCTCGGGATCGATGTCCGCCAGACCACAGTTGTCGCGGCGAGAGCTTAATAGTTGGGCGTGTCGGCACGTCCAAGTGCAGAATGGGTTGCCCGTCAACTAACCGAGG